>Ga0209571_1000165_pt1 | contig 134743 bp, 132 predicted proteins | sample EBPBio102011_DNA_FD_185866 | JGI IMG/M metagenome (GOLD analysis project Ga0209571, IMG submission 185866) | Wastewater treatment Type I Accumulibacter community from EBPR Bioreactor in Madison, WI, USA - Reactor 1_1/10/2011_ DNA (SPAdes)... | ecosystem: Engineered > Bioreactor > EBPR >...
CCGCGCTGTTGAAAAAGGGCATGGCCAGCGGCGTCATGCTGCGCAGCGGCAGCGGCAGGTGCCGCGTCAGTTCGGTCAGCGCGACCCCGGGATGGCATCCGATCGCCTGCGTTGCCCGCCCCGCCGCGCTCAGCCGCCGGTCGAGCTCGTATACGAACAGCAGGTTCGCAAGCTTGCTCATCTGGTACCGCTGCCAATGATGATAGCTGCGGCTCGCGCTGAGGTCGCTGTAATCCATCGCGCCGCTCTTGTGCGCGATGCTGCCGGTGACGACGATCCGGTCGTCGACATGCGGGTGGACCAACCCGGTAAAAGCAAAGGTGCCGAGGTGGTTCACGCCGAACTGCAGCTCATACCCCTGTTTCGTCAGCGTCCGGGGCGGGATCATCACCCCGGCATTGTTGATCAGCACGTCGACCCGCGGCCCTTCGATCACCGCGGCGGCGGCCTCCCTGACCTGGTCGATATCGGCAAGGTCGAGCGGCAGGAACGAGAGCTCGGCGGCCGGCGAGTCCACACGGATGCGATCCATCGCGGCCTCCGCGCGCGCGCCATCGCGGCAGGCGAACACGACATGCGCGCCCCGCGCCGCCAGGACCTTCGCCGTTTCAAAGCCCAGGCCGGCATTCGCCCCCGTAATCAGGAATCGGCGTCCGGTTTGCTGGGCGACGTCATCGGCCGTAAATCCGCTGCGCATCGCCTTCTCCTGCCCTTCAGATCAGCGTCAGCTGCGCGACGGGCGCAAAGCTGGCGCGGTGATGCGGCGTCGGTCCATGCTTTCGCAGCGCCGCGAGATGCTGGGCGGTGCCATAGCCCATATTCGTCTCCCAGCCAAAACCGGGATAATCGCGCGCCGCATCGACCATGATGCGGTCGCGATGTTCCTTGGCAAGAATGCTGGCGGCAGAGATGCACGGATGCAGCGCGTCGCCGCCGATTATGGCGCGCGCGGCATAGCGCCATTTGGGCAGGCGGTTGCCGTCGACCAGCACCTCGTGCGGGTCGAAACCCAGCGCCTCGACCGCGCGCGTCATCGCAAGGAAGGTCGCCTGCAGGATGTTGATGCGATCGATTTCCTCGACATTCGCTTCGCCGATGCCCCAGCGGCACCGCGCCTTTATCTCGGCCTCCAGCGCGCCGCGACGCCTGGCCGTCAGCTTTTTGCTGTCGTCCAGCCCGACGATGCCGTCCTCGCACAGCAACACCGCCGCCGCGACGACCGGTCCCGCCAGCGGGCCGCGCCCGGCCTCGTCGACGCCAACGATCACCCTGCGTGTCCCGCTACCTCAACGACGCCTAGATGCGCCACGGCGGATATCTCCGATACTCGCCCGCCTGATAGAGGCACAGGCGGTTGCCCGCCGGATCGGCCAGCCGCGCCTCGCGCCAGCCCCACTCCTCGTCCTTCGGCATCTGTTCGAACTGCACGCCGCGCCGCGCGAGATAGGCGACCCAGGCGTCGAGCGCGCCGCTTTCCAGATAGGCGGTCGCGCCGCCCGCCGAACCATCGCCGACGTGGATCGACAGGGTGACGCCGTTCGCCGCCTCGAAACGCGCATAGCTATTGTCCGGACTGTCGACGATCTGCTTCAGGCCAAGTTGCCTGTAGAAGGCGACCGACACGCCATAGTCATTCGCGGGCAGCGTGATCTGGTTGAGCGCCGGACCGGTGAACAGCCCGTCGTTGCGCACCATCTGCTGCCCCATCGGACCGTGGCCGCTTCCCAATCCCGGCGCGTCGAGCAGCGACAGCCGCACGAAGTCGCGCGCGCGCGCCACTGCGGGCTCCAGCGGCATTCCCTGCGCCAGCCCCGTCGCGATCGCGCTCGCCAGCGTACAGCCGGTTCCGTGCGTGCTGCTGGTGTGAATGCGCGGGGCTTCCCAGCGCGCGACTTCGCCTTCGCCGGTCTCCAGCAGCCGGTCGACCACCGTCTCACCCTCGGCATGACCGCCCTTTACCAGGAGCGAACAGCCGTGCGCCAACACCGCATCCTCGCCGCCCAGTGCTTCGAGTTCGGGCAGGTTGGGCGTCGCGACCATCGCGCGGTCGAGCAGCGCACGAAACGCCGCGATCGTCGCGGCATCGGCCAGCACCGAACCGCTCGTCGCGATCATTACCGGATCAAAGACGACCGCCGCCTGCGCCAGGTCGGGCCGCGTCAGCCGCTCGGCCACCGCCGCCGCGGTCTCCGCGCTGCCGATCATCCCGATCTTCACCGCATCGACGCCGATATCCGACGCGACGCTGTCGATCTGGGCCAATACCATCGCGGTCGGCACGGGATGAACGTCCTGCACGCCGTGCGTATTCTGCGCCGTGATCGCCGTGATCGCGGTCATCGCGTGACCGCCCAGCATCGTAACCGCCTTGATGTCGGCCTGGATTCCCGCGCCGCCCCCGCTGTCGGAGCCGGCGATAATCAGTACGCGCGCGGTCACCCCTTGTATTTCCGCTCCGTCGAAGCGGGGAACTTGTGCAGCGCCGCACCCTCGCGCAGCGGCCGGTCGAGCAGGTCCCCTCCGCAATTGGGGCAGCGTTCGTCCAGCTTGTCCGCGCAATTGGCGCAGAAAGTGCACTCGAACGAACAGATGAACGCGCCGTGGACATCGGCGGGGAGGTCCCGGCCGCAACGTTCGCAATCGGGTCGCATCTCAAGCATATTTATTCTCCTGCCGCGACGCGCACCGCGTCGCAGATCATATCGACAATTTGGGTAACCTGGCCGGCATCGTCACCCTCGGCCATCACGCGGATGACCGGTTCGGTGCCCGATGCACGGATGACGAGCCGCCCGCGTCCGGTCAGCGCCGCTTCGCCCTCGGCGATCGCCGCCTGGACATTCGCGTTTTCAAGCGGCTTGCCGCCCGCGAAACGGACATTCTTCAAAAGTTGCGGCACCGCATCGAACTGGTGGAGCAGCTCGCTGGCCGGTTTCCCGGAGCTCACCAGCTCGGCCAATACCTGCAGCGCGGCCAGTGTGCCGTCGCCGGTCGTCGCATGGTCCGACAGGATCATGTGCCCCGACTGTTCACCGCCGACGTTGAAACCGCCCGCCTTCATCCGCTCGAGGACATAGCGATCGCCGACCTTGGTCCGCTCCAGCCGCAGCCCCTCGCCCTCCAGAAAGCGTTCGAGGCCCAGGTTGGACATGACCGTCGCGACGACGCCGCCGCCCTTCAGCCGGCCCTGCCGTGCCCAGCTCGCGCCGATCAGCGCCATGATCTGGTCGCCGTCGACCACCCGCCCCTGTTCGTCGACGATGATCAGCCGGTCGGCGTCGCCATCGAGCGCGATCCCTATATCGGCGCCGCTCGCAACTACGGTTTCCTGAAGCAGACCCGGTGCGGTCGACCCGCATTTGTCGTTGATGTTGATGCCGTTCGGCGTGATGCCCACCGCCACGACGTCGGCGCCCAGTTCCCAGAACACCGTCGGCGCGCTGTTGTAGGCGGCGCCATTGGCGCAATCGAGCACCATCTTCAGCCCGTCGAGCCGCACCGATTCCGGCAAGCTCTGCTTCACCGCGTGGATATAGCGTCCGCGCGCATCTTCGATCCGCTTTGCGCGGCCGATATGGCCGGGATCGGCCAGCTTGGGCTCCTGCGTCAGCAAATGTTCGATCTGCAACTCGTCGGCGTCGGACAGCTTGTATCCGTCGGGGCCGAACAGCTTGATGCCATTGTCCAGAAAGGGGTTATGGCTTGCGGAGATCATCACGCCCAGGTCAGCGCGCATCGACCGCGTCAGCATCGCGACCGCGGGCGTCGGCATCGGCCCCACCTGGACCACGTCCATGCCCACGCTGGCAAACCCCGCGACCAACGCGTTTTCCAGCATATAGCCCGACAATCGGGTGTCCTTGCCGATCACGACGCGATGCTTGTGATCGCCGCGCAGGAAATGCGCGCCCGCCGCCATGCCAACCCGCATCGCGGTCTCCGCGGTCATCGGAACCTGATTGGTCAGCCCGCGAATCCCGTCGGTTCCGAAAAACTTGCGCATGCGACCTCTGCTACCTAATCCGTGGAACAGGACGAAAGCCTGCCTCCTATGATGGAACGGCCCTAAGTCACCCATTTTGGCTTGGCAAGCTGGCCATAGCGGCCTTCGGGAGAATAGACCTTGAAATCGGCATGGATCATCCTTTCGGCGCTGATCGCGGGGATGCTTTTGGGGATCGGGGTAGAGGCGATTTCGGTCGACTGGGGCACCGCGTCGCTTCCCTATATCGAACCGATCGGCACCTTGTGGCTCAACGCGCTGAAGATGACGATCGTCCCGCTGGTCGTGGCGCTGCTGATTACCGGCATCACCGCGACCGCCGACGCCGCGCGCGCGGGCAAGTTGGCGGGCCGCGCGGTCGCGACCTTCATCGGCGCCAATCTACTCGCCGGCCTGATGACCTTGCTCGTCCTGCCCCTGCTGCTGCGCCTGTTCCCGTTGTCGGCCAGCGCTGCGGAGGGGCTGCGCCACGGGCTCGGCGGCACGACCCAGAACGCGACCTCGCCGACCTTTGCCGACTTCCTGCTGTCGCTGATCCCCACCAATCCCATCGCGGCCGCCGCCGAAACGGCGATCCTGCCGTTGATCGTCTTCACCACCATCTTCGCCTTCGCCATCACGCGCATCTCTCCGCCCAACCGCGCGACGCTGTCGGGGCTGTTCAGCGCACTGGGCGAGGCGATGCTGGTCGTCATCGGCTGGGTGCTCGCGCTCGCGCCGATCGGCGTTTTCGCGCTGGGCTACGCGCTCGCGGTCAAGGCCGGCGTCGCGGCCTTTGGCGGCCTTCTCCACTATGTGCTGATGCTTTCCGCCATCGGCACCTGCACCATCCTGCTCGGCCTGCTGCTCGCGGTTTTCGTCGTCGGCGTACCGCTGCCGCGCTTTGCCCGCGCGATGGTGCCGACCTTTGCGGTCGCGATCAGCACGCAAAGCTCGCTCGCCAGCCTGCCCGCGATGCTGAAATCGTCCGAAACGCTGGATGTCGATCCGAAGAAGGCCGACATCGTCCTGCCGCTGGCGGTCGCGCTCTTCCGCTTTACCAGCCCGGCGATGAACCTGGCGGTGGTCGTATATGTCGCCTGGCTGTTCGGTATCGAATTGACACCTTGGGAAATGGCGGTCGGCCTTGCCGTCGCCCTCGCCGCCGCGCTTTCGTCCGTCAGCCTGCCCGGTTCGATCAGCTTCGTCACCTCGATCGCGCCGATAGCCATCTCGATGGGTGTGCCCGTCGCGCCGTTGGGGCTGCTCGTCGCGGTCGAGACTTTCCCCGACATCTTCCGGACACTTGGCAATGTTATCGCCGATGTCGCCGCAACCAAATTCGCCGCCGACGGTGTCGACGACGACACAGCAGGAGAAGTGCCATGAAGTATCGCAAGCTCGGCCACGGCCTCGAAGTGTCCGCGATCGGCATCGGCTGCATGCCGATGATCAAGGGCGGGAACATCCTTTACGGCGAAGCCGCCGACCTGGACGAATCGACGCGCACGATCCACCGCGCGATCGACCTGGGCGTCACCTTTTTCGACACCGCGCAAATCTATGGCCCCTTCACCAACGAGGAGCTGGTGGGCGAGGCGATCAAGGGCAAGCGCGACCAGCTGGTGATCGCGACCAAGTTCGGCTTCAAGTTCGACGGCAATCAGATCGTCGGCGTCGACGGCACGCCCGAAAACGCGCGCCGTTCGTGCGAAGGCTCGCTTCAGCGGCTCGGCATCGACACGATCGACCTATTCTACCAGCACCGCGTCGACCCGTCGGTACCCATCGAGGAAACCGTCGGCGGGATGATGGAATTGGTGAAGGAGGGCAAGGTCCGTCACATCGCCCTGTCCGAAGCCGGGCCGGAAACAATCCGCCGCGCCGCCAAGGTCGCGCCGATCACCGCGCTGCAGAGCGAATATTCAATCTGGGAACGCGACGTCGAAGAGGAAATCCTGGGCGCCTGCCGCGACAATGGCATCGGCTTCATCCCCTATTCGCCGCTCGGCCGCGGCTTCCTGGCCGGAACGATCCGCAGCCGCGACGAACTGCCCGAAACCGACTGGCGCCGCAACGACCCCCGCTATTCGGAAGAGAATCTGCCTGCCAACCTGGCGATCGTCGACGCGATCGCCGCCGTCGCGGCCCGGCATGGCGTTTCCAACGCCCAGATCGCGCTCGCCTGGCTGCTCGCTCAGGGCGACGACATCGTGCCGATCCCGGGCACCAAGCGCCGCGTGACGATGGAGGACAGCATCGCGGCGGCCGACGTCACCCTGACCGCCGAAGACCTCGCCGCCATCGACGCCGCTGCCCCGCGCGGCGGCACCAGCGGACCGCGCTACGGCGAAATGGGCATGCGGATGGTCCGGCTGTAACCCGCGCTCGAATCCTCCCTGTGGCAGAGCCATGGGGAGGACCAAACGCAACCTCACCCAAAAACCAACCTCACTCTACCCCCGCCGGTCCAGCCGCTCGCAAAGCTCGTCGACCTTATCGCGCAGCTCGTGGAACCGGATCTGGTCCAGCTTTTCGTGCAACCGCATGATCTCCAGCTCGGCGCGCAGGTTGACCTCATAATCCAGCTTTTCGGTCAGTCGATCCTTCGCCGCCTGCCGGTTCTGACTCATCATGATTACCGGCGCCTGGATCGCGGCGAGCATCGACAGCATCAGGTTCAGAAAGATGAAGGGAAAGGGGTCGAAGACTAGCCCAAGATGGTCGAGCGCTTTCGAATTGATCAGCATCCACCCGAACAGCACGACCGCGAAACCGATGATGAATCCCCACGACCCGCCGACCGCAGCCACCCTGTCCGCCAGCCGCTCGCCGAAACTGGACTGGCCGTCGTCATCGTCGTCGGGATCGCGGCTCGTCGGCTGACGCTCCGCGATCGCCCGGATCACGCGCTTTTCGCCAGTGTCTAGCTGGTCATAAGCACGCCCCAGCAGGCGCAGCGACAGGTCCGAAATCTTCTCTTCGCGGTTCATCGCGTCCCTACCCTATCCAGCGCCATATCCCCGCGACCATATATCCCAGCGCGCCATGCGCCCAGGTCGCGGCGAGCCAAAGCACCAGACCGCCGAGCAGCGCATGGCCGCGCGGGATCGCGTCGCTCCACGACGTCGTTCCCGCCATCTGGCGCGCAAAGGGAACAAAGCTCGTCCGCGCCGACCATTGTCGCCACGCATCGCCCATCAGTCGCGCTTTCTTGGCATCCTGCCCCGCCGATCCGACCAGCGCCAGAAAGCCGATCGTCGCCGACAGCACGATCTGCCCTGGCATCGGCATGACCAGTGCATGCGCCAGCGCCCACAGCGAAAAGCCCCACATCATCGGATGGCGGGTGATCGCAAAGACGCCGCGCGGCGGTACCTGCGCCGCGTCGGCGGCGTGGGGCGCCGGCAGCGCCGGATTGCCGATCAGCGATCCCATGAAAAGGATGCTCGCGACCAGCACCAGCAGCGAGGCGAGCATCCACAACGGGTCGTCGACCGCCCACAGCGGCGGCTCGGGCGGCATCCCGCGCCACGCCTGCACGATCAAGACGAAGGTCGCGATCGCGACGATCGAATAGACGATCAGGAAACCGCGCTCGCCCAGCCGTTCGGCCAGGCCGCGGCGCAGCGGATGCGACAACGCCAGATGCGAGCCGACGAACAGCGCGCAGGTCGTGATCAAAAGCGACATGGGTTGCATGGAGCCCTCTCCCTCTCCTCTTGCCCGGCCGCTTTTATCAGATGCGACCCTATCTGTCGTAAGCCTTCGGCAGCGCCCCTTCTTCCGGCGTCAGATAGCGGTCGCGCAGGCGATCCTGCCGCGTGACGAGCGACTGGCGCTTGCCGTCGATCCACACCGCGGTCGGACGGCTGCCGAGTTCCAGCGGATCATTGTCCCAGATCACGAGATCACCGACACGGCCGGCTTTCAGCGAACCGATCATCGCCTCCATCCCGACGGCGCGCGCGGGAACGCTGGTGATCGACGCGAACGCCTGATCCCAGGTCAGCCCGCTCGCGCCCGGCAACTTCGACAGCCCGACCAGATTGCCCGCATATTGCGTCGTGTAGCCCATCTTGTGCGCGTCATCGTCGTCGAACACGCCGACCGACACATCGACGCCCGCCGCCTTCAGGCGTCCAGCGTTCGACTGCGTCGCGCCAAGCTGTTCGAAGCTGCCGGGCAGGTCGGTGAGCGGCGAGACGAGCACCGGCACCTTTGCCGCGGCGATATCGCGCGCGACGAGCCATCCCTCGGTCGCGCCGACGAGCACCAGCTTCAGCGCGGGGAACTCGGTCTTCAGCTTGATGACGTTCAATATGTCCGCCGCGCGGTCGACGCGGACGAACAGCGGCGTCGTCCCGTTGATCACGCGGACCAGCGCCTCGGCATCGGCGCGCTGGATCATCGCGTCATTGCCCCATTCGGCGAGCGTCGCCGGGTTGCGGGCATAGCTGCGCGCCGCCAGCAATTGTTCGCGGAACAGCAGGAAGGTCGCGGCGCGGCTGCCGCCGGCCTTGGCCGAGCCATCCTCGCCAAAGGCGACATACTGCAGCGCGCGCGGCTTGGTCACCATGTCCATGTCGTCGGCCAGATCGACGACCGCGCCCTGACCGGCGAACAGGTTGCTACTGCTGCCGGGCGCGACGATCGCGCGGGTCACGCCCGCGGCGCGGTTCACCGCGACCGGCGAGCCCATCGGGTTCAGCGCGGGCGCGATGTCCAGACCTGCGGAAAAGCGCGAGCGCGTCGCCGACCGGTCGTTCGTGCCGGTCACGGCGTCGACCTCGACCAGCCCGACGCGGCTGAACGCGGCGACGATGCCCGGGGTCACGTAACTGCCCTGTGCATCGACGCGTTCGATGCCCGCAGGCACCGCAACGCCGGCGCCGGCGGCGACGACCTTGCCGCCGCGAACGATGACGGTGCCGCCCTCGATCGGGGCGCTGCCGTCGCCGATGACCAGCTTGGCATTGGTGATCGCGACGTCCTGCGCCGCGGCGGGAACCGCGATCAGCGCGGCGGCGGAAAGGAACAGCGCGCGCATCATTTCACGTCTCCCTCGCCGGGTTGGCCAAGCTCGAAGTCGGTCACCGGCCGCCGTTTCGGGTCCATCGCATCGAACATCAGCGCACCGTCGATCCACACCTTTTCGGGGCGGGTATAGACGCTGAACGGATTGCCGTTCCACAGCACGACGTCGGCCATCTTGCCGGGCTTCAGGCTGCCCGTCTTGTCGGCAATGCCCAGCGCCTTCGCGGGGTTGATCGCCAGCCAGGTCCAGGCCTGTTCGTCGCTGATCTGCATCCCCATGCGACGCCCGGCGGCAAGCGCCTTCGACGCTTCCTGGTTCAGCCGCTGGATCTGGTTCGCGTCGTCCGAATGGACGATCGTGCACGCGCCTTCCTTGAACATCAGCGCGATATTTTCGGGCACCGAGTCATAGGCTTCCATCTTGAAGCCCCACCAGTCGGCCCACATCGCGGCGCAAATCCCCTCCTTCTTCAGAAGGTCGGCGATCTTGTACGCCTCGACCGCGTGGTGGAACGCCGCGACCTTGTATCCGAACTCGTGGCTCATATCGATCACGATCGCCATTTCGTCGGCGCGATAGCAGTGGTTCTGGACCAGGATTTCGCCCGACAGCACGCCCGCCAGCGTTTCCATCGCCAGGTCGCGGTCGACGGCTTTGCCCTCGTCCATCTTTTTCTTGTACGCCGCCGCCTTTTGCCAGGTGGCGCGGTTCACCGCCAGATTGCCCATACGGGTCGAGGGCATGCGCCCCTTCGCGCCATAGACGCGCTTCGGATTTTCGCCGCACGCCATCTTCAGGCTGTACGGCGCGCCGGGGAATTTCATTCCCTGCATCGTGCGCGCGGGCACATTCTTCAGCGTGACCGAACGGCCGCCCATCAGGTTGGCGCTGCCCGGCAGGATTTCCAGCGTCGTCACGCCGCCATTGGCCAGCGCGCGCGTAAAGCCCGGATCCTGCGGCCAGACGCTATGTTCCGACCAGACTTCAGGCGTCGTCGGCGACGTCGCCTCGTTGCCATCCGAATGCGCGTCGACGCTGGGGCTGGGATAATCGCCAAGGTGGCTGTGAATGTCGATCACGCCGGGGGTCAGAAACTTGCCCGTCCCGTCATAGACGTCGGCGTCGGTCGGCAACTCCATGTCGGGTCCGCCGATGCGATCGACCTTGCCGCTCGACAGCACGACCGACCCGTTGTCGATCCGCCCGCCTTCGCCGTCAAAGATGGTGACGTTGCGCACCACGGTCAGGCGCGTCGGATATCCCTTATAGGTGGAGGGATAAGGATCCTTGTTGAACTTCACCGGCTTGTCGGCCGCGGCGGTGGCGGGCTTGTCGCCCGCCGATTTCGCTTCGGTTCCCGTCGCCGCACAGCCGACGAGCGCCATCGATACTGCGGCCAGCAAGCCGCCCTTCACGCCCCTGATCATATATTACGCCCCCTTGGGTTCGGGATGAGTGCCGGCGGCCTGCGGCTCTGCGAGCTCGCGATTCCCGGCAAGGCCTTCCTCGTCCTTCAGCAGGTCGAGGTGCATCCATTTCTTCACGATCGGGCTCAGCAACAGCACGACGACGCCGACGCCGATCGCGACCCAACCGATCTTGTCATAGATCGCCAGCGTCTTGGCCTGCACCATCTCGCCGCCTTCGCCGCCCGTGGCTTCGCCGATCTTGCCCGCCACGAAATTGCCGACCGCGGTCATATAGAACCAGGCGCCCATGATCAGGCTGGCCAGATAGGAAGGCGCAAGCCGCGTCATTGCCGACAGGCCGACCGGCGACAGGCAAAGCTCGCCCGTCGTATGCAGCAGATAGATCAGGAAGACGAAGATGACCGGGGTCAGGTTGACCATCACTCCGGCCTGGTTCGGCGCCATCGTACCGAACGTGTTGGCACCCCAGACGAACACCAGGAAGCCGGCGCCGACCTGCAACAGCGCAAGGCCGAATTTCGCGGGCGCCGAAGGTTCCATATTCTTGCGGGCAAGGCTGATCCAGAACCATGCGAAGATGGGAGCGAAGATCATGATGTAGATCGGGTTGATTGACTGAAACAGCGACGCCGGAACGCCGCCGATGTCGACGAACTTCTGCGTATACTGGTTCAGCGAGCCGCCGGCCTGTTCGAACAGGCCCCAGAACAGCGGGTTTAGCGCGATCAGGAACAGGATCGCGAACATACGCTCGCGGGCGACCTTTTCCAGCTTGAACGCCTCGAACAGCACATATCCCAGAAGGGCGATGCCCGATATCAGCAACAGCATCTGGATCACGTCGCGATACTGGATCAGGCCCCAGATGACCGCGACCGACGCCAGGCCGATAAGATAGAGGAAATTTTCCAGCTTCAGGCCAAAGGTCGGCTTTTTCAGCAATGCCGGATCGGGCGCCTCGCCCTTGCCGAGCAGCAACGGCTTGAACGCGACAAAGACGATCAGGCCGACGACCATGCCGATGCCCGCAAGCCCGAAGCCATAGGCCCAGCCGACCGTCTGACCCAGATAGCCGACAAGGATGGTGCCGATCGCGGCACCCGAATTGATGCCCATATAGAACAGCGTATAGGCGCCATCGCGGCGCTTGTCGGTCATCGGGTAAAGCTGCCCGACGATCACCGAGATGTTCGCTTTCAAAAAGCCCGAGCCGACGATGATGAACGCCAGCGCGGCCCACAGGAATCCGATCTGCGGATTATTCTGCCCGCCGTCGCCCTCGACCGCCATCAACAGGTGGCCGACGGCCAACAGGACGCCGCCGAACAGCACCGCCTTGCGCTGCCCCAGATATCGGTCGGCCAGCCAGCCGCCCAGCACCGGCGTGATATAGACCAGGCTGGCATAGGCGCCGAGGATGCCGTTACCTGCGGCTTCGGTGAAGCCCCAGTGCGCGACCAGATAGAAAACCAGGATGGCGCGCATCCCGTAATAGGAGAAGCGCTCCCACATTTCCGCGAAGAACAGCACGTAAAGGCCGCGCGGGTGTCCCGCAAATTCTTCGGTACGACGGCTTGCGATCATCGCTCCAGCGACGACGAAGGCGCTCAGCACCATCAATGCGATGGCGAATACCCAATCGCCCTCACCCCAACTGCCAAACGGTTTGATCTCCACGCGATCCCCACTTTCTCTGATTATTTTGTCGCGACTGTCTCGCCGCGCGAATGGGCCAACCTAGCGCGAAAATTGCGTATGGGAAGAATCTAATTACGCTGGAAACCATCGGGTGGCCGCATCGCGAGGCCTTGCGCGCGCACCGAACCGCCGCCACATGACGGGCATGTTCAATGACATCAGTTCGCTCCGCTCGCACCTCGCCACCCGCCGTTCGGGGAAGGCCCGCGATATGGTCGCCCCCGGCCCCGACGCCGCGCAACTGGCGGATATCATCGGCCTCGCGCTGCGCACGCCCGACCATGGCAAGCTTGCGCCCTGGCGCATCGTGACGATCGCCGACGACCAGCGCGAACCCTTTGCAAAGCTGCTGAAGGACGCCTGGGTCGCGGAAAATCCGGGTGCCGCGGGAATGGACCTGTCGGCGCTCGATCAATTCGCGCATCAGGCGCCCAGCCTGGTCGTGCTGATCTCCACCCCCGTCAAGGACAGCAAGATCCCGGTGTGGGAACAACAGATGTCGGCAGGCGCCGTCGGCATGAACCTGCTTCATGCCGCACACGCCCACGGATTCGTCGGTAGCTGGCTGACTGGCTGGGCCGCCTACAGTCCTGAAGTTGCACGGGCTTTCGGCGCCGGCGACGGTGACACGATCGTCGGCTATTTCTTCCTGGGCACGGCTGGCGGCGCATTGTCCGAGCGCCCTCGCCCCGAATATGACGACGTCGTTCACACCTGGGACATTTAATTTCACTCCGTCGGCATTTTTACTAATTTCGTGATTTGACTGTGCTGCTGTCTTATGGCATTAAGGCGGCATGCTCGATCAGTCCAAACCCGTGTATCAGCGTCTGCGTGACGTCATCGCCAATGCCATCCTCGATGGCACGTTCCGCGACGGCGACATGCTGCCGTCGGTCCGGTCGCTCGCGGCCGAGGAGGGGGCGAACCCGCTGACGGTCGCCAAGGCGTATCAGACGTTTCAGGACGAAGGACTGGTAACGGTGAAGCGCGGGGTCGGCATGTTCGTCGCCGATGGCGCGACCGACCGGTTGCGCGAACTGATGCGCGAGGATTTCCTGACCAACGTCTGGCCGCCCGTCGCGCAGCAGATGCGGCGCATCGGCCTCGACGCGCGCGCGTTGCTGGACCTCTCCGACGCCTGATCGCTCTCCCGTCGCGCGGCGATGGACAATTCTGACCTTTACCGGCCGATCTGTTCGGCCTTGTACCGCAGGTCTTCGGCGCTCTGCTTGTCGCCGCGCCGATCGAGCAGGTCGGCATAGAACAGCATGATTTCGGCGTTGAGCGGCTGTAACCGATAAGCGAGCGCGATCAGCGGCAGCGCGCGATCGGCCTCCCCTTTCGCGGCCCAGGCGCGGGCGAGCTCGCGCAGCACCACGACGTCGCGATTACCGACCCGCCGCCGCACGCGCTCGAAATGCTCGATCGCCTGGTCCCAATGTTCGATATCCATCGCCAGATGCCCGGCCAGCCGGTCGGCATCGATGCTCGACGGCTGGCTGTCGCGCAGCGCCAGGATCGCGGCGCCCGACCCGGCGGTATCTCCGGCGGCGAATAGCGCGTTCGCCAGCCGCAGGGTCGTGCGCTCGCCAGCGTCGAGGTCGCGCGCCGCACGATAGGACTGGATCGCCAGATCGGTGCGCTCGCCGGCCAGCGCCGCGTCGCCCAGCAAGATATGCGCCTCGGCGACCCCGCGGTTCGCATCGCGCAACTTCGTCGCGCGCGCGATCGCGCTCGCATAATTTCCCGTTGCCATGTCGCCCGAAATCGCCGGGATCGCCTTGGCAGGATCCAGCGGATCGGCGTCGGCGCCCATGGCGAGCAGGCCATAGCTGTTGTTCGTCGCGAACGGTGCCGCATCGCCGCGGTTCAGCGTCGCGGCGCGCGACAGAAAGCTCGCTGCCGCGTCCTGCTGTCCGGTTTCGGCGGCGACCCGCGCGGCGAGCAACAGCGACCAGCTATCGGCATCCGAACGGCTCACGATCGGCGCCAGCGCCTCGACCGCGCCGTCGGCATCACCATCGGCCCAGTCCGCGACCGCCAGGATGCGCCGCGCGGTGAAATTGTTGGGCTGTTCGGACAGCAGCCGGTCGGCCCAGGTAGCCGCGACCGCCTCGCCGCCGAGTTGCAGTTCGACGACCGCGCTCAGCAGCATGAAGCCCGGCTGGTCGTCCAGCTCGCCGCGCGTCCGCTGAAGCAGGCTGCGCGCCAGCGCATATTTCTCGGCGCGCGCCGCCAGCACCGCCTGCAGATAGAAAAGGCGCGGGTCGCGGGGGCGCAGCGTCGCGGCGTGGCGCAGCGACGCCAGCATGTCCTTATACCGTCCCAGGTCGCCAAAGGTCGCGGCCTGGTCGATCAGCGCGTCGACATTGTCGGGATCGGCCGCCAGCGCCTTTGCATACCAGTCGAGCGAGGCGTTCAGGCCCCGCTGCGTGCGGACGAGATTGGCCTTATAGGCCAGCGCCGTGCTGTTTGCCGGGTCTAGCTCGATCGCGAAATCGACCGCGTCGCGCGCGCCCAGCGCATCGGCATTGGCATCGCGAAAGCGCGCCACGCTAACCCACAGCAGCGATTCGCGCGGCAATTCCCTCACCGCGCGATCATAGGCGTCGCGCGCCGCCGCGATGTCGCCATTGTCCAGGTGCACGTCGCCCGCGACCCATGCCGCCTCGCCGATCATCTCGGGCGCGATCGGCCCGGCGTCGATCGCCTGCAGCGCGCGCGATCCATCGCCCTGCAACGCATAGGCACGCGCCAACAGCGGGCGCAGATAGTCGCCATTGGCCCCAGCGGCGAGCGCCGCCTTCACCGTCGCCTCGGCGCCGACACCGTCGCCCAGGCGGATTTGCGCGCGCGCCAGCCGGACGCGCGCTTCCATCGCACCGGGATCGTCGGCGATCGTCGCCTGCAGCGTCGCTATCTCGTGCCGCCATTGCTCGCGCGGAGGCTCGGCGGGCGCGCCGTCGCAGCCGGCCAGCGCCGCCGCCGCGACGAGCGCGGCCAGCAGGGACCGGCAGGCGCGCATGGTCAGGCCTGCATCCGATATTGCTTGAGCAGGTCGTACAGCGTCGGGCGGCTGATCCCCAATAGCTTTGCCGCCAGCGAGATATTGCCCTCGCTCTGCGTCATCGCGCGGCGGATCGCCACCCGGTCGGCCGCCTCGCGCGCGCTCCGCAGGTTCAGATAATCCTCTTCGCCCGTGCCATCCTGTGCCGCCAGGTCCAGATCGTCGGCCATCACCAGCTTGCCGTCCGCCATGATCACCGCGCGCTTGATACGGTTCTCCAGTTCGCGGACGTTGCCGGGCCAGCGCCCTTCGTCGATCGCCTGTAGCGCGTCGGGCGCAAAGCCGCGTACGCCCGGATTCATCTCCGGCGCATAATGGTGCAGGAAATGCCGCGCCAGCAGCACCGCGTCGCCCGGCCGCTCGGCGAGCGACGGGATTTTCACCACCATCTCGGCCAGCCGGTAATACAGATCGTCACGAAAGCTGCCCTCGGCGATCATCGCGTCCAGGTCGCGGTGCGTTGCGCACACGATGCGGGTGTCGACCGCGATCGGCTTGCGTCCCCCGATGCGCTCGATCGTCCGCTCCTGCAGAAAGCGCAGCAACTTGACCTGCAGCGGCAGCGGGATGTCGCCGACCTCGTCCAGGAACAGCGTTCCGCCATGCGCCAGTTCGATCTTGCCTTCGGTCGTCTTGACCGCGCCGGTGAACGCGCCCTTTTCGTGCCCGAACAGCTCGCTTTCGAGTAGGTTTTCGGGGATGGCGGCGCAATTGATCGCGACGAACGCGCCGTCGCGCCGCCCGCTCGCCTCGTGCAGCCCGCGCGCCAGCAATTCCTTGCCGGTGCCGCTCGCGCCGAGCAGCATCACCGACACGTCGAGGTTCGCGACGCGTTCGATCGTCCGCGCGACCTTCAGCATCTCGGGCGCGCCGGTGATCATCCGGCCCAGCACGCGATTGTCGCTCGTCCCCTGCTCGGCCAGCCGCGCATTCTCGACCTCCAGCTCGCGCACATGAAAGGCGCGGCGGACGATCAGGCCCAGCTCGTCGATATCGATCGGCTTCTGATAGAAATCCCACGCGCCGCTCGCGATCGCCGCCAGCGCGCTCGCGCGTTCGCCATGTCCCGAAACCACGATCACCTTGGTGTCGGGCTTGTTCTCTAGGATCGCCTTCAGCACACGAAATCCCTCGCGCGTGCCGTCGGGATCGGGCGGCAGGCCCAGGTCCAGCGTCACGACGGCGGGCTCTTCGGCGCGCAGCATGTCGATCGCGCTGTCATGATCCCCGGCGATCAGCACCTCATAGCCGTCATAGGCCCATTTGAGCTGCGCCTGCAGCCCGGGGTCGTCCTCGACCACCAGCAACTTGCGCATCACGTCCCCGCCCTCGCTCATCGGCTTGCCACTTTCCTGATCGGTTCTCCGGCCGCCCCGTCCGCATGCGCGTCGGCAAGCGGCAGCCACAGCGTGAAGTTGCTGCCCTTGCCCGGCTCGCTCGCGACGTCGATCGATCCGCCCATCGCCTGCGCCAGTTGCAGCGCCTCGAACGCGCCCAGCCCGAAGCCGCCGTCCTTGGTCGATACGAAGGGTTTGAACAGCTCGTCGCGGATGAAGGCGCGCGTCATGCCGCTGCCCTGGTCGATCACGTCGATCCGCGCGCGGCCATGCTCGGCCACCGCGATCAACTGCACCGGTGTATCGGAGGACGAGGCGTCGATAGCGTTGGTGACGAGGTGCTGGACGATCTGGCGGATCGAATCCGCGTCGCCCCACGCTGCCAGCCCCGCCTGACAGCCGACGAACAGCGCGCGCCGCGCCTTCACCTCGGTCGCCAGCGAATTCAGCACCGGTTCGATCAGCGCGCGCCCCGCCTCCGCCGCCCGGCCCCGCTCGCGCGGCGACAGCCGGACGAGCAGGTCGGACAGGCGCCCCGCCGAAATCTTCAGCGTCTCGACCATGTCGGCGCGAAACGCCGGCTTGTCGGCGTGCCGCTCGGCATTGCTCGCCAGCAGCGAAAGCTGGCTCGCCAAATTCTTGATGTCGTGCATGATAAAGGCAAAGCGGCGGTTGAACTCGTCGAAGCGCTTGGCCTCCGACAACGCGGCCTGGCTTTGCGATTCGGCCAGATAGCTCGCCGCCTGCTGCCCTGCGATGCGCAGCACGTCCAGGTCTTCCCAGTCGAGCGGGCGCGACACCGCCGGACGGTGCAGCACTACGACCGCGATCATGCGCTGGAAATGCAGCACCGGCACCACGACCCACGCGCGCGTGTCGGCCATCAGCCAGTCGGGTATCGCCAGGTCCTGCTCGTCCGCCGGCCGCCCGCGCCGTTCGGCGTCCAGGTCGACGATGTGCCGCGTTTCCTGCAGCATGAAGGCGGATCGCAACGACAGCGTCGCCTCTTCCTCGATCCCCGCGGGCCAGTGCCATTGCTCGGCGACGCGGAACGCGCCCAACGGATCGGGCAGCATCAGCAGCGCGCCCGGGCTGCCGGTCAGCTCGGCCAGCGCCTTGGCGACGCGGCGGTGCAGGTTGCGGTCGTCCTCGCCGTCGCCCTGCGCCAGCGTTGCGGTGAAGCGCATCCATTCGGCGCGATAGTCATAGCGATGCTCGAAGAAATGCTTCGAGATCATCACCGACAGCCACGCCCGCGCGCGCGCCGACAGCAACAGCAGGCCGCCCGCGCCCAGCGCGACGATCAGGAAAGTCCCCTGCGCCAGCTCGCCATAATCGCCGCCGATCAGCCGCGCGACCGCGCCGACCAGCCCGATCAGGACCAGATAGATGGCGGCCCCCAGCAGGATCAGCGTGCGCATCGCCGCGGTGCGCGACAGGCGAATCCGCTCGCGCCCCACGTCCATCGCGCACAGCACGAAGGTCGGCAGGATCAGCAGCGCCACCGCCGGCAACAGGTGGATCAGCGTCGAAGCCGTCTTCGACGTCAGCGCGCCGATGAGCTGGACGTTGAGCTCATAGGCCCACAGCATCGCAAAGCCGCCCGCGACCGCCATCACCGGCATCCGCAGCCCCGCGCTCGCCCGCCGCACCGCGCCGTCGACGATCAGCAGGCCGCCGGTCGCGACGATCATCGCCGAAATCGCCAGCACGGGGCCCAGCCATTCGGCGGCGTCGGCGCCGCGCTGCCAATGCGCCAGAAATCCGACCAGCAGCGTCATCGCGCTGGTCGTGACGAGCAGGCGCAGCACCAGCCGCAACGGCCGCGACATCGGCGCCGCGGGGGACCAGAAGGTCGCGCGCAGCCAGCCGAGCATCGCTAGGTCGCGCAGCGTCTGCGCGACCAGCGCCTCCGACGAACCGGGCGTCCAGGCATACAGCGCGGCGCACCACAGCGCGGTCGCCGCCGATGCGATCGCCAGCCAGCGCGGCGCCGGCATCAGCACCGCCATGCGCGCGCGCGGCCGCGCGAGCAGCCACAGCGTCACCCCCGAAAAGGCGGCCAGCGCCAGGGCGGACAGGATTTCGGACAGACCGGCGAGCGGCGCCATGCTCAGCGCGCCCCCTCCGGCCACAGCACGACGCGAACCGTCTGAAGCAGGATCAGCAGGTCGAGGAAGGGCGAATAATTCTTCGCATAATACAGGTCGTACTCAAGCTTGACGCGCGCATCCTCGACCGACGCGCCATAGGGATAGTTGATCTGCGCCCAGCCCGTCAGCCCCGGCTTCACCATGTGGCGCTCGGCATAATAGGGAAGCTGCTGTTCCAGCTCTTCGACGAAGCTTGGCCGTTCGGGGCGCGGCCCGACAAAGCTCATATGCCCTTTCAGCACGCACCAGAGCTGCGGCAGTTCGTCGATGCGCAGCTTGCGGATGATGTTGCCGACGCGGGTGATGCGCGGATCATTCTCGGCCGCCCACACGGCCTTGCCCGCTGCTTCGGCATCGGTGCGCATCGACCGGATCTTCAGCACATCATATGGCTCGCCGAACAGGCCGACGCGCGACTGGCGATAGAATATCGGCCCCTTGCTATCCAGCTTCACCGCGATCCCGGCGATCAGGATCAGCGGCAGGCCGATGACCAGCACCGCGACGCTCGCCAGGATGTCGAACACCCGCTTGCCGACCTTCGAGATTCGCTGGCCAGCCGAAAAGCCATCCGAAAAGATCAGCGCGCTGGGATTGGTGGTGGCCAGGTCGACACGCCCCGTTTCGCGCTCGATAAAGCTGGCGATGTCGTTGACGTGCACGCCCGTCGTCTTAACGCGCAGCAGGTCGGCCAGCGGCAGCGCGTTGCGGCGCTCTTCCATCGCCAGCACCACCTCGCCCGCGCCCAGCGCGACGACATGTTCCGACAGGCTATCGATCGCATCGCGCGGAACCGCGCTCTTGATCGTCTTTTCATTGTCCGACATCGCGACGAAACCCGCCACGACCAGCCCGCTTCCCGGCATGTCGGCAAGCGCCTGCAACCGTGCCGCGCGCGATCCCGCGCCCAGCACCAGAATGCGCCGCTTGAACGCCTCGGCCCCCGCCGACTGCGTCAGCGCCAGGCGGATGACGAACAGCGCCGCGATCGCCAGCACCATCGCGTACAGGCTGTTCACGCGCCACAGCGTCGCCGTGGGCAGCAGGAAACCGACGACGGCAAGAAAGATGACGCCCAGCGATATCGCGGCGAGCAGGCGCGCGGTCGCGAACTTCATCGACCGCAACGCCTCGTTCCCATACATTCCCGTCGCCATCATCGCGAGCGAGTTGGAGACGGCAAAGGTCGTCAGCGGCAACCAGCGTTCGCCGATCGTCCCTGCGTCGAAGTCCGCATAATGCGCGTAAAGATGCCAAGCGGCCTCGGCCGACCCCAGCAGCGCCAGAAACTCGATCAGCGCCAGCCAGACCACCGCGTGCGGCACATAATGTTTGAACAATCGGAACATCGGAACGTCTGGCCCTTTCGGTCGCCGATCCTACAGAAGAGGCGTCAACTGTCGGTTAATTTTACACTCACCGATATCCCCATTTCATCGATCGATCGGATCCGCCGCATTGCCCGAAACCCGCTTGACCCTGTAGCTCCTACAGGGTTTATCCGCACCAGCATCGATCCATGAACGGGAGAATTCCGATGCTTTCCTACCTTCCCTTGCTGTTGTTCGTCGCCGTGATCATCGCCACGCTGGTGCGCGGCCGCGCGGTGCGCCTGCAATCGGGCACCAGCGCCTGGGCATTTCTGCACGCGCGCGGCAGCCAGCGTGCGACGGGCGCCGCCTTTGCCCTGTCCGGCGCCGCGCTGATCGCAGCGACCGTGGCAATCGCGCTCGGCCACGGGGGTTCGCCTGCCCTTCTGACAGCGGGCGGCGCGATCGTCCTGCTCGGCGCGTCGATCGTGATCGTGGCGCAGGTTCAGATGGGCAATGCGTGGCGCGTCGGCGTGCGCGACGGCGATGCACCGCTGTTCGTGACCTCGGGCCTGTTCGGCGTCAGCCGCAACCCGATCTTCGTCGGCATGATCCTGATGGCGGCGGGCGCTGCCGTCGCCGGAGTGGCGATCTGGATATCAGCCACCGCTATCGCCTTTGCCGCCGCCTGCTATCTTCAGGTCCGCATCGAGGAAGCGCATCTTTCGCGCCAGTTCGGCGCAGCCTACGACGACTTCCGCCACCGCGTCCCGCGCTGGCTGCGCGTCTGATCGTCAGAGCCGGACGATCTCGATGCAGCCGGCGCCGGACTGCGCCGCGCGCTCCAACGCCTGCTCGCACCCGGCAATCAGGTCTTGGGGCGCCACATCGGCAAGCTCGAAGGCAACGACGGCTCCGATCGTAACCGGTGCCTCGGCGACGATCCGCTCGAGCATCGGCGCGGGCTCGTCGACCGCCGGCAACAGCAACAGCAGCCGGCGCTCGGCATAAAGGGCCGCCAGGTCATAGGGACGACGCGTCACCGACCGCAGCGCCGCCGCTGCGACGTGCAGCGCCTCGGCACCGTCGCCCGCGGTGCCGACGTCGACCATCGCCAGCGTCAACGGCTCGCCAGTTCGCGTCGCGTGCAGGCACGCCTTCACCAGTTCCTCGTCGCTCCGCGCGCGATTCGCGAGCCCGGTCAGCGGATCTTCGCTCGCTGCCCGGGCAGCTTCGCGCGCGCCGACGTCGCGCACGATTCCAAAGAACAGCGTTTCGCCGTCGAACGCGCTCCGGCTCAGCGCGATTTCCGCCGGAAAGCTCGACCCGTCCTTGCGGAGCAGGATTTCGCTGACATGCGCCCCCTGGCCGCGCAGCGCCTCGATCGATCGTCCGCGCAACAGCGCCTGGATCGACAACGTCGGCAGATCCTGCGGGGAATAGCCGGTATCGGCATGAAAGCGCGCATTGGCATCGAGCAACCGGCCGCTCTCGTCATAAACGAAAAAACCGTCCGGCATATTTTCCAGAAAGGCGCGAAGGGCGTCGGCGCTGATCGTCGTCACAGGGTCTCGCTATGCTGAATGACCCGATGCTGTTCGCAGATTTTTTCGAAGCAGGCCAGCTTTATGCCCGGTCCGACGCGATATCCGCCGCCATCACCCGGTGCCGCGTCGCGTCCCAGTCGGCAAAACGCCAGAAGCTGGGGCTGTCGCGTCCGATGATGCGCGGATTTTCGGCCGAAGGTGCGATCGCCCGCTCAAAGGGGTCGCATTCGGACAGGGTCTCGCAATCGAAAAAGACGCGGACCAGCACATTCTCATACGCGTCGCCGTCGCTGCCCATCACGATCCCCAGCTCGCCCGTCGACAGGCGCACCAGCGTCCCCACCGGGAAAATACCCAGGCTGTCGGCAAAGCGATCGAACAGCGCTTCGTCGAAATGTCCTTGCCACCCCTTCATCTCCGTCAACGCCTCGCACGGCGTCCAGGGGTCCTTATACGGCCGGTCCGACGTCACGGCGTCATAGACGTCGCAGATCGCGCCCATGCGCGCGAACAGCGACAGCGCATCGCCGCGCAGGCCACCCGGATAGCCGCGGCCGTCGACCTTTTCATGGTGGCGCAGGCACACTTCCAGCGCCGCCTCGGGCACCCCGACCGACGCCTCAAGCAGCCGGTGCCCAGCCAGCGGATGGCCGCGCACCGAATGCAGCTCGCCTTCCGACAGGCTGCCGTTCTTGTTCAAAATCTCGTCCGAAATCGCGACCTTTCCCAGGTCGTGCAGCAGGCCGGCGACGCCCAGGTCCTGCACCACCTCTTCGTCCAGCCCCAGGTGGCGCCCGAAATTCATCATCAGCGCGCACACCGCAACCGAGTGGAGATAGGTATATTCGTCCTTGTCCTTCAACCGGACCAGATTGATCAGCGCCTTCGCATCGCGTTCGATCGATTCGCCGACCGCGCGGGCCAAAGGCACCATGCGCCGCGCCTCGACCGCGCGGCCCAGGCGCGCGCTTTCGAACATGTCGTTCACCGCGTCGCGCGATTTGTCGATCACGCGGCGCGCGCGGCGGCATTCGTTATTATAGGCGGGCTTGCGGCGCGGCTCGTCGCGCGGCGGCACGCCCTGCATCCCGAAACTGACCGGCGCCCGGCTTGCGGCCGACGGCATTTCCTTGTCCTTGCGCGGTTCGGAGCGGACGAACTGCGGGCGCGAGGGGACTTCGGTCGGCCGATGACGGCTGCGGCTCTGGTCGATGACCAGCGCGTCGATCGCCGAATTGCGGATGCGCAGCATCTGTTCCGCGGTCTCGACGCAGAAATGCTTTTTCCAGAACGGATGATCGAACCACGACCCTTCAAAGGCGTGGATGAACATGCCGATCTCGACATCCTCCGGTTTAATCCGAACCAGCATCCCTACGCGGTCCCAGTGGTCGATCGACGCCCTCACTGGCGCCAACCTCCGGCGCTACAGCCCATTTTCTTAAATTGTCGTATATCTCTGCCGCTTAGTCGCCGGCGAAATCGAAAGCGCTGACGCCGCGCTCGCCCTCGCGAAAACGCAGCGGACGGCCCAGCGGCGGCATCGAGCGCTGCACGCATCCCGTTCGCGTGCATCGGCGACAGCCCAGCCCCATCGGCGTCGCGGCGCTGCGCATCAGGTCGATGCCCCGCGCGGCGGTCAGCGGCGCGGCGACCTTTGCATCGACGCCGACGCACACGGCGAAGCGCGCGGGCGTACCGCTCCCGGTCGCGCCGGGCGCCGCGACCGATCGCGACTGGGTGAACCAGCGCGAACCGTCCTCCAGCTCGACCAGGTCCGCGACGACCTCGCCCGGACGCGAAAAGGCTTCGTGTAAACCCCACAGCGGACAGCGCGCGTCGCCGTCGACCAGCGGCGACTGGCTCGCCCCGGCATAGCGTTTCGATCCCTGCCCCGCCCGGTCGATGCGCAGCATGAAGAATGGCAGCCCGCGTGCGCCGACGCGCTGCAGGGTCGTCAGCCGGTGCGCGACCTGTTCGAACCCTGCGCCAAAGCGCCGCTGCAGCAACAGCAGATCATATCCCGTCGCGTCGCAGGCGCGCAGAAAGCGCGTGTACGGCATCATCAGCGCCGCCGCGAAATAATGGATCAGGTGCCGCTCGAACATCCGCGCGGCGGCCGCCTCGGCGAACTCGGCGCCCGCGACCAGCGCGTCGATCTCTGCCTTCGCCTCGATCTGCGCCAGCGTCGCCGCCGCCTGAAAGGTGCGCGATGCGGGGCGCAGCAACTCGTTCAGCATCAGCTGCCGCGCGTGCCAGTCCAGCCAGCGCAGCCGGTCGGGCATCACGTCCAACGGCAGAATCCGGATGCCCAATTGGTGCCGCGTGCGCAGCCGTTCCGAAATAGTGCCATACAGGTCGCCGCCTGCCAGCCGCAATTCGTCGGCCAATTCCTCGGCGTGCGCGTCCAGATCGGGGAAATGATTGCGCCATTTTTCGATCGCGCGGCGCACGGCAGCAACTTCCGGTACCTCGCCGCCACCTTCCACCCGCGCTTCGGGCGCCGTATCGAACAGCCGCGCAAAGGCCGCCGCCGTCGCCGGCGCGGTCTGCAGCCATGCCTCGACGTCCTGCGCGCCGATACCCAGGTCGGCGAAGCGCGGGTCGGCCAGCCGCCGCCGCAGTCCCGCCAGCCCGCCCGGCAGCTCCTCCGCGCCCAGCCGCGCGGCGTCGAAACCAAAGCGTTCCGCCAGCCTTACGATAACCGTCGCCGACAGCGGCCGCTGGCCATGCTCGATCAGGTTCAGATAGCTGGGGGAGATATCCAGCGCCTCGGCCATCGCCGCCTGTGTCAGTCCCGCGTCGCGGCGCACCCTGCGCACCGCCGGCCCCGCAAACACCCGCCGCTCCGCCATGTTTGTAACTTTCTTTACCGATTTACACGCAGTTTTACACCTTATTGGCATATTTCACAAATATTATTGACAAAGCTTTTCACATTCCGCGGCACTTTCGCCAACTTCCACCCATCAACTCTCCACAAGGAAGCGAACGATGGGCTACCAAGAAGACATGGCGCAGGCAGGCCGCCTCATCCGCGATTACGACGGCACCTGGGACGGCATCAGCGGCGAAAGCGTCGCCCGCATGCGCGCGCAGAACAAATTCCGCACCGGCCTCGACGTCGCCCGCTACACCGCCCGCATCATGCGCGCCGACATGGCCGCCTATGACGCCGACCCGGCGAACTACACCCAGTCGCTCGGCTGCTGGCACGGCTTCATCGCGCAGCAAAAGATCATCTCGGTCAAAAAGCATTTCGGCACGACCAAGGGCCGCTACATCTACCTCTCCGGCTGGATGATCGCCGCGCTGCGCAGCGAATTCGGACCGCTTCCCGACCAGTCGATGCACGAAAAGACCAGCGTCCCGGCGCTGATCGAGGAAATCTACACCTTCCTCCGCCAGGCTGACGCTCGCGAACTCGGCATGCTGTTCCGCGATCTCGACGCCGCACGCGCCGAGGGTGACGAGCTCAAGGCCAAGCAGGTCCAGGCCGCGATCGACAATCACGAAACGCACGTCGTGCCGATCATCGCCGACATCGACGCCGGCTTCGGCAATGCCGAGGCGACCTATCTGCTCGCCAAGAAGATGATCGAAGCCGGCGCCTGCGCGCTGCAGATCGAAAATCAGGTCTCGGACGAAAAGCAGTGCGGCCACCAGGACGGCAAGGTCACCGTGCCGCACGAGGACTTCATCGCGAAGATCCGCGCCTGCCGCTACGCCTTCATGGAACTGGGCGTCGAGGACGGCATCATCGTCACCCGCACCGACTCGCTCGGCGCCGGCCTGACCAAGCAGATCGCCTTCTCGAAGGAGCCCGGCGACCTGGGCGACCAGTACAACAGCTTCCTCGATTGCGAAGAGGTCCAGGGCGCGGGCAATCCCGGCGACGTCCTAATCAATCGCGACGGCAAGCTGATGCGTCCGAAGCGCCTGCCTTCGAACCTCTATCAGTTCCGTTCCGGCACGGGCGAGGACCGCTGCGTCATGGATTGCATCGCCTCGCTGCAGAACGGTGCCGACCTGCTGTGGATCGAAACCGAAAAGCCGCACATCGAACAGATCGCCGGCATGGTCGACCGCATCCGCGAAGTCGTTCCCAATGCGAAGCTCGCTTACAACAACTCGCCCAGCTTCAACTGGACGCTCAATTTCCGTCAGCAGGTGTTCGACAGCTGGCAGGCCGAGGGCAAGGACGTCAGCGCCTATGACCGCGCCAAGCTGATGAGCGTCGATTATGACGACACGACGCTGGCCGAAGAAGCCGACAACCGCATCCGCACGTTCCAGCGCGACGCAGCGAAGCGGGCGGGCATCTTCCATCACCTGATCACGCTGCCGACGTATCACACCGCCGCCCTGTCGACCGACAATCTGGCGAAGGAATATTTCGGCGACGAGGCGATGCTTGGCTACGTCAAGGGCGTTCAGCGCAAGGAAATCCGCCAAGGCATCGCCTGCGTGAAGCACCAGAACATGTCGGGAAGCGACGTCGGCGACGACCATAAGGAATATTTCGCCGGCGAAGCGGCCCTCAAGGCCGCGGGCAAGGACAATACGATGAACCAGTTCGCCGCCTGATACCAGTTCGGCACGAGGGGCCCGTTGCACCCCCTCGTGCCAACCCGATTGGCGCGGCGGCCATCTGATCCGCCCCGCGCCTCCCGAGCTTTCCTGGGGAGGAAAGCCTGTCCGCCGGAAGCCTTTTGGGCCTCCGGCGGACATTTTTATTCGGCGGCAGACACAGATTCTCGCGATATGATACCGCTTTCCTCTTGCTCTACCCCGGACCGATGTGCATCTTGCTGCAACGCACAATACTCTCCCCAAGGTTTTTTCTCATGAGCGACAACCGGCTTAAGCTGATGGAAGCCATCGCCCGCCGTCGTCGGATTACGGCGCAATATAACGGGACGCGCATGACGCTTGCCCCGCACCAGCTTTTCGAACGCCACGGCGCGCTGTTCGTCAGCGCACTGAACCTCGACAAGAATTGGCGGTCCGACGACGAACGTCGGCTCGGACATTTCAAGCTCGACGGCCTTGGCGCGGCGGAACTCGAAGACGAGGAGTTCGAGCCCCTGCCCTCGTTCGAAGCGGCCGCGCCGCGTGACGACGACGTCCTGCTTATGGCCGTGTAGGAAGGCGGGCGTCGCCGCCCGCCTCCCCTGATTTACGTCGCTGCGGCATCATCCTGCCGCGTCTTCACCAGCGACCAGATCACGCCACCGGCGATCAACGCGACAGTCACGCCCAGGCTGACGAGCGGCGGGAACTTGTCGCCGCCCAGAATGAAATCGGCGACGAATATCTTCGACCCGATGAAGACCAGCACCAGCGCGAGCGCATATTTCAGATAGTGGAAGCGATGCACCATCGCCGCGAGCGCGAAATACAGCGCGCGCAGGCCAAGGATCGCCATGATGTTCGACGTATAGACGATGAACGTATCGGTCGTGATCGCGAAGATCGCGGGCACGCTATCGACCGCGAACACCAGGTCGGCAAGGTTGATCACAACGAGCGCCAGGAAAAGCGGCGTCGCGGCAAGCGCCAGCTTCCCCGTCTTCGTATCGGGCACGCGCACGAAGAATTTTTCGCCGTGCAGTTCGTGCGTGATCGGAATGTGGCGCGACAGCCATTTCACCACGGGATTGCCGGCGACATCCATCGGCTTTTCGCCGGCGAACAGCATCTTGATGCCCGTAAAGACAAGGAATGCGGCGAAGACGTAGAGCAGCCAGCCATATTCGGTGACCAGCGCCGCGCCGCCCGCGATCATGATACCGCGCAGGACGATCACCGCGATGATGCCCCACAGCAAAGCGCGATACTGATAGCGCGGCGGGATCGCAAAGGTGGCGAAGATCAGCGATATCACGAAGATATTGTCGATCGACAACGCTTTCTCGATGAAGAAGCCGGTATAATATTGAAGGCCGGCCTCGCCGCCCTTCTCCATCCAGATCCAGGCGCCGAACGCCAGTGCGATGGTGATGTAGAGCAGCGAGAGCTTCAGGCTCTCCCCTATCCCCATCTCCTTGTTTTCCTTGTTGAGGATACCGAGGTCGAACGCCGTAAGGGCGGCGACCAGGCCGATGAAGGCCAGCCAGAACCAGGCTGGGGTTCCCAGCCAGTCGGCGAACAGAAATTCCATGATGATGATCCCTGGCATATGCCAAAGGCGCCACCCGTGCAGGGTAGCGTCTCTGGTCGTCTCTTATTGCGGGTTTAGATGGCTAGCGCGGGCCTGCGCGACAGGGTCGCCAGGCGCCTGCGCACGGCAAGCTTCAGCGATTTGAGCCGGAGCAGGCGAAACGGATCGGCGCCGCGACGCCGATTCTCGATGCGCAGCGCGTCGTCAAGCTGGCGATGCAGCACGGTCAGCCGATAAAAACGGGGGTTGAGTGTCATAAAGGGCCTCCTGATTGAATAATCAAGCAGGTGACGCCGATGCCGGACCCGAGATTGAGGGGGGAGGTGGGCCCAGAGCATCGGTGTCACCCGATGCGGTCCGACATCACGTGGCGGAAGAAACTTCCGCCGACGCCAGAGGGGCCCGGCCCGCATATCGATGATGTAGGGTATGCCATTGCGGGTTTCAAGTCTTTGCCCCCGCCCCGTCCCTCGTGCTAGCCCGAACCGGCATCGGATCACCGCGATGCCGGGGAGAGCCTATGACCGTTTTGATCGACCGAGATGGCCCGGTGACGATCGTCACCATCGACCGGCCTGCAAAGCGAAACGCCGTCGATCCGGAGACTGCAAACGCTCTGCGCGATGCCTTCACCGCCTTCGCCATCGACGATGATGCGCGCGTCGCCATCCTTGCCGGGAGCGCCGGTCACTTCTGCGCGGGATTCGACCTCGGCGCGGTCGGCACGTCGCGCTACGACCCCGACGGCCCCGGCCCGATGGGGCCGACGCGCATGCTGCTCGAGAAACCCGTGATCGCCGCCGTCGAGGGCCATGCCGTCGCCGGCGGCCTCGAACTCGCGCTGTGGTGCGATATGCGCGTCGCGGCGGAAAGCGCTATATTCGGCGTCTATTGCCGCCGCTGGGGCGTGCCGCTCATCGACGGCGGCACCGTCCGCCTTCCGCGCATCATCGGCCAGGGCCGCGCGATGGACCTGATCCTGACAGGCCGTCCCGTTGCCGCCGACGAAGCGCTGCGCATCGGACTGGCAGACCGCGTTGTCGCCGACGGCGCCGCTCTGCGGGTCGCGATCGAACTCGCGAAACAGATCGCCGCCTTTCCGCAAATCTGCATGAACAGCGACCGGCTCAGCGCCTATCGTCAATGGGATTTCGAGATCGAGGGCGCGCTTGCGCATGAGGCCCATGCCGGCGTCAAGCCGCTGCGCGAAGGGGCCGCGGCGGGTGCCAAACGCTTTACCGAGGGCACAGGACGCGGCGGCAGTTTCGCCGCCTTCAAAGGGGAGGAACAACGATGAAGATATGGATCACAGCCGCCTTGCTGGCACTCCCCCTTCCGGTCGCGGCGGCAGCGCCAACCGCGCCCGACATTCCAGCCGCTATCTTCACTGATCCAGCCACCGACAAGGACCATCCCGCAGCAATGCAGGTCGTCCACATTCCCAGCGGCGACGTGCAGATCAATGGCGTCGTCTATATCCCCGCCGGCCCAGGTCCGCATCCGACTGTCGTCCTCTGCCACGGCCTGCCCGGCAACGAGAAGAATCTCGACCTTGCGCAGGCAATGCGCCGCGCGGGCTGGACCGTCATAACCTTCAACTATCGCGGATCATGGGGCAGCCCCGGTCAATATCGCTTCGCCCAAAATCTGGAGGATGCCGATGCCGTACTCGCCTTCGCGCGCGATCCGGCCAACGCGGCCAAGCTTCGCATCGATCCGAAGCGTCTCGTCATCATCGGTCACAGCATGGGCGGATGGGTGACCGCATTGACCGCGGCGCACGACAAGGACCTGCTTGGCGCGGCAATGATTTCTGCCGCGAACCTGGGCACATTCGGCAATGCGCCGCGCGACCGGCTGGCGGCCGCGATGCTCGCGAACGGACAGGAGGCTCTCGCAGGCACGTCGCCTGAAGCGATGGCGGACGAGATGATCGCGAACAAGGACCGCTTCGACTTCGTGAAGAGCGCATCATCGCTGACATCGACCAGCCTGTTCATCCTCTCATCCGACGACGGCCTCGCTCCCGGAACAGATGCCCTGGCAACCGCGGTCCGCGCCGCAGGCGGCACGAAGATCAAAACGCTGCACGTCGCGACCGACCATAGCTGGTCCGACGCACGCATCCGACTGGAAAGCGAGATCCTCACCTGGCTGGCAACGCTACGATGATCCGCTAACTTCATCCTAAGCAATGCAGCGGGATAAGGGAGGCCATGAGAAAATCATGCCTGATCGCCGCCATATTTATGGCAGCAGCCGCGATGACTCCGGCGAGCGCACAACCGCCCGCCCCGGCATTCGAGACGGATTCCTATGTCCTTTATCTCCCCGACCATGCCATGCGCGAACGCGGCCCCTCGGTCGAGCTGCTAGCCGCTTATCTGAAAGCGGTCGAAACGCAGGCCGCAACGATACTGTCCAAACAGCAGAAACCGGCAAGCCAATCGATATCTCTCGTGATCGGGCTGAAACCCGGCGGCAAGTCGAAGCTTTGGGTGGTCGCCGCCGATCCCACGGAAGCCGCACGCCTTGAAGCGCTTCTGGCGCCTGCAGTCGAACGGATTCCCGTTCCGGGCGTACGCGGCTACAACGCCTTTGCGATCAACGCCGATCTTTGGGGTGGAAACGGCCGGATGGCCGAAACTCCGCCAATTCCCGAAGCGTGGAAGTCCGCCATGCCGGACGGGGGAATGTTGCCCGACGCTCCGCTGTCGGTCTTGATGCCGGACTGATCAGCCCTTCGGCATCAGCTTCATCGCCATCGCGGTCAACGCCTCGGTCGCGGTCGAGATCACGGCGGGGGCATCAGGCGCCCAGAACGGCGAATGCAGGCTCGGCAGCGTGCGCCCTTCCTTCTTTGCGGCATCGAATTCGGCCTGCGGTACACCGCCCACCCAGATGATCAGGCTCTTGATGTCCTTATTCTCTTCGCGCGAGAAACGGCTGAAATCCTCGCCTCCCATCACTGGAGGAAGCTGCGCGACGCGCTGGTCGCCGAACCGCGTCTTGAGAAAGCCCGCCATCTCGTTCGTGAAATCGACCGTGTTGAACATCGCGGGCGTGAACTCGTCCTTCTCGATTTTCACTTCCGGCATCCGGTCTTCCGGAATCCCGGCGGCGATCGCCTCTCCCTTCGCGATCCGCGCGATTCCATCGAGCAGCTTTGCGCGAACCTCGTCGGTATAACTGCGCACCGTAAGCTGCAGCCGCGCTTCGTCCGGAATGATGTTGTGCTTCGCGCCCGCGTGGAAGCTGCCGACGGTAACCACCGCGCTGTCGAGCGGGCTGACCTCGCGCGATACGAGCGTCTGGAGCGAGGTCACGATCCGGCTTGCCAGGACGATCGGATCCTTGGTCGCCTGCGGATAGGCGCCGTGACCGCCGAGTCCCTTTACCAGAATGTCGACGCTGTCGACGTTGGCGAGCGCATAGCCCGGCGTGTAGCCGATCTTCCCTGCCGGAAAGCCTGCGGCATCATGAAAGGCGATCGCATATTGGGGTCGCGGAAAGCGCGTATAAAGCCCGTCGGCGAGCATCATCCGTGCGCCTGCGCCGCGTTCCTCCGCGGGTTGGCCGATCATCACCAGCGTCCCCGACCATTTATCCTTGTTCGCCGCCATCAGCCGCGCGACGCCGACCCACGCCGTCATGTGCGTGTCGTGACCGCAAGCGTGCATCACGCCGGTCTCGACGCCTTCCTTGGTCGTCACACGCACCTTCGATGCACCGGGCAGGCCCGTCTGCTCGACCACCGGCAAGCCGTCCATATCGGCGCGCACCAGCACGACAGGGCCCGGGCCATTCTTCATCACCGCGACGATGCCGGTCCCGCCGACCTTCTCGGTTACATCGAAGCCCAATTTGCGCGCCTCGGCGGCGAGGATGCCCGCCGAACGCACCTCCATGAAGCTGAGTTCCGGATTGGCGTGCAGATCCTTGTAGATGGTCATCAGCGACGGCATCTGCTTCTGGACTTCCCCGGCCAGATCCTGCGCCGCGGCAGGCACGACAAACGCAAGGGCGGCAATGCCCGTCCACAACATCCGCATTTCGTCTTCCTCCGTTTAGCTGGCCGGCACGAGTTCGATCACGTCGAGCAGGGATTCATAAGCGGGCGCAGGCAATACGACCCGCCAGCGATTGTCGCCGATCCGCTCGACCAACCCGGCCATGTCACGCATCCGGTCGTTGCCGTAGTTGACCGGCATCGTCTCGTCGCCGAGCACAAGCGTGCCCAGAAACACCTGCCGCTTCAGATTGTCGGGAAAGATGAGTCCCATCGGCCGCTGCGATCCCGTCAGCTTGGTCAGGCTCATCAGCCCCTGTTCGGGCGACACCCGGCATCGGAACCAGTCATAGACGATGTAGCCCAGCGTTCCGCGCCCCTGCGTCCCGACCTTGACCGTGCGGCAACGATAGTCGCCGGGCGGCAGGTGCGGATTCGGAAGCGCCGCCGTCGGCTGCAGCAAGAGCCCCTCGCGATCGATGCTTGCGCCAAAGCCTTTGGCCCGCGCGTCGGCAAGCGCGGTTGTCCAACTGGAATACCAGTTGCGGATGCGATCCTTGTCCTGCGCGGTTGCCGTCGCACGCCACGTTCCGGCATCGCTCGCCTCGACTGGCGGCACGTCCGCCGCCGACGGCGGGACCGATGGAACGGTCTGGCAGGCACCGAGGGCAAATCCCAGCGCCAGCGTTGAAATCATTGGGATGCGACCCCGCATTCTCCGTCCCTCCTGGTCGGCCTTTGGTTAACCTTAGGAGGGACAAGGAGAATGCTCAAGGCTGCCCGATCGGAATAGTCGTCAGGCGGCCGTCCAGCCGCCGTCGACGCTCAGATTGGCGCCGGTGATGTTCGCTGCTTCGTCCCGCGTCAGGAAACTGGCGATCGCGGCCACCTGTTCGACCGTGACGAACTTCTTCGTCGGCTGGCCGGCCAGCAGGACGTCGTTGATCACCTGCTCGCGCGTCATCCGGCGCGCCTTCATCGTGTCGGGAATCTGGTTTTCGACCAGCGGGGTCCAGACATAGCCCGGGCTGATGCAATTCACCGTGATGCCGGCATCGGCGACCTCGAGCGCAACCGTTTTCGTCAATCCGGCAAGGCCGTGCTTCGCCGTGACATAAGCCGATTTGAAGGGAGAGGCGACGAGCGAATGGGCCGACGCGGTCGCGATGATCCGCCCCCAGCCCTTCTTGCGCATTCCCGGCACCGCGTGGCGGATCGTGTGAAAGGCGGCGGTCAGGTTGAGCGCAATGATCATGTCCCATTTTTCGGGCGGGAAATCTTCGACCGGCGAGACGAACTGCATCCCGGCGTTGTTCACCAGGATATCGACCCCGCCCAGATCCTTGTCGGCGCGACGGAACATCGCCTCGATCTGATCGGGCTTCGTCAGGTCGGCACCGTCATAGGCCGCCTTCCCGCCGCTAAGCACCTCCAGTGCGGCGCGTTCGGCCTCTATCGCCGCATCCTCGCCGAAACCGTTGATGATCAGGTTCGCCCCCTCGGCCGCCAGCGCCTTTGCGATGCCGAGCCCGATGCCCGAGGTCGATCCTGTGACGAGAGCCGTCTTGCCTTGGAGTCGCATATCATGATCCTTTCAGTGGGGAGTTCAGGTGCCGGCCTTGGGGCGGAGGTCGCCCGACTGGACCGCGAAGCTATCGGATCGCCCTTCGGCGATGCTTTCCGCGAGGAGGTGGCCATCCTTCATCGCGGCCTCGACCGCCGCACGGCCGAGCGCCCAATTGATTTCCATTGTCGATCGCGAAAACTCGAAATCGCGCGCGCCGGTTTGCCAGGCCGGCGGCTGATGGATCAGTTGGACGACATTCAGGGCCTTGCTGTCGATCATCCGCTGCACCGCGCGGACCTCTGGCTGCTCCAACATCTCGGGCGGCAGCTTCTTGAGCATGCGGTCGATCAGGCGATGTTCCTTGCGGCGCCGGACGAGGCCATCCGAAATCCGGCGCGTGCGGCTGGAATAACGGATATCCTTCTCTCGCGACCAAGCCTCTTCCAGGTCGTGGGGTCGTTCGCCACGCGCCGGGAAAAGGTCCACCTGAAAGACGAGCATGTCCTCATTGGCCGCCTCGACCACATGTTCGAGGGGCGTGTTCGACACGAGCCCGCCGTCCCAATACCAGGTCCCGTCGATCTCGATCGGTGGCAGACCCGGCGGCAGGGCGCCGGATGCCAGAATATGCCGTGCGTCGATGCGATCGGTCGTCGTGTCGAAATAACGGAAGTTGCCCGTCTCGACCGCCACGGCCCCGACCGACAACCGAACCTTGCCTTCATTGAGCCGATCCCAGTCGACCAGCCGATCGAGCGTGGCTACCAGCGGTGCGGTGTCGTAGAAGCTGACCGCCGCAGGCGTCTGCCGCTCGGCGAACGGCGGCGGCGGAAAGCGCGGGGTAAAAAAGCCCGGCACGCCGAACGTCGCAACCTGCGCCGCGGCGCCCAGATGCACCCATTCCCGAACAAGGTCATTGTCGACAGTGGGGATTGAAGGCAGCGCCGAAGAAACGCCGTTCCAGAATTCGTGCATCCTCGCGACTGCCTCGTCGCGCGGATTTCCAGCGATGATCGCCGCGTTGATCGCTCCGATCGAAATGCCCGCGACCCAATCAAGCTCGATACCGAGCTCGATCAGCGCTTCGTAAACCCCAGCCTGAAACGCGCCGAGAGCGCCTCCTCCCTGAAGAACGAGCACGACAAGGTCGGGAAGCGGCAAGGCGGCACGGGCGGCGCGGCGAGGCATGGACTCGGACGATCCTCTATTCTCTGCTTAGGCACCCTTGTCTTTTGTGCACCGCAACAGAGACAATTGCAAGCATCGCATCCGGCCATGGAACGACGCGAAGGCCCTTCCAATTGGCCGGCGCTGCTGTCACTATCGCGCTTTGGACAGACACTTAGCGGTGGAGGGACCCCATGCGCCTCGACGATTATGATCCCGGCGACGATATCCGCGACCTCGGACGCGGGGGCGGCGGCGGGTTCGGCGGCGGCGGCGGTGGAGGCCTCGGCGGCCTGCTGATCGGCTTTCTGCCGATGCTGCTCGGCCGCAAGATGGGCTGCGGAACGATCCTTATCCTGGGCGCCATCGCCTTTTTCGTGTTGGGACCGGGATCGAACATGCTGAGCGGCGGGCTGGGAAATTCGGACCCGATGGCCGATAGCCGCGGCGCGCAGCAGGGCGTCGCGTGCGACACCGCCGCTGAGAAATTCGCTTGCAACGTCTTCGGGTCGACGCATCAGGTCTGGGGTGGGCTGATCAATGGCTATCGCAAGCCGACGCTGAACTTCTTCACCGAGCAGAACCAGTCGGGCTGCGGCGCCGCGCAAGCAGCAATGGGGCCGTTCTACTGCCCGGCCGATCAGGGCGTCTATCTCGACACCGCCTTCTTCGGCGAACTGGCACAGCGCTTCGGCGCCGCGGGCGACGCCGCGCAGGCCTATGTCGTCGCCCACGAGGTCGGCCACCACATCCAGACGATCACCGGCATTTCCGAAAAGGTCCGACAAGCACAGCAGCGCTCGTCGCAGGCCGAGGGCAACGCCTATCAGGTCCGCATGGAGCTTCAGGCCGATTGCTATGCCGGCGTATGGGCCGCGCGCGCCAAGACACGCGACGGCCAATCGGTCATGGAACCCGGTGACATGGAAGAGGCGATGCGCGCGGCGAACGCGATCGGCGACGATACGCTGATGCGCGCGGCCGGACAGCGCCCTGTACCCGAAAGCTTTACGCACGGGACGAGCGAGCAGCGCATGACCTGGCTACGCCGCGGCCTTCAGACGGGGGACCCGCGCCAGTGCGACACCTTCAGCGCGTCGCTCTGATCGCGGCGGCATTCGCCGCAATCCCTGCCCCTGCGGCCGCCCAGACGGTCTATGTGAAAGCCGGCCGGCTGATCGATGGCCTGTCGAACGAGGTGCGCACGAACCAATGCGTCACGATCGTCGACGAGCATATCAAGGCGGTCGGCCTATGCGGCAAGGCGCCGGACGGCGCCACGATCGTTGACTGGTCCGCCTATACGGTTCTGCCGGGGCTGATCGACCTGCACACCCACCTCGCCGATCTTGGCCAGAGCGCCGATCTGGCCGCGCCGATGAAGGCCTCGCCCGCCGAGACCGCGCTTGTCGGCGCGCGCAACGCCCGCGTTACGCTCGATGCCGGTTTTACGAGCGTCCGCGACGTAGGCACCTATCGGGGCCTGACCGACGTCGCGCTACGCAACGCGATCGACCGCGGCGACGTACCGGGACCGCGCATGTGGGTCGCGGGTGCCTATCTTACCATTCCGGGCGGCGGCGGCGAACTGAACGGCGTCGTGCCCAACGACCAGCTTCCGTCCGACATGCGGCTCGGCGTGGCTGCGATGCCTGAGGAAGCGGCGCAGAAGACCACCTATCTGCTCGACCACGGGGCTAACTTCATCAAGACGATCGCAACCGGTGCCGTCCTGGCAATCGGCACCGAGCCGGGCGCGCCCGAACTGACCGAGGAACAGCTTCGCGCGATCGTCAAGGTCGCTCACGCTCGCGGCAAGAAAGTCACCGCCCATGCACATGGCGCGACGGGCATCAAGAACGCGATCAATGCCGGTGTCGACAGCATCGAACATGCGAGCCTGGCCGACGAGGAGGCGCTGCAACTCGCCCGAAAGCACGGCACGTGGCTGGCAATGGATATTTATAACGGCGACTACATCAACGACGTCGGTACGAAGGAAGGCTGGCCGGAGGAATATCTGCGCAAGAACCGCGAGACGACCGACGCCCAGCGCGCGGCTTTTCGTCGTGCGGTCGAAATCGGCGTCAATATCGGTTTCGCGACCGACGCCGGGGTCTATCCGCACGGGCTGAACGCGCGACAGTTCGCCTATATGGTCCGATATGGAATGACGCCGATGCAGGCGATCCAGTCCGCGACAGGCCGCGCCGCGGAAGAAATGGGCCGCGCCGACGTCGGCGCGATCGCTCCCGGCCGTTATGGCGACATGGTGGCGGTGAAGGCTGACCCGCTGAAGGACATCAGTTCGCTGGAGCACATAGACCATGTGATGAAGGGCGGCGCGATCATTCGCTGATTCGCTGATCAGCCTTCACCGGTTCCAGGCCGAACCTTCGGTCAGTCGCCCGACGTACGCCGCGCCATCGCATGCACCTCTGCCCGAGCGAGCAGCAGCGCCAGATCCTCGCGGCTGATGTCAAAGGTTTCACCCAAATCGTCGAGCGCCGAGTCGATGTCGTCGATCAGCAACCCGGTCGCAGCGGGCGGGATGGCTGCTTTTCCTTCGACCGGCGCGGCGCGATGCGGATAGCTGTGGCCGGAAAAGCGATGAAAGGCCCAGCCGATCACGACTAGCAAAAGCGAGTTGACCGCGATCGGCACCAGCAGCGCCTCGACATGGCCAGACTGAAGCGTGTGCCCGCCGATGACCGCGCTGAGCGCAACCGCTCCGCCGGGGGGATGAAGGCAACGTAGCAGCGACATGACCAGAATCGCGCTCGCGACCGCAACCGCGGCAGCAACTGCAGCTTGGCTAACAAGCTGCGCGACGACGATACCGATCAGGGCCGAGACCAGATTTCCACCCACGATCGAAAGCGGCTGAGCGAGCGGGCTGGCCGGCACCGCGAACAGCAGGACCGCCGACGCGCCGATCGGCGCGACGATCCACGGAATGGCCGAAGGAAAGGTCGCGAAACACATGGCGCCAACGATGGCGATACCGATAAGAGCGCCGACACCGCCAATCATTCGATCGCGCAGACTCGCCCCGGCAAGCAACGGCACGAATAGGCGCGTAGAATTGATAAAGGCGCGGGCCAAGCGAGTCTCCTGTTCCGGCGTCGCCGATGCGTCGCGGCGATCCGTTCGGCCAGACAGCTTTGGTTTGTGGCGACAAAGCGGGATTTGACGCAGCGCAGCATGGCTTCGCGCTTGAACGTGCGGACGGCGCCGCTAAACCCCGGCAATGCGTAACTTGCTCCTCTCCAGCGCCATCGCGCTCGCCGCCCTTTCCTCCCCCGCCCTTGCTCGTCCGATGACCGAGGTCGATCTGGCCACGCTGAAGCGCGTCGCCGCGCCGACCGCCTCGCCCGACGGACGATGGGTCGTCTTCCAGATGACCGAGACCGAGGCGGAAACTTACAAGCGATCCACCGGTCTTTGGCTCGTCGATCGCAATGTGAAGGATGGAAAGCCGGTCGCGATTGCAGACACCCCCGGCAAGAACGAAACCTCGCCCGCCTTTGCCCAGGACGGCACGCTGTATTTCCTGTCGAATGCCTCTGGCCGCGACCAGGTATGGCGCATCGATCCGAAGAACGGAGGGCCGGCAACGCAGGTCACCGATACCAAGGCGGACGTTGCCGGCTTCAAGGTGTCGCCCGACGGTACCAAGCTGTTGGCCTGGGGCGACATTCCGAAGGAATGCATCGATTTCGGCTGCGACGCGAAGGACAAGGGCGCGCTGACCGGTCCCGGTAGTGGCCGCCTCTACACCGATGGCGTCGGTTTCGTGCGCCATTGGGATACGTGGGAAACGCCCGGCACCTATAGCCGCCCGTTCGTCTTCAACCTTCAGGATGGCAAGGCCACCGTCGCGCGTCCGATCGACGCGGGACTGATCGGTGACACGCCGTCGAAACCGATGGGCGGTGGCGACGAACTCGCCTGGGGCCCGGACAGCCGCACCGTGTACTTCGCGATGCGCAAGGCCGACCGGAATGAGCCGATGTCGACGAACCTCGACATCTATCAGGTGCTGGTCGACGCCCGCATTCCCCCGGTGAATCTGACCGAGGCCAATCAGGCGACCGACACGCTGCCGGCGCCTTCGCCCGACGGCAAGTGGTTGGCCTATGCTGCGATGGCGCGGCCAGGCTATGAGGCCGACCGACAGGTATTGATGCTGCGCGACCTCGAAAATGGCGAGACTCGCAAGCTCACCGACGCATGGGATCGCTCGGTAGGATCGATCGCCTGGGCAGCTGACGGCAAATCGCTGTACGTCACGGCGCAGGACGTACTCGACCACCCCGTCTTCCGCGTCGACGCGGCGACGGGCAAGGTCGAGAAGCTGAAGGCATCGACCGAAGCGTTCGACGGCAATATCGGCGACGTAACCGTACTGCCCGGCGGGACGCTGCTCTATTCGCGCAACAGCGCGCTGGCGCCGACCGACCTGTATGTCCGCGACGCGAAGGGCAAGGTGAAGCAGATCACCGCTGTCAACGCCGCGACGCTGGCCGAATTCGACCCGGTCAAGCTCGACCGCATGCAGTTCGCGGGCGCGAATGGCGACAAGGTGTGGGGCATGATCCTGAAGCCGGCCAACAGCACCGCAAAGCTGCCGGTCGCGTTCATCGTTCACGGCGGCCCGCAGTCGAGCTTTGGCAATAGCTGGTCGACCCGCTGGAATCCGCGGCTGTTCGCGCAGCAGGGTTATGGCGTCGTGACCGTCGATTTCCATGGTTCGACCGGTTACGGTCAGGCCTTTACCGACAGCATCAACAAGGATTGGGGCGGTAAGCCGCTAGAGGATCTGAAGCTGGGCCTGGCAGCGGCGGGCAAGCAGGATGCGCAGCTTGACCTGTCGAACGCCTGCGCGCTCGGTGCCTCTTACGGTGGCTACATGATGAACTGGATTGCTGGCCAGTGGACGGACGGTTTCAAGTGCCTGGTCCAGCATGACGGTGTGTTCGACCTGCGCGCGATGGCGTTCGAGACCGAAGAACTATGGTTCGACGAATGGGATCATGGCGGCCCGTGGTGGGAACGTAGCGATCCCGAGAAGTGGAATCCGGTGAACCATGTCACCAAGTGGAAGACCCCGATGCTGGTGATTACCAGCGAGAAGGATTTCCGCATTCCTTATAGCCAGGGCCTAGCAGCCTTTACCGCGCTTCAGCGCCGCAACATCGAAAGCCAGCTCCTTGTGTTTCCTGACGAGAATCATTGGGTACTGAAGGGTGCGAACAGCGTCCAGTGGCATCGCACGGTCTTCAACTGGCTGGGTAGCCACCTGAAGAAATAAGGCGGATCGCCTATTCGAACAGCGACAGCAGCGCGCGATATACCTCGACGCGCTGCTTCGCTGGCGCGGCGTCGATCGTCTCGATGATCTGAAGCCCGTCGCGGCAATCGGTGTCCAGATCGGGAAATTCGATCGGCGCATCGTCGAAGTCGTCAAGGCTGGAGGCGGAAAAGGCCGCCACGATCGCCACCGCCTTGCCCGTCTTCAACGGCTTGCGCAGCTTTGGAAGCAGCAGCATTTCCGTCAATGCCGCCTCTTCTTCGGCCAGCATATAGGGATCATTCCCCGCATCGACGGTCATTCCGTCCCCCGACAAACGGCAGGGGCGATATCCCTCCCGCCGCACTTGGGCCGCCTGTGCGGCGTGGATCGTCAAAAGCCGGCTGACCAGTTCATCGGGCGCGCGGGCGATGTCGGTCGCGAGTTCGCCCGGAATGTCGAGCCGCGCCGACCGCGCGGCTTCGTCTGCCGGCATACCCGCATTCCGCGCACGCCACATGTCGTCGACAAGCGCGGTCCACATCGCCGGTCGCTTTGCCGCGAGCGTCGTCCAGAAGGTGCCGGTCAGGATGTCGCCTGCCGCCGCACGCGCGACGGTCCACGAAGGGCCGCCGGGTCGCGGCGTCGCATCGTCCAGGCGCGTGACGACGTGTGCCGCCAGCAGTTCGGCGCGTTCCGGATACCACATTTCGGCCGATGGCGTGGCAAGCGCCCGATCGGCGAACTCGCTTCCGACGCCGGCTTGCTCCATCGCGCGGCGAAAGGTCCGGTCGCCATAGCGTTCACTGCGGCGGACATCTGCGGAAACCAATCGGTTCGACGTGACCCGGGAGTCGCTGATGTCCGCTCCATTCCCCTTGTTCTTCACCTTGTTGGTGTTCTGGTCGCTGTCGACGTTGCCATCCGGCGCGTCGGAAAGTTCCGGCTCGCCAACGAAATAGCTCTTATGAAAGCCGATCTTCGCGTCCGGGCCCATCGACCGATCGGGACCCGACAGCAGGACCAGCGTGCAGGAAGAGGAACAGAGATGTTCCACATGCACCGCCAATTTGCGGATCGCGACCGACGCCGCCATCAACTGCCCTGCCCGCACTTCGCCACCCTGCGATGCAATCACGAGTCGCTTGATGCCGGGGTTCTGGCCCAGCTCCTTTGAGAAAGCGAGGAACGCCGGGAAATCGATCCGCCCGGCGAAATAGATCGTCGAGCCATCGGCCGAAACCTCAACCAGCTTCGGCTCCTCCGTCGGAGCAGGTGCCGCAAACGCCACCGATGTTATCGCAAGGGACGCCAGCGCCCCGATCCACCACCGCATATGTTTGATTGAGCATATGCGCATGGCGTTCGCAAGCGCACACGGCGCCAAAAGGGACTTGCTGGCCTGTCGCCCCACTGGCAAAGGCGCGCCATGCCAATGGAAAAGACGTTCGATCCCGCCGCCATCGAAGCGAAATGGGCCCATGAATGGGAAAGTCGCGGGCTGTTTCGCCCTGCGCGCCCCGACGCGCCCCCCTTCACCATCGTCAATCCGCCGCCGAACGTCACCGGCGCGCTCCATATCGGCCATGCGCTCGATAATACGCTGCAGGACGTGCTGGTGCGGTACGAGCGACTGCGCGGCAAGGACGCGCTGTGGGTCGTGGGCATGGACCACGCCGGTATTGCGACGCAGATGGTCGTCGAACGCCAGCTTGAGGAACGGCAGGACAAGCGCACCAACTATTCGCGCGAGGATTTCGTGCAGAAGGTGTGGCAGTGGAAGGCGGAAAGCGGCGGCCAGATTACCGGCCAGCTCCGCCGGCTCGGCTGCTCGATGGACTGGAGCCGCGAGCAGTTCACGATGGACCCGCACTTCACGGCCGCCGTGGTGAAGGTGTTCGTCGACCTGCACAAGAAGGGCCTGATCTATCGCGACAAGCGACTGGTGAACTGGGACCCCAAGCTGAAGACCGCGATTTCGGACCTTGAGGTCGAGACGCACGAGGTTCAGGGCGGTTTCTGGCACTTCAAATACCCGCTCGCCGACGGCGTGACGCTGGACGATGGGCGCGACTATATCGAGGTTGCAACGACGCGCCCCGAAACGATGCTCGCCGACATGGCGGTCGCGGTCCACCCCGACGATACGCGCTACCAGAGCGTGATCGGCAAGGACATCCTCCAGCCGATTACCAGCCGCCGCTTCAAGGTCGTCGCCGACGAACACGCCGACCCTGAACTGGGATCGGGCGCGGTCAAGATCACGCCGGGGCACGATTTCAACGACTTCGACGTCGGCAAGCGCGCGGGGTTCAAGCCCGCCGAGATGCTCAACATGCTCGACGGCGATGCGAACGTCATCCAGACCGCCGACGGCCTGATCCCGGCCGAATATCTCGGCCTCCATCGCTTCAAGCGCGATGGCAAGGACGGAGCGCGCGAGCTGGTCGTGCAGCGCATGAAGGAACAAGGGTTCCTGATCGTCCATGTCGACAAGGACGGCGGCGAGCATGATGCCGAGCCGCGCACGATCCAGACGCCGTTCGGCGACCGCGGGGGCGTGGTGATCGAGCCCTGGCTGACCGACCAATGGTATGTCGACGCCGAAACGCTGGCGCAGCCGCCGATGGCGGCGGTTCGCGACGGTCGGATCAACATCGTTCCCAAGACTTGGGAAAAGACCTTCTTCAACTGGATGGAGAATATCCAACCGTGGTGCGTCTCGCGCCAGCTCTGGTGGGGCCACCAGATCCCGGCGTGGTACGCCGAAGACGGCAGCATCTTCGTCGCCGAGACCGAAGAGGAAGCGCAGAAGGAAGCCGGCGCAAGCGTCGTCCTGACTCGCGATCCCGACGTTCTCGACACCTGGTTCTCCTCCGCACTCTGGCCCTTCGCAACGCTCGGCTGGCCCGAGGATACCGAGCTTCTCAAGCGCCATTACCCGAATGACGTGCTTATCTCCGGCTTTGACATCCTGTTCTTTTGGGATGCGCGCATGGCGATGCAGGGCATGGAGTTCATGGGCGACGTGCCGTGGAAGACGCTCTACCTCCACGGTCTGGTCCGCGCGCCCGATGGTGCGAAGATGTCGAAGTCGAAGGGCAATGTCGTCGATCCGCTGGGACTGATCGACCAATATGGCGCCGACGCGCTCCGCTTCTTCATGTCGGCAATGGAAAGCCAGGGCCGCGACATCAAGATGGATGACGCCCGTCTGGCGGGCTATCGCAACTTCGCGACCAAGCTGTGGAACGCCGCGCGCTTCTGTGAAGCCAACGGCATTTCGGCGTCGACCAGCATCGAAGCGCCCGCCGCGACGCTGCCGGTCAATCGCTGGATCATCGGTGAGGTCTCCGACACCGTTGCAACAATGGACCGCGCCTTTGCCGCGTATCGCTTCGACGATGCGGCGAATGCGATCTACAGCTTTGCCTGGGATCGTTTCTGCGACTGGTACCTTGAGCTGATCAAGGGCGCGATCGACGACGAAACAAGGGCTGTCGCGGGCTGGGTACTCGACCAGATTCTGGTCATGTTGCACCCCTTCATGCCCTTCATCACCGAAGAACTGTGGACCGGCCTGGGCGACCGCGCCGACTATCCGTTGATCACGGCGAAATGGCCGGCTCCCGATGCGGCGCGCGACACCGAAGCCAGCGCCGACATCGACTGGCTGATCAAGCTCGTCAGCGAACTGCGCACGGCGAAGGCCGAACTCGGCCTGCCGCCGGGCGCGCGCCTGACCGCACATTTCCCGGTGTCTCTGAAGGGCCGCACCGACAAGCTCGCGGCGCAGCTCGATCGCCTCGCGCGCCTTGAAGGCGTGAGCTTCGAGCCCGCCCCCGCGGGCGCGTCCGCCCAGCTGGTGGTCGAGGGTGAGACGATCACCGTACCGCTGGAAGGCGTGATCGACATCGCCGCCGAACGCGACCGCCTGACCAAGGCCCTCGCCGCCGCGACCAAGGAACGTGACGGCCTTGCTGGCCGCCTCAACAACCCGTCCTTCGTCGAGCGCGCGAAGCCTGAAGCGGTCGAGAAGGCCCGTGCCGACCACGCCGCCAAGGAATCGGAGGCCGATCGCCTGACCGCCGCGCTGGCACGCCTGGGGTGACGGACGGCGAAACGCCCGTCACGCCGACGCCCGTCGCGGCAGCGGCAGATCCTGCGGCCAACCCGGTCCCGCCGCGCCAGACGGCGCGCGGTGGCGGACGGATGGACCTGACCAGCGGGCCGATCGCCAAGACGCTGATCCTGTTCGCGTTGCCGACGCTGGCATCGAACATCTTTCAGACGCTATCGGGATCGGTCAATTCGATCTGGGTCGGCCAGTTCCTGGGCGAAAGCGCGCTTGCCGCGACCGCCAATGCGAACATCATCATGTTCCTGATGTTCGGCGCCTTCTTCGGCTTTGGCATGGCGGCGACCGTTCTTATCGGCCAGTCGATCGGACGCAATGATATCGACGCCGCGCGGCGCGCCACCGGCGGCGTGATTGGCTTGGCGCTGATCTTCTCGATCGTGATCGCGATCGTGGGCTGGTTCGCGTCGGACCGCATACTAGGCTGGCTCGAGACTCCACCGGAAGCCTTTGCGCTTGCGCACGACTATCTGCGCGTCACCTTTCTTGCTGTGCCGGCGTCGATGTTGTCGGTCACGTTGATGATGGCTTCGCGCGGCGCGGGCGATGCGGTGACGCCGCTGCGCTTCATGATCCTCGCCGTCGTACTCGACATCGCGTTCAACCCCATATTGATCCTGGGCATCGGCCCCTTCCCCCGCCTTGGCATCGCAGGCAGCGCGCTCGCGACCGCCGTGGCGGGGACGATCAGCCTCGCCGGCATGATCATCTGGTTCTATGCGAAAAACCACATCCTGCGCCTGCGCGGCCGCGAGCTGGTCTATCTGATCCCCAACTGGAAGGAGCTGCGTTTCATCATTGGCCGCGGGCTGCCCATGGGCGCACAGATGCTCGTCATTTCCGGCGCGGGACTGATCATGGTCGGGCTCGTCAACCGCGAGGGGCTCGTCACCGCTGCCGCCTATGGCGCGACGCTGCAACTGTGGAACTATATCCAGATGCCCGCGCTGGCAGTTGGCGCCGCGGTCAGCTCGATGGCCGCGCAGAATATCGGCGCCCAGCGCTGGGATCGCGTCGCCGGGGTCACAACCAGCGGCATCGCGATCAACCTGGCGATGACGGGCGTTCTGATAGTGCTGCTCCTGCTCTTCGACCGCGCAGCGCTCGGGCTGTTCCTGGGGAGCGGCAGCGAAGCGATCGATGTCGCGCGCAACATCCAGTATATCGCCACCTGGACCTTCCTGCCCTTTGGCACGACGATCGTCCTGATCAGCACCCTGCGTGCCAATGGCTCGGTCGTGCCGCCGCTCGTCATCCTGTTCCTGTCGATGTTCCCGATCCGGCTCGGCATCTATTATTTCGGCTATCCGATGATCGGCAGCGACATATTGTGGTGGAGCTTTCCGCTCTCGTCGCTCGCCTCGCTCGCGATGGCCTGGATCGTCTACAAGCGCGGCAACTGGCGCCGCGCGCTGCCGCAGCCGACCGTGTCATGAGCTCTTTCTTCGACCAAAGCTCCCGCACCTTCGACTGGCGGCCCGGCGTCTGCTAGCGTCGCACCGATGACGGACGCTAAAGCATCCTCGATGAACATGACCATTCGCAAAGAGGCGCTGCGCGACCAGCGTGCGAAGATGCTGGCAGCGGCACCCGACTGGCGCGCATCCGACGCCCGCGTCAACCCGCGCGTCGCGATCGGCTCGATCATCGCCATGTGGCTGCTCTATTTCCTGATCACGACCGGCCTCGGCATGCTCGCCGGCGCCGAACAGTGGGAATATGCCGGCCGCCGCGCGATCGTCGTCGTCGCGGGCATCCTGTGCACCTTCGTCCTGTACCAGCTTATCCAGCGCGTCCAGCCGCGCGGCTTCGGCGCGCGCCTTGCCGTTGCCCTGGGCGCCGCCGTGCCTTTGGTCACGGTCTACGCCACGATCAACCTGTTCGTGTTCTTCTATTGGTTTCCAGGCTCCGATGCCGAGCATATCGTGAAGGAAGTGCAGTCCAAATTCCCGGTCGCATGGGAAACGATGCTGATCCTCGACAGCTCGATCCGCTGGTATTTCTTCTTCGCGGTATGGGCCGCGCTCTATGTCGCCTTCGGCTACGCCAACGAAATGCGCGCGGTCGAGCGGCGCGCCAATCATTTCCGGATCGAGGCACAGACGGCGCAGCTTCGCGCCCTGCACTATCAGGTAAATCCGCACTTTCTGTTCAACACGCTGAACTCTCTGTCGACCCTCGTATTGCGCGGGTCGAAGGTGGAGGCGGAGGCGATGATCATGAATTTGTCGTCCTTCCTGCGATCCAGCCTGGCCGTCGACCCCGAACAGCTCGTCAGCCTGGATGAGGAAATCGCGCTCCAGCGCCTGTATCTGGATATCGAGCAAGTGCGGTTTCCCGACCGCCTGCAGGTCGAAGTCGAGATGCCGAAAGAGCTGGAAAATGCCTGTGTCCCGGTTCTGATCCTGCAGCCAATCATCGAGAATGCGATCAAATATGGCGTTGCGCCGAGCAAGGGGAAGATCGGCGTCCGCCTGACCGCCAGCAGCGAATATGGCCTGCTGGTCCTGCGTATCGAGAATGATATCGATCCGAATGCACCGACGCCCGCGCCGGGCACAGGCCTCGGCCTCGGCAATGTCCGCGAGCGATTGTTGACGCGTTACGGCCCCACCGCCGGCTGCGAATGGGGAAGCTCCGACACGGGTGGTTTCTTCGTGTCGCTATGGCTACCCTTGGCACGGGAAGGTTGCTGACATGATGCACACGCTCCGTACCCTGATCGTCGATGACGAACCGCTCGCGATCGAACGGCTTCAGATACTGGCCGGACAGCAGGACGGCGTATCGCTCGTCGGCACCGCAAGCGACGGCGCGTCGGCGCTGCGCATGGTCGATGCGCTGGCGCCCGACCTGGTCCTTTGCGACATAGCAATGCCCGATCTCAACGGCTTGGCGGTCGCCGCCGCGATCGAGCAACTCGACAATCCGCCTGCCGTGGTCTTCGTCACCGCCTTCGACCAATATGCCGTTGCCGCGTTCGACGTTGCCGCGGTCGACTATCTGCTGAAACCCGTTTCGCCCGATCGCCTCGCCCGCGCGCTGACACGCGTGCGCGAATGGCGTGCGGCCGATCGCGCACCCAAGCAAAAGAGCAAGTGGATCAACGAATTCTGGGTTCAGAACCGTGGCGAGATGCTGCGCATCGACGCCGGCCAGGTCGACCTGATCGAGGCTGAGCGCGACTATATGCGGCTACACGTCGGCGGACGAAGCTGGCTGATCCACCAGACGATCAAATCGCTGGAGGCGCGCATGAACCCCGACCAGTTCATGCGCATTCATCGATCGAAGATGATCCGCCGCGACGGCATCGTCGGCCTGAAGCATCATGGCGACGGCGCCTGGAGCGTCGATCTGGGCGAAGGCGGCGTGCATCGCATCGGCCGCACCTACCTCCACGACGTAAAGGCGATCATGCACGGAGCATGATCGCCTCTCGTCGGTCTTGCGACCGTCGTACCGACAGCCGTCAGGGAGCGGCGACGACCGGCGGCTTCTCGCTCGCGAATTTGACGCTCGCTCCGTTGTACAGCGCCGCCATCTGCGGTTCGATGCTGCGCTTTGCCGCCGCTTCGCATTCCAGTGACGCTGCGCGCTGCTGAAGGTTCTGGCGCGAATCCGCTGCGCACATCGACTTGATCGCCGTGCGAACGCGCGTGTCGAGCCGTTCGCGGCCCGCCGCGCTGGCGAGGTTCAGGTCATCATAGCGAACCGTCGCGGTCGCTTTGTCGCCGCCGTCCTGCGCAAGCGAAGGAACGGCGGTGCTGCTGGCAGCAAGCGCGGCCGTCAGGATCAGGGTAAGTTTCGACATGGGGAGTCCTCTCTCATCTTGGGGGGATGATGCGGGACACGAAAGGGTTGGAACCGGGGAAGACCAAGGCCCTCCCGCATCCCGCCCACGCTGGATGCCGACTTTTCGCGCGGCGTGCATTCCGGGTTCGACCGGGCCAGCCGACCCGTCGATTGAAGGACAAAGCGCGATATGGCGTCGACGAGTGGCCGAAAGCTTGTAATCCGGCGTTCATCATGGCCTTCTTCGTCCATGGCAAAGAAGCGCAAACCGGCCGCGAGTCGCGATGCCATTGCGCGCCGATGGGCGCTGGGCCTGATTTTACTCGTCGCGGGTCTTGGCGGAGGCGCCTTGCTCGGCCTGCTCGTCGTCGGGAGTGGTTTGCGCGGCGAGGGCGAGAAGGAACCCTCCTTCGCGGGGCTCAGCGCGAACCCCGACGCGCTTGCCGCCGATTCCGGCGTGGCCGCCGAGCCCTGCCTCAACTGCGCGGACAGCTATGGCGTGGCGGCGCGGCTACGCGCCGAACGCGAGCATCGCATGAGCGAGCCGATCCGCGAGTTGGGCGCGGTCGATGTCGATGCGCCGCCGCCCTCCGACGGGCGCGACGATTATCACTATGGCGGGCGATTTCCCGACCCGCCGGCCTCGCGCGCGGAGCCGGTCGTTCCGCCCATGGTCATGCCGGTGGCGATCCCGCCGGAAGTACCGGCACCGACCGAACCCCCTGCGCAGCAAAAAGGCCCCGCCACAGTGCCGGGGCCTCCTGCCAAACCGGAATGAAGATCAGTCTTTCGGCTTCGGTTGAGGATGGGCGCAGCGCGACGTCTCGCCGGCCTTGCATGCGGCGACGTCGGCTTCCCACTTGACGCGCTCTTCGGCCGACATGGCGGCAAGCCGCGCCTTCTCGGCCTCATAGGCCGCCGTTTTCTCGGCGAATGCCGCCTGTTCCTGTGCGTAGGTCGCCTGCGCCGAAGCCTCGGCCTGCTGCGCGGCGGCGAGCTGCGCATTATAGGCGTCGTTTTCCGCCTTGGCCTTGGCCTGCTGCTCGGCATTAAGGCGAGCGGTGTTGGCGCGCTCTTCGGTCGTTGTCCCATCGGGCAGTTTCTGCATCGCCGCAACCGGCCCGGTCGCGAGGAGTGCGATCCCCGCGGCCGCCGTGAAAATCGTCCTGATCATCGAAGCTCTCCTTCCATCGAGGCACCTGCCCGGTCCAACGCATTGCCCCATATTGCGTTCCCGTCGCGGCGTTTGACGTCGCACGCGGCAAGCGGCATGCTGACTGCACCTATCTTGACCGAACGGCGGGTCCTTTGCCAGCACCGACGTATCACCCGATCAATCGCCCCGTCTTTTTCATCCCGCTCGCGATCCTGGCCGCGGCGCTCATCCTGAGCGTCTGGCTCGGTCCCGCTTTCGTAGCCGCGGAAACGATCGCAAACGACTGGATCTTGCGCCAGTTCGGACCCGTCTTCGCCGGCGCCGGCCTGGGCTTCATCGCGCTGCTCGTCGTCGTCGCCTTTTCGCCGCTGGGACGGACGATTATCGGCGGGGCGGATGCGAAGCCCCTGCTCGGCCGTTGGCGCTGGTTCGCGGTGATGCTGTGCACGACGATCGCGACCGGTATCCTCTTCTGGGGCGCGGCCGAACCGCTGTTCCACCTGAATGCGCCGCCGCCGATGCTCGGCCTTACGCCCGGCAGCGACGCCGCGGCGACCTTTGCCATGTCGACGATGTTCCTGCATTGGACGCTGACGCCCTATGCGATCTATACCGTTGCGGCGCTGGCCTTCGCGCTGGTCTATTACAATCGCGGCGAGCCTTTCAGCCTGTCTTCACTGTTCGTGCCGCTGCTCGGACGGCGGGCCCATGGCCCGGTCGGCACGGGCATCGACGTCATCTGTCTCTACGCTCTGGTCGCCGGAATGGCGGCATCGATGGGCGCGGGAATTCTGGCGCTGGCCGGTGGGGTCGAGAATCTCGGCGGCTTCGCGGGCGGAATGCCGCTGCGCTGGGGCATCGCCGCGCTGATCGTCGCAAGCTTTCTGATCTCGGCGGCGACCGGGCTGCAAAAGGGCATTGCCGGCCTGTCGGTGTTCAACACCTGGCTGTTCTTCGCCATCATCGCCTTCGCCCTGCTCGCTGGGCCGACGGCGCAAATGTTCGGGCTGTCGTTCCACGCGAGCGGCGAATATTTCTCGACCTTCGTCCCGCGCAACCTGGGGCTCGACGTCGACGGCGACTGGAGCCGCCAGTGGACGATCTTCTATTGGGGCAACTGGTTCGCCTGGGCTCCGGTGACCGCGCTGTTTCTGGGGCGGCTGGCGATCGGCTACAGCGTGCGCGAATTCATCGTGATGAACCTGATCCTGCCGTCGCTGTTCGGCGCGCTGTGGATGACCGCGATCGCGGGCGCGGCGATCGTCATCGATCAGCAAAGCGGCGCCAGCCTTTATGCGGTCATCGCCGCGAAGGGGCCGGACTCGGTCCTCTTTCGCCTGTTCGATGCTCTTGGCGGCGGCCCCGCGGTGACGGGCCTGATCCTCTTCACCATCTTTCTGTCGTACGTGGCCGGCGCCGACGCCAATGTTTCGGCAATGAGCGCGCTTTCCACGCACGGCATCACCCCGGACGCGCCGGAAGCGCCGATGATGGTTCAAAGCGTGTGGGGCATCGCCGTCGGGCTGGTCGCCGTCGTGCTGGTGGCCGCGTCGGGGATCGACGGCATTCGCATGATGTCGGTGCTCGGCGGCTTTCCCGCGCTGTTCGTGATCATCGGGGCCGCGGTTTCGCTTGCGGTGATGATGGTGCGGGGGCGACCCACGGCCGCCCCCGCCCTTCCCGATTAGACCTTCCCCTGCAGCCAGGCCGCCGGGGAGATCAAGGCGTCACCAGATGCGCGTGCGCGCCTCGGGCTTGAGGTAATATTTGCTGTCGGGCGTGACGTTGAACGCCTTGTACCAGGCGTCGACGTTGCGGGCCGGACCGATGATCCGCCAGCGCGCGGGGCTGTGCGGGTCGCTTGCCACCTGCTGCTTGATCGAATCCTCGCGCGCCTTGTCGCGCCACGCCTGCGCGAACGCCAGGAAGAAGCGCTGATCGCCGGTCAGCCCGTCGATCACCGGCGCTTCCTTGCCGTTCAGCGAACGATGATAGGCGTCATAGGCGACCTCAAGCCCGGCAAGGTCGGCGATATTCTCGCCCATCGTCAGGTCGGGGTTGATGAACGCACCGGGCGCGGCCTCATAGGTCGCATATTGCGCGCCAAAGCCCTTGGCCTGTTCCTCGAACCGGGCGGCGTCGGCGGGGGTCCACCAGTCGCGCACCGCGCCGTTCGCGTCGATCTTGCGCCCCTGATCGTCGAAGCCGTGGGTGATTTCGTGACCGATCACCGCCCCGATCGCGCCATAGTTGACGGCATCGTCGACGCTCTCGCTGAAATAAGGCGCCTGCAGGATACCGGCGGGGAAAACGATCTTGTTCTCCAGCCCGCCATTATAGGCGTTCACCTCCTGCGGGTTCATCGACCATTTCTTGCGATCGACGGGCTTGTTCAGATCCGACAGCGAATAGGCATATTCGAACGCCGCGCTGCGCTTCACATTGCCATAGAGGTCGGCCGGGTCGATCTTCAGCCCCGAATAGTCGCGCCACTTGTCGGGATAGCCGACCATGACGTCCATCTTTTCCAGCTTGGCGAGCCCGGCCGCCTTCGTTTCCGGCGCCATCCAGCTGTTGGCGCGGATGCGGTCGCCCATCGCCAGCTTCAGGTTGGCGACGAGCGCCTCCATCTTCGCCTTCGCGCTCGCCGGGAAATATTGCTTCGAATAGGTTTCGCCGACCAACTCGCCGAGGCTGCCATCGACCAGCGTCAATCCGCGCTTCCAACGGGGGCGCAACTCGCCCACGCCGCTCAGCACCTTCGTATATTCGAAGCGGCTATCGACGAATGCCTTTGGCAGATAGGGCGCGGCGTTGTCGGCGATGTGGAACTGTTGCCACAGCTTGATCGTGTCGAGCGGCGTCTTTGCATAGAGCGCCGCAATGTCGCGCACGGCGGTATTTTCGTTGACGATGATCCGCTTCTGCGGCGCGATCCCCGCTCCCTCGAACCAGGCCTTCCAGTCGAGCCCGGGCGCATAGGCGGCCAGTTCGTCCGACGACATCGGATTGTTGATCTTGCCGATGTCGCGGCGGTCGGCGATCGCCCAGCTTACCTTCGCGATCTCGGTCTCGAACGCCATGACCGTGTCGGCCGCCTTTTCGGGATTGGCGTTGCCGACCATCTTGAGCGTCCGCGCGATATAGTTGCGGTACGCGTCGCGCTGCGTCTTGAAGCTGTCGCTCAGATAATAGTCGCGCTCGGGAAGCCCCAGGCCCGCCTGGCCGAGCCACAGCACATTGACCGTCGGATCGTTGGTGTCGGCGTAGGGCCCGCCGCTGACGATCGTCGCGCCGAAGGTGCCCTGGGTCGTGCCCATGAAGCGCGCCATCGCGCTCTTGTCCTTGATTGCCGCGACCGCGTTCACGTCAGCCATCAGCGGCTTGGTACCGAGTGCCTCGACCTTCGCCTCGTCCATGAAGCTTTGATAGAGGCCGCCGACCTGGCTCGTCGCGGGCGCGCCGGTGACGAGCTGGCGAAGCTGGCGCTGGGTCAGGTTGTACACGTCGTAATCGACACCCGCCGACGCCTGGTCCGACGGAATTTCGGTGCGGGCGAACCAGGCGCCGTTCGCATATTTGTCGAAGTCGTCGCCGGGCTTCACCTTGGTATCGCGCGCGCCGAGATCGACGCCCCAGCTGCCGAACGTCAGCGCTTTCAGCGACGCGTCGTCCTTGGCCGGCGCATCGCCGTCGCCGTCCGCCTTCGCGACCAGCGTCGCCGTCATTCCCGTTGCATCGGCCAAGGCCGGCGCGGTGGCCAGGACCGTTGCGATCGCGAACGCGGCGGCCCCTGCAAAAAGCTTGTTCATTCCCCAGTCTCCCTGAACTTCGGCACTGCCGGGTCGAGGCAGCGCACATGGTCATTCTTGTCCGCCTGTCGCCCCGACGGGTCAAGCGAACAGCAGGCCGCTGGTCGAAGCCTTTGGGATGTTGGTGGAAAGCCGGTGCATTGCGATGTGACCGGTAGCGCCCTATCTAAACGCGGAACGGCGCAAAACGGCCCCTTGCGCATATAGAACAAATCTGGAACATAATCTCCCATGAGTCTCACCCACATCAAGGTGCGCGGTGCGCGCGAGCATAATCTGAAGGGCGTCGACGTCGATCTGCCGCGCGATGCGCTGATCGTCATCACCGGGCTGTCGGGCAGCGGCAAATCGAGCCTGGCGTTCGACACCATCTATGCCGAAGGGCAGCGCCGCTATGTCGAGAGTCTGTCGGCCTATGCCCGGCAGTTCCTCGAGATGATGCAGAAGCCCGACGTCGAGCATATCGACGGCCTGTCGCCGGCGATCAGCATCGAACAGAAGACGACCTCGCGGAACCCGCGATCGACCGTCGCGACGGTCACCGAAATCTATGACTATATGCGCCTGCTGTGGGCGCGCGTGGGCATCCCCTATTCGCCCGTCACCGGCGAACCGATATCGGCCCAGAATGTCAGCCAGATGGTCGACCGCGTCCGCGAACTGCCGGAGGGTACGCGCGCCTATCTGCTCGCGCCGGTCGTGCGCGGCCGCAAGGGCGAGTATCGCAAGGAGCTGGCGCAGTGGCAGAAGGAAGGCTTCACCCGCGTCCGCATCGACGGCGAATTCCACGAGATCGAGGATGCGCCGGCGCTCGACAAGAAATACAAGCATGACATCGAGGTCGTCGTCGACCGCATCGTCGTGCGCGAGGGGATCGAGACGCGGCTTGCCGACAGCTTCGAGACCGCGCTGAAACTTGCCGAAGGCCTTGCCTATGTCGACCTGGCCGACGGCCCGGTGCCGGGCCGCGAGGAAGAGGATACGGGCGGCGCGATGAAGGGCGCCGGTATCCCCGCGAACCGCATCATCTTCTCCGAAAAATTTGCCTGCCCCGTCTCGGGCTTCACGATCGCCGAGATCGAGCCGCGCCTGTTCAGCTTCAACGCGCCGCAGGGCGCCTGCCCCGCGTGCGACGGCCTGGGCGAGCGGCTAGAGTTCGATCCCGAACTGGTCGTTCCCAACCATGCGCTGAGCCTGAAGAAGGGGGCGGTCGTGCCGTGGGCGAAATCGAACCCGCCCTCGCCTTACTATATGCAGGTGCTGGAAAGCCTCGGCAAAGCGTATGACTTCGGCCTCGATACGCCGTGGCAGGACCTGCCCGGCGGGGTGCAGGAGATCATCCTGCACGGTACCGGCGGGATGCCCGTCGAGCTGACCTTCAAGGACGGCAAGCGCACCTATACGACGCACAAGGCGTTCGAGGGCGTGATCGGCAACCTCAATCGCCGCATGCTCCAGACCGAGAGCGCGTGGATGCGCGAGGAGCTGGGCAAGTATCAGACCGCGCAGCCGTGCGAGACGTGCCACGGCGCGCGCCTCCGCCCCGAGCCGCTCGCGGTGAAGATCGCGGGCGAGGATATCAGCCTGTCGGCGCAGCGATCGGTCGCCGACGCGCTGAGCTGGTTCAGCACGCTGGAGGAAAAGCTCAACGACCAGCAGCGCCAGATCGCCAAGGCGATCCTGAAGGAGATCAACGAGCGGCTTGGTTTCCTCAACAATGTCGGGCTCGACTATCTCAACCTCAACCGCACCTCGGGCACGCTTTCGGGGGGCGAGAGCCAGCGCATCCGCCTCGCCAGCCAGATCGGCAGCGGCCTGTCGGGCGTCCTCTACGTCCTCGACGAGCCCAGCATCGGCCTGCACCAGCGCGACAACGACCGCCTGCTCGCCACGCTCAAGCGCCTCCGCGACCTTGGCAACACGGTGATCGTCGTCGAACATGACGAGGATGCGATCCGTCACGCCGATTATGTCGTCGACATGGGCCCCGGAGCGGGCGTCCACGGCGGCGAGATCGTCGCCGAGGGCACGCTGAAACAGGTGCTTGCGAACAAGAAGAGCCTGACCGCCGCCTATCTGACCGGCGCCAAGAAGATCGAGGTGCCGAAACATCGCCGCCCCGGCAACGGCTTCGACCTGGTGCTGAAGGGCGCGCGCGCCAACAATCTGCAGAACGTCACGGCGACTATTCCGCTGGGCACCTTCACCTGCGTCACCGGCCTGTCGGGATCGGGCAAGTCGAGCCTGGTGATCGACACGCTTTATGCCAGCGCCGCGCGGACGCTAAACGGCGCGCGGCTCGTCGCGGGACCGCATGACAGCCTGTCGGGGCTGGAGCATTGCGACAAGGTGATCGACATCGACCAGTCGCCGATCGGCCGCACGCCGCGGTCGAACCCGGCGACGTACACCGGCGCCTTCACGACGATCCGCGACTGGTTCGCGGGGCTGCCCGAGGCGCAGGCGCGCGGTTACAAACCCGGGCGCTTCAGCTTCAACGTCAAGGGCGGGCGCTGCGAGACCTGTACCGGCGACGGGCTGATCAAGATCGAGATGCACTTCCTGCCCGACGTCTATGTGACGTGCGAGACGTGCCACGGCAAACGCTACAACCGCGAAACGCTGGAGGTGAAGTTCAAGGGGCAGAGCATCGCCGACGTGCTCGACATGACGGTCGAGGATGCCGCCGACTTCTTCAAGGCGGTGCCGGCGATCCGCGACAAGATGGAAATGCTCGTCCGCGTCGGCCTCGGCTATATCAAGGTCGGGCAACAGGCGACGACGCTGTCGGGCGGCGAGGCGCAGCGGGTGAAGCTGGCAAAGGAATTGTCGCGCCGTTCGACCGGACAGACGCTCTATATCCTCGACGAACCGACCACCGGCCTGCATTTCGAGGACGTCCGCAAGCTGCTGGAAGTGCTGCAGGCGCTGGTCGACCAGGGCAACAGCGTCGTCGTGATCGAGCATAATCTGGACGTCATCAAGACCGCCGACTGGATCGTCGACCTGGGCCCCGAGGGCGGGGTCAAGGGCGGCGAGATCGTCGCCGCGGGAACGCCCGAACAGGTGGTGAAGGAAAAGCGCAGCTTCACCGGGCACTATCTGGCGCCGCTGCTGGAGAAGTAAGGGCGGCAGGCCTCACCCTTCGCGTCACCCCGGACTTGATCCGGGGTCCCGCTAAGCCACGTTGAAAAGCGGGACCCCGGATCAAGTCCGGGGTGACGACGAGCCGCAATTAGTATCGGCGCTTCAATTCCCGACCGTCAATTCCACACCGCCGACAGCGGGTAGAGCGCGATCAGCCAGACGAGGCAGGCGCACACCACGCGCCGGTCGCTTGCCGCGATCGCCAGCGCCGCGACGGGAAAGAAGGACCAGGTGACGACGATGGTGCGGACGGTGCCGACCCAGGCGGTGCCGACGAACGCGACCGTCACCGCCATCAGCGCAAGATTGCACAGGAAAATCCCGCCCAGCACCGTGCGGCGATGCTTGTCGAAATGCGCGGTCAGATCGTCCCACGCCTCCGGATCGTCGGGAAAGACCAGGCTGGCGGCGACATAATAAATGCCGGTGACCAGGAAGCCGCCGAACAGGACCGCCCAGTTCATCGGCAGTTGGTCGCGCAACGACCAGCCGTACATCCAGAAGGTGACGACGTCGCACGACACGAACAGGCCGAGCAGCGCGGTCGGCCAGCCGATCCGCACCTTGTGGCTGGCCTTCAGCGCGCGGCTGAGACCGCCCAGCCCCTCGGCCAGCGCGAGGCCGAGGATCAGCCCGAACAGCGAAAAGATGAATTCGAACCCGCTCATGTGACCCCGTATTGCCCCCTTCGTTCCTCGATCAGCCCCTATCGCAACCGCGCGGCCGATCAAGCCCGTCCCGCGCCGGCCGAGCGACGCAAAGGCGCGCCCCGATGCCAAAGTTCAGTAAAGTTCAGCCTTGTGCGCCGACTTGCCATTCCCCTGTTCCCCATGTGCTCTGTCCCCCATGTCCCCCATGTCCCCCATGTCCCCTGCCCAATGTCTCCTGTCCCATGCGCGCGGCAAGGCGACCCAGCCGCCCCGCGCAGCAGCCATTCTCGTCCACGAATTGAAAGAGCCGGATGAAGGCTGGCACAGCGAAATAATGTAGGAAAGCAGCTTTTCGGCGCCGCCTCCGCACACACACTCTCTCTTCGTCACCCCGGACTTGATCCGGAGTCCCGCTAAGCCACGTTGACAAGCGGGACCCCGGATCAAGTCCGGGGTGACGACAAATAAGGGGGTGTCGCAACGGTTCGAGCCCGCCCCTAGCCCATCAGCTTTGCGGTGATATCCTCGGCGGTGTGGATGCGGATCACCGGCGGCTCGGGGGCATGATGACGCGGCCGCCGCTCCGCCAAAATCAGGTGCGCGCAGCACGGCGCGCCGCGAGATGTCACCACTTCGGTGCATTGGCAACTTCCCTGATTGACAAGGATTTTTGCCCCGATCATGACGGCGAAACCGCGTCCTGCGGTATGGGGGAATGTCTATGAAATCGTTGAGGGTCGCTACCGCTTTTGCGGGCTGTTTTGCCATGCTCGCCGTATCGGCACAGGCGCAGGAAGGGGCCGCGCCGGCCGCCGCCACCGAAGCCGCGGTCGAAGCCGCCGCCGTCCCGGCACCGGCCATCGCCCGGCCCAGCCTGATGCTGCCGTCGTACACCGAAATCATCCTGACGCCCGACGCCGAGGCGACGAGCAAGAAACTGCGCGAGGGCGACGTCGTGCTGATGCACAGCCTGTTCGACGTGATGCACAACGGCGTCGTCGTGATCCCGAAGGGCACGCCGGCACGCGGCACGGTGACGTGGCGCACCGGCAAGGGCGCGTTCGGCAAGTCGGCGAAGATGGAGATCACGTTCAACGACCTGACCATGCCGAACGGACAGAAGGTCGCGCTGTCGGGCAAGCATCGGCAGGAGGGCCAGGGCAACACCGGCGCCGCGGTCGGTGCGGCCGTCGCGGTCGGCGTGTTCGGGGCCTTTGTCACCGGCAAGTCGGCGATCATCCCGACCGGCCAGCACCTGACCGCGCGCACCGCAGACTCGCTGGCCTATGTCATCCCGGCGGGCGCGCGGATCGTGCCGACCGCCGAACTGGCGGCACCGGCAGCCGCTCCGGCGGTCGAGCCTGCAGCTCAGCCCGCGGCCGCACCCGCCGTGGAACCCGTCGCGACGACGACGCCGACCGGCGGCTGATCGATCGGCAAGAAACAGAGGGGCGCTCCGGATTGGTTCCGGGGCGCCCTTTCTTTTGCGCGGCGGCGGCTGGTCGGCGCAAGCCGGGGCCCATGCATCAAGCGCCGGGCTGTGTGGGCCCCGGCTTGCGCCGGGAATCACGATGGAGGCGGCGTGTTAGCGGCGACGCCCCCTCCACTCGCTTCGTCACCCCGGACTTGATCCGGGGTCCCGCTAAGCCACGTTGAAAAGCGGGACCCCGGATCAAGTCCGGGGTGACGGCAAAAAAAGGGGGCCGCAACTGTTCGTGCCCGTCCCTATCCCATCAGCTTTGCGGTGATATCCTCGGCGGTGTGGATGCGGATCGCCGGCGGCTGGGGCGAGAGGGCGCGCATTTCGGCGACGAAGGCGCCCGACGCGGGCACCGCGAAATGGGTGCGCACCGCGTCGATACTCTCCCACTCCTCTACGAAGACCAGCCGCATGTCGTCCTCGACATCGATATGGCAGTTATGCGCCAGACACCCAGGCTCCGCCCGCGACCGCACGCTATGCTCGGTGCCGAGCGCGATCATGCGATCGCGATGCTCGGGGGTCATGATGACATGGCCGGTGATGAGGATCATAGCTCAACTCGGAGCAGAATTTCTAAGTATAGAATATATGTTCTATTATTCTCACGGCCATCCCATGTTGCCCTTATATGACCTTCGAGCCTGGGTATGTCATTTTTTAGTGTACTCGTCCAGAGATTTTGACTATACTCAAAAACTCTAAGCATGTTGTCAACGTCAAATATCCCGCCCGTGTCTGACGTCTTTATAATTGCTACGGGCTTCTCTTGCGCCATTCTAAATCCAAGCTCGAACAGAACATTTGGATTATGATCGGTCAAGTCTGCGATCACCAAGTCTGCGTCCATCAATTGGTTGATGATAGTTGATTGGATGACGTCACTTCCATCTTTGTTGGCAGTACTCACATCGAAGCCTGCTTGCTCAGCAGCGGCTTTGATAAGACTTTCAAAGACTTCATCAAAAAACCCCTTCGGGCGATCTGACAATCGCTCCGAGAAAGGCATTATGACAAAACAAGTCTTGCCATCAACGTTGCTCTCCGAAGGATACGATATCACCCCTGTATTTTCAGGTCGCGCTCGATCAATAGAACGAGATGGAGTGTCGACTCCCCTCCACTCTTTACCGATGCCACAGAATTCACAGTTTTTTTCAAAAATATCTTTAAACTCTTGATGAAATTCACGTGGAACTCCGAACTCACTAAAAAGCGTGTTGCTAAGAAATTCAGCAGAAGGAAGATTATTACCCTTATAGTATTCAAGAACTTTAGAAAAAACATCAACATTCAAAAATGCAGTTCTCTTAGACTTTAGCTCAATATCAGCATTGGGTGCATACAAAATATCTCTGCCAATCTTTTCGAGATTTATTGCCGTCGCAGCGCGGGTTCCGCTAGTCACACCATACAAGCTCGACGCTCGATACAGCATGTCAATTGAGCTAGATTTAGCGCCTAAACCAAGAGCCTTTGCGACTTCAGTTGGCGGCCACGGGTTTCCAGCATTGTTGTCCTTAATGGCAAGCCCTACACCCAATGCTTTCTCAAGCGGATAGACCGGAAAAGTTCTCGCAGGCTTCTTGTCGCGTTCTCTTTTTGCCGGCTTTGCCGTTTTTGCGGCGCCGTCCCCAGCTCCTTCGGCGGCCTGTGAAACATCCGTATCAGCGGTATTGTCGCCTTCTAACGCCATTGGAACATCCTTCCTCGCCCCTGGTAGCCTTACTATTTATCACCGCACAAATAGTAAGGCTACGAGGGGTTTCTAGATGTTGGGTCAGAATGGAGCATCGCGAGACTTCAGTTCATGACACTTCCATGACAATCTCTGTCACAAACACGTCACACAAATCCATCAGAGGGCAATCAGCGAGTCGCCGCAGGGGTGGCGGCTTGGTTCGGTAACGACCCCCTTCTACAGGATTTTTCCATGGCCAAGAAATTTGCTCTCGCCGCCTGCGTCGCGACTGTCGCGCTGACGCTTTCCGCTTGTCAGGACCAGGCGTCCTCGGGTGGTGCGGCGCGCGATTATATCAGCGCCGTCGGCTCCTCGACCGTCTATCCCTTTGCGACGACCGTCGGTGAAAAGTTCGCCGAGGCGACCGGCAACAAGGTGCCGAAGATCGATTCGACCGGCACCGGCGGCGGCTTCGAGCGTTTCTGCGCCGGCGTCGGCGGCGACACGCCCGACATCGCGAATGCATCGCGCCGCATGAAGAAGAAGGAATTCGACACCTGCGCCAAGAATGGCGTCAAGGACATCGTCGAAATCCAGGTCGGCATCGACGGCATCGCGCTGGGCGAAGCGCAGCGCGGCCCCGGCTTCAAGCTGTCGGAAGAAGATGTGTACAAGGCACTGGCCGCCAACCCCTATGGCAAGCCGAACACGGCCAAGACCTGGAAGGACGTCAACCCGGCGCTTCCCGCCGTCGCCATCTCGGTCTTCGGCCCGCCGTCGACCAGCGGCACCTATGACGCGTTCAAGGAACTGATCCTGGGCAAGGGCTGCGACGCCAATGCCGAGATGAAGGCGCTGAAGGACAGCGACAAGGAAAAGCATGAAGCGGTCTGCACCGCGCTGCGCGGTGCGCCTTTCTATGTCGAGCAGGGCGAGAACGACAACCTGATCATCTCCAAGCTCGACAAGAACCCCGACAGCCTGGGCATCTTTGGCTACAGCTATCTTGAAGCCAACAAGGACAAGATCAAGGCCGTGCCGGTGCAGGGCGTGTCGCCGACGTACGAGACGATCGCCAACGGCACCTATCCCGGCTGGCGCCCGCTGTATATCTACGTCAAGAAGGCGCATGTCGGCGTGATCCCGGGCCTGGCCGAATATGTGGCCGAATTCCTGAAGGGTTCGACCGAGGGCGGCTATCTGGCGCCGAAGGGCCTGATCGTTTCCCCGAAGGCGATCGCCGACGAAGCGGCCGCGAACGCGAAGGCGATGACGCCGCTCGACGGTTCGAAGCTGAAGTAATCTCCCGCACGCGGCCGGGACCAAGGGGCCACATCCCCTTCCCCGGCCGCGGCTTTTGCACCGTTCCGTCCGGGACATCCGCGCTCCGCCCACATCGAGCGAAGTCGAGATATCTCGCGGATCGGCGCAAGATCGACGGGCGCCTCGACATCGCTCGATACGAGTGAAATCAGGGCGTTCGATGCGGACGAAAATTATGACACAGAGTCATGAAACTGCCACGCCGGTCGGCTTTGGACCGGGTGCGATGAAGCCCGGAGCATCGGGCACGCGACGACAGGGGACGATGTGACTTTCAACGCCGCCGCCTTATTGCTACTGATCGGGGGACTTGCCCTGATCGGCTGGCTCGCCGGACGCGCGCGCTCGGCGCTGCTCGCCGGTCGCACCGGCACGAAGCTGCACTCGCGCCCGCAATATCATGGCTGGTACGTCGCGCTGTGGCTGTTCGCCCCCGCCGCGATCTTCCTTGCCGTGTGGGCCAGCGTGTCGCCCGCCCTGATCACCAATAGCGTGCTTTCGAACGACGCGGCGCAGAGCCTGCCCGCCTTTGGCTTCGAGCGCGGCGCGATCCTGTCCGACGCGCGCAACGTCGCCGAGGGCCGCCAGGCCGCGGTGCGCATCGCCGCCGCCGCGCCGCTGGTAAAACCCTATGCCGACGCGACGCATTTCTATGCCTGGATCGGCATCGCCGCGATGCTGGCGCTGGCGCTGGCCGGCGGCCTGTACGCCTTCACGCGCATCAAGCCCGATTTCCGCGCCCGCACGCGCGTCGAAAAGATCGTCATGGCGCTGTTGCTGCTGGCGTCGCTGGTCGCGATCCTGACGACCTTTGGCATCGTATTGTCGCTGCTGTTCGAATCGATCCGCTTTTTCCGCCTGGTCTCGCCGGCCGAACTGCTGTTCGGAACGCATTGGGCCCCGACGAGCGGCGCGCCGCAGCCGGGCACGTTCGGCGGCATTCCGCTGTTCTGGGGCACCGTGCTGATCGGCGCGATCATCGCGATGATCGTCGCGATCCCGATCGGCATGATGACCGCGGTCTATCTGACCCAATATGCCGCCCCGCGCGTGCGCCGCTGGGTCAAGCCGCTGCTGGAAATTCTCGCGGGCGTGCCGACGGTCGTCTATGGCTATTTCGCCGCGCTGACCGTGGCGCCCGCGCTGCGCGAATTCGCGGTGATGCTGGGCATCCCGAACGCCTCGACCGAAAGCGCGCTGGCCGCGGGCATCGTGATGGGCGTGATGATCATCCCGTTCGTGTCGTCGATGGCCGACGACAGCATCAACGCGGTGCCGCAGGCGATGCGCGACGGATCGCTGGCGCTGGGCGCGACGCCGAACGAAACGATCCGCCAGGTGCTGATCCCCGCCGCGCTGCCCGGCGTGATGGGCGGCATCCTGTTGGCCGTCAGCCGCGCGATCGGCGAGACGATGATCGTCGTGATGGCCGCCGGCCTGTCCGCCAACCTGACCGCCAATCCCTTCGCCAGCGTCACCACCGTGACGGCGCAGATCGTCAAGCTGCTGACCGGCGACCAGGAATTCGACAGCGCAAAGACGCTCGCCGCCTTCGCGCTCGGCCTTGTCCTGTTCATCGTGACGCTGTTGCTCAACATCGTCGCGCTGCGCATCGTCAAAAAGTATCGCGAAGCTTATGAATAGGGAAACCGCCCCCACCGACTGGAAAGGCGCCGTGATGCAAAAGCGCATCGCGAGCCGCTATGGCGCCGAGCGTCGCTTCAAGCTGTTCGGGCTGGGCGCGGTGCTGCTCTCCGGCCTGTTCCTTGCCTTTCTGCTGTTCGTCATGGTCGGCAACGGCCTGCGCGGCTTTACCTATACGAATGTCGAGGTGCCGATCGACTTCAAGGCGATGCCGCTGACCGTCGACGCCGCGCGCCTGTCCGATCCCGACGCCGACCAGGTGATCGCGAACGCCGGGCTGGCCGACATCGTCGCCTTTGCCGCCGACGAGGCGCTGGGCACCGACGGCGCGAAGATGATCAGCGAGAATGCGTGGAAGGAAGTGCGCACGCAGATCAAGGCCGATCCCGAGCTGCTGAACGGCAAGACCGTGTTCCACCTGCCCACCTCGTCCGAAGTCGACATCGCGGCCAAGGACGGCGGGAAAGGCGCGATGGGGGCAAAGGTCGACGCGCTGGAAAAGGACGGCAAGCTGTCGACCGGCATCCACTGGCCCTTCTTCAAGAACGCCGACGCCACCGACCCCGCCGTCGCGGGCATCTGGGGCGCGCTGAAGGGATCGTTGCTGACGATCTTCATCGCCTTTCTGATCGCCTTTCCGACCGGCGTGCTCGCCGCGCTGTACCTTGAGGAATATGCGCCGAAGAACCGCTGGACCGACCTGATCGAAGTGTCGATCAACAATCTGGCCGCGGTCCCCTCGATCATCTTTGGCCTGCTCGCGCTCGCGGTGTTCATCAACTGGTTCGGCATCTGCCAGGCCAGCCCGCTGGTCGGCGGCCTGACGCTGGCGCTGATGACGATGCCCGTGATCGTCATCGCCAGCCGCAACGCGATCAAGTCGGTCCCGCCGTCGATCCGCGACGCCGCGCTGGGCGTCGGCGCCAGCCCGGTGCAGGTGGTGTTCCATCACGTCCTGCCGCTGGCGCTGCCCGGCATCCTGACCGGCACGATCATCGGCATGGCGCGCGCGCTGGGCGAGACCGCGCCGCTGCTGCTGGTCGGCATGCGTGCTTTCATCGGCGACGTGCCCGGCGGTATCTGTTCGCCGTCGACCGTGCTGCCGATGCAGATCTTCCTCTGGTCGGACGAAGTCGACCGGGGCTTTGTCGAGAAAACTTCCGCCGCGATCATCGTGCTGCTCATCGTACTGCTGTCGATGAACGCGCTCGCGATCTATCTTCGCAACAAGTTCGAAAAACGCTGGTGAGCCTGACAGACATGACCATGACCCAAGACGATCTCACGATCGCCGACCCCAAGATGAAGGCCGAAGGCGTCAACGTCTTCTATGGCGAGAAGCAGGCGATCAACGACGTCTCGATCGACGTCGGCACCGACCTGGTCACCGCCTTCATCGGCCCCTCGGGCTGCGGCAAATCGACCTTTCTGCGCTCGCTCAACCGGATGAACGACACGGTGGCGAGTGCGCGGGTCACCGGCACGATCCTGCTCGACGGCGAGGATATCTATGCCCCGTCGATGGACGTGGTGCAGCTGCGCGCGCGCGTCGGCATGGTGTTCCAGAAACCGAACCCCTTTCCCAAGTCGATCTATGACAATGTCGCCTATGGCCCGCGCATCCACGGCCTGGCGCCCGGCAAGGCCGACCTCGACGTCATCGTCGAGCGCGCGCTGGTCCGCGCCGGCCTGTGGGAGGAAGTGAAGGATCGCCTGAGCGAAAGCGGCACCGCCCTGTCGGGCGGCCAGCAGCAGCGCCTGTGCATCGCGCGCGCGATCGCGGTCGACCCCGAAGTCATCCTGATGGACGAGCCCTGTTCGGCGCTCGACCCGATCGCGACGGCGAAGATCGAGGAGCTGATCCACGAACTGCGCGGCAAATATGCGATCGTGATCGTCACCCACAATATGCAGCAGGCGGCCCGCGTGTCCCAGCGCACCGCCTTTTTCCACCTCGGGACGCCGGTCGAATATGGCAAGACCACCGATATCTTCACGAACCCGCGGCAGGAACGCACCAAGGATTATATCACCGGCCGCTACGGTTGATCCGTAGCCGCGAAAGGAACGAACGATGGCAGTAGTCAACGATCACACCGTCAAGGCCTTCGACGAGGATCTGAACCGCCTCCGCGGCCTGATCAGCGAGATGGGCGGCCGCGCCGAACAGGCGCTGCTGCAGGCCATGACCGCACTCAACAAGGGCGACCTCGACCTGGCGGCGCAAGTCGTCGAGGGCGACAAGAAGATCGACGCGCTGGAAGCCGAAGTCGAACAGCTGGCCGTGCAGACGATCGCGCTGCGCGCGCCGATGGCCGACGACCTGCGCGAAATGATCGCGGCGCTGAAAATCGTCTCGGTCGTCGAACGCATCGGCGATTATGCGAAGAATATCGCCAAGCGCGTCGCACTGATGGACCAGACGCGGTCGATCGAGGCGATCCCGCTGCTGATGTCGATGTCGTCGATCGTCGCCGAACTGATCCACGACGCACTCGACAGCTTTGCCGCGCGCGATGCCGAACTGGCAGTGCGGGTCACGGTGCGCGACAAGAATGTCGACGATTTCTACAACAGCATCTTTCGCACGCTCGTCACCTTCATGATGGAAAATCCGAAGCACATCTCGGAAAGCGCGCACCTGCTGTTCGTGGCCAAGAACCTGGAGCGCATGGGCGACCATGCGACGAACATCGCCGAGATGGTCTATTATGTCGTGACCGGCGAGCACATGGAAGAACGCGAGCGCGGCGAGCAGCCCGAAGATGGCGCCGCGGAGCAGGAGCAAGGCTGATGCCGCAGCCCGACCTGCTGCTGATCGAGGATGACGAGGCGATCGCCGAGCTCATCGTCTGGCATTTCGCACGCGAAGGCTTTTCGGTCCGCCAGACGCCCGATGGCGAACAGGCGCTGATCCTGGTCGAGGAACGCGTCCCCGATATCGTCCTGCTCGACTGGATGATCGAGAGCCTGCCCGGCATCGAAGTGTGCCGCCGCCTGCGCCGCAACCCCAAGTCGGCGAACGTCCCGATCATCATGCTCACGGCGCGCGGCGAGGAAGAGGACCGCATTCGCGGGCTGGAAACCGGCGCCGACGATTATGTCACCAAGCCCTTCAGCCCGCGCGAGCTGGTCGCACGCGTCTCTGCCGTGCTGCGCCGCCTGCGCCCCGCGCTGGCGGGCGAGCTGCTCGCCTATGCCGATATCGAGCTGGACTCGGTCGCGCACAAGGTCGTGCGCAACGGCCAGGTGGTGAACATGGGGCCGACCGAATTCCGCCTGCTGCGCCACTTCATGGAGCATCCGGGCCGTGTCTTTTCGCGCGGGCAGCTGCTCGACAGCGTGTGGGGCCAGGACAGCGACATCGAACTGCGCACAGTCGACGTTCATATCCGCCGCCTGCGCAAAGCGATCAACCTGCCCGGCACCGCGGACATCATCCGCACCGTGCGCTCGGCAGGCTATGCGCTGGACGCCGGGAAGAGCGTCTGACGCCGAAGCGCGGGCTGGTTCTCAGCCAGGCTGCCGCGAGGTTGCGGCCCGGAATCCCGCTGAGCAACGGGGAAAAGCGGGACCCCGGATCAAGTCCGGGGTGACGAAGATTGGTGGAATAGCCACGACATCCGCGACCCTCGGCGCATCTGTGATCGCCGGCGTCCCTGTGATCCCGGCGTATCTGTGATCCCCCGGCGCACCCGTGGTCCCGGCGTACCCGTGATCCCGGCGAAAGCCGGGGCCCACGAATGGCATCGGCATTATGGCGCGCCGGGCCCCGGCTTTCGCCGGGGATCGGGTTGCGTGATGTTGCGTCTGGGTGCGTGAGGTTGCGTTACGTTGCGTGCGATCGCGGGGTGATCGCGGGGTGATCGCGGGGGACGGCCAGCCGCTCCGCAGCCCTGACGCTCGCCCCCGATCAGAAGTCGATCTGCGTTCGTAGGCCGAAGGCGTCGGCCGAATAGTCGCGGTCGCCGGTGGCCGAGCCGACCGCGGCGTCGTCGAACTTCAGGCGGCCGTAGTTGGCGATGATGCGGACATAGGAAATCGGCGCCCAGACGAGCGAGACGCCCAGCGTCCGCTGCTTTCCGCCGATGATCCCGGCGTCGTTCAGGTCGAGATAGTCGTAGCGGGCGTTGACCTCGATCGCGCCGGGGCCGCCGGCGGTGATCGGCCGCGATGGCGAAAGCCGGTCGAAGACGCCGTCCTTGTAGGTCCGGGAATCGCCACGGGTCAGGACATAGCCGACCTCGGCATAGCCGCCGAAGAAGGTCGGATCGGCGAGGCCCGGACGGCGCGCCGTTTGCCAGAAGCCTTCGCCGGAGACGTGGAACGGGCCGTTGGCGGCCGCGGCCTCGACGCCGAGGCCGCGCTCGCTGGTCGCGTTGAAGGTGCCGGTATCGACAAGACGGCTGTTCGTCGTGTGGACGAACGGACGCGGCGCATAACGGACCGCGGGCGCGTCGTTGATGTTGCGGAAGTGGCCCGACCCGCCCAGGTGCAACTGGGTGTTGCCGAATTTCGGCATCCAGATCGCGCGCGCATCGAAGCTGATGCTGTTGTTCGTGTCGCTGATCAGGTCGTTGGCGTTGTCGCCGAACACCCCGCCCTGCAGCAGCACGGCCTTGCCCTTATATTGCGCCGACATGCCGACGCGGCGCTCGAATCCGAACGCCTGGGTAAAGGCCGCGCGTTCCGCCATGCTGGTGAACAGGTCGCTGGTCAGCTCGTCGAGCGACCAGAAGGGCTTGTGCTGGCCGACGGTGACCGACAGCGGCCCCGTGCCATAGGTCATGTAGACGTCAGTCAGTTCGACCGAGCTGTTCGCCAGATCGGCCTCGACCCGATAGCCGAAGCCGCCGGGGATCTTGCCCTCGACGCCCAGGAACAGGCGCCGGAACTCGATGCTGGCACCGCCGCGCGCGTCGGTCACGCCCGGCGGAGTGTCGATGCTCGCCACGTCGAGCTGCATGCGGCCGCGCGGCTTGAAGCTCCAGCCGTCGGCGGTCTTGATCTCCGGAGCACCCTTCCACGCGATTTCGGTCGGCGACTTGACCGCGACGGCCGGGGCCGACGGCGCGGGAGCCGGCGTCGAGACCGGGGCCGGCGCCGGCTGCGCGGTCGCCGCGTCGAGCCGCGATTCCAGCGTCTGTACCTGCGCCTTGAGCGCCGCCAGCTCGGCCCGAAGCGCCGCAGCCTCCTCCGACGTCATCGCCTGCGCATGCGCGGCAGTCGGCAAGCTGAGCATGGTGGTCGCCAGCAGGGCGGCGGGCAGAGTGTAGCGCATGGGCAGAATGGCTCCGTTGGGTAAGGTGGCGTTCGCGGTGCTGCTATGACGGATTCGTGACAATTGAACGTCATTCGCATGACATTTTTGTTTCAGTCGTCCGATATCACTCGGCGCTTGCCTGCGACATGCGAACGGCTAAGGACGTTCCAGTTTTTTCGGGCAACCTTTTCGGGACCATTGCCCCCTTCGGGAGACCATCATGACGATCAAATTTGACGGACGCGTTGCCATTGTCACCGGCGCCGGTGGCGGGCTGGGCCGCGCCTATGCGCTGGAGCTCGCACGGCGCGGCGCGAAAGTGGTCGTGAACGACCTGGGCGGCGCGCGCGACGGCACCGGTCACTCGGACGCCGCGCTGCAGGTCGTCGAGGAAATCCGCGCCGCGGGCGGCACCGCCATGTCGAACGGCGGCAGCGTCACCGAATATGACCAGATGGTCGAAATGGTCGCCAAGGCGAAGGAAGAATGGGGCGGCGTCCACATCGTCATCAACAACGCCGGCATCCTGCGTGACAAGAGCTTTGCCAAGATGGAGCCCGCCGATTTCGACCTGGTGCTGAAAGTCCATGTCAGCGGCAGCGCGAACGTCACCAAGGCGGTGTGGGACATCATGCGCGAACAGGCCTATGGCCGCCTGCTGATGACCGCCTCGTCGACCGGCCTTTACGGCAATTTCGGCCAGGCGAACTATGGCGCGGCGAAGCTCGGCCTCGCGGGCCTGACCAAGACGCTGCACCTGGAAGGCGCGAAATATAACATCCGCTGCAACACGATCGCGCCGGTCGCGGGCACGCGCATGACCGAAGACATCTTCCCGCCCGAACTGTTCGAGAAGTTCACGCCGGAGAATGTCGTCCCCGCCGCGCTGTATCTCGTCAGCGAGGACGCGCCGACCAACATGATCATCGGCGCGGGCGCTGGCGCGTTCCACGCCGCCTATGTCACCGCCACGCCGGGCGTCGCGCTGCCCGAAGACCAGCGCACCCCCGAAGGCGTTGCCGCCGCGTGGGAAAAGATCATCGACCGCAATGGCGAGATCGTGCCCCAGTCGGGCAGCGAACAGTCGATGATCGTCATGCGCGCGCTCCAGGCGCTGGGCTGACGTCGGGATACCTCCCCATCGTCGCGCGATGGGGAGGCTCCAGCGCATCACTGTATTGACACAGCAATACGCCTGTGCCATAAAATCGGCGGGGCAAGGGGATCGGTCTAAGAAGGACGACCCCGATGTATAGTGAAACCGACCTGCAAGCTGCGGTCGATGCGAAGGTACTGACGCCGGAGGCCGCAACGGCTTTCCGGTCGCATATCGCATCGGTCCGCGCCGCGCCCGCGGCGGATGAAGAATCCTTCCGCCTCATCACCGGATTCAACGATATTTTCGTCAGCATCGCGGCGGTGATCCTGCTCGTCGCGGTCGGTTGGATCGGCGAGTCCGTCCACCCTGCCCTGGCCGGCGCCTTCGTCGCGGGTTCGGCCTGGTTCCTCGCCGAATATTTCACGCGCAAGCGCCGCATGGCGCTGCCCAGCATCGTCCTGGTCCTCGCCTTTTCGGCGGGCGTCTGCGCAACGATGGTCGGCTTTCTGTTCAAGCATGGCGAAGCGATCTTCGGCAATCGGCTGGACGAAACGACCGGCGCCGTCCTGGTCGGCGTCATCGCCGCCGTGACCGCGGCCGCGACGTGGCTCCACTGGAGACGCTTCATGGTGCCGATCACCGTGGCCGCAGGAACCGCCGCGCTCGCCGCGACCGCCGTGGCGATCGTCCTTGCGATCGCGGGGGTCGACGGCCCCGACGGAACCTTGCCGATGATCCTGGTGCTGATCGCGGGCCTGGGCGTCTTCACCCTCGCGATGTGGTGGGACCGCAGCGACCGCGTGCGCCAGACGCGCCGCAGCGACGTCGCCTTCTGGCTTCACCTGCTCGCCGCCCCGATGATCGTCCATCCGATCTTCCACCTGCTCGGCGTGACGCGCGGCGACGATATCGGCAGCGGTGCGGCCGTGCTGGTCGTGGCCATCTATATCGCGTTCGGCCTGATCGCGCTGGCGATCGACCGCCGCGCGCTGCTCGTCTCGGCGCTGGCCTATGTGCTCTTTGCCATGACGCAGCTGTTCCGCACCTTTGGCGCGGTCGAACTCAATGTCGCGCTGACGGCGTTCGTGATCGGTTCGGCGCTGCTGCTGCTGTCGGCCTTCTGGCAGAATGCACGGGCCGCCGTGGTCGGGTTCCTGCCGGAAAATCTGGCGAACCAGCTGCCCGCGACGATCCGTTCGATCAGTCCCCAACCAGCTTCATAAGCTTGCGCTCGACGGGGGCGAGCACGTTAGAAAGCTCGTCCCCGCGCTTGAGAACTGCCCCGGCTTCGGAGACAAGGGCCCACATGCCCTGCCGGCTCCGCAAGGCGGGGCGTTTTTCTATACGATATTCAGGACGCTCGGCGGCGCGGCGAAAGGCCGAAAAGATCGCGGCGTCGCGGTGGAAATCCATCGCATAGTCGCGCCAATGCCCGGCGGCGACCATCCGACCGTAGAGATCGAGGATACGCATCAATTCGGTGCGTTCGAAACCGGTCTGCTGCGGTGCCGTCCTGATCGCGAACGGCAGAGGCGTGACCGTTCCCATCAGGCGCTTTTCCGGCTCCCTTTGCGCCGCGGCGCATCCATTTCAGTGGCATGCGTTTCGCGTTCCTCGATCAGCGCCGTCAGTTGCTTTTGCATCTGTTCGAGTTGGCATTGCAGAATTTCGATCTTCTGCGTCGCGGGATCGAAGGTCTCGCTGCACGGCGTGCCATAGGGCACGAACTCGCGCGCATATTCGCTGGCATCGAGCAGCGTCGAGCGCGCCGGAATGCCGACCATGACCGCACCCTCGGGCACGTCCTTCGTCACGACCGCATTGGCGCCGACGCGCGCGCGCGGGTTGACGGTGACCGGGCCGAGGATCTGCGCACCCGAACCGACGATGACGTCGTCCGACAGGGTCGGGTGACGCTTGCCGCCGATGCCGTTGGCAGGATCGGTACCGCCCAGCGTCACGCCCTGATAGATCGAGACATTGTCGCCGATCTCCGCCGTCTCGCCGATGACGACGCCAAAGCCGTGATCGATGAAAAGGTGCCGGCCGATCTTTGCGCCCGGATGGATGTCGATGCCGGTCATCCAGCGCGAGAAATGATTGACGAAGCGGGCGAGGAAGAACAGCTCAGCCTCGAACAGCCAGTGCGCGGCGCGATGCATGCCGACGGCAAGCAGCCCCGGATAAAGAAGGATTTCCCAGCGCGATCGCGGCGCCGGATCGCGCGCCTTGATCGAATCCAGATAGGCAATCAGCCCATTGAACATCGTCTATGTCCCCTGCGACCCTATTTCTGTACCGCACTAGATAGATGTTCGGCGGCCGCATTTCCACCCCCGACGGCATTTATTCCGTCAGCGGCCGATCAACCCGATGCGAAGCAGCAGCAGTCCCTCGCTCCGCCAGCGGCGATCGCCATCCTGCGATGCGATGGCGGCGGCCCAGCGATCGAGCATCAGCAGCGCCTTGTTTCCGGAAAAGGATCGGGGTCGCGGCGCCGGCAAGGCGCGCGCGTCGGCGAAGAGCCGGCGGGCCTCCGCCGCGCCCTCCTGAAGCCCGGCGGCCCAGACCAGACCCCAGCGCTTGCCGCCATCGCCGCCCGACAGGCGGAACAGCGCATCGCCGAACGCGGTCGCCGCGTCGCGTCGTTCCGCATCATCGCCGGCGAGCAGCATCGCCTCGGCCGCATCGACAAGGGCGTCGAGCCCCGCCTGCCCCGGCCAGGTCGCCTGCAGTTCGGCAAGCAGCGGCTCGCCCTTTGGCAAGGCGCCGGGATCGGTTGCCAGCATCGCCATCATGTCGCGCCACCAGGCGAGCTTGATCTGTCCGATTAGCGGCTCGCGCGCATCGCGGAGCAGCTTGCCCAGCCGCTCGGCGAGCGCCCACAGCGCGGTCACGGCCGGGCGCCGCGCGCGCGGCACCGCGACCATCACGCGCGGATCGCGGATGTCCGGATAAACGACCGTTTCCGGCTCGTCAGGCGCGATTGCAAACGGCCTTCACCGCCGCGATGACGCGCGGCGTGTCGACCAGCGCCGCCTTTTCGAGATTGTGCGCATAGGGCAGTGGCACATCCTCGTTGCACACGCGCATGACCGGGGCGTCGAGATCGTCGAATCCCTGCTCCATCGCGACCATCGCCAGTTCGCTGGCGATCGAGCATACGGGCCAGCCTTCCTCGACGACGACTAGGCGGTTCGTCTTCTTCAGGCTTTCCAGCACGGTCGCCGTGTCGAGCGGACGCAGGGTGCGCAGGTCAATGACCTCCGCCTCGATCCCCTCGCCCGCCAGCGCGTCGGCCGCCTCGAGCGCAAGCCCGACGCCGATCGAATAGCTGACGATCGTCACGTCGCTGCCCGCGCGGATGATGCGTGCCTTGCCGATCGGCAGGACATAGTCCGCGACGTCCGGCACGTCGAAGCTGCGGCCATAGAGCAGCTCGTTCTCGAGGAAGACGACGGGGTCTTCGCTACGGATCGCGGCCTTGAGCAGGCCCTTCGCATCGGCGGCATCATAGGGCGAGATCACGATCAGGCCCGGCACGCTGGCGTACCAGGGCGCGTAATTCTGGCTGTGCTGCGCGGCGACGCGGCTGGCCGCGCCGTTGGGACCGCGGAACACGATCGGACAGCGCATCTGGCCGCCCGACATATAGTTGGTCTTCGCCGCCGAGTTGATGATGTGGTCGATCGCCTGCATCGCGAAGTTGAAGGTCATGAATTCGATGACCGGCTTCAACCCGCCCATCGCGGCGCCCGAGCCGAGCCCGGCGAAACCATATTCGGTGATCGGCGTGTCGATGACGCGGCGCGCGCCGAATTCGTCGAGCAGCCCCTGCGTGACCTTGTACGCACCCTGATATTCGGCGACCTCTTCGCCCATCACGAAGATGCGGTCGTCGGCGCGCATTTCCTCGGCCATCGCATCGCGCAGCGCCTCGCGAACCGTCAGCCGCACGGTGGCGGTGCCTTCGGGGATCGAGGGGTCGGCGGCGCGTGCCACCGGTGCGGGAGCAGCGGGCGCGGGCGCGGCGGCGGGCGCCGGAGCGGCCGCCTCGGGTGCGGGAGCAGGCGCAGCGGCGGGTGCGGGCGCCGCAGCCGGTGCAGGCGCAGCGGCCTCTTCACCCTCGCCCGTGATCGTCGCGATCACGGTGCCGACCTTTACGTTGTCGGTGCCCTCGGCAACCAGGATCTGGCCGATCGTGCCTTCGTCGATCGCCTCGAATTCCATCGTCGCCTTGTCGGTCTCGATCTCGGCGAGAATGTCGCCCGACTTCACCGTGTCGCCTTCCTTGACGAGCCACTTGGCGAGCGTGCCTTCTTCCATCGTCGGCGACAGCGCCGGCATCTTCAATTCGATGGCCATCTCAATATTGCTCCACCAGCACGTCGGTATACAGTTCTGCAAGGTCGGGTTCGGGCGCGCTTTCGGCAAAGTCGGCGGCGTCGCTGACGATCTGGCGGATTTCCTTGTCGATTTCCTTGAACTTGTCCTCGGTAATCCCGGCGTCGGTCATCAGCTTTTTCAGATGCTCGATCGCGTCGGACTTGTCGCGCACCGCCTGCACTTCCTCGCGGCTGCGGTATTTCGCGGGGTCGGACATCGAGTGGCCGCGATAGCGATAGGTCTTGAGCTCCATCAGCACGGGGCCCTTGCCCGCGCGGACCCATTCGATCGCCGCCTCAGCCGCGCCGCGCACCGCGAGCACGTCCATGCCGTCGACCTGCATCCCGGGGATGCGGAAGCTTTCGCCGCGGCGATAAAGCTGGTCCTCGGCCGACGAGCGGTTGACCGAAGTGCCCATGGCATATTGGTTGTTCTCGATCACGAAGATGATCGGCAGCTTCCACAGCTCGGCCATGTTGAAGCTTTCGTACACCTGGCCCTGGTTCGCGGCGCCGTCGCCGAAATAGGCCATCGCGATGCCGCCATCGCCGCGATATTTGTGCGCGAAGGCGAGACCGGTGCCGAGCGAAACCTGCGCCCCGACGATGCCGTGGCCGCCATAGAATTTATGCTCGACGCTGAACATGTGCATCGAACCGCCCTTGCCGCGCGAAATGCCGGCGGCGCGGCCGGTCAGCTCGGCCATGATGACCTTTGGATCGATACCATAGGCCAGCATGTGACCGTGGTCGCGATAGCCCGTGATCACGCTGTCCTTGTCGCCGTCGAGCGCCGACTGCAGGCCGACCGCAACGGCTTCCTGTCCGATATAGAGGTGGCAGAAACCGCCGATCAGGCCCAGGCCATAGAGCTGGCCGGCCTTTTCCTCGAAGCGGCGTATGAGCAGCATCTCGCGATAGAATTTCTCGAGCTCCTCCGGCGTCGCGTCATAAGGAGCGGGATCGCGCGGGGATTCACGATTGGTCGTGGGCGCGGGGGTGGAAGCGATGTTTTTCGGCGCAGCAGTCTTGCGCGCTGGGGCTTTGGCCAAGGCGGGTTTCCTTTACGGTTAGCCGTTACGGCAGGCCACCCCTATAGGAGCGCGAAGCCCTGTTTGGCAACGCGCGAGAGCGACCCCATTCTACGTATGCAAAAAATGCAATCCCTGCTTCAGGGCTTGGCGGCGGGCTCCACCGGGATCGCGATTTCGTCGGGGTGCATGACGCCCAGTTTCTCGCGCACATATTCGTCGGCCAGGTCGGGATCGACACGGCGACGGTCGAGCAGATTTACCCGGTTCTGAAGCTCGGTCTGCTTTTTCGTGAGTTCGGTCAGCACGACACGCTGCTTGTCGACCGACTGGTTATAGTCGCCCCAGGCATAAAGGCCGGTGGGACCGAAAATGATGTAGCCGATCATCGCCAGCACCGCGATCAGGGCCACCGTGGGACCCACGGCCCGGCTCATCGATTTACGGAATTTATGGCGCTGCGTCATTTCGGCCCTTGAATCACAGTCGATTCGCGGCGTCAAGGCGTCGGCGCCGCTTTTCCACTCCATTCGTCGAACGGCAAAACGGAAAAGCGATCAGGTGAGTCGCCAGAGTTGCGGCGCCGACCTGTGAAGCGAACCGACATGGGCCGAGCCTTCCCACAATTCGATGTTGCGCCCGGCGGCGTGGCCCTGGGCGATGATCAGCGCGAAATCGCGACTGTCGGCCTCGAAATCGACGCGCTCCGAAGCGCCTGTTCCGTCATCTTTCAGCAGGATATGAAAAGCACGCATGTCGACGCTCCATCTTCGTCGGGAGCAGGTGCGACCCAGGCTCTCCGCAAAGTAAGGATCGGCCGGTCATGAAACGACAGAGACTGCGGACGGAGCCGGAACCACGAAAAGCCGATCAGTGGTGAAACCGCAGTCGTTGGCGCGAGCTTAGCAGCTTTGGGCGATACGATCTAAGCAATTCGGGGCCTTCTATAACCTATGTTGGCAGAAAACCGCGGTTATCCGACAATATGGCCCGCAACCAGTCGCTTAGCTGGTACAAAGAAAACCATGCGTGTTAGTATTGTAATACAGTGCGATGTCTGGCACGTTGGAGCCATCACAAAAAGGGGAATGACCATGCGCTTGATCCTGACCGCCGCCCTTCTCGCCTCCGCTTCACCGCTCGCCGCGCAGGTCGCGACGCCAGAGCGGCCCATCACCGATCCGAAGACCGTCAGCTCCCCGGCGAACCCCGACGCCCGCCCCGTCCCACTCGACGATATCGGCGTGACGCGCGCGCTGTACGATGCCGTGTGGAGCGTCGACGGCAAGCAGGTCTTCATCGCCACCGACCTGACCGGCCGCGTCAACATCTGGCGCATGGACGCGAACGGCAGCTGGCCGGTGCAGCTTACGCAGTCGGACGACGCGCAATCGGGCCTCGCGGTTTCGCGCGACGGCAAATGGCTCTATTTCTCGCAGGACGTCGGCGGGAACGAATATCCCGACATCTACCGCGTACCCGTCGGCGGCGGAGTGGTCGAAAATCTGACCAACACCCCCGACCGGCGCGAGGACAGCATGCTCGCCGGGCCGGCGAGCGGCCTGGTTGCGCTGTCGACGAAGCTCAAGAGCGAAGGCCAGACCAATGTCGCGGTGATGGACGCCGCCGGCAAGATACGCGCGCTGACGGCCGAGAAAGACCCGGCCTATAACTGGATCGCGGTCGCGTGGGTGGACGACGGCAAGGCGATCATCGCGAACCGCAGCAATGTCGACGGATCGGACGGCGAAGTCTGGCGGATCGACGTGGCGAACGGCACGGCGACCAAGCTGCTGGCCAAGCCCAAGACGATCTATCAGGCGACGGGCGCGAGCCCCGACGGCGCGACGCTGGCGGTCACCACCGACGAAGGTACGGGGCAGCTTCATGCAGGGGCCTATGCGCCCGCGACGAAAAAGTGGCGCTGGCTGCCGGCGACGCCGTGGGAGGAATCGAGCGACATCATCACGCCCGACGGCAAGACGATGATCGTGCGCACGAACAACGACGGGCGTTCGACGCTGTCGCGCGTCGACCTGGCCACGATGACGAAGAGCGACCTCGCGCTCGATCCCGGTCGCAACTCCGTCGCGGGGATCCAGCCGGTATCGCCCGACGGCAGGCGCATGTTCGTGGTGCGCAGCGGCGCGGACTCGCCGACGACCTTGTTCAGCTATGACCTGGCCGCGAATGCGGCGACGCCCGTCGTACCGATGGCGATGGCCAGCCTGACGCCGGCGCTGCTGCCCAAATCGCAGATCGTGACGTACAAGAGCTTTGACGGCACGCCCATCAGCGCAGTCGTCACGATGCCGTTCAACCTGAAACGCGACGGCAGCAATCCGGCGATCGTGATGCCGCACGGCGGCCCGACCGGCCAGTCGCAGGACGGCTTCTCGCGCTATGCCACTGCCTTCGCGACGCGCGGCTATATCGTGATCCAGCCGAACTTCCGCGGCTCGACCGGGTACGGCAAGGCATTTCAGGAAGCGAACATCAAGGATCTGGGCGGCGGCGACCTGAAGGATACGGTCGCGGCCAAAAGCTTTCTGGTCGGATCGGGCTATGTCGATCCGAAGCGCGTCGGCATCTTTGGCGGCTCGTACGGCGGCTTCATGACCCTGATGGCGATCGGTCGCACGCCCGACGAGTTCGCGGCGGCCGTGCAATGGTTCGGGATCATTAACTGGCGGACGATGTACCGCGACCAGGACGAGCTGCTGAAGGCCTATCAGCGCGCGCTGCTCGGCACGCCGGAGGAAAACCCCGACGTCTATGACGCGTCGTCGCCGCTGACCTATATCAAGGCCGCGAAGGCGCCGCTGCTCAGCCTGCAGGGCGAAAACGACATTCGCGTGCCCAAGGGACAGGCGCAGGAGGTCGAGGATATTCTGAAGGCGAAGGGCAATACGGTCGAGACCGTCTTTTACCCCGCCGAAGGCCATGGCTTTCAGAAGCGCGAGACCCAGCTCGACGCGCTGCGCCGCACGATCGGCTGGTTCGACAAATATCTGAAGGCGAAGTGAGGACGCTGATTTAAATAGGCTCCCCGGCGTCGGCCGGGGAGCCTTTGTCGTCCGATTACGCGAAAATCGCCATGCCCGGATAGCGCGCCATGTCGCCCAGCTCTTCCTCGATGCGGATGAGCTGGTTGTACTTGGCAAGCCGGTCCGACCGCGCGAGGCTGCCGGTCTTGATCTGGCCGCAGTTGGTCGCGACCGCCAGGTCGGCGATCGTCGCATCCTCGGTCTCGCCCGAACGGTGCGACATCACGGCGGTGTAACGCGCGCGGTGCGCCATATCGACGGCGTCGAGCGTTTCGCTGAGCGTGCCGATCTGGTTGACCTTGACGAGCAGCGAGTTGGCGAGGCCGTCGGCGATCCCCTGCGACAGGCGCGCGGGGTTGGTGACGAACAGGTCGTCGCCGACGAGCTGGCACTTGTCGCCGATCAGGTCGGTCAGCGCCTTCCAGCCGGTGAAGTCGTCTTCGCTCATGCCGTCTTCGATCGACTTGATCGGATAATCATTGACCAGCGCGGCCAGATAGTCGGCCATCTGCTCGGGGCTGAGCGAAAGCCCCTCGCCGCTGATTTCATATTTGCCGTTCTTGAAGAATTCGGTCGCGGCGCAATCGAGCGCAAGGACGACGTCGCTGCCGAGCTTGAAGCCCGCCTGGTCGACCGATGCGGCGATGAAGTCGAGCGCGTCGCGCGTCGAGGCCAGGTTGGGGGCAAAGCCGCCCTCGTCACCGACCGCGGTCGCGAGGCCCTTTTGCGACAGGCCCTTCTTCAGCGTGTGGAAAATCTCGCTGCCCCAGCGGACGGCTTCGGCCAGGCTGCCGGCGCCGACGGGCATGATCATGAATTCCTGGACGTCGATCGGATTGTCGGCATGTTCGCCGCCGTTGATGATGTTCATCATCGGAACGGGCAGCGTGCGCGCCGAGACGCCGCCGACATAGCGATAGAGCGGCAAGCCGCGCGCATCGGCCGCGGCCTTGGCGGCGGCAAGGCTGACGCCGAGGATCGCGTTGGCGCCAAGGCGGCCCTTGTTCGGCGTGCCGTCGAGGTCGATCATCGCCATGTCGAGTTCGCGCTGATCCTCTGCATCGAGGCCGATCAGCGCGTCGGCGATGTCGCCGTTCACGGCCGCGACGGCTTTCGTCACGCCCTTGCCCAGATAACGAGCCTTGTCGCCGTCGCGCAGCTCCACCGCTTCATGCGCGCCCGTCGACGCGCCCGAAGGCACGGCGGCGCGGCCGAAGCTGCCATCCTCCAGCAGCACATCGACTTCGACGGTAGGATTGCCGCGGCTGTCGAGAATCTCGCGGCCGTGGATGTCGATGATCGCGGTCATGGTCTTGTCCTGCTGAGAGCCCCGAATGGAGCCGGTTTGAAGAGCGCCTGCCTGTTATCGGCGGCTTGCCCCCAGCGCAACCGCCCGCGCGGAAATTTTGAGCGAATTTTCCGGGAATTTTGCGGCGCTATGGAACCATTCACCCTGTGTTGCTATATTGAAGCAGACAGAGGGAAAATCGCCGCGCTATGCGACGCCCGGCACAACGAGAAGAAGAGGACGAACCATGGCCAAAGCCGCTACTCCCGCCGCCAAGAAAGCCACGCCCCGCGCTCCCGCCAAAGCCGCAGCAACCAAGACGGCCCCCGCGCGCAAGCCCGCCGCGAAGAAAACCGCCGCAAAGGATCATCCGATCCGCGACCAGCTCGCCGCAACGCGCGACACCATCAAGTCCGAAGCGTCGAAGAAGGCTGCCTCGCTGAAGGAAGAAGCATCGACGCTGGCAAATCAGGCGTCGGCCAAGGCGCGCGACGCCGCAACGAAGGGCAAGGACAAGGCGGCCGAAGCGGTCGGCAGCCTGGCCAAGATGCTGGAAGACAGCGCCGGCACCGTCGACAGCAAATTCGGCAAGCAATATGGCGATTATGCCCGCTCGGCCGCATCGACCGTCGCCGGGCTCGCCACGACCTTGGACAAGAAGGACCTCGACGAGCTCGCCGCCTCGACGCGCGACATGGTCAAGAAGAACCCTGCCGTCGCCGTGGGCGCCGCAGCGGTGATCGGCTTCGTGCTGGCCCGCATGCTCAAGGGCGGCTCGAACGACTGACAGTAGCTTGCCGCCTTCCGATCCAAACACCCCGCCCGCGTCGGACCAGCGCAGCTTCGACGGCGTAAGCCACGGCTATGCCCCCGACGGCCGTCCGCTGGACCCGCCGCCGGTCCCGCTCGACAAGATCGTCGGCGATGTCGTCGACAATCTGTCGGCGACGGCAAAGGCCGAGCTGGCGCTGCTCGAGGCGCGCGGCGAGCTGGCGCTGCATGGCGTCAGCTGGACCGCGGCATGGGGCACCATCGCCGCCTGCGCACTCGGCGTGGCCATGCTCGCGCTGGCGTTTGGCGCAATCCTGGCGCTTGCCCCCGTGGTCGGCCCGTTGTTGGCGACATTGATCGTCGTGGGCGTCCTGCTTGCCATCGCCGCCTTTGCGGGATGGCGCGCGCAGGTCAGCTATGGCGATATCCGGACCGCGCTGCGCCGCGACCTGACGAACGAAGGGATCGACGACTGATGCCGGGGACGCGCAATCGCCTGATCAACGCGGCGCGCCGCTCGATGCTCCAGCGTGCGGAACTGCACCGCCGGCTGGACGTCGCCAAGGCAGCACTCAAGCCGAAGGCGCTCTACAAGCGCGGCAAATATAACGTCGATGCCAAGATCGATGCGACCGCACACACGGTCCGGCAGCAGTTCCGCGACAACCGCCTGCCGATCGCGCTGGCCGCCGTGGCCGGGGCTGCCTGGCTGTTCCGCGAACCGATCAAGGAACATGCACCGAAGCTGGCGCAGAAGGTGCGCGATCTGACTGAAGCCGCCATCGAGAAATTCCGACCGAGCGACGAGCCCGACGCCGATACCGACATTACGGAGGACGATAATGAAGCCGTTGAGTGAAACCGCCAGCGAAGCCCGTGCAAAAGCGAGTGAGCTTGCCGAGAAAACCGCCGAAAATGCACGTGCGACCGCCGAGGCGGCGAAGGCCCGTATCCAGGACGGCTATGGCCGTGCACGCGCCGCGACGAGCGACCTTGCCGCGAAGAGCCGCGAACAGGCCGACGCCGCGCGCGAGGCCGCCGGCCACGCTTATGAAAAGGGCAAGGCACAGGCGAAGCGCGCGAACAGCAAGCTGAAGGACGCGGCCGAGAAGCAACCGCTGGCGCTCGTCGCGGGCGCCGTTGCAATCGGCGCGCTGCTCGGCTCGCTGCTGCCCAAAGGCCGCAAGGACGAGGATTGAGCCGGGCTTGCCGTAGGGGCCAAGCGCTGGTAGGGGCGCGCATCCTCCCCTCCCCGCGCTAACCCGCAAGGAAAGCAGTCATGAGCAAATTGCACCTCGTGTTCGGCGGACGCGTCAGCGATCCGCAGGGCCTCGATTTCGTCGACCTTCACAACCTCGACATCATCGGCCTCTATCCCGACTATAAAGCGGCCGAAAAGGCCTGGCGCAGCGCCGCACAGCGCACCGTCGACGACGCCGAGATGAAATATGTCGTCGTCCACCTGCACAAGCTGCTGCAGCCCGACGCGGAATAATCGCCGCATCGTTGCAAGCGTAGCAAAGCAATTCGGGGCGGTTAAGCGCCGCTTCGGATTGCCGCGCGGCCCTCAACCAAGCGCAGCGGCCGGAAATCAGCGAAAATTGTCGGCGTAAGCCTGTATCTTCAGCGTCCGGACGGGCGTCGCGGTGATTTCGACCTCGATGCCGTTCTTTTCGGCATAGGCGATCGCTTCGTCGCGGGTGCCGAAGCCCAGGCGAAGCTGGCGCTGCGTGTCGCCGCTGCCTGCCCAACCCATCAGCGGATCGGCCTTGCGCGCTTCGGCCGGCGCAAATTCCAGGAACCAGCGCTGCGTGCCGGCACGGCCCGACTGCATCGCATTCTTGGGCTTCTGGAAAATACGCGCTTTCATCGAGGATCGTCCCTGGCTGGATGGTTCTGTCGTGGCCTTAGCGCCAAGCACGGCCCGCGAAAAGGGGCCTATTGCGCATCGCGACGCGCCTGCGCCGCTTTGGTGAGCAAGGTCGGCCGTGCGTTCGCCGGATCGTCGGGCCAGCTGTGCTTGGGATAGCGGCCCCGCATCTCCTTCGCGACCTCTGACCAGCTCCCGCTCCAGAATGAGGCGATGTCGCGGCTCGTCTGGATCGGGCGATGCGCGGGCGAGGTCAGCGCGAGGACGAGCGGGATCGGCGGTTCGCCGATCAGCGGATGCCGCGCGAGTCCGAACATCTCCTGCACCCGCACGCTGACCGTGGGGCCGCCATCGGCGCCATAGTCGATCGCATGGCGGCTGCCGGCGGGGGTCGCATAGTCGGCGGGGGCCAGCTTTTCGAGCGATTGCCGTGACGACCAGTCGAGGAGGCCGGACAGCGCGTCGGCAAGCCGCTGGTCGCCGATGTCGCGAAGGCCGCGCGATTTTTCGAGCAAGGGCGCAAGCCAGATGTCGAGGCCGTCGGCGAGCGCAGGAGCGGACAGCGCGTCAAGTCCCGCAAAGGATGCACGCTGGCGAAGCGCCTGCGACACCGGTCCCCAGCCGATCAACCCAAGCCCCCGGTCGCGAACCGCGGCAAGCCGCACCGCGACGTCATCCTCCGCCCCTTCGCCCCGGCCCGCCTGCCCGCTGGTCAGCGCGATCGCGCCGAGGCGCCGTTCGCGGCGATGGTCGACGCGGTCGGTGGCGGCGTCATAGCTGCTTGCCGAGCGGCTGGCGATCTGGCCGGCAAAGATCGCCTCGACCTCCGACAAGCCGATCGGCGCCGCGCCGAGAATACGCACGCCCGCCGCATGCCCCTGCGCATCGGCAATGGCGAGCCATTCGCTGTTCGCCAGCGGGTCGAGCGGATCGATCTTGTAGGCGCGCCCGCCCGCGCTGAGATATTCGCCGCGCTGCCCCGCGCGCTGACGGGCGACGCGGTCGGGCCAAGCGGTCGCGATCCAGCCGCCGACCGAACGCCCGCCGATCACCTCCGTGCCCCCGGCAAGCTTTTCGCCGACCCCGGCAAGTCGCCGCGCCAGCCGCCACGCGCCCTCGGCGCGGTCGCCCTTCATGCCCTTCCAGCGCTGAAGCCGCGCCTCGACATCGGCGCCGCGTCCGCCCAGGCCGGGCTCGGTGAGCAGCACCGCAAGCTTCGCGGCGAGATCCGCCTCCCCTGCGGACGCCGCGTGGAGGAGCATATGGGCGAGCGGCACCGGCAGCGGGATCGCCGCGAGCGCTCTGCCATGTGCCGTGATGCGGCCATCCTCGCCGAGCGCGCCGATCGCCTGCAGCCGGGTCTTCGCCTCCGAAATCGCCGCCGGCGACGGCGGATCGAGCCAGCCCAACTGGCGCGGATCGACGATGCCCCAACTCGCGCAGTCGAGGACGACCGGCATCAGGTCATTCTCGTGAATCTCGGGCGGGTCGAAAGGCGGCATGCCCGCGGTCGCCGCCGCTTCCCACAACCGATAGGCCGCCCCTGGCCCCTGCCGCGCCGCACGCCCCGCGCGCTGGGTTGCCGAGGCCTGGCTGGCGCGCTCGGTGACGAGGCGGGCGATGCCGGCGGCCTTGTCGAAGCGCGGACGGCGCGACAGACCCGCATCGATCACGATCCGCACGCCGTCGATCGTCAGGCTGGTTTCGGCGATGCTGGTGGCGAGGATCAGCTTCCGCCCGCCGCCGGGGTCGCGGACGAGCGCCTTGCGCTGCATCGCCGGGTCGATCTGGCCATGCAGCCGGTGGACGACCAGCGGCAACCGGGCCTCCTCGACCGCCGCCGCGGCACGCTCGATATCGGCGGCGCCGGGAAGGAAGGCGAGCATGTCGCCCTCTGCCTCGTCGGCCATCGCCTGCCGCACCGCCATCAGGACCGAAGCCTCCAGCCGGTCCTCGGCGCGGCGACCGATGTGGCGCAGCTCGAGCGGCCAGCTTCTGCCCTCGCTCCTCACCACGGGCGCATCGCCGAGCAGCGCACCGAAGCGCGCGCCATCGAGCGTCGCCGACATGGCGACGAGGCGAAGATCGTCGCGAAGCCCTTGCTGCGCATCGATCGCCAGCGCGAGGGCGAAATCGCCGTCGAGGCTGCGTTCGTGGACTTCGTCGAAGAGCACCGCCGACACGCCGGCGAGCTCGGGATCGGCGAGGATGCGGTTGCGGAACAGCCCCGGCGTCATCACCAGCAGCCGCGTCGCCGCCGACTGCTTGCTGTCGAGCCGCGTCGCATAGCCGACACGTCCGCCGACCGCCTCGCCCATCTCCTCCGCGATGCGCTCCGCGGCGGCGCGGGCGGCAAGGCGCCGCGGCGAAAGCAGCCACACGGTGCCTTTGCACCACGGTTGGTCGAGCAGCGCCGGCGCGACGCGCGTCGTCTTGCCCGCACCGGGCGGCGCAACGACGACGACATTTGGCTTGAGCACCAGCGCCGCCATGATGTCGGGCAACACCAGATCGATCGGGAGCGCCTGCTTCATGTGCGTGCCGCGGGATTGCCCAGTTCGGCATTCAGCCGATGCGCCTCGGCCGCCAGCCGGGCGACCTGGTCGGGGGTCACCTCGGTCCCCTCGACCATCACCAGATTGCCGAGTTCATATTTGCCACTGGCCTTGATCCGCGGATCAACTTCGCGCAACCGCTTGCCGCGCCAGAAGCCCAGGAGGACGCGGTGTTCCTCGGCACGGATCAGGATGCAGGGACCGTTGGCCATGAACACCAGGTTGGTCCATTTGATCGTTTCTTCGAACGGAGCCGCATCCATGATCGCCGCGCGCATCATTTCGCAGCGCTCGCGCTGCCAGCCCGAAAGCGCCGCGATATAGGCATCGGGGCTTTCAGCCGCGGGGCCCATCATCGCCATCGGCGCCGCGTCAATAAGCGCGCGCGACCGCGAAGGCGACCGCTTCGGTCAGCGCGGCCTTTGCCTGGCTGGCCCGGAAACCGCCGATCGCATCGACCGCGCGCTGGCCATAGTGGCGCGCCCGCGCCAGCGTGTCGGCGATCGTGCCATGCTTGAGCAGCAGGCTCTTGGCATAAGCCAGGTCTTCGTCCGACGTCTTGTGCCCGGTGATGGCGAGCTTCCAGAATTCGCGTTCGTCCGCCGACCCGCGCGCATAGGCGAGAATGACGGGCAGCGTGACCTTGCCGTCGCGGAAGTCGTCGCCGACGCCCTTGCCCATCGTGGCCTCGTCCGAGACATAGTCGATCGCATCGTCGACGAGCTGGAAGGCGATCCCCAGATTGCGTCCATAGGCGTCGAGCGCGGCCTCGGTCGCGTCGTCACGCTCGGCAACGACGGCCGCGATCTTGCACGCCGCGGCGAAGAGCTCGGCGGTCTTGGCGTTGATGATCGCGAGATATTGATCCTCGCTCGTCTCGATCCGGCGCTGGGCGCTGAGCTGGTTGACCTCGCCCTCCGCGATCACGGCCGAGGCGCGCGACAGGATCTTGAGTACCTTCAGCGAGCCGTCCTCGACCATCACCTCGAACGCGCGGCTGAACAGGAAGTCGCCGACGAGGACCGAGGCGCTGTTGCCCCAGATGAGGTTCGCGGTCTTGCGGCCGCGGCGCAGGTCCGATTTGTCGACGACATCGTCGTGGAGCAGCGTCGCGGTGTGGATGAACTCGACCGCGGCGGCCAGCTTGCAGTGACGGTGGCCCGGATAGTCGAGCAGCTTGCCGCACGCGAGCGTCAGCATCGGACGCATCCGCTTGCCGCCACCCGCGATCAGATGGCCCGCCAGCTCGGGGATCAGGGGCACTTCGGACTGCATACGGTCGAGAATGACCGAATTCACCTCGTTCATGTCGGCGGCGACAAGCGCCATCAGCGGGTCGAGCGAAGGCGGGCGGTCGCCGTGCAGAAGGTGGATCTCGGCAGTCATGACAAGCGCCGCATTGGCCGGGGGACCATAAATTTGCAACGACTTTCGGCTTGCTTTGCGGCCCCGCCCGGTGCCAAGCGTGCCGGGCACCAGAGGAGCCGCGCATGGACGACCAGCTGACCCGTTACCGTCAGAGCATCGACAATATCGACGCGGCGCTCGTCTATATGCTCGCCGAGCGATTCAAGGTGACGAAGGCCGTCGGCGAACTCAAGGCGAAGATCGACCTGCCCCCCGCCGATCCCGGCCGCGAGGCGCGGCAGATCGAGCGGCTGCGCACCCTGGCCCGCGAGGCCGATCTCGACCCCGAGTTCAGCGAGAAATTCCTGCGTTTCATCATCGACGAGGTGATCCGCCACCATGAGCATCTGAAGCGGGAGGCCGGCGCATGACCCTGGATCATCCGATCTTCGCAAAATGGCCCGCCGCGCATCCCGACCGGCTGCAGCTTTTCGGGGCGCCGACGCCGAACGGCGTGAAGGTCAGCATCATGCTGGAGGAATGCGGCCTGCCGTACGAGGCGCACCGCGTCGACATCATGGCGAACGAAAGCCATGATCCCGCCTTCCTCGCGCTCAACCCGAACGGCAAGATTCCCGCGATCTACGATCCCGACGGCCCGGGCGGCAAGCCGCTCGCGCTGTTCGAATCGGGCGCGATCCTGATCTATCTGGCCGACAAGACCGGCCAGTTCCTGCCCGCCGACCCCGGCGAGCGTTACCAGGCGATCCAGTGGCTGATGTGGCAGATGGGCGGCGCCGGACCGATCTTTGGCCAGCTCGGCTTCTTTCACAAATTCGCCGGCAAGGACTATGAGGACAAGCGCCCGCGCGATCGTTACGCGGCCGAATCCGCGCGGCTGCTGGGCGTCCTCGACGGGCGGCTCGACGGCCGGACGTGGATCATGGGCGCGGACTATGGCATCGCCGATATCTCGCTGCTGGGCTGGATCCGCAATTTGATCGGCTTCTATGACGCGGCCGAGATCGTCGGCTTCGATCGTTTCAAGCATGTGCAGGCGTGGCTCGACCGCGGCCTCGCGCGACCCGCCGTGCAGCGCGGACTGGTCGTCGCCGCAACCTGAGCCCATATGGGTCGCGGAGGGGCCGATGCGCCAAGCCCCGTCATGATTACCCGCTCTTCGTCGTCCCGGGCTTGACCCGGGACCACGCTTTTCGACGCGCCGGCTGGTTTCCGTTTCAAGCTGGACCCCGGATCAAGTCCGGGGTGACGATGTTGGATGGGGTGGCTCTGATCCGCTGCGCCCCGATGCTGAGGATTTGGACGTTTTGGAGGTGGGAAGCGGACTTTGCTCCCTTCCAAAGTTCAGGAAAGTTCAGCCCTGTGGGCTCCCCCATCCGGACCACGCTGTGGTGGGCGCGCGCAGTCGTAAGACCGGCGGGGACCGCGTTTGTTCACTGAATGAAAGAGCCGGGATCGGCGCTGACATGGCCGGATATTGTAGGAAAGGCCTTTTATCGGGGGTACCGGCGGGTTTGGGGTGGGGAGCCGTCTTTCAAATCTCGTCATGCTGAACTTGTTTCAGCATCCATGGACGGACCTTTAATCTGACGCTGCGCCAAAGGCAGCGCTGGGCCATGGACCCTGAAACAAGTTCAGGGTGACGAACGAAGAGACGTCATCTTCCAGTCGTGAGCGGACCTTGCTTCCTACGCCTTCGTCATCCCGGACTTGATCCGGGATCCATGACCGCGGCCGAAGCATGGACCCCGGATCAAGTCCGGGGTGACGAGGAAGAAATGTCAGATCCCGGTCGCCCCCCTCGCCCCGCAGCGCCCCTACCCCGCCGGCAGTTTCAATCGCACCAGCAGGCCGCCCAAATCCTCGCTCTCTTCGAGCGCGATACTGCCGCCGTAGATTTCGGCGACGTCGCGCACGATCGCCAGGCCCAGGCCGGTGCCCGGCTTGCCGCTGTCGAGGCGCACGCCGCGGTCGAAGATGCGTTGGCGGTCGGCGGGCGAGATGCCGGCGCCGTCGTCTTCGACCAGTATTTCGGCCATGCCGCCGTCGCGCTGTACGGTGACGAACACGCTGCCGCCGCCATATTTGGCGGCATTTTCCAGCAGATTGCCGATCAATTCGTCCAGATCCTGCCGCTCGACGCGCGCCACCAGCGTCTTGTCGCCCTCTGCGTCGAGGCGCACGTTGGGATAGAGGAGCCCGACCGCGCGCGACACGCTATCGACGCTGTCGCGGATATTGGCGCGGGCCTGCGCCGCGCCGCGGCGTCCGACCGCCCGCGCGCGCGCCAGATGGTGGTCGACCTGGCGCTGCATCGTCGCCGCCTCGCGCCGGATCGTGTCGGCCAGCTCGCTCTTCGTATCGGCGGCGCTGTTCACCAGCACGGTCAGCGGGGTCTTCAGCGCATGCGCCAGATTGCCCGCGTGCAGCCGCGCCTCCTCCGCCTGCTTCTCATTATGCGCGAGCAGCGCGTTGAGCTCGTCGACCATCGGCTGAACCTCGAGCGGCAGGGGCGCGGTGACGCGCCGGTTCTGCCCGCCGCGCATCGCGGCGATCGCGCGCCGGATCTGGCGGAGCGGCAACAGGCCGTAGAAGGTCTGGAGCGCCGCAAGGATGATGAGCCCCAGCCCGAGCAACGCAAGGCTGGGAATCAGCGTCCCGCGCACCGCCCCGATCTGAAGATCCAGCGCCTCGCGCGACTGCGCGATCTGGAAACGCCAGCTCGTCTTGCTGCCCGGCAGGATCACATTGCGTTCGAGAACGCGCAGCTCCTCGTCGGGGAACTGGTTGCTGTTATAGGTGTGGAGCGCATTGTCGATATGCTCCTTCGGCGGCTTGAGCGAACGCTCCCACAAGGAACGCGATCGATACGGCTCCTGCCCGCCGCCGCTGATCTGCCAGTAAAGGCCGCTATAGGGTTCGAGAAAGCGCTGGTCGCCGAGCGGCTCGATCAGCCGGACCTCGCCATCGGGGCCGATTTCCGACGACCGGATCATCGCGATCAGCACATATTCGAGGCTGGAATCGAAGTTGCGCGTGATCGCGCCGGTAAGCACCCGGTCGAGCGCGAAGCCGCCGCCGATCAGCAGCACCGAAATCCAGATCGCCGCGATCGCGATCATGCGCCGCGCGAGCGAGCCGGTGATGCGGCTCGTCAGCGCTGCCGGCTTGACCGGATCATTTTCGATGGCCGAGGCGACGTCGGCTTCAGCCATGGCTTAAAGCGGATCGTCGAGCTGGTAACCGAGGCCGCGAATCGTGGTGATGATGTCGGCACCCAGCTTTTTGCGGATGCGCGTCACGAACACTTCGATCGTGTTCGAGTCGCGGTCGAAATCCTGATCGTAGATATGTTCGATCAATTCGGTCCGCGACACGACCTTCCCCTTGTGGTGGAGCAGGTACGACAGGAGCTTATACTCCTGCGCGGTCAGCTTCACCGGCGCGCCGTCGAGCGTAACGCGGCCCGAACGGGTGTCGAGGCGCACGTCGCCGGCGATCAGCTCGCTCGACGCATTGCCCGACGCGCGGCGAATCAGCGCACGAAGGCGCGCGATCAGCTCTTCGGTCTGGAAGGGCTTGGCCAGATAATCGTCGGCGCCCGCATCGAGGCCCGCGACCTTGTCCGACCAGCTATCCCGCGCGGTCAGCACCAGCACCGGAAAGTTGCGCTTTTCGCGGCGCCAGCGATCGAGCACGGTCAGGCCGTCGACCTCGGGCAAGCCGAGATCGAGGATCGCGGCGTCGTAATTTTCGGTCGAGCCCAGGAAATGGCCGTCCTCGCCATCGGTCGCGAGGTCGACAGCATAGCCGGCGCCTTCCAGCGTCGCCTTGAGCTGCGGGCCCAGAGTGGGTTCGTCCTCGACAATCAAAATCCGCATTAAGGCGCCTTTCCTTGGGCGAGCCGGCGTTTTTCGGCCGGTCGGTTGGACTGTGTATCAACTCCGAACGTTCATCGCAAAATCTTGTTGCGACGAACGGTGCGGGGTTCCACGAATGTCAGGGTTTGCGTCCGACGATCCGGCCGGTGCGGGCGTCGACATAGACGATCACGACCTGCGCGCCGTCCATGAATTTCAGCGCATAGATCATGCGTTCGGGGTCGAACTGCGGCCCGCCGAGATAGGTCATGCCGCTGTAGGGCGGACGCGACCTCACTTCGGCGATCAGCCGGTTTAGCGGGATCACCTGGCCCTGTGCCGCGGCGTCGCGCAGGCTGTCCTGGTCGCGATCGCCGCGCGCGGCGGCGGGAACGCCGGCAGTGAGCAGCGAAGCGGAGGAAAGCGCTATGATCAGAGTGCGAAACATGCCCATGCCCTAGTGCGAACGCATTGAATAGGCGATGAATGAGGCTGTCAGGCAATATTCGGCAGCGAATGGATGCTTCGGGGGAATGGTGGGCGCGACAGGGATTGAACCTGTGACCCCACCCGTGTGAAGGGTGTAAATAAGCACATTTATGCACATCAGCGGACTCCAAAACCCCTGAAAATCAGCCACTCTTGTATTTCGCTGTTCACCCCTGTATTTCACACAAAGTTCACACGGAACGAGATAGAACGGCAAATGGCAATCGACCTTACCAGAGTCAGCGCGCGGGAAAAGTTGAAGCCCAAGGCGGGCAACGCACCCCATTTTCAACGGCTGCGCCCCGGATTGTTTCTCGGCTTCCGTCCGGTCGCCGGAACATGGATCGCCCGCGCCCGTTCGGACGGCGGCGATTATCAGACAAAAGCACTGGGCGATTACAGCGAACTTCCGGGCAACGAGCGATTCGGTGCGGCGAAGAAGGACGCGGAAGCATTTGGCGAGTTGGTCGAAACTGGCGGCGTTCGACCTGCCGATCTCGAAACTGTTGAAGACGCCTGCCGGGCCTACCTAAAGACCGTGCCGGATGCGAACGGGATCGCTGCCGGTGTCTTTCGTCGCCATGTATATGACGACCCTCTGGGCCGCGTGAAGCTGGACCGGCTGCGGCGGAATCATCTGCGGCAGTGGCGTTCGCGATTGGAAGAAGCGCCTGCCGCCGTCACCCGCGACAAAGCTGGCACCGTCACGAAGAAGCGCGCAGCGTCGACCGTGAACCGTGACATGGTACCGCTGCGGGCAGCGCTGCGCCGGGTACTGGTGCCGGGAGCGCCCAATACCGAAGCCGCGTGGCAAGAAGCGTTGCTGCCGACCAAAAAGGCAGATGGCCGTCGCACCCTCTATCTGGATCGCGCGGAGCGGAAGCGGCTGCTGGACTCTTCCGCTGCCGATGCGACACCGTTCCTGCGGGCAATGTGTCTGCTGCCCCTTCGACCCGGCGCTCTCGCGGCGTTGACCGTCGCCCAGTTCGACAAGCGCACGCGCACGCTCACTGTCGGAACGGATAAGGCTGGGCATGATCGCCGGATCACCCTGCCCGCCGCGACTGCTGATTTCATCGCGGAACAGGCGAAAGGCAAGCTGCCAGCGGCCTACCTTTTTTCGAATGCTGGGAAGCCGTGGGAGCGGCATGACTGGTCGGATGCGATCAAGGCCGCTGCGGAGGCGGCGAAGCTTCCCGATGCCTGCTGCGCCTACACGCTGCGGCATTCCACGATTACCGATCTCGTTATTGCGGGCCTGCCACTGCTCAGTGTGGCACAGATAAGCGGGACAAGTGCCGCGATGATTGAAAAGCACTACGGCCATCTTGTCGGCGGGGCTGCGGAACAGGCGTTGGCCGGACTCGCAATTTAGTCCGAACTGCGCTATACGGACAGATGCACACAACGGAACGCAGCCCGCGCTCCGCTGGGAGTGCAGGCTGGATTTGGTATGTTATCCCGCCGCCGGTTGGCGCCAGCGGCGGGAAAGATGGAAAGATTGAGACCCTTCCATCTCCTTTATGCGGGCGAACAGTGCGAATGTCAACCTTGAGTTGAATCGCACGTCTCGCGCGAAGGTGCGTGCCGAGTCCGTCAAATGACGGAGTCGAAGACTATGACCACCCAACTGCCACCGCTTTTTGTGACGGTGAATGAAGCGAAGCGCCTGCTCTGTGTCGGGCATTCGCGCATCTACCAGATGCTTGCCGCTGGCGACATCGAGCGCGTCAAGAATGGCGGCAAGACGCTCATTCCTTACAAGTCGATCACAGATTTCGCGGAGTCGTTGCGGGGTGCCGCTCAGTGACGCTTCAGCAACATGACGATTTCGACGCGTTGCTGCACGCGCCACCTAACCCGGAAACGGGAAACGCCGCCCCGTTGGTGACAGACCGGGGCGGCGCTCAAAGTGAAGCTTGCGGGCCTCAGGCAACGGTATACCCCGAAACCGGCGAAAAATCCACTGCTGACGACTTCGACGCGTTGCTGTGGGAATGTTTGCCGGTCGACAAGCCCATTGCCGTCACCCGCTTCCTGACCATGGGAGCGGGGCGCAAGGTCGAAAGGCATATCAGCCTGCGGCAGCTGGGCGACGAGATCGCGGCGGCGTCCGCTGGCAGCAAGCATGGCCTGCCGTGGTTCAAGCTGGCAACTTTTGGCGATCTCAGCACCGACAAGGGCAGTCTCAGGAACAACGCCAATGTCCTGTCGGTGACGGGCATTGAAGCCGACTATGACGCCGGGGAAATGTCCCTCGCTGAAGCCGAAGGTCGATTGCGGGCCGCCAATGTCGCGGCACTTCTCTACACGACGCCCTCGCATACAGACGACAAGCCACGCTGGCGCGTCTTCGCTCCATTCGGCGAAGCACGCGATCCGGGCGAGCGCACCCGGTTCATGGAGCGCCTGAACGGCGTACTTGGCGGCACCCTCGACGGCGCCAGCTTCACATTGTCGCAAAGCTACTACGGCGGGAACGTCGCCGGTCGACCGCCGATCATCGTTCGGCTGGTCGAAGGCCGCGCGATCGACAACGCAGCCGACCTCGACGCAACCGCGCTGCCCAAGGGAAAGAAGCATTGCGACGGCGAAACGGTCGACAGCGTGGACAAGTCCGGCAGCGGCGAGTTGTTCGCCTTGGCGAGCCGACTGAAGCGCGGTGGCGGCACCATTGACGACCTTCGAAGCGCCTTGCTCGAACCAGACAACGCGCTTGCTGCGGCACACGTCGAGAAAGAAGAGACCGTTGGCAAAGGTCGCGGCGAGCGCGCCGTAACGCGCGTTTGGGAACGTGCGCCCGATCCTGTCGACCTCGCGGCTGAGTTTGACGATTTCGACGATGAGACGACCGCCTCTCGGCTGCGGTTCCTGTCACCCGGCGAATGTGCAGACGCGCCCGCGCGGGGGTATGTCATCAAAGGCTTGCTAGCGCCCGGCGACGTGGGTTGCATCTACGGCGCACCCGGCGCGGGCAAATCACTGATCTCGCCGCACTTGGGCTACGCGGTCGCGCAAGGCCGCAGCGCCTTTGGAATGCGGACGAAAACGGGCCGCGTCTTCTATGTCGCTGCCGAAGACCCCCATGGGATGCGGGGGCGCGTGTCGGCCCTGAAGCTGCGCCATGGCGACGGCGACAATTTCACCTTGGTTGAAGGCGTGTCCGATCTGCTGACCAAGGGAAGCCCAGACCTTGCGGCCCTCATGGCGGCAATCGAAGACCAACGCCCTTCCCTGATCTTCGTCGACACGCTCGCGATGGCGTTTCCGGGATTGGAAGAAAACAGCGCCGAAGCGATGGGCAATGTCGTCGCAATCGCCCGGAGATTGGCGTCTCATGGTGCCGCCGTCGTGCTGATTCACCACGACACGAAGGCCGGGACACCGACGCCGCGCGGCCACTCGCTTCTAAACGGCGCACTGGACGTTGCCCTGCAACTTCACGCCCGTGACGAACATGGAATCGTTCGCGGCAGGCTGTCGAAGAATCGCAATGGCGCGTGCGACCGGGATATTGCCTTTCGGATCGACACCGAAGCCATGGGAACGGACGAAGACGGCGATCCGATCACCTACGCCCTTGTCGACGAACTCGACGCCGCGACCGCGCGACCGCAACAAAAGCTGTCACCTAGCGAACGGGCTGCATTGGCGATCCTGTCGGACATGGTGGCGGTGTCCGGCAATTGTCCGGTGTCCGAAGACGATTGGCGTTCGGCGTGCATCGACAGTCGCACCGTTTCAGCTTCGGACGACAGGGAAAGCCGACGAAAGGCAACAAAGCGCGCCTTCGAAGGGCTGGCACGCAAATCTGCCGTTATCCTGCGAAATCAGACGGCCATGCTACCGGACATTTTCCCTTGTCCGGTCGACTTTGACGGCGATGCCTTCGACGACTTCGAACAGGAGTCGCAGCGATGAACCGGACAATCGCAAATGTCCGGTGCCGTGCCCATGAAGTGGCGGAAATGCGTGGCTTTATCGACCGACCGGACACACCGGACATTGACCGGACAACTCAAAATGTCCGGCACCGCAAAACGTCGCGCAGACCGGACAGACACGGACACATCCCTATAGGGTGTGTCCAGTGTCCGGTTGCCGATGCCCCCCCCATGGGAGGATTCATCCCTACCGCTTCGTGGCGCAACGGTTCAGAGGAATATGAGTGCTGCCCATATGAGCGCGGTAAGTATCCACGCGCCACGTTCGTAGGGCTTCAATTCCTGCTTTGCTTTCGCCCGGCTCTCAGGCGTCGTGATCATGTAGCTGATCGCGAGGATGGCCAGCACGCCAATCACTATCTGCACGGCAGTCTCCCCCGTCCGGCAATGCCCGACATCTACAGCATGTCCGAACCCTCTCAAAGCGAACGTGGGCGCGGGTCCTTCCCCCTACCCCCGTCAAGCGGGGGCGCGGAGCCGCGAAGCGTCAGCCTCGACGAAAAATTTGAAATGGAGTTCCGCCGTTGACCGACGACTTTGACGATCTGCTTTCCCAGCCTGCTGGCATGGGCGATACGATGACGGCGGACCAACTGGGCGCGTTGCTCGGCGTCTCGTCGCGCGTCGTCCGCGAACTTGCCCAGCGCGGCGTTATCGCAAAAGCCCGCCGGGGCGCATATCCCGTTGCGGACTCAGTCGCCCGCTACTGCGCCCACCTTCGCGAGCAAGCGGCGGGCCGGTCGGGCAACAGCAATCTGACGGCGGAACGGATTCGGGTCGCCCAAGCGACAGCGGAAAAGATCGAACTGCAAAACTCGGTCGCGCGCGGCGAAATGGTCGCCGTGTCAGACGTTCGCCGGGAATGGATCACTTTCGCGACCGATCTTCGCGCCGCGTTGCTTGCCATCCCAGCCCGCGTGTCAGCGCGCGTCAGCCTTTCGCGCGAGGCGTCGGCGCTGCTGGACGAAGAATTGCGCCTGTCGCTTTCGGAGATTTCCATTGAACGCTGAGACGACTTTCGCGGCGCTTCGCCGCGACATGCTGGCCGCGCTACGCCCGCCCCCGATGATTGACCTGCCCGAATGGGTCGAGTCCAACGTCCGCCTTCCCAGCACCGTTGCCGCTCAGCCGGGGCGAATGTCGCTCATGGCATGGCAACCCGAAGTCGCACGTAGCTTCGGCGACCCACTGGTCGAGCGCGTAAGCCTGATGAAGTCGGCCCGTGTCGGCGCAACCCAATTGATGGTCGCCGGGATTGGGCATTTCGCATTGAACGACCCCAGTCCGCAGCTGGTCGTCATGCCCAGCGAAAGCGATTGCCGGATGCTGATGACCAGCATCATCGAACCGACCTTTGCGGCCAGTCCGGCGTTGCGGAATGCGCTGACGGAAAACGTAAGCGAGCGCGACACGATGCTTTCGCGGCACTATCCCGGCGGCTCGCTCGCCCTTGTGTCCGGCGCATCGCCGAAGAATCTGCGCGCCCGAACGGCTCGCGTGCTTTGGATCGACGAAGTTGACGGCCTCGACGTGTCGGCAGGCGACGAAGGCGATCCGGTCGCGCTCGCGATCAGGCGAACGATGACATTCGGCGGACGGCGCAAGATCGTCATGGCTTCGACGCCGGTCGATGAGGCGACCAGCCGGATCGTGCGCGCGTATGAGCAAGGCGACTGCCGCGTCTGGGAACTCCCGTGTCGACACTGCGGCGAATTCCACGAAATCGAATGGTCGCATATCCGCTGGCCGGAAGGTCGACCGCAAGACGCCTTTTTTGCCTGCCCGACATGCGGCGGCATTACCGAAGAATCCGAAAAGCCTGCTATGATTGGCGCGGGGCGCTGGCGCGCGACCAAACCCGAAATCGTCGGCCATCACTCCTACAGATTGTCCACCTTCGGCGCGTCCGTCCTGCCGACCGCCGCATGGGGAGTCCTGGCCGAAGAGTTTCTGGCCGCGAAGCGCGATCCGGCGCTTTTGAAGGTCTGGGTCAACACGGTCGCTGGGCAGGTCTGGCGGGACGAGTCCGAAGGGCTGGACGACAACGACCTGTTGAAGCGCCGCGAAGCCTTCAGCCTTGATGCCATCCCCGCTGAAGTTCGTTTCGTGACCGGCGGCGCGGACGTGCAGCATGATCGGATCGAACTTCAGACCTTGGGCTGGACGGCTGCGGGAACCGCGCTTGTGCTGGCCCACGAAATCCTCTGGGGCGACCCGTTCGGCGAAGAATTGTGGCTCGGCCTTGCCGATGCTCTGAAGCGAACATGGCAGCACCCTCTGGGCGGCCACATCGGCTATGACGCCGCCCTGATTGACAGCGGCGACGGGCAGACCGCCGACGCTGTTTATAATTTCTGTCGTGGCAGGGCCGCTCAGAGGGTGCTGCCATGCAAAGGCGTTGGCGGCTTCCGCGAACTGCCGGTTCGGCTCGGGAACGTAGCTGCGAAGAAATGGGTCCGCCTTCAGCTGATTGGGGTCGACGTGCTGAAGCGCCGACTTATGGGCATGGCGCAAGGCGGGACCCTGCGCTTTTCCGATACGCTGGGCGAAAACTGGTTCGAACAATTCACCGGGGAACGGCTGCGGACGCGCTACAGCAAGGGCGTTCCGATCCTCGAATGGCACCGGCTTTCGGGCCGCCGGGTCGAAGCGTTGGATTGCGCCGTCTATGCGGTGGCTGCGCGGTCGCTGGTCAACCTCGACCCCGAACGCCGCGAGATCGAATTGTCGAGCGCGGCAGCACCGGCCCCGCGCCCGACGACTATTCGGTCGAATTGGTTGGGTCGCTAGACTTACTTCGACTTGTTCGACTCTCTGATTTCATCGAGAATATCCAAAAGTATCTCGGCCACGCCTGCAAATGCCGCAGCAATAGCAAACGAGGTTCCCGAATTTCCTCCGGCTTCGATAATCGCGCTGTGAACTGCGTCCACCTGACCTTTTTCTGCATCCGTCGGCATAGTAGAATCTCCCGTCTGGCAAACAACAGCCTTGGTTTGGATGCCTTACGCCGGATCGAAAGTGAAACCATTATGCTCGCATACCGCAAGAAAAAAGGGCCGTGCCGGGAGCGACCCTCAGCACGACCCTAGATTAGAAGCTCGCCCGGCGACCACGCCAATGGAACCGGGCGTATTCCGTTGATGACCGGCGACCACTCCTAGACTCCGGTCTCAACCTGTCCGGCGTCGGCAGGATGATGGGCCTGCGGTTCGTCGGGTCAGCGGCGCTTCCACCCCTGCTGACGACCGCCATTATACACATCTGACTCGACACGTCAATCATTGACTCGACGAGTCAGATGTGTATAATGCGCCCTAACAACGGAGGCTCGGACCATGGCAGAAACGTTCACGATCACTGAAATTTCCGACACGCTCGCGGGCGAGGGAGCGACTGACGAAGATCGCGCGCTGCTGCATCGCCAAATTCGCATCTTCCACAAAAAGGGCTTTCTTGTGCCGGTCAGCGTCAAGGACGCTCGCGGGACCGCAGCCTTTGACACGCTCGCGCTTTATCGCGTCCGCGTGTTGGCCGCGCTGGTTTCGGTCGGCCTCGATTCCGACAGCGGCGTATTTCGATCCGTGCATGATGCAATGACGGCTTCGAGCGGCTGGGGACTGGGCTTTGTGCCTCCCAGCGCGGGCGAAGGTCTATATCGCGGCGGACTCGCGGACGCGGCGCGGGGGGTCAATCAGGGCGAGCAGTGGCGACTAACGGTCATCCATTCCCAGCCCTACTTGCATGGATTCCGCGATTACCGCGCCTGTTTTCATCACATCGACGACCAACCCGCTGACACGTCATTTACCGCGAAGCAGATTTTCAGCGGTCAGTTCGACTTGAACGCAGTTTTCGAAGGACTGCCGCTGGTGAATTTTGGCCGTGCCTAAGCAGTCGCCCATCAATCGGCTTCGGTCGACCGTCGCGCGCTTTATCGCGCCGCAGACGGCAACGCGCCGGTTCGACGCGGCCAGTTCCGCCAGCCGGTGGAGCGGCACGCCGAACTTCGGCCCTGTCGGTCCAGAAGTGCTGGCCGCCGCCGGACCAGTCCGCAGCCGCGCACGCTATTTCGCAGCTAACAACCCTTGGGCGGCTTCCGGTGTCGCGGCACTCGTCGCGGCCTTGATCGGCGCGGGCATTGTTCCGGCGTCCACGCATCCTGACGCTGGCACGCGCAAACTGCTGGCCGCGACGTTCACGACATTCACGACCGCCGCCGACGCGGACGGCTTGACTGATTTCTGGGGTCTTCAGGCTGCTGCCGCGCGGGCACTCGTCGTGGACGGTGAAGCCTTCATTCAAGTCATCACCGACGCGACCGGAATCCAGCTGCGGCTTGTCCCTGCCGAGATGGTCGACGCCGCGCACACCGTCGAACTGGGCGACGGTCGCCGCATCGTTGCTGGCGTCGAGTTCGACGCTGCCGGGCGTCGTGTCGCCTATCACGTGTTGCCGGTTCGCCCGACCGATACCTATTCGAACTACGCGCCGCCGGTTCGCGTGCCCGCGTCCGACATGCTGCACATCTTCGCGCCTATCGGCGCCGGACAGGTGCGCGGCATTTCGTGGCTGGCGCCCGTCCTGCTGCGCTTGGGCGAACTCGACCAGTTGGAAGACGCGCTGCTCGTTGGCGCGAAGGTCGCGGCGATGCACGCGGGCTTTCTTGTCGACCAGAACGGCAGTGCCCAGTCGCCCTATGACGGGGAACAGACCGGCAGCGTTCTGGATTCCGGCCTTGAACCGGGCACCCTGAAATATGTCCCGCCGGGCTTCGACATCAAATTCTCGACGCCGCAACAGGCCCAGCAGACGGTCGAATTCGCACGCCTTCAGCTGCGCGCCGTCGCCGCCGGTCTGGGCGTACCGGAACATCTGCTTACCGGCGATCTCAGCGGGGCGAATTATTCGTCGCTGCGCGCCGGGCTGGTCGCGTTCCGGCAGCGTATCGAACAGCTGCAATTTCACACGATCATTCCGCAGCTGGTTCGCCCCGTCTGGGAGCGCGTCGTCACCTTTGCGGTCCTTTCGGGAGACGTGGCGTTGCCATCGCTCGGCGAAGGGCTGGCGGCTGAATTCTATCCCCCGGCCCAGCCTTGGGTCGACCCGGCAAAGGACGCCGAAGCGGAAGCCCTGCTGGTCGAAAAGGGATTCAAGTCCCGCCGCCAAGTCGTCGCCGCGCAAGGCTTCAACGTGGAAGACCTCGACGCCGAAATTGCCGCCGACCGCGAGCGCGAGTCCAGCCTTGGCTTGGCTTTCTCGGCACCGGAACAAAAGGAGTCCAAAGTTGCCCACGCTGACTAATCCGACCCCCGACTTGCTCGACAAGATTCGTCCGCATCTCCTGCTGAACCTCCATCGGCGGGGGCTTGTGACGCCCGTTGAACTCCGCCTTCTCGCCGCCAGCCACATCGACCGGATTTTGGCCAAGGTATTCGAGACGACCGGAAAAATCCGCGTCCGAGTGAGCGATCATGAGACCATCGAAATCACGCCCGGAGGCACAATCCATTGACCCGATTCATGACCCGCGCGCTTCACATCGCGCCCGAAACTTTTGACGCGGAAACCCGCGAGTTCGAAGCCGTCGCATCGACCGGGGCCGACCGCATTCTGCCCGACACACAGCGCGGCAGCTACATCGAACGGTTGGACCTTTCCGCCGTCGATCCGGCGGCGCTTGTCGGCAAACCAGTGTTGGACGGGCACCGTCAAAGCGGGTCCGAAAACGTCGTCGGCGTCATCGTCGCCGCTCGTCGCGAAGGCAGCGATATTGTCGTTCGCGTCCGACTGTCTGCCGCCCCCGATGTGGAAAGCGTGCGGACCAAAATCGCTGAAGGTGTCCTGACTGACGTTAGCATTGGCTACGGCGTCAAGAAGCGCACCCAAAGCGTCGAAAACGGCAAGCGCGTCGTGACCATCCAACCCGAAATCGTCGAACTTTCCGTTGTCCCCATCGGCGCCGACGCAAGCGCCAAAATCAGGAGTCTCCCCTCTATGACCATTGAAACCGAAGACCAGCCGGGCACCGCCGCGAATGACAACGCGGTGCAGACCCGCGCGGCGATCAGGAAAATTGCCGCTTCCGCGAAACTGTCGCCCGAATGGGCCGACGAACAGATTGACAGCGGCGTCGATGTTGTCGCCGTCCGCGCTGCCGCGTTCGAAGCGATGACGACGGCGAAGACCCCCGCGATCTCGACGCACACGGCCAACCCGGCGAACGATGACCCGGCAATCATCCTGCGCCGCCGCACCGATGCGCTGAACGCTCGCGTCAACGGCACCGCGCCCGCCGACGACGCCCGGCAGTATTTCGCGGACGGTCTTGTCGACCATGCACGCGCGATGCTGACCGGACACGGCATTTCGACGGTCGGCATGGATCGCGAACAGATTCTGACCCGCGCCATGCACACGACCAGCGACTTTCCACAGCTGCTGACCGGCGTCGGCAACCGCACCCTTATGCCCGCCTATCAGGCAGCGGAATCGCCTCTGAAGCGGCTCGCCCGACAGGCGTTGCACAATGACTTCCGCACGGCGAGCCGTCTGAAGCTGGGCGAAACGGGCGCGCTGGGCAAAGTCAGCGAAAGCGGCGAGATCAAGCACACGACGCGTGGCGAAGCTGCCGAAGGCTATGCGCTCGATACCTACGGGTCGCTGTTTAGCCTGTCGCGCAAAGCCATCATCAACGACGATCTGGGCGCATTCCGCGACTGGGGTATCGCCGCTGGTCGCGCCGCCGCCGAAACCGAAGCCAATCTGCTGTTCGCCCTGCTGACTCAGTCGAGCGGCGCGGGTCCGATCATGGGCGAAGACGGCAAGCGTCTTTTCCACGCCGACCACGGCAACCTTGCCGGTTCGGGCGCAACGCCCGGCGTCGACAGCCTGACGGAAGCCCGGAAGGCGCTGCGCTTCATGAAGGGTCTGGACGGCAAGACGCCCATCGCGGCAACGCCCAAGTTCCTGCTGGTCGGCCCGGAACTCGAAACCATCGGCGAAGCAACGCTGGCAGCCATCACGGCGGCGACGACCGACGACGTGAACCCGTTCGGCGGCAAGCTGGAACTGCTCGTCGAACCGCGTATGACCGGCGATGACTGGTATATCTTCACCGACCCGGCGCAGCTGGCCGTCCTCGAATATGCTTACCTGTCGTCCGCTCAGGGGCCGCAGATGGCGAGCCGCGAGGGCTGGGACGTTCTCGGCATGGAATTCCGCGTCGTCCTCGATTTCGGTTGCGGCGCAATCGACTATCGCGGCGCGTTCCGCAATCCGGGCGCATAACCTCATGGCCGCCCTTTCCGACCTTCAGCAATGGCGTGACGCACTTGTGGAAGCCCGATTGCAGGGCGTCCGCCGGGTGCGCGACAGCGACGGCAGCGAAGTTGAATATCGCAGCGACCGCGAAATGGCTTCGGCCATCGCGGCAGCGGAACGCGCCATTGCGGAAGCAACGACCGGGCGGCCTGTCCTCTCTATCCGATTTCAAACCTCGAAAGGTATCTGACACGTGGCAAAGAATTTTGTTCAGAACGGCACCAACATCACCGTTCCCGCCCCGGCCAACATCAACAGCGGCAGCGGCGTCCTCGTCGGTTCGCTTTTTGGCGTTGCCGCCGGTTCCGCGCTTTCTGGCGAAGACCTCGATCTCGTCACGCGCGGCGTCTTCACGCTTCCCAAGGTCTCGGCGCTGGCAATTGGCATCGGCGACAAGGTTTACTGGGATGACGGGGCGAAGCTGGTCAACAAAACGGCCAGCGGCAACACGCTGATCGGTGCCGCCGTTTCGGCTGCTGCCAATCCCAGCGGTGCGGTCGACGTTCGACTCAACGGCACGGTTTAACGGATTCGCGGGGGCCGGTCCGCCGGTCCCCGCCTACCTCAATATTTCACATGAAGTTCACATCAAACACCATGATCCTAGCTAAGTGCTTGAAATCATGGTGGGCGCGACAGGGATTGAACCTGTGACCCCACCCGTGTGAAGGGTGTGCTCTACCGCTGAGCTACGCGCCCATTCCGATGCGACCGAAGACCGGCCGCTTCCGAAAGCTGGACGGCCATAGCCGCTCGTTCCGGTAATGCAACGTCCATTTGCCGAAATTCTGCCCGCAGATGCAAATCGGGCCGCGGCTTTCGCCACGGCCCGAGATGTTTTCACCAAAAGGTGCCGGCCAACTTAGTTGACGGCGTCCTTAAGAGCCTTGCCGGCCTTGAACTTCGGCTGGTTCGACGCCGCGATGGTCATCGTTTCGCCGGTGCGCGGGTTGCGACCGGTCGAGGCCTTGCGCTTGCTGACAGCAAAGGTGCCGAAACCGACGAGACGGACTTCGCCGCCCTTCTTCAGCGAACCGGTGATCGCGTCGAAGACGGCTTCGACGGCCTTGCTCGCGTCACCCTTCGTCAGGCCGCTCGAGTCAGCGACGGCGGCGATCAGGTCTTGTTTGTTCATGCCTAAGGAACCCCTGCGTTATGGTTGGATAATGATTCATGGCCCGAAGCCATGGCGCGCCACTAACGATGTTTAGCCCTGCCTTGTCAAAGCAAAAAACGGCGAAAAACGACCCAAAACATCGATTTTGCGACGAATATCGGATGAAACAGCATCCGACACCGAAGACTCAGTGCCGAATCGCCGTTTCAGGGTCGCCACCGGGCGAAATCGGCGGCGAAGCAGCCAGTTCGTCTGCCTCGGTCCATTCGATCGGTTCGACCGGACTCGCCAGCGCAACCGCGAGCACCTCGTCGACATGGCTGACGGGGATGATCTTCAGTTTCTCGGTGATGTTCGCCGGAATTTCGACCAGATCCTTTTCATTCTCTTCGGGAATGAGGACGGTAGTGATCCCGCCGCGCAGCGCCGCGAGCAGCTTTTCCTTGAGGCCGCCGATCGCCAGGACGCGGCCGCGCAGCGTGACCTCGCCGGTCATCGCGACATCCTTGCGGACCGCGATTCCCGTCAGCGTCGAAATCATCGCGGTGACCATGCCGACACCGGCCGACGGGCCATCCTTCGGCACCGCACCTTCGGGCAAGTGGATGTGGATATCCTTGCGCGCGAACAGGCTGGGGCGAATGCCGTAAGCCGGCGCCCGCGCCTTGACGAAGGACAGCGCGGCCTGCACCGATTCGGTCATGACCTCGCCCAGCTTGCCGGTCGTCCGGACCTGGCCCTTGCCCGATGCGGTGACCGCCTCGATCGTCAGCAGCTCGCCGCCGACCTCGGTCCAGGCAAGCCCGGTGACCGCGCCGACCTGATCCTCGCGATCCGAAACGCCGTGGCGGAACTTCCGCACGCCCGCGAATTCGGCAAGATTGTCAGGGGTGACGGTGACGTTTTCCGCCTTCCCTTCCAGAATCTTGCGCAGCGCCTTGCGCGCCAGACGCGCAATCTCGCGCTCGAGCGTGCGAACACCGGCTTCGCGCGTGTAATAGCGGATAAGGTCGCGCAGCCCCTCTTCGGTCAGCTCGAACTCGCCGGCCTTCAGGCCGTGCGCCTCGATCTGCTTGGCGATCAGGTGACGCTTCGCGATCTCGACCTTTTCGTCCTCGGTATAACCTTCAAGCCGGATGATCTCCATGCGGTCGAGCAGCGGCTGCGGCAGGTTCAGCGAGTTCGCCGTCGTGACGAACATGATGTCGCTGAGGTCGACGTCGATTTCCAGATAATGGTCCTGGAACTTCGCATTCTGTTCGGGGTCGAGCACCTCGAGCAGCGCCGATGCCGGATCACCGCGGAAATCCTGGCCGAGCTTGTCGATCTCATCGAGCAGGAACAGCGGGTTCATCGTGCCGGCCTTTTTGAGGTTCGACACGATCTTGCCCGGCAGCGAGCCGATATAGGTGCGGCGATGGCCGCGAATCTCGGCCTCGTCGCGCACGCCGCCCAGCGACTGGCGCACGAACTCGCGCCCCGTCGCCTTCGCGATCGAGCGGCCGAGCGAGGTCTTGCCGACGCCCGGAGGGCCGACGAGGCACAGGATCGGCCCCTTCAGCTTGTTCGTGCGCGCCTGAACGGCGAGATATTCGACGATCCGGTCCTTGACCTTTTCGAGCGCATAATGGTCGTCATCGAGAACGGCCTGCGCCTTTGCGATGTCCTTTTTCAGCTTCGACTTCTTGCCCCAGGGCAGGCCGATCAGCGTGTCGAGATAGTTGCGCACGACGGTGGCCTCGGCCGACATCGGCGCCATGGCGCGCAGCTTTTTCAGCTCCGCATTCGCCTTGGCCTTGGCCTCCTTCGACATCTTGAGGCTGTCGATCTTGAGCTGAAGCTCGGCAAGATCGTCGCCGCCCTCGCCATTGTCGTTGCCGAGTTCGCGCTGGATCGCCTTCAACTGTTCGTTGAGATAATATTCGCGCTGGCTCTTCTCCATCTGCCGCTTCACGCGGCCGCGGATCTTCTTTTCGACCTGCAGAACGCCGAGCTCGCCCTCCATGAAAGCGAAAACCATCTCCAGCCGCTTCGCGGGTGCGTCCTCGACGAGCAGCGCCTGCTTGTCGGACACCTTGATATTGAGGTTGCCCGCGACCGAGTCGGCAAGGCGCGAGGCGTCGTCGATCTGCGACAACTGCACCGCGGTTTCGGCCGGCATCTTCTTGTTGAGCTTGGCATAGCTTTCGAACTGGTCGACGACCGAACGCATCAGCGCGGCGGTATCGACGCTGTCGTCAAGCGTGTCGGCGATCGGCTTCACCGTCGCCATCACGGCCTTGTCCTGATTCTCCAGGCCCAGCAGCTTCGCGCGCTCCTTGCCCTCGACGAGCACGCGAACGGTGCCGTCGGGCAGCTTAAGCAGCTGCAAAACCGTGGCAATTACGCCGGTATCGTACAGATCGTCGCGCTGCGGATCGTCCTCACCCGGATCGAGCTGGGCGACGAGGAAGATTTCCTTGTCGCTCTCCATCGCGGTTTCGAGCGCGGCGACCGAACGGTCGCGGCCCACGAAGAGCGGAACGATCATGTGCGGGAAAACAACGATATCGCGCAGCGGCAACAAGGGAAAAGATTGCGTCATCGGGGCTCCTGGAGGGGCGTCACCACAGACGCGCCGTCCTTCTTTATAGGCAGTTCATCGCTAATATGGCGTAACTTGCCGCGCATTCAATGACGCAGCGCTGAACGGGCGGCGCGGGACGGCCGGATTGCCGGGATCCTATCATCAGCGAGCGGCGCATCCCGACAAGCAGGGAAAGCGGCCAAAGATCAGAAGGGCAGCTTGAAACCCGGCGGGAGCGGCAGGCCGCTCGTCATCTTGCCCATTTCCTCGTTGCTCGCACGATCGGCCTTTTCGCGGGCATCGTTGAACGCCGCCGCGAGCAGGTCCTCAAGCATCTGCTTGTCCGCAGGGACGATCAGGCTGTCATCGATGCTGATCGCCTTGATCCGGCCCTTCGCGGTCGCGGTAATCCGCACCAGACCGCCGCCCGAAACGCCCTCGACCTCGACATTGTCGAGCTTCGCCTGTGCCTCCTGCATCTGGGCCTGGACGGTGGCGGCGGCTTCCTGCGCCGCCTTCATCATTTCTTCGATCGATTTCATGGATTGGACCTATGGTGGTTTTTGTCGTCCTCGACAAGCCGCGCATCGGGAAACGCCGCCAGGGCGGCCTTAACGACAGGCAGTTCGCGAATACGTGCGTCATTATCAGCCAACTTCGCCGCGCGCATCTGGCCAAGGCTGGGGCGACCTTCACCCTCGCCTTCGCGCACCTGCCACCGGCTGCCGGTGGCGTTGAGCATGGCTTCGCCGAGATTGCGCGCAAAACTGCCGTCGAGCGCCGGGACCGGCGCATAGATCAGCAGGCCGGGCTCAAGCTCCAGAAGCTTGAGGTCGTCATAAACCTGCCGCGCAAGCTGATGGTTTCCCGTGCTTTCAAGAAGCTGGTGGATCTGTGCGATGGTAAGCGCGGCGGCGGGCGCCTCCTCGGCGACGGCGGCCGCCTGCGCCTCCGCAACAGGTTCGACGGCCGCGCTTTCCCGCCCGATGGGCGCCGACGGCGCCGCCAACGGCATGGCCGGCACGCCGCCCGATTCGAGCAGCCGAGCGAGTTCGCCCGGATCGGGAAGCGAGGCGGCGTAGATCACGCGCAGCAAAAGCATTTCGAGATGTTCGAGCGGATTGTTCGCGCGCAACACCTCGTCATGCCCCTTCAGCAATAGCTGCCAGAGCCGGTTGAGCGGCGCGAAACCAAGCTTTTGCGCCCAGTCGACGATGCGTTCCCGGTCGCCCGCGGCGAGGGCCGGATCGTCGTGGCGCGAGACTTTGGCAAGCGTCACGGCGTGCGTCAGGTCCATCAGCCCGCGCACCATCGCCACGGGTTCGATCCCCAGCGCATATTGCGCGCGCGCCAGATCGATCGCTCCGCCGCTGTCGCCTTCAAGGATCGCGGCCATAAGCTGCGTGATCGCGGTGCGGTCCGACAGGCCGAGCATCACGCGCACCTGGTCGGCGCTGATCTTGCCGCCACCGTCCAGGTCGGCGTGCGCGATCGCCTGGTCGAGGATCGAAAGCCCGTCGCGGACCGACCCTTCGGCGGCGTTCGCGATCAGCCAGATGGCCGGCGCTTCCGCCTCAACCCCCTCTTTCTGCAAGATCGCGCTGAAATGCGCGAACAACATGTCGGGCGTGATGCGGCGAAGGTCGAAACGCTGGCAGCGCGACAGCACCGTCACCGGCACCTTGTTCACCTCGGTCGTCGCGAACAGGAATTTGACGTGCGGCGGCGGCTCTTCGAGCGTTTTCAAAAGCGCATTGAAGGCGTTACGCGACAACATGTGCACTTCGTCGATGATATAGATCTTGTAGCGCGCCGACACGGCGGCATAACGCACCGCCTCGATAATCTCGCGCACGTCGTCGACGCCGGTGTTCGACGCGGCGTCCATCTCGATCACGTCGATGTGGCGGCCCTCGGTGATCGCGCGGCACGGCTCGCAGACGCCGCAGGGATCGATCGTCGGGCCGCCCTGCCCGTCGGGTCCGATGCAGTTGAGGGCCTTTGCGATCAGGCGCGCGGTCGAGGTCTTGCCGACCCCGCGCACACCGGTCATCAGAAAGGCGTGCGCCAGCCGGTCGCGCGCGATGGCGTTACCCAGCGTCTTCACCATCGCATCCTGTCCGATCAGTTCGGCAAAGGTTTGCGGGCGATATTTGCGGGCAAGGACGCGATAGGGGCCGCTCGATGCCGGCGCGGCGGTGGCGGGAAGGTCCATTCCCAGCATCGGGGTATCGTCGTCGGCGGAATCGCTCATACGTTCCGTATTAGGGATGGCCGGGGCGCTTGTCGAAGGAGAATAAGGACGGCGCCGTCCAATATCGCGCCACGCCGGCCAAGCGACCGTCGAAAAGCGACACCCCGGAGCGAGTCCGGGGTAGCGACGGATCTAATCGGCAATGCGATGAGGGTGGGAGCCGGAACGACCCGCAGCGAATTCGTTGCGGCTGCTTCCTTCCGGACCTGACCGGGTTGGCGAAGACTGCGTCCGCCCGACTCCCGCCGCGCATATGGCGGCGAGATCGCGCAAGGTCAAGGATCGCGCTCCGCCACCGCCTTCAGATAGGCGTGGATCGCGGCGATTTCCGCTTCGCTGAAGTGGCTGTAGCGGCCGCGCGCGACCTCTCCCATCAGGCCCAGCTTGCGGTTGCCGGCCGCCGTTCCGGTGTGCAGCAGGTGCGAGAAATCCTTGAGCTCATAGGCGCCAGCGATCCGCAGATCGGCGCGCGGTTCGGCGCCTGGATAGGGAATGCCGCCGCGCAGCGTCATCTCGTGACATTCGGCGCAGGTCGCGCGGACGATATAGCGGGCGCGGGCATGTTCCTGTCCCATGTCGGCCGGCCAGGCCTTGCCGCTGCGCGCCACCGTCTCCGCCGACGAAACATACAGTCCCTCGGCCATCTCCTTCTTCGCTCCCGGACCGAACACCGGCGGCGGATGCTCCGCGCCCTTCTTCGGCCTGCTGCGGATGAAGGCGATCAGCGCCGCCATGTCGGCGTCGGCCAATTGGGTGAAGAGATGCGACGGCATGTCCCACAGCACCCTGCCGTCGGGCCGCTTGCCGCCGACGATGACCGCCTTTAGCTGCGCATCGTCATATTTCGCGGCAGAGGCGGTCAGGTTCGCGCTCCAAACGGTCGCGAATTCCGGCTCGCTCCACTCCTTTCCGGCAAGATCGGCGCCGTGGCAGCCCGAACAGCCAAGGAGAAGCGAGACACGTTCGCCATGCTTGACCGGATCGGCCGAAAGCCTGTCGAAGGCGCGTTGGTCAGGCGGATCGGCGGCGCACGCCGCGAGCGAAACCAGCACGAACAGTCCGACAAGCCCCCGCATCATCCCCCACCTTTCCCACGCCCTGCCCCCTCAATCCGGCAAATCCCCCGCTATCGCCCGCGCGACGTCCGCTATCGCGGCGTTCGCCGCGTCGCTCTTCACCGACGGCCGATCCAGATAGACGGCGATCATATATTTGCCGCCGCCCGGCTCCTCGACGAAAGCGACGTCGTTATAGGCGGTGCCGCAGCTTCCCGTCTTGTCGCCCGCCAGCCAGATCGGCGGCAATCCCGCGCGAATGCGCGCGCGCCCGGTCTCGCTGTCGACCATCCATTCGCGCAGCGACTTGCGATAATCGGGGTGAAGATAGTCGCCGAAGACGAGCATCGCGCCGCTTTTCGCAATTGCCGCCGGGCTGGTCGTATCTCGCGGGTCGCCAGGGACATTTTCGTTGAGATCGGGTTCGAAACGGTCGAGCCGTGTCACCGCGTCGCCCATCTCGCGCATCCGCTGGGTAAAGGTCGGCGGACCGCCCATTCGTTTCAGGATCAGATTCGCCGCGGCATTGTCGCTGACCTTCACCGCATATTCGGCGGCGAATCCCAGGCGCAGTTCGCCGGCGCCCAGCGATTGCTCGCTATACGGCGAATGCGGCAGCAGATCTGCCTTCGACAGCGGAAGCGGCGTCCGAAGCGAAGGACCACCGTTGGCGGCGCCGCGCAGCACCTGCCCGGCGAGCAGCAGCTTGAAGGTCGAACACATCGCGAAGCGTTCGTCGGCGCGATGGCCGAAAAGCAGCCGGCCCGTATTGTCGGTCACGGCGACGCCCAGACGGCCGCCGCTCTTTTTCTCGATCGCCGCGACCTGCGTCGCGAGGGCGGCGTTGCCGTCGTCACGCGGGACGACCGCCGAGGAGGAGGCGCAGGCGGCCAGCGCCAGCAAGGGCAGCACGGCGGCTGCCCTCCGCATCAGCGCGGGCCCTGCATATTGCGGCTTTCCGCGGGAATGTGGACCGTCAGGCCATCGAGATCATGCGTCAGCACGATCTGGCACGACAGGCGGCTCGTCCGGCGCACCCCGGCGGCGAGATCGAGCATATCCTCTTCCATCTCGCTCGCGGGCGGCAGACGGTCGAAATCGGCCTTGTCGACGATGACGTGGCAGGTCGAACAGGCCATCTGCCCCTCACACGTCCCCTCCAGCGGCATCATATGCGCCTGCGCAACGTCGAGCAGGATCGAACCGGGCTCGGCCTCCGCATCGGTGCGTCCCTTGCCGTCGGCGTGGATGAAGGTGACGCGCATCAATCAACCCCTTGCAGTCGCGCCGCATCCTTGATGGCGTTGAGCCCGTCGCGCAACTCTGCTTCGGTGGTATAGCGTCCCCAACCGAGACGGATCGAGGCGCGCGCATCAGCCTCGCTTATCCCCATCGCGCGCAGCACATGGCTGACCTTGCCCGAACCGCTGCCGCACGCGCTGCCAAGCGAGAAGGCGACCTCGCGCGCGTCGGACATCAGGCGAAGGCCGTTCACGCCCTCACGGCGGACGTTGAGATTGCCGTGATAGCGCGGACTGGCCGCGCCGTTGAGCGTCCATTCCGGAAGCATGTCCATCGCCAGCGACCACAGCCGCTCGACATGCGCGGCGTCGGCATCGGCCCGCTCGGCCGCCAGCGCCGCCGCCGCGCCGAATCCTGCGCACAGGGCGGGCGACACGGTGCCCGAACGCATCCCCTGTTCCTGCGCGCCGCCGAACATCAGCGGCTCCAGGTCGATGCCGTCGCGCACCCATAGCGCGCCGATGCCCTTGGGACCGTGAATCTTGTGCGCCGAAATCGCGATCAGGTCGGCGGCCTCGGGGATCGCGACGCGGCCATAGCCCTGCACCGCGTCGCACAGCAGCAGACTGTTCTTCGCATGGGCGGCGGCGGCAAAATCGGCGACCGGCTGGATCGTTCCGACCTCATTGTTGACCAGCATCGTCGCGATCAGGCCGTTTTCGGGAATCGGCGCGGCGGTGGGCAGCGCCAGCCCGGCGCCGTCGACGGGAATGACGGCGGCGTTGAGCCGCTCGAGGCACTGGAGCGAGGCCGCATGCTCGATGCTGAGCCCCGCGACGCCGCCGGGCTTTGCCTTGGCTCCGCTGAACAGTGCCCAGTTGAGCGCCTCGGTCGCGCCGGAAGTGAAGAAGACCCGCCCGCCCTTCGGCAACAGCGCCGCGACCTGATCGCGCGCGACCTCGACCGCCGCCGCGGCGGCGCGCCCCGCCTTGTGCGTGCTGGATGGATTGGCAAACCCCTCGCCCGGCCCGCCGAGCCAGCGCAGCATCGCCGCGAGCGCCTCTGGAGCGAGCGGCGTAGTGGCTTGATAGTCGAGGTAAATCATTCCGGGAGAGGATCCTTGTTGCGAATCATTCGCAAAAGTTGCAAGTTGCGACCTATTTTCTATATAGGCGCCACCTTCGCTCCGCCAGCCCGCCAACCGGCGATTCGGCCTTGAGCTCAAAAAGATAAGAGGTGCTCCGATGCCCGACGTCATTTTCCCCGGCCCCGAGGGCCGCATCGAAGGTCGTTTCTCGCCTCCGCCGCGCCCGCGCGCACCGGTGGCGCTGATCCTTCACCCGCACCCGCAGGGCGGCGGCACGATGAACGACCGCATCACGCAGGCGATGTACAAGAGCTTCGTCGCGCGCGGTTTCGCGGTGCTGCGCTTCAACTTCCGCGGCGTGGGTCGCAGCCAGGGGACGTTCGACAACGGCATCGGCGAACTCAGCGACGCCGCCTCGGCGCTCGACTGGGTGCAGTCGATCCATCCCGAAGCGCAGACGACCTGGGTCGCCGGCTTCAGCTTTGGCGCGTGGATCGGAATGCAGCTCCTGATGCGCCGCCCCGAAATCCGCGGCTTCCTGTCGGTCGCGCCGCCGGCGAACATGTACGACTTCAGCTTCCTGGCGCCCTGCCCCTCGTCGGGCATCATCGTCGCGGGCGGACAGGATGAAATCGTCCCGCCGGCCGCGATCCAGAAACTGGTCGACAAGCTGCGCACGCAAAAGGGCATCACGATCCATCACGACGAGATCCCGCGCGCGAACCATTTCTTCGAGCATGAGCTCGACCAGCTGATGAAGTCGCTGGATAATTATCTGGATATGCGCCTCGCGCCGGATTCGCCGATCCGCTGACGCTTCGATCCTCCCTGTGCCCCGGGCATGGGGAGGATTTACGTCGTCGGGATCATCCAGATCGCGACGTTCGCGAACAGAACCAGCGCCGCGACGATCATCAACAGCGCGCGGCGCCGGTCGCCATGGCGAAAGACCATGAACGCGCCGCCAAGCAGCGCGAAGCCGCCGAGCATGGCTATCGAAAGAAGAGTGTCGCCCATGGCCGCGCTCTAGGCCGACGCAAGTGCGCGGTCAAACCGGCTTTATGACAAAATCGGGTCGGAAAGCGGCGTCCCCCTGTGGCCAAGCGCGAAAGCTTCGCCTAAAGGGCCGACATCGATTCCTTGTCTCAGCGGGAGCCGCGCCGATGCGCATCGCGATAGCCTCTGATCATGCCGCTTACGAGCTGAAGGCCGTGCTCGCCGATTGGCTGCGCGCCGAGGGACATGACGTCGCCGACCTCGGCACCAACGGCCCCGACAGCGTTGACTATCCCGACTATGGCTATCGCCTTGCGGCGGCCGTCGCGGACGGCAGTGCGGACAAGGGCGTCGCCCTCTGCGGTTCGGGCATCGGCATCTCGATCTCGGTCAACCGCAACCCCGCATGCCGCTGCGCGCTCGTGTCCGAACCGCTGTCGGCCAAGCTGTCGCGCGAGCATAATGACGCGAACGTCATCGCGCTCGGCGCCCGCCTGACCGGCATCGACATGGCGAAGGCGTGCATCACCGCGTTCCTGACCACCGATTTCGCCGGCGACCGCCATGCGCGCCGCGTCGACAAGCTTTCCAACCCGCCCCAACTGGAGACCAGCCGATGACCACTGAAACGCTCGACAAGCCCATCAAATCGGCCGGCTATTTCACCGATGGCGTTGCCGCCACCGACCCGGCCGTCGCCGCCGCGATGAAGCATGAGCTGGAACGCGAGCAGTATCAGATCGAACTGATCGCATCCGAAAACATCGTCTCGAAGGCGGTGCTGGAGGCACAGGGCTCGGTCTTCACGAACAAATATGCCGAGGGTTATCCGGGCAAGCGCTATTATCAGGGCTGCGCGCCGTCGGACGAAGTCGAAACGCTGGCGATCGACCGTGCCAAGCAGCTTTTCGACTGCGGCTTCGCGAACGTCCAGCCGCATTCGGGCGCGCAAGCGAACGGCGCGGTCATGTTGGCGCTGACCAAGCCCGGCGCGACGATCCTGGGCATGAGCCTCGACGCCGGTGGCCACCTGACGCACGGCGCGCCGCCCGCCATGTCGGGCAAATGGTTCAACGCCGTGCAATATGGCGTCCGTGCCGACGACCATCTGGTCGATTTCGACCAGGTCGAGGCGCTGGCGAAGGAGCATCGCCCCTCGCTGATCATCGCGGGCGGCTCGGCCTATCCGCGCACCCTCGACTTCGCGCGCTTTCGCGCGATCGCCGATGATGTCGGCGCGCTGCTGATGGTCGACATGGCGCATTTCGCGGGCCTCGTCGCCGGCGGCGCGCACCCCTCGCCGATGCAGCACGCGCATGTCGTCACCACGACGACGCACAAGACGCTGCGCGGTCCGCGCGGCGGCATGATCCTGACCAACGACGAAGCGATCGCGAAGCGTATCAATTCGGCGGTCTTCCCCGGCCTGCAGGGCGGCCCGCTGGTCCATGTCATCGCCGCGAAGGCCGTCGCCTTCGGCGAAGCGCTGCGTCCCGAGTTCAAGGATTATGCCAAGGCGACGATCGCCAACGCACAGGCACTCGCCAACCGGCTGAAGGCGCGCGGCGCCGACGTCGTCGCCGGCGGCACCGACACGCACCTGGCGTTGATCGACCTGCGTCCGCTGGGCATCACCGGCCGCGACGCCGACGAGGCGCTGGAACGCAGCGCGATCACCTGCAACAAGAATGGCGTGCCGTTCGATCCGCTGCCCCCGGTGAAGACCAGCGGTATCCGCGTCGGCTCGCCCGCGGGCACGACCCGCGGCTTCGGCATCGCCGAATTCGAGGAAATCGGCGACATGGTCGCCGACGTGCTCGAGGCGCTGCGCGACAAGGGCGAACATGGTGACGCCGATGTCGAGGCCGACGTCCGCCGCCGCGTCCGTACCCTGTGCGAACGTTTCCCCATCTATCAGGGATAAGAGCAATGGCGCGGCAGCACCCCGAGGAACCGACGCTGGTCGAAATGACGATCGAAGAGATCAAGGCGATGGGCAAGCAGGGCATGGATCATCCCTCGACCCGTCCGGTGCTGACCGGCGGCGCGATCGGCGCCGTCGCGGGCATATTGCTGCCGGTCGTCACCTGGCCCGTCGGCCTGTTCGCGGGCGCGGCCATCGCGCTCTATAGCCGGGTGAAACGCTGACCCATGCGTTGCCCCTATTGCGGACATGAAGACAGCCAGGTGAAGGACAGTCGCCCGACCGAGGACGGTGCGGCGATCCGTCGGCGGCGCCAGTGCGAGGATTGCGGCGCGCGCTTCACCACGTTCGAACGCATCCAGCTCCGCGAAGTCGCGGTGCTGAAGGCGGGCGGCAACCGCGAACCCTTCGACCGCGAAAAGCTGATGCGCAGCGTCCAGATCGCATGCCGCAAGCGCCCGATCGACGGCGCGCGCATCGAACGGCTCGTCTCCGGCATCCAGCGCCAGCTCGAAACCTCCGGCGAGAACGAGGTGCAGGCAGCACAGATCGGCGCGATGGTGATGGAAGCGCTGAAGGGGTTCGACAACGTCGCCTATATCCGCTTCGCCAGCGTCTATCGCGATTTTACGGAAGCCAAGGATTTCGAGGAGTTCGCCTCGAGCATCACCGAGGCCGCGCGGCCGTCCAAATGACCGCGGTCGCCCCGCCCCCCGTCATCGTCCTCGTCCGTCCGCAGCTTGGCGAAAATATCGGCAAGGCGGCGCGCGCGATGCTCAATTTCGGGCTGACCGAACTGCGCCTCGTCGCGCCGCGCGACGGCTGGCCGAATCCCGACGCCGGCCCGGCCGCATCCGGCGCCGATATCGTGCTTGCAAAGGCGCAGGTGTTCGACAGCCTGGCAGAGGCCGTTGCCGACTGCACCACCATCTATGCGACCACGGTCCGCAAGCGCGGCGTGACCAAGCCGGTGCTGACGCCCGAGGATGCGGCGCAAGAGGTCCATGCCAGCGCGGGCCGGTCGGCCTATGTCTTCGGCCCCGAACGGTCGGGGCTGGAAACCGACGACGTCGCGCTCGCGCACAAGATCGTCACCGTGCCGATCAATCCCGAGTTCGGATCGCTGAACCTGGCGCAGGCCGTCATCCTGCTGGCCTATGAATGGTCGAAAGGCGTCGCGCTGGCGAGCCCGCCCGAAGTGCCGCTCGATCCCCCCGCCCCGCATGCCGAAATGGAAGAGCTGATCCAGCATTTCATCCGCGACCTGGACACCGCCGGCTATTTCTTTCCCGCCGACCGGACCGATGCGACGCTTCGCACGCTTCGAACCATCCTGACGAAGACCGGATGGTCGTACAACGATATCAGGATGATGCACGGAATAGTGACCATACTTGGCAGGACGCCGAGATCGCGATAACGAGGCGCATCTATTGTTCTGGAGAATATGATGCTCTCTCTCGCCCTTACCCTCCTGCTGTCGGCTGCCGCGCCCGAAGCCACCACCGCGCCGGAGCCCACGACGAACACGGCAAAGCCGCAGAAGCCCAAGAAAATCTGCCGCAATGACGACAACACGGGTTCGCGCCTGAAGAAGAAGACCTGCCGCACGCAGGACGAATGGAACAACCAGGCGACCGACGTCCGCGGCGACGTTCGACTCGGAGGCGCCGGCGGCAACTGAGCCGCGCGCGACCCAAATCAACAGCGATGGATGACCCGGCGCCGGATCGCGGCGCCCGACCCGGACGGACCGTTCGGGTCGCATCCGTTCAGGAGACTATAGATGTTGTCTGCAATTCTTTCCCTTGCCCTTGCGGCGGTCAGCGCGAACGCGGCGGCTCCCGAGGGCACGACGACGACGCAGCCCGCCAAGCCGGCGAAGCCGAAGAAGGTTTGCGAAAAGATCGAGATTACGGGCAGCACCGTGCCGAAGCGCGTGTGCCGCACCGTGGTCGAGCCGGCCCAGCCGAAGGGTGAAGCCGTCCGCGCCGACGCCGGCAAGGCCCAGCCGGGCGCAACCGACTAAAACCGCGGTCAGTCTTCGGCGCGCAGGCGGTCCCAGCGAACCGCCTCATAGGCGATCGACTGTTCGACCAGCTCGTTCCACACCGCACGCAGGCGCGCGGGTTCCAGCCCCGCAGCCTCGGCTTCGCGCGCGACATTATCGAGAACCTGCGCCTTGCGCCCTTCGTCACGCACCGCGTCACGATCGGGTTTGATACGCGCCGCAGCGTCCATATAGCCAAAGCGGCGGACGAGCAGCGCGACCAGTTCGCGGTCAACCTGGTCGACCCCGGCGCGGACCTCGATCATCGTGTTGCAATCTTCGGGTATTTTGGGCGCGGTCATGCGGGCTGCCTTTAGCGGCTTTTTCCGTGCTGTCGAGCATGGCGCGCAGACTTGACTTGACGCCGTTCACCGTCTAACCGCGCGCCTTCGCAATGGACCCCGCACCCCGGTGAAGCGGCGGTCGCATATGGCTCAGCCCATATGGTGCGACCCGGGACCCGCCGTAATCCTACGGCAAACAGCATATTGGAGACGACATATGTCGAAGCGCCAGAGCGCCAAGTATAAACTCGACCGCCGGATGGGCGAAAACATCTGGGGTCGCCCGAAGAGCCCGGTCAACCGCCGCGAATACGGCCCCGGCCAGCACGGCCAGCGCCGCAAGGGCAAGATGTCGGATTTCGGTATCCAGCTCCGCGCGAAGCAGAAGCTGAAGGGCTATTACGGCGACATCACCGAAAAGCAGTTCAAGAAGAACTATTTCGAAGCGTCGCGCATGAAGGGCGACACCGGTCAGAACCTGATCGGCCTGCTCGAGCGTCGCCTCGACGCCGTCGTCTATCGCTCGAAGTTCACGCCGACGATCTTCTCGGCGCGCCAGCTCGTCAGCCACGGCCACGTCTATGTCAACGGCGTGAAGTGCAACATCGCCAGCCGCCTCGTGAAGCCGGGTGACGAAATCACCCTCGGCAAGAAGGCGCAGGAAATGGCGCTGGTCGCCGAAGCACAGAGCCTGCCCGAGCGTGACCTGCCCGAATATCTGTCGGTCGACGGCACGAAGACGACCTACGTCCGCGTCCCGACGCTCGACGAAGTTCCCTATCCGGTGAAGATGGAACCGAACCTGGTCGTCGAATTCTATTCGCGCTGATCCAGCGGTTCATCGCAAGAAACAAGGGGCGGTCCGGCAACGGACCGCCCTTTTTCGTTTGGGGTCGCGCAGCGGTTTGACCACGCCGCCTTTTCGGCATGCGAGCCACCGCCGACGAACTTGGTGGAGGCCATTGCCACACGGGCGCGGATTGCCGCCCGCCTTGCATCGGCGCGCCGTCGCTGGCACAAGCCCGATCGTCGCAAACGAAACTTTCCAAGGACAATCCATGCTTCGTTCCCCCCGAACCGCCGCGGCTTTCGCGGTCCTTCTGTCCGTTGCCGCGTGCAGCGGATCCGACAAGGCCGCCGGCCCCGATGCAGCCTCGCTGCCCGACGTCCAGTTCCCCACCCTGTCGCTCCAGACGCTGCAGGACGTGACCAAGGAACTTTCCTCCGACGCCTATGAGGGCCGCGCGCCCGGTACGGTCGGCGAGGAAAAGACCGTCGCCTACCTCATCAAGAAATTCGAGGAAGCGGGCCTGAAGCCCGGCAACAACGGCAAGTGGACGCAGGACGTGCCGCTGGTCGAGATCACGCCGAAGAACGCCACGCCGCTGACCTTCTCGGGCGGCAAGGCGCCCGTGACGCTGCAATATGCGACCGACTACGTCGCCAACAGCTATCGCGTGCAGCCGAAGACCGAGATCAAGGACAGCGACGTCGTCTTCGTCGGCTATGGCATCAATGCCCCCGAAAAGGGCTGGAACGACTACGCCGGGCTGGATGTGAAGGGAAAGACCGTCATCATCCTGGTCAACGACCCCGACTGGCAGACCGCGGAGGCGAAGGGCGAGTTCAACGGTCGCGCGATGACCTATTACGGGCGTTGGACCTATAAATATGAAGAGGCCGCGCGCCAGGGCGCCGCGGCCGCGCTGATCGTCCACGACACCGAACCCGCCGCCTATGGCTGGAACGTCGTCGAATCGAGCAACACCGGCGCCAACTATCTTGCCGAAAGCAAGGATGGCGGCGCGAAGGAGACGGCGGCGAACGGCTGGATCCAGCTCGGCAAGGCGAAGGAATTGTTCGCGAGCGCGGGCCAGGACTTCGACAAGCTGCGCGCCGATGCCGCGAAAAAGGGCTTCAAACCCGTCGCCCTGACCGGCGTGAAGGCGAGCTTTGGTTTCGACAACGTGATTTCGAAAAAGATGTCCCGCAACGTCATCGGCGTCCTGCCGGGCGCCAAGCGGCCTGACGAATATGTGCTCTACACCGGCCACTGGGATCACCTCGGCCGCTGCACGCCCGTCAACGGCGACGACATCTGCAACGGCGCGGTCGACAATGCGAGCGGCATCGCCGGGCTGGTGACGCTGGCGCAGGCCTATCAAAAGGCTGGCGCCCCCGATCGCAGCATCGTCTTCCTGGCGGTTACCGCCGAGGAATCGGGCCTGCTCGGATCGAAATATTATGCCGAGAACCCCGTCTTCCCGCTCGCGCAGACGGTGGGCGGCGTGAACATGGACTCGCTGAACCCGAACGGCCCCGCAAAGGACATCGTCGTCGTCGGTCGCGGCAAGTCCGAACTCGATTCCTATCTGGAAAAGATCGCCAAGGCGGCGAACGTCACGATCGTCGACGAACCGACCCCCGAAAAGGGCTTTTATTATCGGTCGGACCATTTCAGCTTTGCCAAGCTGGGCGTGCCCTTCTTCAACTTCGGCGCCGGCGACGACCTGGTCGAAGGCGGCAAGGAAGCGGGCAAGAAGGCGCATGAGGACTATGAAAAGAACCGGTACCATGCACCCGCCGACGAATATGCAGCGATCAAGAATTGGGACGGCATGCTCGCCGACCTGAAGCTCTATTATGCTGCCGGCCGCATGCTTGCCTCGACCGAGGCATGGCCGAACTGGAACGAAGGCGACGAGTTCCGCGCTGCACGCGACAAGTCGCGTCCGGCGAAGTAAGCAGTCACGCTTTATCGTTGCGAGCCCGGTCTTTCACCGGGCTCGCAATGAGGAACCGACAGAGGATCAATAGTCGCATGACGTTGCGTATGCCCGCCGAATGGGCGCCCCATGAAGCAGTGTGGATCGGCTTTCCGCACCTCGATGACGAATGGGCGGGCGCAATCGACGCCGCGCGCCACGACGTCGCCGCCTTCGCCAATGCCGTCCACGACAGCGGCAGGGGCGAAGAGGTGCGGCTGGTGGTCAACGACGAGCGCCAGGCGGCGATCGCGGCAGAGCTGGTCGATGCGGGCGTTCGCATCCTCGTGCAGCCGTTGGGCGACATCTGGCTGCGCGACACCGGTCCGATCATCGCCGGAGCCGGCAAGGCGCGGCGTGCGCGCAATTTCGAGTTCAACTGGTGGGGCGAAAAATTCGTCATGCCGGGCGACCAGGAAGTCGGCGCGGCGCTCGCGGCGGGTTCGGGCCTGCCGGTCGACGATCAGGACTGGGTGCTGGAGGGCGGCGGGATCGACGTCGACGGTACCGGGCTGTGCGTCACCACCGAAGAATGCCTGCTCAACACCAACCGCAATCCGACGCTGACGCGCGAGGATATTGCGGTACGACTGCATCAGTCGCTTGGCATCGACCGGCTGCTGTGGCTCGGCAACGGGCTGATCGGCGACCATACCGACGGCCATGTCGACAATCTGGCGCGCTTCGTCGGCGAGGGCCGGCTTGCGATCCCGGTCGCTGAAGGCAGCGCCGATCCCAATGCCGCCATCTATGCCGACGCCCGCGCCCGGACCGCTGCCTTCGGCGGGGTCGAGATCGTCGACCTTCCTTCGCCCGGCCGCGTCGAAATCGACGGCGAGCTGGCGGCGGCAAGCTATATGAACTTCTATATCGGCAACAGCGTCGTGGTCGTGCCGACCTATGGCGTCGCAAACGATCAGGCAGCGATCGACGCGCTCGCCGCGCTCTTCCCCGATCGCCGGGCGGTCGGCGTGCCCGCGCGCGGGATCATCGTCGGCGGCGGCAGCTTCCATTGCTCGAGCCAGCAGCTTCCGGCATAGGGCGACCATGACCCGCACCATCACCGTTGCCGCGCTGCAGCTTCCCCTGCCCGGCCCCGTCGAGCCGAATATCGAGGCCGTGACCGCGCTGATCGAAGCGGCGGCGGCGCAGGGCGCGCAGGTCATCCTGCCCCCCGAGTTGTTCGAAGGCCCCTATTTCTGCCAGGTCGAACAGGAAGAGCTTTTCGCGAATGCTCGCCCCACGGCTGAGCACCCGAGCGTGACCGCGATGCAGGCGCTCGCGGCGAAGCTGAAGGTCGCGATCCCGACGAGCTTCTTCGAAAAGGACGGGCCGCATTATTACAACACGCTCGCGATGATCGGCGCCGATGGCGCGATCATGGGGACATATCGCAAGAGCCACATTCCCGACGGCCCGGGATATGAGGAGAAATATTATTTCCGGCCGGGCAACACCGGCTTCAAGGTCTGGGACGTCTTCGGGGCACGGATCGGGGTCGGCGTCTGTTGGGACCAATGGTATCCTGAATGCGCGCGCGCGATGGCGCTGATGGGCGCCGAACTGCTCTTCTATCCGACCGCGATCGGCAGCGAGCCTTATGATGCCGACCTCGACACCAGTCGGATGTGGCGCCGCGCGATGCAGGGACACAGCGTGTCGAACTGCATGCCCGTTATCGCCGCGAACCGCATCGGGATCGAGGGCGACGCCAATTTCTATGGCCACAGCTTCATCACCGACGAATGGGGCGACATGACGCAGGCGTTCGGCGCGGCCGAAACGGGCGTGCTGGTCGAAACGATCGACTTGGACCGCGCAGCAAAGCACCGCGCGGGCATGGGCTTCTTCCGCGACCGCCGACCGCAGCTTTACGGGCGGCTTGTCGAAGATATCTGAACCAGCTTGGGGGCGAGCATGGAATTACCCGACGACATTTTCACCGAGCCGGAGGACGTCGATCCCGAAACGCTCGCTAATCTTGGCCCGCTGCGCCGGCTTGCCGGCATCTGGGAGGGACAGCGCGGGGTCGATATCAATCCAAAGGCCGACGGTCCCGAAACGCGCGAATATTACGAGCGGATCGAGATGCAGCCGATCGATCCCCAGGCGAACGGCCCGCAGCTTTTTTATGGTCTGCGCTATCACCTCCACGTGAACACGCGCGAGGAAGACATCACCTTTCACGATCAGGTCGGTTACTGGCTTTATGAGGCCGCGACCGGGCTGATCCTGCAGACGCTGGCGATCCCGCGCGGCCAGATCGCCATCGCGGCGGGGCATGCGGCACCCGACGCCAAGCAACTGGTCGTCAAAGCCGTCCGCGGACAGACCGAATATGGCATCTGTTCGACAAGCTTCCTCGACCTGGCCTTTCGCACCGACAGCTATGAGCTGACGGTCGATTTCCATGACGACGGGTCCTGGAGTTATGTCTCCGACACGACACTGATGGTCAAAGGCCGCGACGAGCCCTTTCTGCACCGCGACCGGAACAGGCTGGTGAAGATCGCCGAGCCCGATCTCAACCCCTGGGCGAAGATCGAGCGCGGAGCCGCCTGAGGCTCAGTTCTGGAAGCGGCGGATGCTTTCAAGGTCGGCGCGGTCGAGCGGCTGCGTCAGCCACAATCCGCCGCGTCCCGACTTAGACCAGCGGACTATCGCCTTGCGACGAATGCCGCTCGCAAGCACGAGTTCGACTTCCTTGCCGACTTCCAGATGCCCCTCGTGGACATAGCCCGCGCCACTCTGTGACAGGTCGACCAGTTCGATCTTGCTGGTGCCTTCGTCGGTAATCACCTGCGCCTCGGTATGCACGGGCAGGCGCGGCTGGCGGTAGCCGCTGGCCCGCTGTTCGGCGGCCAGGCGCTTCAGCACGTCGGCGACATCGACTTCCTCGTCGAAAGACACGCCGCAGCGGCCGCCTTCGGACCACACGACCTTGCCCTTCACGACGACGGCGTCCGACAAGGCGACTTCGAGCTGCTCGCCGACCGCGATCGGCACGTCGGCGGCCAGCATCATCCCGCGGTCCGACATGTTGCGCACGCGCCACAGCCCGACGTCGCCGTCGCGCTTCACCTTCGCGATACGCCAGACGGTGCGATAACGATCCGCGCCACGGCGATCGGTATCCGGGCCGGCAACCGGTTCAGGCGCTGAATTCGAAACGACAGGTTTCTTCATGCCATCCTCATTCGGAACAGCGCTGGGGGAGCGAGAGTATGTCATCGTATAACTATTGAACGCCCAAATAGTGTCATCGCCATATCGAAAATTCGCTTATTACTCAATGTCAGTGCGGCCAGTAGTTAACAGTCTCTCAACAGATTAACCTGAACCGGCGACCAACATGCCTGCCGAGTATGAACAAAATTCTCAATTTGAAGATTTTAACGGTGCCAGAACGGCAGCATTAAGGGGCAGAATTGGTTAAATTACGGGCGGCGCGCCGCGATGCCGGCGCTGGATCGTCACGCTTCGGTCAGCGCTCCGCGAAAGCCGCTTTCTTCCATCGCCTGCCCCGCCCCCATCGCGACGCAGATCAGCGCGTCCGACGCGACCCGCACGGGCAGCCCCGTACGCTTCGCAATCGCCTGATCCATCCGGCCCAGCAGCGCGCCGCCGCCGGTAAGCGTGATGCCGTCGTCGATGATGTCGGCCGACAGTTCGGGCGAGGTTCCCTCCAGCGCCGTCATCACCGAACTCACGATCTGGCCGACGGGTTCGGTCAGCGCCTCGGCGATTTCAGCCTCCGACACGGTGATTTCCGACGGGCGGCCATTGACCAGGTCGCGGCCCTTGACCGCCATGATCATGCCGTCGCCCTCGGGCGGCACCGCGCAGCCAAGCGTCAGCTTGACGCGCTCCGAGGTCATTTCCCCGATCATCATATTATGTTTGCGGCGGATATAGGCCGCGATCATGTCGTCCATCTTGTCGCCGCCGACGCGTACCGAGCTGCTGTACGCGACCCCGCTGAGCGAAAGCACCGCGACCTCGGTCGTCCCGCCGCCGATGTCGACGACCATCGTGTCGCGCGGCTCGGTCACCGGCAGGCCCGCGCCGATCGCCGCGGCAAGCGGCTCTTCGATCAGGCGCACGCTCGACGCGCCGGCGTTGCTCGCGGCATCGCGGATGGCGCGGCGTTCGACCGCGGTCGAGGCCGAGGGCACGCAAACGACGACATTGCTTCGCGACCGCAGCGGCCCGGGAATCCCCACCGCCTTTTCGATGAAATGCTTTATCATCTGTTCGGCAATGTCGATGTCGGCGATCACGCCGTCGCGCAGCGGGCGCAGCGCCTGGATATTCGCCGGCGTCTTGCCCATCATCAGCTTCGCTTCGTCGCCGACGACCTTGACGCGCCGCACGCCGTCGCGGGTTTCGAGGGCGATCACCGACGGTTCGTTGAGCACGATACCCCTGTCGCGAGCATAGATGACGGTGTTTACCGTCCCCAGGTCGATCGCGATATCATGCGCTGCCGGGGAGAAACGCCGGAACATGTTCATAAGCTGGATGACGCCCTTTTAAACGGGCACGCGAAAGGCGCCCAAAACACAGGGCGCGACCCGCCCGTTCCCCCGCATGTGCCGCGGCTGTCATGACGTCAATCGCAGCGCGGGCGGAAGCGGTCCATTCGCGGGGCCGACCGTTTTCCTAACCGGACGAGCGGTTCGTCGCACGACGAACGGAAGATTTCCGGATGGTTTTGGTGCCCACAGACGGAGCGCCATCGAACCAAAACAGGGACTCGAACCCGGTCCCTATCAAGGACTCGAACGAACTTTTCCGCACCCTCGACCAGTGGAATGACATTCTCGACGGCCTCAAGAAATCGAAGGCGGTGGAAGCCCTCGGTCTGTTGCCTCAGAGCAAAGCACGTTCAACGCCGCCTGTTCGCCGTCGCCGGAAGATTGGCGGTGCAAAATGACCAAACATCCGCTGCACCCCGTCTCACTCCGCATGACCTTCGAGGAAAAGGCCAATCTCGAAAAGGCGGCGGCTGGTATGCCGCTGTCGGCCTATATCCGCTGGAAGCTATTCGATCCGACCTCGCCGCCGCCACAGCGGCGCGGGGCATTTCCGGTGAAGGATTTTCGGGCACTGGCCCAACTCCTCGCGATGCTGGGGCAATCGCGACTCGCGAACAATATGAACCAGCTTGCCAAGGCCGCCAATTCAGGAAGCCTGCCGGTGACGCCCGAAACGGAGGAAGCGCTGCTCAATGCGGTCCGCGAGGTAGCATTTATGCGTGCCCTGTTGATTCAGGCACTCGACGTGGATGTCGTGCCATGATCCTCAAAGGTTCACAGCGCAGCGGCGGCAAGCAGCTCGGCCTCCATCTGCTCAAGACCGAAGAAAATGAGCATGTCGAGATTCACGAAGTGTCGGGGTTCATCTCCGACACGGTGATGGGCGCGATGAACGAAGCTTATGCGCTCGCGCGCGGCACGAAATGCAGCCAGTATCTCTTCTCGCTCTCGCTCAGCCCTCCCGCATCGGAATCCGTGCGGGTCGAAACTTTCGAGAAGGCTCTCGCTGATATCGAAGAACGGCTCGGCCTAACCGGCCAGCCGCGCGTCGTCGTGTTCCACGAGAAGGAGGGGCGTCGCCATTGCCATGCCGTCTGGTCGCGCATCGACGCTCAAACCATGACGGCGAGGGAACTGCCCTTCTTCAAGAACAAGCTCAACGAGATCGGCAAGCAGCTCTATCTCGAAAATGGCTGGGCGATGCCGAAGGGCTTTGAAAGCCCGAAGCTGCGTGATCCTCGCAACTTCTCCTTGGACGAATGGCAGCAAGCAAAACGCGCGGGTATCGATCCGCGCGAACTCAAATCCGCCGTGCAGGATTGCTGGAAGCGCGCTGATAGCGTCTCGGCCTTCGCGTCCGCGCTCGAAGAGCGCGGCCTGTTTCTCGCACGCGGTGATCGTCGCGGGTTCGTTGCCATCACGATCGATGGCGATGTGTTCGCGATTTCCCGTATGATCGACGGCAAAGCCAAAGATGTTGCCGCGCGGCTCGGTGATCCTGCGCGCCTGCCGTCAGTCGATGATGCCCGCGCGCGCATCGCAATCGAGATTGCCCCTCGCCTCTCGCGCTATATCGCGGAAGCCAAACGCATTGCCCGCGTCAATATGGAACCCCTGATAGCCAAGCGCGAAGCGCTCAAGGTTCAGCATCAAGCTGAACGCCAAGCCACGGATCGGAAGATCGCGAACCGTTGGAACGATGAGCAACGCGCCCGCGCCGCCCGCATACGCAAGGGCATTGCGGGTGCATGGGATTTTCTGACTGGGAAGTATTTCAGAACGCGAAAGCAGAATGAGATGGAAACCAAATTTGCGCGCGAGCGCGATAGCTATGAGCGGCACGCTCTGATCCTTGAGCAGCTAAAGGATCGCCAAGCCCTTCAAGACCTGATCGGCGAAAACCGCCGCAAGGAGGCCGAGCGAATTCTCACCCTCTATCGCGATGCCGCCACATACCGGCGTATGCAGACCGGCGAACGCGACAAGGATCGAGGCCGTGGTTCCGTCGCTCTTCGCCCGAAACGGGATCGCGGTTTGGATTTGGGTTAGGAACTGACCTTTTTGCGAAGCTGGCCGAGAACTGACGCCAGATTCTGCCCGTCGCGCTTCAACTTCGCGAGCACCGTATTCGCTTCTCCTTGCTCCATCACGAGAGTGCCTCGCTCTGCCTGTCTCGCTCGAATGGAGAGGCTACGGATGAGCAATATCCATTGGCCGCTATGATCGACCGATACCTTTGCAACGCCGTGACATAGCAAGGCGCGAAACGCCTCATGGCTGGCGCGATACTGCGAAAGTTCCGCGTGAGCAGCCTTACCCTTATCTGCGAACGGGCCGTCTGCGCCTATCGCGGCAGCCAAATCCTCGAATCTCTGACCGATCAGATGGCGAAGTCGAACCTTCTGGCCCTCTTCCTTCACCGCGCCCAAGACGAGCAGCGTTTCTGTCACGGACATTTCGACCGTGGAGAAATGGTGCATACATGCGCCGCGCCAAGCGTTTACCTCAGCGAATATATCATCCCAGCTTTTGCCGTGGGTAAGCAGCGTAGAGTTACTGGCAATAGCGTCCATTTACCCGAGATAGCGGGTAATAATTAAATCGCTGATAACTCAAACTATGCCGCATTCCGCAACTGCACGATCCGCTGAAACTCGGACAGCAACTCAGGATGATACCGTGCAAGGTGATGAACCACCCGCACATTCTCGATCAGTCGGCACAGATATCCGGTAGCCAGAACGAGATCGAGGTGATCGGTGCCGTAGCTCTGCTCGATCATGCGAAACTCGCGGTCGATGTTCGTCGCCTCACGCTCCATATGCTCGATCTGCTCATCACTGAGGCCACGCACCGTCTTCTTCTTGTCGCTGACGAGCTGGTGTTGCGGTGTCGCCGCCACGAGCGATTTCGCATAGGGCCATGAAAACTTGTTCATGGCCATCATGGTTTCAGCGGCTTCAAGCTGACGCATGGGGCGCATCTTTTTCAGCTCACTGAACGTGTTGATAGGCACCATCCGGTCTTGCAGCAGCTTTGCCACTTCCTCGCATATGCCGTCGAGCAACCGACGCTTTTGTCGAATGCTCGATATGTTGACGTTGAGGGCGCGGGCGAGCCGCTCCTCCGAGACGCCCTTTTCAAGCGCCTTCAGGATCATCTTGTGCTCCTGCACGATGGCCATGCGGCTGATGCGCTTATTGTAGGTGATCGCCTCGTCATCGGTGGCGATGAGGCACACGACATCCTTGTCGCCGCGCTCTTTCAGAATTTCGATCCGGATATGGCCGTCAAGCAGCCGGTAGCGATCATCCTTGCCTTTGATCCTGACCACGACCGGCGGTTCGATGATACCGACCTCGCGGATGGACGCTTCGATCTGTCCATATTTGATGGATTTCTTGATCGCAGGCGTCATCGCGCGCAGCATTTCGATGTCACCGAGTGGAATGCGCAGGCTCGTCGTCTCGAAGGCGAGCTTGACCTTCCGGTTTCGTGGGCTTCCGGTCATTGGAGATTGATCCTGACATTCTGAATGCGCTCCGCGAGCCGGTTCGGCATCGATGCCAAGCCTTCATCTTCGAGAAGCGCGATGAAGCTCTCGTCATTCGAGAGTTGGCTCAATGCTTCGACGATGAACACAAGGCGGTTGCGAGTCGCCTCGGTCTTGCGGATCATCAGACGCTTGCGCTCGGTGTCCTCCTGAAAGGCTTTCACCAAATCCTCAGGCGTGGCCGCCGATCCTTTCTCGACAAGCCGATTGAGCTTTGCGGCTTTGCCTGATCGTTTCCGCACCTCGACCAAGCGGCGCGCTGCAATGAGCGCGCGACCGCGCAGGAGCTTGTCCTCATAGGCTTTATGAAGCGCCGCCTGCACGCCCTGATCGTCGGCCTCGCAGATTTCCAGCGCGACGGATATGGGAAGATATCCGGCTTCCACGGCAGCGACGAGCCGCCGCTCCCCGCGCGCAAGCAATTTCCCGACGCTCCAGACGTAATTCGCGGAAAGTCCGGTCTTCTCGGCGATCTCATTGTCGGAATAGCCGCGCTCGCGCATCCCGACGATGTCTTGCAGCAGGTCAACGGCCTGATGCTGACGGCGCGCGCAATTCTCAACGAGGCTCGCGACCATGCAGTCTTCGGTGTCGGCTGACACGATCAAGGCTGGCACCTCGGTCTGTCCCAACTCGCGGAATGCTTCGAGCCGCCCTTGTCCGCAGACAAGATCGTAGAGCGGGCCATCCGCTCCCTGCCGCGATGTTACGGTGATCGGGCGCTTGAGACCGATCTCGGCGATATTCTCAACGATGCCCTTGAATATCTTTTTGCTGCGAAGGCGCGGATTGACGATGGTGATCCGGTCAATCGGGATCATCTCGACGCGCTGTGCGGGGCGCGCCATCGTCACGCCGCCTTCCGGAACGGCGCACGCTCGGCAAGCGTGAAGAAGCCGTCCAAGGATTCAAAGCGGAAGGCGTCGAGCGACAATCCGTTGTGATCGGCAAGCCGCAGGACGCCTTCGGCGAGCGTCATGCGCGGCAGAATATAATAGTCATGTGCGTGCATATTCTCTTCGTCCATTCTGACGCAGATGGTGATGTCGGGGCGAAGGCTCTCGTCGAGCCGGATTTTCCAGCGGCGGCTGCCGCCGCGGGTGAGCTTACACCGAGCAATCACGATGGATGCGGTGATCTCTTCATTGATGAGAAGCGTGTCGTTTTCGAGATTCTGGATCGCCGTGCCGCCTGCTGCGCGCACGCCTTCGATTACGTCCTTCACGATGGACGGATGCATCCGCCGCAGCGCCCGATTGATTTCGAGATAGCGGTAATCATGGTCGGGAACGTATCCGACCAAGGAATAGGCGCGGAGCAGACTGCCAAAGCGCGATTGATAGGCGCTGCTCGACGGACCGTCTTCGTACTCGTCGATGATAAGGCCGGACAGAGAACCGTTCTTCGCGAGAATGTCCGCCAGCAAAGCCAGCATCTCTTCATCGGAGAGGCGCTGCGACCGCTGATCGATGACGAGCCGCGCGGCATCGAAGAGTGGCTGTGGCACGATGGCAGGAAACGCGGAATCGTGCCTGATCCATTCCGATGGATCGTTGCGCACATGCTTGGTTTTCAGCTTGAAGGATGTGCGGCCCCAGACATTGTGACCCACATATTTCTCGTTGATGAGAATCTGGTGGACCGCGCCACGCGACCACGGGCGCTCAAGGTCCGACATGATCCCTTGTGCGTTGAGCCAGTCGGCGATCTGCCGTTCCGAGCGCTGATCCTCAACGAACTGGCGATAGATTTCACGGACAAGGGCGACCTCTTCGTCCGGCCCCTCGACCAGCACGACCCGATCCGTTGCGATGCTCTTATGCTCACCGCGATCAAGCAAGCCCTTCTGATTGCCGTGCTCATCGACAAGCATCCGGCGCAAGCCGAATCCCGGTGGTCCGCCTTGACGATAGCCGAGCGTGATGAGGCGGCATTGCCCCTTGAACACCTTGATCGACAGCTCGCGGCTATATTCACCGGCCATCACCTGCTTGACCGTCGTTACGATGGATGAACCCATCGATCCGTCATTCTCGACCTGCTCGGCGCAATAATGAATGGAGATGCCCGCGCTCTTGCACAGCCACACATAGTGCGATGCTTCATTGGGGTCTTGAAAGCGGCCCCAGCGGCTCACGTCATAGACAAGGATCGCTTCAAAATCAGCGTTGCCGCTCTGTATGTCGGATAGAAGCTGCTGGAATGAATCGCGTCCGTCGATGCGAAGGCCACTCTTCCCCTCGTCGGCATAGGTGCGGACGATCTCAAATCCGCGTCGCGCGGCATAGGCTCTGATCTCGGCGGATTGGTTATCGGTCGAGTATTTCTGATGTTCGGTGGACATACGGACATATTCGGCTGCCCGTTTGAGCGGCTTTTCACCTGACTGGCCGTCTTCTCCTGTCCTCCACTCAATAACCATTGATACGCCTTGGTGTTGATCGAACGCTTTCCTGTCGGCTGCTGTCGCCCTCCTAACAGCAAAGGAGAGGTAACATGTTGCCAAAGAAGGGAAGTTCATTTCCAATCGGTCGCGTTGGTCTGACCGAGACCGAGTTTGCGCAAGTGATCGCATCGGCCTTGAAGGTCGAATTCGGATCGGCGCGCAACGGGACCAAGATTATCACCCAATGGACGGGCGTTAGTCAGCGCACGGCCAAAAACTGGCTGAGCGGTAAAAATGCCCCCAGCGGCGTTCACCTCGTCATGCTGGCGAGGGAGTCCAATGCCGTCCTGAAAGCGCTGATGCTCATGGCCGAACGCCCTGAGATGTCACTCGGGGCGAGCCTTCTGTCCCTCAAGCGATTGCTGGCCGAAACGATGGCCGCATTGGATCAGATGATGTGACGCAATCTCGGATCGGCTCTAACGGGCCGATCCTCGGCCACGTTAGGAGTTGTGATCCCGTCGCTCGCGACCCATATAGCGCATATCGCGCACAAACGACTCCACGGCGCGCCATGCTATCTGAATTTACTGCATTTTCTGGCAAATATGGTGTAATTGCTTGTTAGAAATATCTATGTTATTATCTAACAAGAAGGAGGCGCTAAAATGTCCGCCGTAGCCGATAAAATCATCAAGCGAGTGCGCGGCAAGGGACGCGGATGGGCGTTTACGCCCAAGGATTTCCTCGACCTCGGCACCCGCGCTTCTATCGACATGGCCCTCACCCGCCTCGTGCAAGCGGGCCAGATTCGGCGCATCGGGCGCGGCCTTTATGATTACCCCAAGCTGCATGACAAGCTCGGCGCGCTCACGCCCGAGGCCGATAGCATCGCTCAGGCCGTCGCGACGCAAAGCGGTGACAGGCTATCCGCCTCCGGCGCGCAATCCGCCAATCGCCTCGGCATTTCCACACAGGTGCCCGCGAAGGCAAGCTATGCGACCAGCGGACAAACGCGCGTGAAGAAAGTGGCGGGCCGCACGATCGCGCTCAAGCGATCTCGCGCACCGATACTCGATGACGCATCACAGGATGCCAATGCGGTTCTGCAACTGCTCGCGCATGTCGGCAAAGCGAACATCGACGACGATCTTATCCATCGCCTCGCCTCGCAGCTTGATGATCGCGATTTGAAGGCTCTCAGAAAAGCCCAGCCGCTCATGCCAGGCTGGATGAGCGATGCGGTGCACAAGATAGGCTTGGTGCGACATGGATGAGTTTGCTCGTAGAGCCGACGATGATCGTCTCGCCTTCATCAATGAGGCGGCGGCGCGGCGCGATGTCACGCCGATCATCATCGAGAAGGATTTCTGGGTTTGCTGGACGCTACGCCGGTTGATGGAAGTGCCGGTCCTGCGCGACCACCTCACCTTCAAGGGCGGCACGTCGCTATCGAAAGCCTATGGCATTATCGAACGCTTCTCGGAGGATATCGATCTCACCATCGGACGCGATGCGCCATTGGTCAGCGAGACATTGCCGCCAATGGAAGACGGAATCAGCGGCAAGGAACGCGAGCGCCGCACCAAGGCGCTCAAGGCAGCGGCGCAATCCTATGTGCAGACCATCGCCCTGCCGGAACTCGCAAAAGCTATCGAAGCATCGCTCGGCACGACCGAAGACTGGACAGTGCGGATCGATCCCGATGACCGCGATGCGCAGACGATCCTGTTCGAATATCCCAAGCTGCTTGAGTATAGCATTGGCGGATGGGGCCGCAGCTACGGCCAAAGCTATGGAACAGTGACTGACGGTTACATTAAACCGCGCATCAAGCTCGAATTCGGGGCACGCGGCGAAACCGAACCTTCGGAAAGCAGAACGATCACGCCCTATCTCGCTGCGGAGTTTCCGGGCGAACTGCCGAATGCCGAGGTTCAGGTTTCCACCTTGTCCGTGCTGCGCAGCTTTTGGGAAAAGGTCACAATCCTTCATGCGCTCCATCACGGCACGAAGCTGCTGCCGGAGATGTCCCGCCACTATTACGACACCATGATGCTGGCGGCGAAGGGCATTGATGACGAGGCCAAGGAACGCCCCGATCTTCTCGCCAAGGTCGTGCTCAACAAAAGCCTGATGTTCGCGGACAACAAGGCGTCATATGGCACGGCGATGATCGGCTCGCTCCGCCTCGTTCCAACCGACGAGCTGCGCGCGCGCCTCGCGGGTGACTATGCTGCCATGTCGGAAATGTTCATGGCACCGCCGCCCTCATTCGATGACCTGATGGTGGCGATTGCGGCACTGGAAACGAAGCTCAACGGATAACTCGCGCTCAAAAGTGGACGCGGCCTCGGCGATCCTCAACGGGGCCGTTCAAAACCAATGGATGATTGCCGCGAGATTATCCCTGCTGCCGGCAGCACACGAAAGAAAGTGACGGCGCCAAGGAAACCTCTCAGCCGACGTTTTTCTTCCTATGACGGCTTAGGGGACCGCCATCTGTGTGCCACCGACATCGCCCGATGGGCGATCAAGGACCGGGACACGCGCCACCGAATGATGGAGGTGGCGGTGGTGTCGGTGCGGTGCAATTCGATTTGGAGCCGCCGCCGCTGCCGTTGCAACTCCATGTCCAAGGACCGATGCCAGCAACCGCGCTCGCGGTTCCCGCTGAACAGAGGCCCGAGACAGGGGCCGACGCGGTCGGCATATTGTTCGATGGGCCGCACGCGCCATGGATGATCGCTTGCGACGAACAGCCCGACGCGGTGCCGCCGTTCGCGCCCGAACAGTTCCATGTGTAAGGACCGGTGCCCGCAACGGCGGTCGCAGCGCCAGCGGAGCATAGACCGCTAGTCGGTGCCGACGCGGAATATTGCCCATCTGCCGGGCCGCACACGCCGTTGACGACAAGATTGGCGGAACAGCTTACATTGTTACCCCCGTTGATACCGTTGCAATTCCAGTCGAACGGACCTGCACCAACGACGGCGGTCGCATTGCCCGTCGCACAAAGGCCCGATGTCGGCTTGGTGTACACGTTGCTGCCGTTCGCGGGGCCGCACGATCCGTGGACCTTCTGCGGCGCATTGCAAATCGCGGTCGTGCCGCCATTGATACCATTACAATTCCAGTTCCATGTGTAGCTGGAATTGGTGACGGCGGTGGCGCTGCCCGCAGAGCATAGGCCCGACGATGGCGATGTCGGAGTGCTGACACCATTGGCGGTGCCGCACACGCCATTGATGGATTTATTGGCCGTACAGGACGCATTGGCTCCGCCGTTGACGCCATTGCATGTCCATGCCCACGGCCCCGCTCCCGATACGGCGGTGGGCGATCCGACCGAACAGAGATTGGTCGCAGGCGCGGTATAGAAATTGCCATTATGCGATGCCCCGCATTGCGCGTCCTGACGAAGCGGTGCGGAACAGGATGCGTTGGTTCCGCCATTCGATCCGGCGCAGGTCCATGTGAACGGACCCGATCCCGATACCGCCGAGGCTGTTCCCGGTGAACAGAGTCCCGATGACGGCGCGGTATAAGCGCCGACGCCATTTGCCGACCCGCACGATGCGTTGACGCGAAGCGGAGCGGAACATGACGCATTGGTTCCGCCATTCACGCCATTGCAATTCCACGACCACGGGCCTGCCCCGCTGACCGCTGTTGCCGTGCCCGACGAGCAAAGATTGGAGGATGGTGCGGATGTCACCCCGACGCCGTTTGCCGATCCGCACACACCATTTTGCATCAGCGGCGCCGAACAAGATGCGTTCGTGCCGCCATTTGCGCCATTACAATTCCACGTCCAAGGGCCGGTTCCCGAAACGGCGGTTGCCGTTCCCGATGAACAAAGGTTGGAACTTGGCGCGCTCATGGTGCCGACGGTGTCGGCGCTGCCGCAAGTTCCATTGACCGCACAAAGCGGGTTCGCCTTCGAGCAGCTCGCATTCGAGCCGCCGCCCGAACCATTGCAAGTCCATGTGCGGGTCGTGCCGCAGGCAGTCGCGCCACTATCGCCCGCGACCGATCCCGATGAGCAAGCGCCTGCCGTTGAACTGCACACGCCATTGACGACGCACACCGGGTTGGCCTTGGAACAGCTTGCATTGGAGCCACCGCCCGACCCGTTACAGGTCCAGCTTCGGGTCGTTCCACAAGCGGTCGCGCCGTTGTCGCCCGATGGCGATCCTGCCGAGCAGGCACCGGCCGTCGCGCTACATGCGCCATTTACCGCGCAGACCGGGTTCGCATTCGAGCAACCGGCGTTCGATCCGCCGCCTGACCCATTGCATGACCATGTGCGCGTCGTGCCGCAGCCCGTCGCGCCATTGTCACCGGACACCGAACCAGCCGAACATGTTCCGGCCGAACCGCCGCAGGCGCCGTTCACCGCGCAGGCCGCGTTGCTATAGGAACAACTGGCGTTTGATCCGCCGCCCGAGCCGTTGCAAGTCCAAGTGCGGGTTGTGCCGCAAGAGGTCAGGCCATTGTCGCCCGAGACCGATCCCGCTGAACAGGCTCCGGGACCACCGCACGCGCCGTTGACGGCCGCCGCGCACGCGATGCCGGACACGGTGACTGGAGACGCGCTGTCCGCCGTTGCGCCGTTGCCAAGCTGACCCGAGCCGCCCTTGCCCCAGCATTTGATCGTCCCGTCGCCAAGCGCTGCGCACGTGTGATAATTGCCCGCCGCAACAGCTTCCACGCCCGAAAGGCCCGATGCGAGACCGGGAGTTTCGGCGACGGTGATGGTTCCGCGACCAAGCTGGCCCGAAAAATTGCTACCCCAGCAATTAACGGTGCCGTTATTTAGGAGGGCGCAGGCATGATAGCCGCCGACCGTGACGCCAACCGCGTTCGATATGCCGATGACATTGACCGGCACGCTGCTGTTGGTACTCGATGTCCCGTCGCCGAGCTTCTTATTGCCGTTCTCACCCCAGCATTTGACGCCGCCAGAGGCCATGACGGCGCAGGCGCTGTATCCGTTGATCGATATATCGACGACGCCGCTAGAAAGTCCGACCACATTCTTCGGCGTCGCGCTATGCGCATATTGCGTTCCGGCTCCTAGCTGGCCGTAATAGTCATTCCCCCAGCATTTGACCGCGCCACCAGTGGTCAAAGCGCAGCTATTTGCGCCGCCCGATGCGATCTTCTGCACACCGCTCGTAAGCCCCGAGACATTGACGGGCACATTGCTGCCCGTTCCCATCGCGCCGCCGTTGCCCAACTGGCCCGAGCCATGCTGGCCCCAGCATTTGACCCCGCCTCCGGTCGTCAATGCGCATGTATGGTTCTCGCCCGCCGCGATGGCTTGGACGCCGCTCGATAAGCCGCTTACATAGTTTGCGGGCGATGTCTGCATGAAGGTCGAGGTACCGTCGCCAAGCTCGCCGCCGCTTCCGACGCCCCAGCATTTGACTCCGCCGGTGGAGAGGATCGCGCAGGTATGACTGCTACCCCCGGAGACGGCCTGCACGCCGCTCGAAAGGGTCAGAACATCAACGGGTGTGGAACTGGAAGTGGTGCTCCCATTACCAAGCTGGCCACCGATCATGCTTCCATTCGATCCCCAGCATTTGAGGGCACCGCCGGTCGTGATCGCGCAGCTATGATCCCAGCCATAACCGATCTTGTTGCAACTCGCGCTCCATGCCGATCCCGACGCGACAAGGAAAAGCAACGCACTGACGACGGATAGAAGCTTAGCGGTGGATCGACACATTCATTCTCCTGACTGTTAGCGGGATTGAGCGGGCGCGATGCAATCGACCGCGCTCGGTTGGGCGGCCTCGCCGCAGGACCATTGCCACGCCTGCCCCACCTTCTTCACCGAAGATGGGGAACCGCAGGTGCAAAGGCCCGTGGCCGGTTTTGAGGAATGGAGTTTTTGCGTGGCAGGGCTGGTCTGCCTTGGAAAAACTGGTCCAATTCTAGAGAGAGCCCATTGTGGCGAAAGAATTGGAGAAAGTTATGGGACGTCAACGTTTTACGCCGGAACAGATCATCGCGAAGCTGCGTGAGGCGGATG
>Ga0209571_1000167_pt1 | contig 130371 bp, 102 predicted proteins | sample EBPBio102011_DNA_FD_185866 | JGI IMG/M metagenome (GOLD analysis project Ga0209571, IMG submission 185866) | Wastewater treatment Type I Accumulibacter community from EBPR Bioreactor in Madison, WI, USA - Reactor 1_1/10/2011_ DNA (SPAdes)... | ecosystem: Engineered > Bioreactor > EBPR >...
GCCTCGTTGTCGAGAACCAGCCGCACCGCGCGCTCGCGCACCTCAGGGGAAAACTTGTTCGTGGTATTGCTCATGATGCTCCATCCTACTCAAGAGTTGGAGCCTCCGGCAAACCCGGGGCGGTTCACATGGGCCTTCCGGTGGAGTCTATTCAAGGGATTACCTTCGGTGTCCCGAGGCATTGCATGAAAAGATGCTTCTTGCCGACGACGGACCGTCTGCCACAGATCATCAGGGATGATCCGCAGATCAGGTCGATCCGTGACAACCCAATCCGCCTTGTCGATCACCCTTGCTTCCCGCTTGCCGGTGGCCGGGTTCTTTCGATACTCCGTCCGCCCCCAAATCAAACGACCGACGTAGAGTTCGTTGTTCAACAGCCCTGTGCCACGGTCACGTTGCCCCCGGATGGTCGTATCTTTCCAAGGTTTGCCACCGGGGCCGGGGATACCCTCCCTGTTCAAAGATGCAGCCAGTTCTCGGGGGCCAACCCCGGCGCTATAGTCGCGGAATATTCGCCGAACGGTCTCCGCCTCGGCCTCAAGGATTGCCCGGTCGCCGTTGGGCAAAGCGGTATAGCCGAACCCAAGTCCACCAGCGGACATACCAGCCTCGATGCGGCCACGCTGGCCGCGCTTCGTCTTTGCCCTCAGGTCGTTGACAAACTGTTCGGCCACCATCCCGAGCATCGCGACGAGCATCTTGTTGATCTCACCATGATCTTTGGTGAACAGCCGAACTTGATGGAAGCTGAGAAGGTCGTGGAGTTGGGCGGTGTCGGCCAAGCGACGGGACAGTCTGTCCATCGACTCCGCCAGGATGATGTCGAACCGACCCCTCTTCGCCTCGGCAAGCATTGCCTGGTATCCAGGTCGATTATCCGAACTGCCGCTCATGGCCGCGTCCTGGAACACTTCTACGACGTTCCAACCTTTTTCAGCGGCGTATCGGCGACAATCCCGGACCTGATCGGCGAGGGAGCTTTCGTTCTGTTTATCCGAAGAGAACCGGGCATAGATTGCGACTCGGGTCATGGCTGGACCTCCGTCGCAATGGTGCCGGTTTTTGCAACGAATTCCAAGGCTTCTTGCCGAGCCAACAGTCTGACCAACCTGATCAGCTTGGAAGTGTAGGTATCTTGTTCGTTGGTGCCATGCCGCGTTTTGTGCCGCTGGACTTGATGTTCGTTCTTCATTGTAACGCGAACCCCGCATTAAGGGTCCAGGTTTTCCACCCCCGGATGCCGGTTGCCGACGCGCACAAACAGGTCCAGAAACCGCGAGGATTCTGGGACGATCATTCTCGTATCATGTTCGTGGTTCGGCTCGGACCGGGGTCCGAACAAGGGAACGTCACGACGCCCATATGTGAGGCCCCAATTGTGTTTTCAAGCCCAGTCCAAAACTATCCCAACGTGGTCTGTCGGGGCTTGTCCGGGGGGCAAGCGTCAACATTGATTCCCGGGTCTCGGGGAAACCTTCCGAGGCTGGCTTGAACAAGTGCTAGGTATCTTGAAGGGTTGGCATCGCTTGTCGGGTTGCGGTCACGATCCTGGTTCACCAACCTGATTACCTCCACGACGGTCGCCGCGATCCTCGACGGCTCCGGTCGCGGTTTCATCGGCTCCGACGCCTCCAAGACAGTCCGCACGGCCTCAGCTACAACCGACATGTCCAGTTCGGGCATGGTGTCGAGATTTCCATCCAGCATGGCACCGGGCAGGTAGCCATAGCCACGGGCGACGGTTTGGAGATGCTCCATTGAAACTCGACCCTCGCCGGACTCCAACCGATACAACGATGACTTGCTGATTCCGATCAGCTTCGCGGCATCCTTCAAGGACAGCCCCTTGCGCTCCCGTGCCAGCTTTATCGCGTCTTTTATCTGTTTCATGATTTGCTCGTGTCTGTTCCGGATCATGGAACACACTGGCAAGGAAGTCAACAAATTCAACGAAAGTTCTTGCGAATCGTTCCAAATCCCGGAATATAGATTTATGCTCCTTTCAAGATTTCTCGAACTCAACTCCATGTCACTCCGCGAACTGGCGCGTCGATGCGGAACATCTGCATCCACGTTGGTCCGGGTCCGCGACCAGTCTGTGGTGCCGTCTCGACGGGTGTTGGAGGCCATCTGCCGCGAGACAGGTGGTGCCGTGACGGTCGGTGAGTTGATCCAGATTGGTGTTGCCATATCGGTCGAATCCTCGACGGCGGTGCCATCACTGGGCCCAACATCTGCTCATAGCGGCGATCCAGACTACGGCAAAACGCGGATGGTTCGTAACGAACGAAACTCGGGAGGGACCTGATGAGGCTGGTGTTCTTGCTGTTTGCGATGGCCCTACCGGAGGCGGTAGCGGCTCAGGAATTCGATGGTATCTACCGTCCGGACGAAGCGTGGGCTGAGGACTGGAGTTGTGACCCCGGGCATCTGGGTTCGGACGGTGGGTCGGTCGGCATCATCGATGGTCGATTGATCGGCATCGAAAGCTCATGCCAACTCACCGACCCACACCGGGTGGAAAGTGGCGTGAGGTATCAAGCGGTGTGCTCGTCAGAAGGCGATAAAGCCGTGACGGGCTACGTGATCAAGCCGACATCGAACGGGATCACGTTGACCAGGGAAGGGCGGACCGTAGCATGGCGTCGATGCGATCAGCCCAACGCCAGTGGAGTCCCGGCGAACACCTGGGTTCAGGGTTTCGCCATGGGCACCATCGAGGCCAGCACCGGGGACAGCCTCGGCAATTCGATCATGCTGTCCTGCCAGGATGGGGCCGACGGCAAGGTTTGGATCGAACTGGGCGGACATCCGGTGGCGGGTCGTGAGGTCATACTGAGCGTGGATGGCAATGAGTTTTCATTCATGGCCTGGGCTGACGGCGGCAGGCTCAACGTCGAGTGCTCGGCTTGCATGGGCAACTACATGGCGTTGCAGTCAGCACTCCGCACGGGCAACCGCGTCACCATCCGTCAGGGCAATGCTGTGGCGATGCTTGGGCTTAGAGGGTCCGCTGCCGCCATCTGGCCGCAGGACTGTCAGCCGGAGGGATTCTGATGGCCGAACACACGATATTCCCGCTGATACCCTGCCGTTCCTGTGGGAGAGACATCAGTGCCGATGCATCGGCGTGCCCATCATGTGGCGGCGTCAACGACTGGGTTCACCCGAGCTTGGCTGTCGTCGTCGCGCACCTCGCTGGGCGTGACCAGGAGTGCCGCGTCGAGGCTAGGGGCCATGTCCTCCACGCTGTCGCGATGCATCACAACATGCGTCAATCCTTCGGCGGTTTGGCCATGATGGGTGGCATGATCAGTCTGCCGGTTGGATTCTTTTTCCCGCCGATGTTGGGACTGGGCATCCTGTTGCTTTGCATCGGCGGGGCCTTGACCGGGTTTGGATTGAGTGCCGCGACCCGCAAGGAACTGACCCTTGACCTGCGTGATCCTGGTCTGGTCGTTGGACCCTGCGACCGCGACTACTGGTCAGGTGCCATCGCTGTCTTGTCTGCATCACCGTCTCAACCTGATCCGGGCATCGGCGTTTTGCAAACCTGACGATACCGAGGACCCGTGTGGTCCCGTCCGAAGCATCCTGACCAGCCAAGGCTCACCGATGGAGGGGGGGCCGGAACACGAACGCGGAGCACATCATGACTAGCAAGCAATACACTGTTGATTTCCACTGAGAAGTGACCCGGGTAGGCGCGTAATTTCCATTGAGATTTGACCCATGTGACCCTCCCCCAAGCGAAGAGCGAGGGGGCCAAAGGAGTGATCGACATGGGACTACTGAACGTTATCCGAAGGCTACGCTTGCGACAGGGTTTGCCGATCCGGGAGATCGAGCGGCGCACGGGTTTGTCGCGCAATACCATCAAGAAGTATCTGAAGGCCGATACGATCGAGCCCAAGTTCGCGACACCGGAACGGTCGAGCAAGCTTGACCCTTTTGCCGAGAAGCTGACGAGCTGGCTGAAGACGAATGCAAAGAAGGGACGCAAAGAACGGCAGACGCTGAAGAAGATGCATGCCGATCTTGTCGCTCTTGGCTTCACCGGTTCCTACAACCGTGTTGCAGCCTTTGCGCGACAGTGGAAAGCAGATCGGCAGCGCGCGGAACAAACGACAGGGCGCGGCACCTTTGTCCCGCTGGCTTTCCGACCCGGCGAGGCGTTTCAGTTTGACTGGAGCGAGGACTTTGCGGTCGTCGGCGGCGAGCGCATGAAGTTCCAGGTCGCGCATATCAAGCTGTCGCACAGCCGGGCCTTCCTCCTGCGGGCCTACCCCTTGCAGACCCATGAGATGCTGTTTGACGCCCACTGGCATGCGTTCCGGGTCTTCGGCGGCGTGCCAGAGCGCGGTATCTATGACAACATGCGCACAGCGGTGGATCTTGTGGGCCGCGGCAAGGCGCGGCAGGTCAATATCCGCTTTCTGGCGATGACGAACCACTATGTCTTCGAGCCAGAGTTCTGCAATCCAGCGGCAGGCTGGGAGAAAGGGCAGGTTGAGAAGAACGTCCGCGATGCCCGTCACCAGATGCTGCAAGGGATGCCGGACTTTCCTGATCTTGCCGCGCTGAATGACTGGCTGGAACAACGTTGCATCGCGCTGTGGCATGAGACCGCCCATGGCACGTTGCCCGGGACCATTGCCGATATCTGGGCTGAGGAACGGGCTGCCCTGATGCCGCTGCCGGTGGCCTTTGACGGCTTCATCGAGGTGAGCAAGCGCGTCTCGCCCACCTGCCTGATCAGCTTCGAGCGCAATCGCTACAGCGTTCCGGCATCATTCGCGAACCGGCCTGTCAGCCTGCGGGTCTATCCTGACCGGCTGCTCGTGGCCGCGGAGGGCAACATCCTGTGCGAACATGCCCGGGTGATCGAGCGAAGCCACAAGCTGCCCCCGAAGACAATCTATGACTGGCGACACTATTTGGCTGTCGTCCAGCGCAAGCCCGGGGCTCTTCGCAATGGCGCGCCATTCCTGGAATTACCACCTGCCTTCAGGCAGTTGCAGGACCACATGCTGCGCAAGCCCGGCGGCGACCGCGAGATGGTCGACATCCTTGCCTTGGTGCTGCACCACGATGAGCAGGCCGTGCTGACCGCCGTGGAATTGGCGCTGGCCGAGGGCGTGCCGACCAAGACCCATGTGTTGAACCTCCTGCACCGCCTCGTCGACGGCAAGGTCATCGGTGGTCCACCGCTGGATACCCCGCAGGCGCTGACCCTGCGGCGCGAACCCAAGGCGAATGTCGAACGCTATGACGCTCTGCGCAGCCAGATCGCGGGAGGCCGCCATGCGTCATGACCCTGCTGCCGCCGCTATCGTCATCATGCTGCGCAGCCTGAAGATGTATGGCATGGCCCAAGCCGTTGAGGATCTGATCGAACAGGGGGCGCCCGCCTTTGAAGCCGCCATCCCGATCCTGTCGCAACTGCTGAAGGCCGAATTGGCCGAACGCGAGGTGCGCTCCATCGCCTATCACATGAAGGCGGCACGCTTCCCGGCCTACAAGGACCTCTCGGGCTTCGACTTCGCCGCCAGCGAGATCAACGAGGCCACAGTCCGGACCCTGCATCGCTGTGAGTTCATGGACGGCGCGCAGAACGTGGTCCTCATCGGCGGCCCGGGAACGGGCAAGACCCATGTCGCAACGGCCCTTGGCATCCAGGCGATCGAGCATCATCGCCGCAAAATCCGCTTCTTCTCCACCATTGAGTTGGTCAATGCCCTCGAACTAGAAAAAGCCAAAGGAAAGGCTGGGCAGATTGCTGAAAGCCTCACCCGGCTCGATCTCGTCATCTTGGACGAACTTGGATACCTGCCGTTCAGCGCCTCGGGCGGTGCCCTGTTGTTCCACCTGCTGAGCAAGCTCTACGAACGCACCAGCGTCATCATCACCACCAACCTCAGCTTCAGTGAATGGGCGACCGTCTTTGGCGATGCAAAGATGACCACGGCATTGCTCGATCGCCTCACCCATCGCTGCCACATCCTGGAGACCGGAAACGACAGCTTCCGCTTCAAGGCAAGCTCAGCCGCAGCAGCACGAAAAAAGAAGGAGTGAAACCCGCCCTTGACCCACAAATGACCAGAAATCCATAATCAAACCCGGGTCACTTCTCGATGGAAAACCCGGGTCACTTCTCAGTGGAAATCAACAGATTCATCGAATATGCGGCCATGGAAAAGACCAGCCTGAATCTGCAATCAGACGACCCCGACTACGATAACGTCGCAATGTGCGAAGCGATCCTGCTTGCACGTAAGGTCTGGGGTCGGAATGCTCGGAAGATCAAAATCAACCATACTGGTTGTAATGCAAGTGATGACCATGATGATTGTGTGATCCGTGTAGATCAAGAAAAAGATGCATCGATCCCAAGCAAGGTGTTCTTGCATATGGTTCTTGGATCGTTCGATGTGAAAGTCTCACCCTATAAATGGTCTGCTGTCGAAAACACACCTAAGGGATTGAGCTTGCTGGCCGTTTCGAACATCGCGAAGGTAAGTTTCTTCGGTAAGTCGATGGTGTTCCAACTCAGTGAACCGATACGTCTTTCGCGGATTCGTGGTCTCGCAGGTTCCAGTTCAGGCCATCTCCTTCTATTTAGGGAAACGACCCTGAACTATGCCCCAGAATGGCCCGAGCGCCTGCATTCGACTCCACGGATGAGCACGAGATCGTAGCCCGTATGGGTATACTGATGCGGATGCACAACACAGGTCAAAATGGGTGTCCGTATGGATGGCGAATCACCTACGGACACCGGTATCAATGGACGCCAATCGTGTGGACATCGTTGGAGGTTGATTTGGCGACGATCCTATACTGCCGCGTTTCTACCGCAGACCAGGATGTCACCATCCAACGAACCCAGGCCGAAGCAGCGGGATTTCGGTTCGATGCCATCGTGGCAGATGCTGGTGTTTCCGGAGTCCACTATCGCCTGGCGGAGCGTCCAGAGGGGCGGCGGCTCTATGATATGCTTCGGTCCGGTGACGAACTCGTCGTCCGCTGGGTGGATCGGCTTGGCCGAAACTACCAGGATGTGACCGCAGCCATTCGCGACTTCATGGCCCGTGGCGTTGTAATCAAGACTGTTGTGAACCGCATGGTATTCGACGGTTCGACCCGAGACCCTATCCAACAAGCAGTCCGGGATGCCCTAATCGGGTTCATGGCCGCGACCGCCGAGGCACAGGCAGAGGTCACCCGAGAAGCCCAGCGGGCAGGGATCGATGCTGCGATTGAGAAGGGTGATCGCTATCGGGGGCGGAAACCCAGTTTCAACCGTAACCAGTTCGATGCGGTCCTCGGTATGGTCAGCCAGGGGTTTGGGGCGACCGCGATCTCGAAGGCGACAGGGCTGACTCGTCAGTCAGTGATCCGCATCCGTGATGACCGCACCACGGCGGAGGCTGTGTTGGCAAAGTGGGGCATGTAGTTCTCGGGCCTAACGCCGTTCCATGACCATGCTGGCCATTCGTTTCCCAGTCGGCTTATATGGTTGCAACCAAAAGAAGAACCGGAGCACTAGGTGAGCAAGTCGGACATCAAGAGCCTTGGATCATTCGTCTGGTCCATTGCAGAACTCCTACGCGGTGATTTCAAGCAATCCGAGTATGGGAAGGTGATCTTGCCGTTCGTGGTGCTCCGGCGGCTGGACTGCATCTTGGAGGGCTCGAAGTCCGCTGTGTTGGACATGGCTGCTTCTCTGCCCGAGGAGATGGATGACGATGCCCGGGATGCGATCCTTTACGGTGCGGTGGGCAACGGAATAAAGGTCTACAACCTCAGTCGGTTTACGTTCGGGTCACTACGTGGTCAAAACGCCAAGGATATCCACCGGAATCTGATCGACTACATTACCAAGTTCTCAGGCAACGTGCGGGATATCTTCCTGGAAAAATTCTTGTTCACCGATCAACTGAAACGGCTGAACGAAGCCGGTCTGCTGTTCCAGGTATTCGACCGTTTTTCACAAATGGACCTGCACCCCAACGCCATCTCGAATTTGGAAATGGGCTATTTGTTCGAGGACCTGATCAGGCGTTTTTCGGAAATTTCGAACGAGACTGCGGGTGAACATTACACCCCCCGTGAGGTCATCCGGCTCATCGTATCGCTGCTGTTGATCAACGACCGGGCTGCACTCACCGGCACGGGTGTGATCCGGCAGGTCTATGATCCCGCTGCTGGCACGGGTGGCATGCTGTCCATCGCTGAGATGGAAATGCACGCCCTGAACGACCGCATCCGGGTGGAACTTTTCGGCCAGGAACTGAACCCGGAATCCTTCGCCATTTGCAAATCCGACATGCTCGTGACGGGCCACGATCCGGAGAACATCGCATATGGAAATACGCTGACCGCCGATGCCCACAAGGGGAAGCGGTTCCACTACATGCTGTCGAATCCGCCGTATGGGGTGGACTGGAAGAAATACCAGGAAGCCATTCAAGCCGAGGCCGATACGCAAGGGGTCAATGGCCGGTTTGGGGCAGGTCTTCCCCGGGTGTCGGATGGGCAGTTGCTTTTCCTCCAGCACATGATCTCGAAGATGCGGAATGACGAACAAGGCTCTCGGATCGGGATCGTCATGAATGGATCACCCCTGTTCACCGGTGGGGCCAGTTCGGGCGAAAGCGAGATTCGTCGATGGATGCTTGAGAACGATTGGGTCGAGGCCATCATCGCCTTGCCGACCGATTTGTTCTACAATACGGGCATCGCGACCTATGTGTGGCTGCTGTCGAACCGCAAAGAACTCCGCCGTCGTGGTCGTGTGCAACTGATCGACGCCAGTGGTGACCGGTTCTGGAAATCCATGCGGAAAAGCCTGGGGTCGAAGCGTCGGGAAATCCCTACGGAAGCCTGTGACGAGATCACCCGGCTCTATGCCGACATGCTGAACGGCGAATCCGGCTGGGGTGAGTATTCCAAAATCTTCCGGACGACCGACTTCGGCTACCGGGAAATCCGGGTCGAACGCCCCCTGAAACTGGCCTTCTCGGTCACCAAAGAGGGGCTCGAAACCCTCCGCGACTCTAAACCCTTCCAGAAACTCCCCGAGGATGAGGCCAAGGCGGTCATGGGAGCCCTGCTGGTGCATCTTCCCGATGGTCAGCGATGGATGGACCGCACAAAGTTTAACGCAGCCCTGGACGCCGCTCTGCGCAAGGTGGGGGTCAAGGTTGCCGCACCAATTCGCAAGGCTATCCTGTCGGCCCTGTCCGAACGCGACGAGGATGCCGCGATCTGCGTGGGCACAGATGGTAAGCCCGAGGCCGACACCGATCTGCGGGATCATGAACTGGTCCCGCTTGACCAGGATTGGCGGGAATACATCGCACGTGAGGTTCTGCCCTTCGTCCCGGATGCATGGGTGGACCAGACCCACAAGGATGACCGCGACAAGGGGGTGGGGCGTGTCGGGTATGAGATCAACTTCAACCGGTATTTCTACCGCTACGTCCCACCCCGTCCGCTGGCCGAGATCGACGCCGAACTGAAATCGCTGGAGGCTGAGATCGCCGGGCTGCTGCAACAGGTGGCCGGATGAAAAGTTCGCTGCCAGCAAACTTGCGTTATTGCTTTGTCCACACAGTTATCCTATCTCTTGTCCCAACAACACCCGCCACGCCTCGGACGGAGCTTCGGCTTCGCACTGCGCACCCCGGCGGGTTTCTTCATTTTGGGGGTATGCTTCCGGGGGGCACCCCATGAAGTTCACCAAGCCCGCCATCTCGGTCACCGAGCAGATCGCCCTGTTGCGTCGTCGCGGCATGGTGATCGATGATGAACCCCTGGCCCGTCATTACCTCACCCATATCTCCTACTACCGCCTGCGGGCCTACTGGTTGCCGTTCGAGGCTCCGGCCCCCGCTGCGGGGGATCACGCCTTCACTCCCGGCACCCGGTTCGAGGATGTGCTGGCCCTCTATGTCTTTGACCGGCAGCTTCGCCTGCTGGTTCTGGATGCCATCGAGCGGGTCGAGGTGGCCACCCGGGCGGCATGGGCGCATCATATGGCCATGGCCTATGGCCCCCACGGCTATCTGGATCAGGCCCACCACGACGATCCGATCAAGCATGCCGAAGCTGTGGCCGATCTGACCAAGGAAATCCGCCGATCCAAGGATACCTTCGTCAAGCATTACAACCGCACCTACGATGATCCGGCATTGCCCCCAACCTGGATGGTGGCCGAGGTGATGTCCTTCGGGGCGCTGTCGAAATGGATCGACAACCTGCGGCACCGGCCCGACCGGCAGGCCATTGCCCGACCCTTTGCCCTGGACGAGCGGGTATTCACCTCTTTCGCCCACCATGTGTCGATCATCCGCAACATCGCGGCCCATCATGGCAGGCTGTGGAACAAACGCTTTGCCTTCAAGATGATCCTGCCCCGCAGCCCGGGCCAACTGCCTGTGGCCATGCGGGGGGCGGATGAGCGGTTGTTGCACAACACATTGGTGATGCTGGATCACCTGCTGACGGTGGTAGCCCCGGGAAGTGAATGGCGTCGGCGGGTGGTGGACCTGATCATGGGATGCCCACAGGCCAACCCGGCCATGATGGGCTTTCCGGCGGATTGGCAGGCCCGTGTGGCGTGGAGGGTGGCATGAACTTGGATCACACGTTGATTACACCGGCCTTGCCCAACGGCTGGCGAGTCATGCCGTTCTGGTCTTTGTTCCGCCGGAAGAAGCGGACTGGGCATGAGAATGAGGAACTGCTCTCGGTTTACCGCGACTACGGGGTGATCCCGAAATCATCCCGCGATGACAACCACAACAAGGAATCCGAAGACCTGTCCGGCTATCAACTGGTCAACGAGGGGTCACTCGTCACAAACAAGATGAAAGCGTGGCAAGGCTCGATTGCGATATCCCGGTATCGCGGCATCGTCAGCCCGGCCTATTACGTCTATGACCCGACGAGCAGAGAATGCGATCAGTTCCTGCACTATCTGCTGAGGAGTGACCCCTACATCAACCTGTATGGCCGCATCTCAAAGGGGGTGCGGGTCAATCAGTGGGATTTGGAGCACGAGGCTCTGCGGAATATTCCGGTTCTGCTCCCCGACCTCACCACCCAACGGCAGATCGCCGATTTCCTGGACCGCGAGACCGCCAGAATTGACCTGCTGATCGAGAAGAAACAGCGGATGGTGGAGTTGTTGGGCCGTCGAGCAAAAGCAGTCATCGACAGATACACAACGGTTGGAATCGGAACACCTCAATTGAAGGATTCCAAGGGTTTTTGGCTGGGTGCTGTTGCCGCACACTGGACCGTAGGTCCGCTGAAACGTTTCGCAAGACTTCAATCAGGTTATGCTTTCAAAGCAGATACGTTCACTGATTCAGGTATCAAACTAGTCCGAATGAACAATATCAAGCGCGGGTTGCTTGATCTTGAAGAAGCAGTTTGCGTCCCGCACGGGGACAACAATCCTCTGGTGTCTCTTCGAGTTGGGGATATCGTTCTTGGCATGTCGGGCAGCATTGGAGAGTCTGGAAGCCTCGGGAATTTCGGTGTTGTTCGACACGAGGACCTGCCATGCCTGCTGAACCAACGTGTCGGTCGGTTTCAACTTGATAGCCGGAAGATGACACCTGATTTCCTGATGTTCGTTATTCAGAGCACAGCTTTTCTCGATCCGATCTTTCTGGCTGCTACTTCGACTGCACAGTTCAATATCAGTCCAACACAAGTTGGAGGCATCACCGTGGCAGCACCCCCATTGGCGGAGCAAGATGAGATCGTCAAAGCCGCCAAAGCAGAGCTTGTTGGGCTTCGAGAGGTCCAAACAAGAACTGAAACCTCAATCACCCGCCTCCGGGAATACCGCTCCGCCCTGATCACAGCCGCCGTTACCGGTCAGATCGACCCCGCCACCACCCATGCCCGTGCAGGCTCCACCGACCGCCAGCTTGATGCCATGGAAGCCGAGGGAGCGACATGATCAGCCTGTTGCCGATAACTACTATGATTTTAGCAGATGTGGCAAATGGTGCGGATTTCTATTCTTGGAAGCCGCTCAGTTGGGAACAAACCGCCACACCATGGGTCATCTCAATCGAGACGACTTCCATCTTTTCGATTTCAGCAAAGGCGGGCCACTTGATGGGCGAAGCTAAACGTAAACTTGAGGCGACAAGGGCAGAGCTTCTGGAGACCCTTGCAATCTGGGAGTTTCCACTCACGACCTGGGAGGTGGAAACCGTTGCGGAACTCAAGACCCTTCCGGTTATCAAAGTTCTCCGTGGAAGTGACGAACAGCTTGCATCGGCGGGTATGCCAGCCCGTGATTGCCATGCGAACGCGAGATTCTTGGCTGAGAATGACCCCGAAGGACTTAGCACGCAGATCACTGGTTGGTGGCCCCAGAACGGCAATTACGTTCTGCACTCCATAGTGAACCAGCGTGGAAAGCTGTGGTGTGTTACGCCAACGGTGATACCGATGGAAAATCCGTTCGACTTCATTCCGGACTCAAAAATTCAGTGGCGGGCGGAAGGTGAGTTTTGGGAAGCTTACCGTGATGGCACGAAGATCGGCCCAGGCGTGCGTGAGGATGCTTCTGTGACCCTGAATCAGATAAGTGAAAAGCGAATGCGACTACTTTCCGGGATGAACCCCTATGAGGCTATGCGGTAGGCGCAATGATGGATGTGCGCCTGATCATAGGAGATGATTCCGCCAGCATTCTTCGAATGGGAAGGTTTCAACGATGCACCGCTATTTCTTCAAGGTGAACGGCGAAACCCGCTGTCCCGGTGGCATCTGCCGTCCCGATCAAGCCTCACAGTGGGAGGGGGGAGAAATCCTCTTGTCCGCCGCTGGCCCGACATATCCCCGTCCGGGCAGGTCAGAACCCGCCCCGCCCATCAAACCCGGCGACGAGCTATGGGTCTGGACGCATGAGGGCAAAGAGTATGGCAATGGCCGGGGCCTGACCGCCAAGGCCACCGCTGGTCCCTGCCGGATGGTGGGCGACCAGATGGCCGTTAAGATGGTCGATGTGGAGCTTCTGCCCCGGCCTTTCGGCTTTCGCGATGTGCTGACCGACAAAGACCGGAAAACCACCGGATCACGCCTGCTCGACTACACTCACTCCTATACGCTGCTAGGCTGCTACCTGATCGAGGATGATGATTATGATGAGTTCCGCCGCGTGGTGGAAGGGCGTTCCGCCCCGCTGCCCGATGCGGTCCGCTTTGCCTATGCCACCGGGTGGGAGCGTGAAATCCTGACCCACAAGCAGTCGCTGCTGGATGGCTTGCAGAACCGCCGACTGGCCACCCAGAAGCCCCGTGATGGCCAGCAGGCGTTCCGGGCTGAACTGATCCGCCGATACAATGGCCAGTGCGTGCTGACACGATGTGCAGTGCCCGAGGCCCTGGAAGCCGCCCACATCATGCCCCACACCGGTGACGCCCTGTGGGACAGCCCCGACAACGGCCTGCTGCTGCGGCGTGACCTGCACAGCCTGTTCGATGCCATGCTGTGGAGCATCAACCCGAAAGACAGCACCGTCGATGTGGCTGAACGGTTGAAACCCACCCTCTACGGCAAGCTCCATGGCCGCACTGTTATGCATCATGCCGCACCTGAGTTGTTGAACGTCCACTTCCTCCAGTTCAGGGCCATGACAGCGAACGAGGTCTCAACCACCCAGAACACGGATGTGCCATGACAGAGTATGTGGTTCCCGTTGATCCCGATCTGGTGAGGAAACTGGCGGCAGCCTTTGAACTGGGGCCGGTCAGGTGTCCCGGCAGAGATAGCGACGGGTCGCAGGTAATGGAGTTTAAGGTCGCCATGGTGGGGGCCGTCAAAGTTGAAATCTTCTCGAACGAACACCCACCGCCCCATTTTCGAGTAGAGTATCAAGGTTCGAATGCAAACTATAGCATTGAGGACTGCAAACGCATCAGCGGTTCGGGCCCGGTCATTCGTTTTGAGAAGCGTATTCGGCAATGGTGGGCGGCAAACAGGGACGAACTGATTCAAACCTGGAATGATCGCAGGCCCACCTTCTGCCCCGTTGGTCCCATCGTAGAGAAAGGGCATCATTTTATGACCAAACTCACCTACAGCAACGCGACAGTTCATCAGGAACAGGTGTTTGAAGCCCACATCGCGGCATCACTGGTCACGCAACAGGGATACGTCGAACGCGACCCGATCCAGAATTACGACGTGGCCATGGCCATCGATCCTGGCTTGTTGTTCCAGTTCATCAAGACCACCCAGCCCGAAGCCTGGTCCACGCTGGAATCCCATTACGCTGGTCAAGCCGAGGCCGAGTTCCTGAAACGGCTCGACAAAACCATGAAGGAAAGCCCCACCCATGTGGTGCTGCGGGACGGCATCAAGCTGGTGCCGAACATCAAGTTCTCGCTGTGCTACTTCAAGCCAGCGTCGTCCCTGAACACCGACCTGGTGCGCCTCTATGATGCGAACATCCTGTCGGTGATGCGTCAGGTCCGGTATTCAGCCAAATCGGCCAATGCCATAGACATCGTGACGTTCGTCAACGGCATCCCCGTGACGACCATCGAGGTCAAGAACCTGCTGACCGGCCAAAATATCCGTCATGCCGAGACCCAGTATCGCAAGGATCGCTCCCCCGCCGGTGAGCCGCTGCTGACGTTCAAGCGCGGTGCCATCGTGCATATCGCGATGGACCAGGACAACATTTCGATGACCACCCGGCTGGTGAACGGCAAGACGCGATTCCTGCCGCTGAACCGGGGTCGCGACGGTGGAGCGGGCAACCCTGACATCGAGGGGGAGAACCGGGTTGCATACCTCTATGCCGATCAGCCGGAAGGCCCGGCGGTTCTGTCCCGTGAAGTGCTGCTCGACCTGATCGGTCGGTTCATCCACCTGGAGCGAGACGAGGGCAAAGAGACGTTGATCTTCCCCCGGTTCCAGCAGTTGGATGCCGTGCGTAAGGTCCTGGCCCACGCCCGTGGGCACGGTGCTGGCCAGAACTACCTCATCCAGCACAGTGCTGGCTCAGGGAAGTCGAATACTATTGCCTGGATCGCCCACCAGATCATCAACCTGCATGACGATGCCGATCAACCGCTGTTCGACACGGCCATCATCGTGACGGACCGGTTGGTGTTGGATCGGCAGTTGCAAAACACGATCAGCGGGTTCGCCCAGGTCAAGGGCGTCGTCCGGAAGATCGACGGCACCTCCCGTGATCTGAAAGCTGCCATCGAGGACGGTGCCCGCATCATCATCACCACCATACAGAAATTCGGGACAGAACACCTGGCAGCCATCTCCGGCCAGGGTGGCAAAAACTTCGCGGTGGTCATCGATGAAGCCCATTCGAGCCAGTCCGGGAAGGCCGCCCAAGCAATGACCGATGCCTTGACCAGGGACGATAGGGGGTCCGAGGACATCGAGGACCTGATCCTCGCCCACCAGGCCGCCCGTGGCCCTCAGAAGAACATCAGCTTTTTGGCGTTCACCGCCACACCCCGCAACGTGACCCTGGAGCGGTTCGGTATAGTGGGACCCGACGGGACACCCCAACCGTTCCATCTGTATTCAATGCGGCAGGCTATCGAGGAAGGGTTCATTCTGGATGTTCTCCAGAACTACACAACCTATGCCGCATACTATCAGCTAGAAAAGACTATCGAGGATGATCCGGCTTTTGTGGGTCGTCGGGCCCAAGCTCGGGTTGCCCGGTATGCCTCGATGCATCCTACTGCGATAGACCAGAAGGTTGAGGTGATCGTCGAACATTTCCGCCGTCATGTTGCCCAAGAACTGGATGGTCAGGCCAAGGCCATGGTGGTCACCCAGAGCCGCGAGCATGCTCTGAGATACTGGCAACACATCAATCAGTATATCACCGAACGTGGCTACGCCGATCTCAAGGCTTTGGTGGCGTTCTCCGGGGAATTGGACATCGACGGCACGACCTGGACCGAAGCAGTTGCAAACGGGTTTGCCGAAACAGAACTGCCCAAGAAGTTTGATACCCCAGAATACCAGATTCTGGTCGTGGCAGAGAAATACCAGACCGGCTTCGATCAACCAAAACTGGTGGCCATGTATGTAGACAAGAAGCTGGCCGGGCTACAGGCCGTTCAGACCCTGGCACGGTTGAACCGAACCTGCGCAGGCAAAGACAAGACGTTCATTCTGGATTTCCAGAACACGACCGAAGAAATCCGGGAAGCGTTCGCCCCGTATTTCGAAACGACCGCGATGGAAGAGCGAACCGATCTGAACCAAATCTATGATCTTGAAGCCCGGATCAGTGGTTCCATATACATCGTTCGTGACGAAGTGGAGCGGTTCGCGGCTGCATTCTTTGCGGGAAGCCACACCGCACAGGACAGGTTGGTGCTGGAAGGGGTAGTTCATTTAGCCGTCGGCAGGTTCGAACTGGACGAGGACGAGGCCCAAAAGGAAGAGTTCCGGCAGGTCGTGAAGAGCTTTCTGCGGTTCTACAGTTTTGTAGCCCAGGTCGTGAAACTGAACGACGCTTGGCTTGAGAAGCTCTACGCCTATTCCTCGTGGCTATCCCGTCTGTTGCCGTCCCGGGATGTGCCAGCCGACATCACGATCACCGATGACATGCTCACCCTCTCAGCGTTCCGGTTGGACAACACGGGCAGCGGGAGCGCGTCCCTGACGCCCGGTCAGACCGCAACCCTGTCCCCGATTACGGAGTTTGGGGCCAATGCCTATACGGAAGAAGAGGAGCGGAGTCTCTCCGAGATCATTCAGGCATTCAACGAGCGCCACGGCACCAACTTCACCCGGGAGGACTTCCTGCGGTTCGAACAGGTCAATCAAGAAATCCTGGACGACGACATGATGGAAATGATGCGTAACAACCCGGCTGATGTGGTCTACAACGCATTCAGCCAGGCTTTCTTCCAAGGCATGGTTCGGATGTTCCACAAGGATAACGAGATGAAGAGTGTGGTCATGACGGACCGTGAAGCACGGGAACAGGCGACGAGGCACTTCTTCAAACGGGCCCAGCGACAAGCAAAAGGGTAGTAAGCGGCGGCTGGACCGCACCTTCCAGGCTTTGACCTGATCGTCGCATTGGATGTTCGTGATGATCAGGAGGGAGTTTCTCCATGGAGACTGCATTGGAGGTTCTCCCGGTTGGCGGCCGAGGCCGTCGGAACCGGAAGTGGCCAGATGAAGTGAAAGCGCGGGTCGTGGCGGAAACGCTGAAGCCTGGGGCATCTGTGAACGAGGTGGCGCGACGGCACGGGGTGCCTGCAAACCATGTATCATCGTGGCGAACGCTGGCGCGGAAAGGGCGGTTGGTTCTGCCCGCGCCGGAAGACCCCGTAGAGTTCGCGATGTTGATGCTGGGCCCGGGCGAGGAGCCGCCCCCTGTCGTTGTGCGGCCTGTGGCGGAGAGGGCCGAAATCGTCGTCGGTGCCGTGACCATCCGCCTGGAAGCCGGGGCCTCGGCAGATCGGATAGCATCGGTGGCCCGCGCGCTGACGGCTGGCGCATGATCTTTCCGTCAAACCGGGTTCGGATCATGGTCGCAACGAAAGCGATCGACTTCCGGAAAGGGCATGATGGGCTGGCGGCGCTGGTGTCGTCGGTGCTGCGCAAGGATCCGTTCACCGGCACGGTCTTTGTCTTCCGCTCGCGCCGTGCGGACCGTCTCAAGCTTTTGTATTGGGACGGCACTGGTCTGGTGATGGCCTACAAGCGACTGGAGGGGGGAGGCTTCACCTGGCCTGCCATCAAAGATGGGCTGATCGCGCTGAACCATGCCCAGTTCGAGGCGCTGTTTGCCGGGCTGGACTGGCGCAAGGTTAAGGCGTTGGAGGCACGCCCGCCGGCTGCGGCAGAGTGAACCAACGGGTTGGTTTTGCGTGTTTTTGCTGGGGTTTGGTGATAACTTCGGGCCATGCAGGCCGTTCCCGCTCTTGATCTGTCCACCATCCCGACTGCGCAACGCGCGGCGGTGCAGGCGTTGATGGAAACGGTGGCGGCGCTGACGGAAATCACCCGGCGGCAAGAGCACCTGATCGCTGAGCTGAACCATGCCCTGCATGGCAAACGGTCGGAAAAGCTGTCCGAGGACGAGCGGCAGCTGACCTTCGAGGACTTGTCCATCGCGCTTGCCGAGGTCGAGGCCGAGAAAGAAACCCGTTCCTCCAAAGGGGGCGAAGGGGCAACCAGGCCCGCGCCAAAGCGCACCATCGGCAACCTGCCGGCTGCATTGCCGCGTATCGAGGAAATCATCGAGCCTGACAGCCTGATCTGCCCCTGCGGTTGCGGTGTCATGCACAAGATCGGTGAAGATCGCTCGGAGCGCCTGGACATCGTGCCGGCCCAGTTGCGGGTCATTGTTACGGTGCGGCCGAAATATGCCTGCCGGACCTGCACCGATGGGGTGACGCAGGCCCCGGCGCCCAGCCATCTGGTCATGGGCGGCCTGCCGACCGAGGCGACGCTCGCCCATGTGCTGGTCAGCAAATATGCCGATCACCTGCCATTATACCGGCAAAGCCAAATCCTGGCGCGGGCGGGCCTTGATCTGCACCGCGCGGTGCTGGCCGACTGGGTCGGCAAGGCCGCGTTCCATCTGAAACCGGTGGTGGACCGGCTGGCCGGGCATCTGAAACGATCTGGCAAGCTGTTCATGGACGAAACCACTGCCCCGGTGCTGGACCCAGGGCGGGGGATCACAAAGACCGGGTATCTCTGGGCGCTCGCCCGCGATGACCGGCCGTGGGGCGGCGAGGATCCGCCCGGCGTGGTCTACTTCTATGCTCCCGGTCGTGCGGGCGAGAATGCCGAAACCTTCCTCACCGGCTTCGACGGCATCCTGCAAGTCGATGGCTACACCGGCTACAACCGCCTGACCAAACCCTCGCGCAAGGGCGGCCGCCCCATTCGAGTGGCCCATTGCTGGGCGCATGCCAGGCGCAAGCTGAAGGAGGTCTTCGACCGCGATGGCTCAGAGATTGCCGCCGAGGGCCTGCGTCAGATCGCCGAAATCTATGCCGTCGAGGCCGACATCCGCGGCATCTCGCCCGGCCAGCGCCTGTCCGCCCGTCAGGCGCGCACTGTGCCGCTGGTGGCAGCCTTCGGCGAATGGCTTCAGGCACAGCGTCGGAAAATCTCCGCAAAATCCCGGCTGGGCGAAAAGCTGACCTACATCCATAACCAATGGGACGGCTTGCAGACCTTCCTGACCGACGGCCGCGTCGAGATCGACTCCAACAGGGTTGAAAACCTGATCCGCCCCATCGCCCTCAATCGCAAGAATGCACTCTTCGCCGGTCACGACGAAGGTGGTGTCGCATGGGGCCGCATCGCGTCCCTCATCGAGACCTGCAAAATCAACGGCGTCGAGCCCTTCGCCTATCTCAAGGCCACCCTGACGGCCATCGCCAACGGCCATCCGCAAAGCCGCATCGACGATCTGCTGCCCTGGAGCTTCAAGCCGTCAAGCTGACAAGGCCGTGGTCCACAGCGAACGCTTACCGAACTCATGGCGGGTCAGAACAACTATTCGCTTCAGTTCGCCAAGGCGCTGCTGGCCGCCACGCCAGACACGGCGCTTGCTGTTCCTCGTCGGAAGCCGCCTAAACGAGATGGCCAGGTATCGACCGAGCAGATGGCGAAGATGGAGCGGGAACTTGCAAGCCTGCAGTCGCAGGTGAAGTCCTTCGAGGAAACCTACGGCCTCGACACGCTGCACCTGACGGTGGCGCGCGGCTACATCCGAAAGCTGCTTGGCAATCCCAAAGTCGTGTCCTGGTTGGGGCAGCACCGCGGGGAATATCTCGGCGAGTTCCGTGCGCTCACGGAATCTGAAGGCGAAAGCACCGATCGAACGATCGGCTGAGGGTGATGGGGACCCGGACCCGACAAGCGCGGGGACCACAGGAGACGCCGCACGGTGGGGCGGATCGAGTGTGGTGATGGGGAGGGCGGCGAACCCGTCGGGGCCCATCGAGCCGACCCAGATGGTCGGCGACGTGCTGGCATGCCTGCCGGCGCGTGGATGGTTAACTGGGGAGGCTGCGAAACCAGCGCGGCCTCCCGTATTTCCCGCAGCTATAGGCGCAATGTTTGTGAGCCGCCAACATGAGTAAGATCCAATTTGTGAGATCATGAACTCGGGTCATTGCGCGGAGATTACCTGCTGCGTTGAAGGTTGGGCAAGGAACGCCGGTGGATCAAAGTTTTCGCGCAGCAGGGTAACCGCCATCGCTGCGCACACCTTCTGCAGATTAGCGTCGCCGTGTATTCACTGTTTCGCCTTCCAGACCTGCTCAGGTAAGTTCCTCCGTCACGTCTTCGACGAGCAGACGTCTAAGTCGATCAAGCATGTCCTTACCGTTCGCCACATCAATGCTTGCCGTTTCGAGAATAGTGTCGTGGCCAGTGATACGGTTCCGAGCGAGAACGAGTTCCTCGCTACCCAGACCCGAATGATGAGGATAAAGGAGGGTTAGACGTGGTGCGCCATAGAGCTGCGCATATGCCATCATCTGATAGACATCGCCCTGTGAAACGCCTTGCTTCGGATCATCGATCCGGGAGGATATCCGCTTCCATTTTGTGTCGATCACGTGGACGACGGCACCAGCACGTCGGATCAAAATATCCGGCTTGGTCTGGAAAAGACCGCGCTCCGTCATTTCAGCGGACAAGCAGAATAGACGCCCGCCCTGCAGAGAGACAGTCATGTCCGTCCCAGCCAACGCGCGCGAAATCAGGCGTCCAACATACTCCTCGAACAATGTGTTCATCTCGAAGAGCAGTGCGGTGCCACGGCCAGCACCGCCTGTTGTTGTCTGATACCGTCCCTCCAAAAAAAGCCGCGCCATACTCAGAAGCTCCTGCCAGCGGCGATTGGTTCTGTCGATAACCACGTCATCCCATCGCAACGCTGAGGGATCGATGTCTGCGATGTCTGCGTAGACGAAAGCCAGTTCGCGAAGGCGCTGCTGATTTGCGGTACTCCGTGAGGTACGAGAGAGAGACAAAACTGCAGCCTTCATGATCCGATTTAGCGCCATGTCCTCGGAAAGAAGGTCAAATCGGCATGCGAGGCGAGACGCATTTACAGCATGGCGGGTAAACTGCCGTACGACGTCCAGCGTGCCCCGCAGGGCTGGTAAGTCGTCCGCATGCTCGATGTAGCGGCGTGGCATGCCTTTCCGGACGGCTTCGGTAAGCTTGTCGCAAAAGATGCGGATCAAGATCTCGAGCAGAGTCTCCCGCTGCCAGGCCAGGTCGGTTACCGATCCGAGATCCAGTTTCAGATTCAGGGCAACGGCAAGCATGTGAATTAGTCGTTTTCGGATTGCCGCATTCTGGTTCTCGACTGTGTCGTCGGGCGCGACTTCGATCTTGGGCAGGATCTCCAGGCTGCAATTTTCGGCCGCCAGGATACCGACGACGCCCCGCGCCCGCAGGGCATGCCGGCCATGCTCCAACACGCCGTTCCCACCTCTTCCTGAGAACGGCGAGCGTTGCGCCAAGGTCGCTAGCCGATCCGCCAAATGTGCAGGGATCTGGTCCTTGCTATCTCCATAGGTGAGCTTGTCCCATTCACGGACAGTGAACGGCTTCATGAGGCCTCGAACTCCGAAAAGTCAAACTCCGGCTTTACGCTCCAGCGCAACTTGTCGCCGTTCAGATCATCCTCAGACATACCTTTGGGCGCCTGCAGGCTGATGGCTTCAAGGAAGTGCTTCCTGGTCGCTGCCGGCCCGTCGCCCAACACCGCGGCCACCTTGGACCAATCCTCATAGAAGTACTCCGCCAGGAGCGGGATAACCTTATGCCGCATGACATCCTCGACGTCTGACCGGCTGTCGCACCTCGTGAAATATGCGTGGCCGATCTGATGCTCCCGGTCGAACAGATACTCGATACGTTCATTGACCGTGGAAAGGAGCCTCCGAAGATTGATGCCGCCAACATTCTCTGAAAGCACCTTCGGGTCAGGCATCAGTTCCTGGAACGTGAAACGACGGCGCAATGCTGTGTCGAGCAGGGCAATTGAGCGATCCGCCGTATTCATCGTCCCTATGATGTGCAGATTGGAAGGCACGCCGAACGGCTTTTTCGAGTATGGAAGCTGAACGCGCACTTCGTTCGGCTCCCCCAGACGCTTGTCCTGCTCCAGCAGGGTGATCAGCTCGCCGAAGACCTTGGAAATGTTGGCGCGGTTGATTTCGTCGATGATCAGAACGTATTGGTTGGAGGGTCTCCCAGAACCGTTGCCAGCCCGATTTTCAGCACCCACGTTATGAGACGGCATCCCGCCAGCACGCTTGGGCCTTGCACTTGCCGGTGTCTTGGGAACAAGCCACCCCTGCGCCGGGCTGCTTGCCCAGCTGGGCATATTGTGGCTTTCCCATCCCCCAGTCGGTTCAATGGCAGCCATCTTCCCCGCCTTCACCAGAGCGTCACGGTACTGGTTCAGCGCGAACCCATGCGGATATCTCTTAGCCAACTGCTTCGCGACGTCTTGTGCCAGATGCCTGAACGTACCGGCGCGAACCGGTGGCATTTTTCCGATTGTGAATAGTTCGCCTTCTGGTTCCTCGTCCAAATCCAACTTATTCAGATCAACCAACGGCTCTAGATAGCCGCCATCATCTGAAAAGGCCTGCTCATCGGAAGAGCCTGAGCCGTCGAGGAAGGGAAGCTCGGTGCCCTCGTGCCCCGCAGACGTCGTAGACTGCGCCTTTTTTCCGAAGGCAATTGCTTCCAATGTATCCCAGTCGATTTTGTCGGGCGCCAACTGATACATTGGCTGAAACGCACTAAACGTCTGAGGGTAGAACGACGACCTATCTGCCCCTCTCTCGTCGCCCCAAATCCAATCAACTTTTCGGGTATGCTGCCGATCACCTGCATGCGGATGAAATTCATAGTCACCAGCGATGCGTCCCAAGGCGACAATACGATTCTTCCCCACAGTGAGCAGAACATAACTGCCGACGTCGACTGCGCCTCTGAAATACCAAGTACCGCTTATGTCTGCCGATCGGCCGTCAGTTCCTGGATTGCTTTCCAACCAGAGTTGCTTGATCGCTTGGAAGTCCTCGAATTCTGGCGCTGACCAATCAATGCCCGCGCCAAAACCCCATGATATTTGATGCTGCCTCATTGCTGACGCGAGTTGATCCCGCCAGTCAGAGCCGATGAGGCTGAGTTTGAAGAGACCTTGGCTCCGGTCCAGATGTCGAGCGTGATCGTCATCCCCTTGGTCTAGACGTGCGCGTTCACTGATACGTTTGAAAATTCCGTCGTGAGGCTTCAAAACAAAGCCCCCTCCGGGTCGGATTTCTTCAGGCGTGTTCGTTTCACCTTCTCCGGTACTCGGCCGAAGGCCTTCAACAAACTCTTCGTAAGAAAACGACTGATGGAATGTCGTAAATTCGATCCTGCCATCATTCACAAGACGTCGATACTCGGCCATCAGAACGTCTCGGTTGTTCTCGAGTTCTGCGGCAACGTCATTCCCCAAACAGAGCCGCACCGCCTCCCAAGCCGTCGCATAGGTCTTCCCGGTTCCGGGCGGGCCGTAGAGGATCAGGTTGGTAGCCGAGAACGCTTTGGTAGAGGTTGCTTCTGTCACGGTATTTGGCTCCGCTTTTGATCCAAGCTGGTAGGTAAATGTGGTCGAGCTACTGGGATTGGGTTCGGTAGACGTTGGGGCTGGGACTTTGGCCAATTGCTGGAACTTGTCTCCGCCGAGCACCTGGCAAATGTTCGGAAATGCGTCTCTGAGCCCCATGGCTTGAGCGAGATCGCCAGCGCGTATTGCCACACTGGATGCCCCGCGCTCGCGAGCCGGCTCGATGAAATAGTTAAGCGCACAGACCCGGATACGATCCGCATCCCGTAAAAGGTGCTCGGCTTTATCGGGCGGAGTGGCAGGTTTGTCGTCCCGATCCACGACAATGAAGCCAGCATTGTGCATGCGTGCGGCCGCGTCGGCTTTCTGTCCCCAACCACCATTCAGATCGGTCTTTTTCAGGATGTAGCCAACGAGCGGCTTGGTTGGGAAGACACGGTTCTGACGCTCACGGGTCGAACGCACCCAATAGTCGCGAGGTTCTCCAAACGCGTTGAAAATGTCGCCATTTTCACCACTGACACGGTAGCTGTCGTAGGCATCCATGGCCGCTTCAATGGCTGCGCGCGAGAAGGTAACCTCTGTCTCGCCCGCATTTCCTTCCGCGGGAATGCCTAGAGCGAGGGCGAGTTCTGGATCAAGTTCATAGCGAACCAATTTCTGCGCGCCGAAACGAAGATAGTTTACTTGCCCACCGGACAGCGCTTTGCAGCGCGCCGCGAGACCGTCAATTAACATGGCACGTGCGACTTCAAGCCACTCTTCGGTGTGAACAGCGTCCGCCGCGAGGTTGCTCGCCCCCTTGGGCTTGATCTTGAAGACTGACCGGCCAGTCCCACCGTCTCGGACAGGACGATAGGCAGTGCCATCAGCATCAAAGAAGACGAGGCGGCGGTCCTGTGTCAGTTGACTCATCCTACACTCCTCAAAGAACACAGCGTATTCACGAGCCGCATCTGCCCGACCGTATCGCATTTAGCTTCGCGCAGCCTCGGAGCCCCGAAAACGAGAGCCAAACCTTTTGCCCGCGACACCGCCACATTGATGCGGTTGAGCGAGAACAGGAAGTCCATGCCGCGCGAAGTCTCCTCAGCAGAGGATGCCGTCATCGAGACAAGACAGACTGGCGCTTCCTGCCCCTGAAATTTGTCCACCGTGCCTACCCGGATCGCCTCGGGCAAGGCCTCGCGTAGCGCGTTAACCTGAGCATTGTAGGGCGCAACGACGATGATATCAGACTGACGAATGGGGCGCGTCACGCCGTCCTTCTCAGTCCAAGCGCCCGCCAGCAGTTCCTCGACGGCAGCTCGGATAGCCTCGACTTCTTCCAATGCGACCTGTGCGTTCCCTTCATGCGCCACCGGGACCCAATAGGCGCCGGCTTCCGGGAACCGTGTGCCGGTCACCGCCTGACGGGCAGTATCGGGGTGGCTTTCCAGCCGTCCTTCATAGACCTGATCCGAAATGAAGCGATTGACCTCCGGATGCATGCGCCGTGTCACGCCCAGGAAGATCCCGCGATCCGGCGGAATGGTGGCGTGATCGCCCAACATCCATTCCAGGCAGGACAGGTTCGCAGGCGCCGGATGTGCGCCCTGGATCACCTGCGGCAACTGGCGCGGGTCGCCCACCAGCACGATGTTGCGCGCGGCCCGGCCCATGGCGGCCAGGTTGGCCAGCCCCACCTGGCCTGCCTCGTCCACGAACAGCCAGTCGAAGGCTTGAGTGTTCTCTTCGCGGGCGAAGAAGAAGGCTGTTCCACCCACCACCTGACCACCTGACGCTGCTTCCGCGTTGTCGTTGGTGCGGCGGATCGGGCAGTCCTGAGGATAGCCATCTTCATCGCCCGACACCTTGTGGATGAGCTCCAGGTCTATCGGAAGGTCCACGTCTTCCAGCGCCTTCAGACATCCCATCAAAACGTTGCGGATGGCTTCATGGGAATTGGAGGCCACGCCCACCCGTTTTCCCGCTCGGACAAGCGACAGAATTGCACGCGCTGTTACATGGGTCTTGCCGGTCCCTGGCGGCCCCTGAATGGGCATCACCGTTTCATCCATTCGCCCGACTGCCGCGATGGTGCCTGCGACCACGTCACCCCGAGGCAGAATGGGGCCCGCGCCCGTCAGCCTCGGGGCCGACCGCGAGAGAAGATCATCGACGGCGCGGTAGCTCCGAGGACCACACTGGTCATCGATCACGTCGCGCAGGGCGGACGCGATCACGTCGGCATTGATCGGTTTGTCGGGATGAAGTGTCAGGCGGTCCGCCAAAAGATCAGCCCGTGCCGCACCAATCTTCAGTGTAATCGTTCGTCCCGTCCGATCGAACGCCTCGATACTCACCGATGTGAAGCCCTCGAGCGTCGGAATGCTGGCCATCTTGCCGCCGCGCAATTTGCTTTCCTGCGCCGGAAAGCGGTAGCTGCGCTGCACTGACCGCTTGATCGGCTCGGCGGGCCCTGTCGCGACGAGTCCCCCTAAAGCGTCGAGATCATCGATCAGATCCTCATCATCCTTGCCTAGGCTGTCAAAGATCGCCCACCAGGCCGGTTTGGCCTCGCGCTTGTGAAACATCCCGAGGTCAAACAGCATCGACTGCCTGTCCTCTGAGAGGCCTGACGCCGCAAGCTGTGATCGCAAGGCCTGGGCCTCGATATCCTCTTCACTTTCCTTCGCATCCGCAGGTTCAATGAGCTGCGGCCAAGGACCTTCGGGGCGGATTTCAACCAGCCAGTCGCGGAGGCGTTCTGTAGAGACACAGTCGATGCGATTGTAGTCCTCGATCTCGTCGAGGATCTGCTGCTCACCGGTTTCTCGCCAATGCTCATACGCCACAACCGAACCGCCGGCCGTCTTGACCTCGCCCTTGCGTTCAAGCCCATAGAAGGATTCCAGCGACTTGATCGAATAGTTGGGCTCGGAGCAGATCAGGCTACCGCGCACAGCAGCATAGAGATCCACGAAGCGGCGCTCCCGAAGCAGCCGGTCCAGGAACGCCTCACCGATCCCATATTTCGCGGTCATACGGCGCAGAGCCGTGATTTCGTAAGGAGCGTAGTGATAGATCCGCGCCTGCGGGAAACTTGCGAGCCGGTCCCGGAAGAAGTCGAGCAGTTCCGACAGGGCCCGCGCCTCTGCTTTGTGGTCATGCGCCCAGAAGGCACGAAAGCCTCCATCGAACCAGACGCCATGCAAATATTCGAGCCCGCCCTCGTAGTGGGGATCGCCCTCGATGTCGTAAAAGAGGTCACCAGGCTGCGGTGCCGGCAGCAGATCAAATCCCTTCCCGAATTGGGGCGGACGCAACTCATAGTGGGGTGCCCCCAGCTTCCGGGCATTTTGGAGCCGAGCCTGCGTGCGCAGTTTTTCCAGGGTCTCATTCGCCATGCCGCGAATTGAACCGGCATGCGTCGCCAGCCCCGCCATCGTGGAGATCCCGGCGGCCTCCAGCTTCTTGACCTGCCCCTTGGCGATGTCCGCCACGTTGAAAAGACTGTCCTCGGCATCCCAGACAGTGCTGCAGTGATCCGCCCACCGACAGAGAGCGCAATCGGAACAAGGTACAGGCCGCGTCGTCGCAGGCTCAGCCGCAAAGGCCTCAAGTCGCGCACGAGCGGCGCGCGCGTAATGGGCATAGTCCGCCAGCCGCAGAGTCGCCCTCTGGCCTGTCCCCAACTCGACATGGGCAAACTCGGGCGCCACGCCTTGGATCTCGGTCAGAAGGTCGGAATAGAGCACCAGTTGCAGCACATGTTTCGGGTGAGGCTGGCGCTTGAGCTTGGTATCGGCCACCTCATAACTGAACGGACCCAGAGCCGAGGGGCGCTCGACCCGTTCCAGGAAGTCTGACCATCCGCCCCAGTTGCCCGCGAGAAACGCGCCCTGGAACACCACCTCGGCCCCTGTGGCAAGTGCGGCGCGGGTTTCATCTGCGTTGGCAGCCAGATCACCCCGATCGATCTCGATCACATGCCGCCCGGATGCCTTCAGCTTCGCCAAATGCGAGGCCTCATGTGCATCGCCCCGCTTCTGCAGCAGCGCAGCGTCTTCGGTGTCTTGACCAGGTTCAGGCCCTTCGCCGCGCATGCGCAAAAGATCAAGCCGGGTTGCGTGGGCGCAGCCCATGAACCGCATCAGGTCTGTCGCCGAGAAAAGGATATTGCCGCCTAATGCCCGCATGGTTCCTACAATCAAAATTGAGCGCAACCCTAAGCGGAATCGTACCCAAGTGGCAGCTTGTTCAATAACCCGGATGGGTGTCAACAATTGTCACGCACAACATTGCGCGGCAACGGAATACGTCGAAGCATTACCCGGATTTCTTCGTGATGCTAGGTGCTTAGAGATCACGCCTCTAACTTGCACGTACGATCCGCAGGCTTTTCGGCGCGATCAGCGAAGGGGCCTTGCCTTTGGCGCCCATCCGAAGTGAGAACCCGCGCTCGATCATCGCCGCCGCCTCGTCCAGCGTCTTCACATAGGTCGCATGTTCGGCATGGTGCTTGTGCTTGCCATGCGCTGGGTCGGCAAGTTGATAGCCTTTGGTGGTGACCGCCGGTTCCTCCACCACGCCACTCCTGGAGGAGATCCGTTCAATCCTGATGACACGTCCGCTCATGTTGCTGTTCCTTCTGCCAAGTTGGTGCGCCCCGCCGAGCCCAAGGAGCTCGTGCTGAAATCACCTGCTTAGGGAATCACTCGACAGGGCGCAGGAACCTTCCTAGCCTGCGAGGGTGTCAAACTCTGACAGGCTCGCTCGGAGCGCTGATGTCTTTCGCCAAAGCCCAGGATCTGATCCGTCTTGCTCAGCTGGCAGCGGCGCGGCGGTATGGCATCAGCCTTGAAGACATTTGCGATGAGTTCAACGTGTCTCACCGAACAGCACAGCGCATGACCGATGCGCTAGAAGAGACGTTCGGCAACGTCACTGCGGAAGACGGAGAGGACAGAAAACGTCGCTGGCGCCTCTCCGATCCGCACCTCGATCGGCTTCAATTGCGCCAAGAGACCGGAATCGAGGCGCTGGAGATCGCGGCACGCGGCGCCGAGGCCGACGGGCGTCTTCGGCACGCACAGGCTCTCACCGATCTTCGCGACGGGCTCCTCGCCAGGCTGTCTTCCCGCAGCGCAGCCCGCATCGAAGCCGATGCCGAAGCGGTACTGACGGCAATGGGCCAGGTGACACGCCCCGGTCCACGCGTCAGCGTTTCCCCTGACATTCTCGACGCGATCATCGAGGCGTTGCGCGGCCCCTTCCGGCTGCGCGTTCTTTACAATGCAGACGCGACGTCGCGCATCCTCGAACCTCATGGTGTGCTGCTGGGGCATCGCACCTATCTTGCAGCCCGTGATCCTGCCAAGGCCGATGAGGTTCGGAACTTCCGGATCGATCTCATCCGCGAGGCAACAACGCTCGACGAGAGCTTTGCGCTGAAGGAAGGGTTCACCATTGCGGACTATGCCGCGCAGTCCTTCGGCGTCTGGCAAGACCCGGAACAATATGGCGAAGTCATATGGCATTTCGCGCCGGAGGCGGCCGATCGAGCGGTGGGTTTTCGATTTCACCCGGATCAGATCCTCGAGCCACAAAATGATGGCAGCCTGATCGTTCGCTTCCATGCGGCCGGATGGCTCGAAATGACCTGGCATCTATATCAATGGGGCGACAAGGTCGAGGTGATCGCACCCGAGGGGTTACGCAGGATGGTGGAGGGTTATCGCCGATCCGATTTTGGGGCGATGCCGTGATGGCGATTTTCAAAGGAGATTCTTGATGGACGGCAGTTTGAAATTCAGCGCGCTCAAGGAGAAACAGCGCGCCATTCGGGCCGGCTTCCCAGAAACGATGGGCTTGCGCGTCCACCGCGCCATCAGCTGGGTTGGCAGATCCGAAGCCTGTGATGCGGACGACGACGCACGCTTCCTGTTTCTCTGGATTGCCTTCAATGCGGCCTATGCCGATGAGCGCGAGTTTCAGTCGATTGCACCGGGTGAACGCGCGGCCTTTCTGGATTTCTTCGGAAAACTTGTCGCGCTGGACAAAGAGAAGAAGGTCTACAAGGCCCTGTGGCAAAAGTTCACCGGTCCTGTCCGCCTGCTCATGGACAACCGTTACGTGTTCCATCCATTTTGGCAGCACCACAATGGGATCGACGGCTATGAAGACTGGGAGGCGCGTTTCAACGCCTCCGTCCGATCCTTCACTCAGGCATTCCAGGCCGGGGATACCGCGCGCGTCCTCAGCTTTGTTTTTGACCGCCTCTACGTCCTTCGCAACCAACTCATCCATGGCGGTGCGACCTGGAATAGCGGCGTGAACAGAGCGCAAGTTCGCGATGGCGCGACCATTCTGGCGTTTCTGCTCCCTATCTTTGTCGACCTGATGATGGACAACCCTGAACAGGATTGGGGGAAGCCATTTTATCCTGTCGTCGACTAGGATTTTGAGGTCGCCATCATTGTTGCGCCAAGCGATCCAATTTCTATTTCTTGCCCTAACTGTGACAAAGAGCTTTCCAATCATCACCACCGTATCTGCTTCAAGGTCCCTCGAAGGCACGCGACCCTTGTGCTTCAAGCCGGAAGAAGATCGACGACATCTCAGACTGGAAGACCATCTCGGACCGATCGCCCCCAATGCATGAACCTTCAGACAAGCTTCTCGAGCGGTGCATTTCGGTCGACATCGAGGTGGATCCCAAGAGCGCTCGGATCTTTGCCTTTGCGGCGGTTCAGCGGGGTGAAACGCCTCTGATCCTGTCCCGAAAAGGCGATTTGGAAGGCGCTCTTGATCGGCTGGAGACGGCGGCTGCCAACACCGATCATCTGATCGGACACAACATTCTGCGCCACGATCTGCCCCACCTCGCCGCAGCGCGGCCGCGCCTGGCGAAGCTCTTCAGCGCGCCGATCGATACGCTATGGCTCAATCCGCTGGCCTTTCCGCGCAACCCATACCACCACCTCGTCAAGCACTACCATGATGGCCGCCTCCAGGCGGGACATGTGAACAATCCAGAACTCGACGCGCGGTTGGTGTTTCAGGTCCTGGAAAACCAGATCAACGCATTCCGCGATCTCCATAGGGCTGAACCCGATGCGCTGACCGCCTATCATTTTCTGGCCACGCGGCAGGAAGCCTCGGCCGGGTTTGATGCCGTGTTCAGACTTATCCGCTCCGCCCCGGTTCCCTCGGCGCGAGTGGCAGAAGATGCAATCCGGCGCCTCCTGTCAAACCGGGCATGTAGCCGGCGTATCGAGCAGACGCTGGGGCGATTGGCAAGTTCGCAGCTCGGCTGGCCGATGGCCTATGCCCTCTCGTGGATTTCGGTGGCTGGCGGCGAGTCCGTCATGCCGCCCTGGGTGCGCATGCAGTTCCGCGAGGCCGCGCTCATCGTGCGGCATTTGCGTGATACAGCCTGTGAGAGCCCGGACTGTGCCTGGTGCCGCGAGAAGAATGATCCAAAGCGTGCGCTCTTGCGCTGGTTCGGTTTCGAGGCGTTCCGGCCTCAGCCAGTAGATGACATGGGTCGACCGTTACAGGAACGGATCGTTGACGAGGCGATGCACGGAAAAAGCATCCTCGGCATCCTGCCGACCGGGACGGGAAAATCGGTCTGCTATCAGATCCCGGCTCTTTCCAAGTTCGACAAGACCGGGGCGCTGACAGTCGTTATCTCGCCCTTAGTGGCGCTGATGGCCGATCAGGTGCAAGGGATGGCCAGAGCGGGGATTTCCTCTGCCGTCACAGTGAACGGGATGCTCTCGCTACCCGAACGGCAAGACGCGCTCGACAAAGTGCGCATGGGCGAAGCTGCAATGCTGCTGATATCGCCCGAGCAATTGCGCAGTGTCTCGGTCCGCTCGGTCCTGGAGCAGCGCGAGGTCGGTCTTTGGGTGCTGGATGAAGCCCACTGTATTTCGAAATGGGGCCACGACTTTCGACCCGACTACCGCTATGTCGGACGCTTCATCAAGGAATTCTCGGGCGACGAGCCCTCGGCGCCCATCCTATGCTTGACCGCCACCGCCAAACCTGAAGTCGTCCGCGATATCCGGGAGCATTTCCTGTCGCGACTTAAAGCCGACCTTTTGCTCCTGGACGGCGGTGCGGTCCGTACCAACCTGACCTTCGAGGTACGCCCGACCCAACGTGGAACCAAGCTTGCTGATATCCTCGATGTGATCGAGGCGAAGCTGCCGCGCGAAGGGGCCTCTGGCGCTGTGGTCTATTGCGCGACGCGCAGCACGACGGAGCGGGTCGCCGAGTTCCTCAAGCAGCAGGGTCTCGCGGCCGAGCACTTCCATGCGGGACTGAAGCCGGACGAGAAACGGGACATTCAGGAGCGGTTCCGTATCGGAGAGCTCCGGGTGATCGCCGCCACCAATGCCTTTGGCATGGGGATCGACAAGCCCGACATCCGGCTTGTCGTCCATGGTGACATTCCCGGCTCTCTTGAAAACTATCTGCAGGAGGCCGGACGCGCCGGCCGCGATCGGGAGCACGCCAACTGCGTCCTCCTTTTCGCCGGTGATGATGTTGAGCGCCAGTTCTCGCTCTCCGCCCGTTCGAGGCTCGCGCGCCACGAGATTGGCGCGATCCTGAAAGCGCTGCGCAGGCTCGACGGCAGGACCTCCAAGCACGGTGAAGTTGTCGCAACCTCTGGCGAGATCGTGCGCGCCGAGAAGGATCTGGAGTTCGAGCGCGACAGCGCAACCGACGACACCCGGGTCAAGACAGCCGTATCGTGGCTCGAAGAAGCAAAGCTGCTGACCCGCGAAGAAAATCGCGTACAGGTCTTTCCCTCTTCACTGCGTGTCCAGAGGCTCGAGGAAGCTGAGACAATTCTCGCCGCAGCCGACATCACCGGCACACGGCGACAGCAGCTTCTGGATATCGTCCGTCACCTGATGAACGCACCACCGGACCAGGGTATCTCAACCGACGAGTTGACCGGCGTCAGCGGCTTGACCGGCGGCGGTCTGAACAAGGCACTGTCTGATCTCGAAGCCCTCGGCATCGCGCGCAATGATGTTGTTGTGACTGTCTTCATTCACGTCGGTGTTGAAGGACAGTCATCGCAGCGCCTGGGTCAAGCATCCCGGCTTGAGGAGGCTCTGATCGCACTGATGCGCGAGGCGGCCCCCGATATCGAAGGGGATGAGGCGTCACCATTGCATCTCGCCGAAACCTGTCAGGCGCTGCGTGACCGTGACCATGCATCCGCACGCCCGGACATCGTCGAGAAGCTCCTGCGCGGGATTGCGGGAGACGGGCGTGATCAGGATGGCGGGCGCGGCAACATCCGGCTGCGCAAAGCCTCGCGCAACACCCTCATGGTCGCCTTGCAACGCTCGTGGCCGGTGCTGGAGCAGACTGCAGCGATCCGCCGGCAAGCCGCGGAACTCCTGCTCGCCCACTTGGTCGGCAAACTGACCAAAGGGACGCGCGGCAAGGATCTCCAGGTCGAAACCACAATGGGCGATCTGCTCGCCTCGCTCAGTGGGGACGCCTTCCTTCGTGGCGCCGTGCAGGACATGAACAAGCTCATGGAGCGTGCCCTCTTGTGGCTGCACGAGCAAGAGGTGGTGACGCTCGGCAAGGGGCTGACCGTATTCCGACCCGCGATGACCGTGCATCTGCGCCCCGGCAGCGGTGGCTTTACCCAAAAGGACTTCACACCGCTCGATGAGCACTATGGCGAGCAAACGATCCAGACCCATGTGATGGCCGCTTATGCCGAAGCGGGTCTCGCGGCGATGGATCGGGCGCTGCGGCTCTCTGAAGACTACTTCGTGCTTGAACGCGATGCCTTCCTGCGACGCTGGATGCCGGGGCGCGGCACCGAAATCCGCCGCCAGACGACCGGGACATCCTGGAAGGCAATCGTCGAGGCGCTCGACAATCCGGTCCAGCAAAAGATCGTCGCGGACGATCGGGAACAGACCAACGTGCTGGTGCTCGCCGGCCCCGGATCGGGCAAGACGCGGGTCTTGGTCCATCGCATCGCCTATCTCGTCCGGGTTCGGCGCGAAGATCCGCGCGGGATTCTGGTCCTTGCCTACAACCGGCATGCAGCCGCCGAAATCCGCGCGCGCCTTCGGCACCTGATCGGCGACGATGCCAGTCGCATCACAGTCTCCACATGTCACGCGCTGGCCATGCGTCTCGTCGGTGCCAGCTTTGTCGGCGCTTCGGACGATGCCCATGATTTCGACGGCATCGTGTTGGAGGCTGTGCGACAACTGAATGGCGAAGGTCTGACCAAGTCAGAGGCCGAAGCGCAGCGCGAGGCGCTGATCCAGGGCTATCGCTGGATCCTGGTTGATGAGTACCAGGACATCGGACCCGAGGAATACGCTCTGATCGCCGCAGTTGCGGGCCGTTCCCTCGATGATCCCGATCTGCGCCTGAGCCTCTTCGCTGTGGGCGACGATGACCAGAACATTTATGCTTTCGCCGGCGCCTCGATCCGTTTCATCCGCCAATTCGAGACGGATTACAAAGCCAAGCCGGAATTCCTCACCGACAACTATCGCTCGACGCGACATATCATCGATGCCGCCAACAGCGTGATTGCCCCTGCCGCTGAGCGGATGAAGACCGGACATGACATCACCATAGACCAGAAGCGCGAGAAGGATCCGCCGGGCGGCGCAATGGCAGCGTTCGACCCGGTCGCCGCCGGGCGCGTGGAGCTTCTGGATTGTCCGCCGGGAGACGTCGCTCAAGCCGTCGCAGCGGTGGATGAGCTTGTCCGCCTCTCGCGCCGTGATCCCGAATGGAGTTGGTCGCGCGCGGCCGTGATTTCGCGCGACTGGCGCCGTTTGGGGCCTGTGCGCGCCTATGCCGAGGCGCAAGGCATTCCGGTGGAAATGGCCAATGAGAGCCTCCCGAACATCTGGCGTCTACGCGAAATGCAGAGCTTCGTGGCCGAGCTACGAAGAGAGCCTGCGCGACTTCTCGGCATCGCGAAGCTTCTCGAACTCCTGAACGGACAGACGCGGAACCGATGGACGGATCTGATCGCCGAAGGCATTGCGGCGCTCGCGCGCGAGATCGCTGACAAGGCGATGCCGGTTCCGGACCTCGTCGAGTGGTTTGCCGAATGGTCGAGGGATACGCGCGGCGAGCAACGAGGCTTATTGCTGCTAACGGCCCACCGAGCCAAAGGACTGGAATTCGACCACGTTGTAATCCTGGACGGCGGCTGGGAGCAGCCCTCTCGTGGAGAGGATGAAGATGCGCCCCGTCGTCTCTTCTATGTCGCCATGACGCGCGCGCGGCGCAGTCTGGCGGTCATGGCAACAGGCGCGCACCCGTTCCTCAAGCCCCAACACGATGCAGTGCTTGAGCGAAATGTCGTGCCTGATCTGGCCGGACTCGTAGGGCGCCCACCCCATTATGTGACACCGGATCTGAAACTGGCGGACCTCTCTTGGGCGGGACGGCTCAACGACGGCCATCCCGCACTCGCCGCCATTGAGGCAGCCCGCGTCGGGGATCCGGTGACGCTGGTCGCTGACGGGACAGCCTGGACCATCCGCAACGCGAAGGGGCAGACACTCGGCCGCATGTCACGTGCCTACGCAGCGCCTGAGGGCATGGATTTTCTCCGCGGCGAGATCGGCGCAATCGTTCGCTGGCGCAAGAGCGACAACAAGGAAGAATTTCGCAGCAGCATCCGGCGAGATGAATGGGAAGCGGTCCTGCCCGACCTGGTCTTCGGCTGAATCACCTCTACTCGGCAGAAACAAACGCGCGTCGCACTACGAGGCGTGACGCTAGTCCGCAATGCTATGGATCTGGACCCCCTCTCCACAAACCTCGCGCGCAATATCGACCACATGCTGATGGTGCGTGAGGTAGATCGCCTGCCCACGCCGCCCAACCCGCTCCATCACGCGGCAGGCTGAGCGCGTGCGTTGCTCGTCAAAGGTCTCGAAAATATCGTCGCAGAAGAAAGGAAGCGACGCCCCCTGGTCGGCGAGTTGCTCGTAGGCCGCCGCGCGCAAGGCAAGATACAACTGGAATCGGGTGCCTTTGGACATGTCCTGCGCCTGTTTCGCCATGCCGCTCGCATCCAGCGCCAAAAGGGTTTCCGAAGCTCCGTCGATCTGCGTTTGCAGTTTGGAATAGGCGCCGTTCGTCAACTCCGCGAAAGCCGCCTCGGTTGCCAGCATCATCGCGCTGCGATGCGCATCGCGATACCGGCGGATCGCCGCTTCAGCGAGGCGGTGGCCCAGACTGAGTTCCAGATGCCGGAGTGCCACTTCCTGCATTTCGAGTTCCAGCGTTGTCTTTCTCTCGACCAGGAGCGCAACATCCGCATCCCCGCCGATGGCACGCAGCGCTTGTTCGGCCGAGGTTCGCGCCTCGATCGCGCCCTTGTAAAGCTTCTCAATGCCATCGAGGTCAGCACTGATCTCGTCGAGCTCGGCGTGCAATCCGGTTTGGCTCGCCCCTGCCAATGCGGCTCGTGCGTCCTCCAGGCTCTCAAGGTCAAGGAGCGACGTCAGAGTGCGCTCAAGGTCCGAACGTCTGGCCCTGTCCGAGATGACTTCGGCAGCAGTGCTGACGGCCTGACGTAGAGCGCCCAGTGAACTGGTATCGACACCATCGGCAAACACCCGCGCCAGCTCAGCAACGGCAAGGTCAATGTCGTCCAGAACCTTTTGAGCGTCAGCCACTGAGACTTCACGCGCCTTGATCCGCTCGTTCAGGTCGCGCGCCTTTTCTTCAGCGCCAATCGCCTGCGCCGACATGGCCTTTAGAGCGTCGTAGTCAGCCAAGGGCGATCCTGTCGTAACGGTGCCGGCTCGCTCGACCAGTTTCTGCACTTTCTCGGAAAACTGGGTCTGGTCGTCTTCCATGGCCGAGACCTGACGCTCCAACGCCACGCGTTCCTTGTCGTGTTCACGCAGGTCCTGGAGTGGTTGCAGTGAGGTCTCGAGCAAGCCGGCATCCAAACCCTTCGGCAAGGCCGCGGCCACCCGGTCCACCCAATCACGGCGCGCGTTCGATGCGTCCTCTTCAAAGACCGCAAGCTTGTCGGTGCGCTTCGTCCGGTCCCGTGTCAGCTCGTCAACACGCGCTTTGGCGCTGCGCAGGCTTTCCTGATGGGCGCGCTGCGTGGCGAGATTGGTTTTCGCGACGGCGACCAATTCGTCAAACTCTGGCACATCTCGGCGTATGTGTTCCGAGAGCACTTGGATCAGGCGGTCCGCCTTTTTGAAGGTCTGCTGGTGCTCGTCCTGAAGCCGGCGTAGTTCGGCATCGGCACGTGACGCCAATTCAAGCTTGCGCAACCAGCTCACGAAGGTCTCCGGAGCAAGTGTGGTTCCGATACCGGCTTCGGTCGCCGCCCCCGTCAGACGCTCCAATATTGCTTTGCGCGCTTTTTCCAGTGCAGAAACCTGTTGCTCTACCGAGCCCGCCTTGGCTTTCGCCACCGCGAGATCCCGTTCTTGCTGGCGCAGTGTTCCAAGATCGGCGGCCTGTGAAAGTCGGAGATCCATTGCATTGTCGACACGCACCATGGCGCCTTCGAAGGCGTCAGCGCTTTGGTTGGTCATGCTGGCTCTGTGGGCCTTCCAGAAGTCGTCGCGACCCGCGCGGATGCCGCGGGTCTCGTCATCGTCCACAAGCCCATCCATTGCCTTGATCTGTGCGATCCGAGCGCCGCGTTCCGCGATTTCGGCCCGAACATTCTCCAGCTCCTGGACCGCGGTCTCATACCGCTGGGCGGAGTCCTGCGCATCGCCGAGCAGCGTTTCGGCCTCTTCCAGGGTCAGGGGGCAGGTTGGCAGAGCGTCAAAGCTTTGTCCTTTGATGGTGAGCGCGTCCAGCGCGGCGCGCCGGTTACGGCGCGCGGTCTTCAGAGCTTCGGAGGCCGCCGCGTGGCGCCCGGAAAGCGCGTCGACGTCAAAGCGCTCGAGGACTTCCGCGAAGTCGACAGAAGCAGATTCCTCGGCGCCAAGACCGCGCAGCTGCTCCTTGGCAGCGTCGATCCTTTCATCGATCGCAGCCACCTCCTCCAACTCGCGCTTGGCCGAGTGTTCAGCATCCCGCAACCGCTCTCGGGCCTTCTCGATCTCCGACAATACGGCCGAAGACAGCACCAGAGCCTCCGGATCAATACCGGCGGCAGCCCCAAGATCTCCGGCTGCCAGGCGCATGTCCGCGAGAGCCTGCGCAAGCGCCTTGCGGCGCCGATCCAGGTCCAGCTCCGCCGTCGTGTAGCGGCTTCTCAGGGCGTCCAGATCCTCCAGCTCCTGCTTCAGTGCGAGATGTTCCGGATGGTGTTCAATGCCGGAAAGATCCGAGCGCAACCCTTCGATCTCACCGCCGAGTTTCGTGATATCGCTCTGAGCCGTCGCTTGGTCGGTGAGCATCCGCACCAGATCTTCGGGGTCGACATCCAATTGCGCCGGCCAGGCGCTGAAATCTGCCAGCTTGTCATCGAGCACACCGATCTCGCCAAGAACAGGCAAGGCTTTGATCCCGGCATCCAACCGTGCCTTCGTTGCAAACAACTCCTTGCGACGTTTGGAAACCTGGGCTTCCTCCAGCAGGGCATCGTCAGCCGCCTTCTTGAGACTGCGATACTGCGACGCGGAAACATCGATGTCCCGGATCTGCTTCTCCACCTCGGCATGTTCTTTTTTCAGGGCCGAGAGACGCGTTGAACTCGCCCGCTTACGGTAGAGCCCGTCAGCTTCGTGCCGGACGCAGTCGAGTACATCGGAAAGCTCGCTGATCCCGGCCGCCGCAGAAAACAGCAGGCGTCCAATATCGCCCTTGGCCCGGGTGATCTCTTCGCCACCCTTTTCGATGGTCAGATCGTCCAGACAAAGGAGGTTGCGGTAGTCCTCCTCGGACAGGCCGCCGAGATGCGCGTGCAGCGCGCTGTTGGGCAATTCCTGGCCATGGGTATCGCGCAGTGACGGATCGCGGGTCGGAAGCCGCGTGAAGGCCGTTTCAGTGCCGTCGATATCCAGCAGCCCCGAAACCCGAAGGTTCTTGCGCTGATGCAGGAAATCGTAGGGTTCGCGATGGGGGAACCCATAGAGAAGCCGGAGATAGCCTTCCATCGTCGTGGTCTTGCCAGCTTCATTCGGCCCGTAGATCACATGAAAGTCCGGAGTGCCGACATCTCGCCGGGGCCCGAAATCAAACTGCTTGCCGGTAAACCCGCCGAAGAAATCCAGACTGAGCTGACGCAAGCGTATCATTCCGAAGCTCCCTTCATCAGGGCAAAGAGGTGCTCCGACCCAGCTCCGGCTAACTCCTTGGTGAGGGCGGAAAGCGCCGCGGCATCGGACATGAGCTGCGCGCGCCGGGCTGGCGGAAGTTGCGACAACACTTCGTCGACTTCGGCCTGCGCCTGCGCCGCAAACCCCTCTTCCGCCGCGATCTGCGCCATCAGGCGCCCCAACTCCTGAGTGGCGCTGGTATCAGCCGCCGCATTGGGTGCCTCGAGCGTAAAGCTGAGTTTCTCGATCCACAGCCGACCGGTCTCTTCGGCGATCTGCGAGACGGTTTCGGCCCAGATGTCACGGTCGCGCAAGACTTGCCAATGGCGCGCGGTGCGCCCCGAAAGTGTCAGGCGCAAAATGGCAGTGTCATCGGCGCGCATGTCCTGGATTGGCCCATGCAGGCCACTTCGGATCCTTTGGCGGATCTGGTCGTCGGCCTCCGCGCCAGAAACATCGATGCTGTGACCGAGGAACGAAATCACGGAGGTGGGCACCTCTTCGATGCCAATCGTCCCGTTCTCAATCGTCAGGAGCGTGGCCGACTTGGGACCCGCCTCGCCAATGTCGCGCCCCTGCGGGATCCCGGGCATGACGACCCAAGGCGCCTCATTGTGCACCTGCCGTTTGTGAACATGGCCCAGCGCCCAGTAGTCAAAGCCCAAGGCTGCCAGCTCGGCCACGGAACAGGGCGCGTAATTGTCGTGCCCCGCAGCTCCGACCAGGGACGTGTGAAGCATCGCAATGTTGACGGCGCCGGAAACCGGGCCACCAAACTTGCCGAGCAGACTGTCGGGGGCGTGTTTGCCGTTGAAGCTGACGCCGTGGATCCAGATGTCGGCGCCTTCCAACTGCACCTTGCCGCCCCGCCCATCGAACACATGGACATTGTCGGGGAGCGCGACTTCGCCGGTGATCGGGTTTTCGGCGTCGTGATTGCCTTTGATGTAGAACACCGGAATCCCGGCAGCCCGCAGTCTTTCAATCTGCCCCACCAGAAAGGCCGCAGTTTTCGCGCTGCGCTGTGCGCCGTCGTACAGGTCGCCGGCGATAAGAAGGGCTGCAACGCTCTCGGCGAGCGCCGTATCGATGATCCGGATAAAAGCGGACCGCGTCGCGGACTGGATGTTTGCGCGCAAGGCCTCGTCGCGAAGCGCCAAGGACGTCAACGGCGAATCGAGATGAACGTCGGCCGTGTGCAAGATCTTGATCAAACATAATCTCCCATAAACCAGCCGAAACGACTGCCCGAGTTCTCGGCTCGGTGTTCACCTTCCGCAATTCATTCGGGCAACGCAGCACGAATCGACCGCCAGCCCTCAAACTCTGTCTACGCGTCATGGGTGTCAATTTATGGCATGGATGGTGCGACTGCCGGTGATGACCTGCCACTGGTCCATCATCCAGCTACGACCGGAGTCCGGTTGTTACAAGGCGCAGTCTGTGTCCGGACAGCCCCATCGAGCTCATCAAGTAGAATCAGGGCCTCTACGATTGCTTGCCCTGCGGCGGCGAGTTTCGTGGCAACCATCATGTCTTGACATAAGGTCGGCTCTGTCCGCGCAGGTGCATGGTTTCGCGAGCAATTCCGATTGATCCCCAAGCATCAACGCGTCTACGGTCGAAGAAAGCCCAGAAATTGGGCGCGCATAATTTCCATGCGCATCGACCGATGACGGGAGAGCGTGGTGAGCAACGACAGGTCGGAACTTCGTTGGGGGGTCGAGCAGAGGCTCGAGTTCATCGAGTTCCGCCTCTTTTGGGAGGGGCATGTGAACCGCAGCGATGTGATGGCGCAGTTCGGGCTGTCGGTGAACCAGGCATCCTCCGACCTGAGCCGCTACATCGCCCTCGCCCCTCACAACATGGACTACGACCGGAGCCTGCGGACCTATGTGCGCCAGCCGGGCTTCAAATCGGTGTTCGATAAGCTGGATGCAGGTCGATACTTGGCCCAGCTGCGGTCAGTCGCAGACGGCATCCTCGATCAGGATGATTGCTGGATCGCGGGACTGCCCGCCTACGGTTCCGCGCCCGCCCCAGCGCGCGGCGTCGATCCCGCAACCCTTCGGTCCGTGGTCGATGCGATCCGCCAGCCCGAAGCAATCGAGGTGCAGTACCAGTCCCTCTCCAACCCGGAGCCCCGCTGGCGCTGGATCGCGCCACATGCCATCGCCTTCGATGGCTTCCGCTGGCACGCCCGCGCGTTCTGCTTCGGCGACGAGGTGTTCAAGGACTTCATGCTGTCGCGGATCCTCGACATCCGCGGCTCGCGCGGTTCAGACGTTCCGCCCGAGAGCGATCAGGACTGGCACACCTTTGCCGCGCTGGAAATCGGCCCTCACCCTGCCTTGTCCGATACGCAAGCCAAGGTGATCGCGCTCGACTATGGCATGCGCGACGGCAAGGCTGAGATCAAGGTTCGTCGGGCGTTGCTCTACTATGCGCTTCGGCGACTTGGGCTCGATACCGATCCCGCCGCCCGGAAGCCTCATGACCAGCAGATCGTGCTTTTGAACCGTGACGTGATCCTCGGCCGCCAGGGTCAGGCAGAGGAGCAGTAGGATTTTCCATGAAAGCTTTTGAATTCGACCACAATCTCATCGACTCCTATGCGCGCTTCTCGCGGTCGTTCAGCACCATCCGGGCACCGGACATCGCCGCCGAAGTCACGCGCCAATATGACGACGGCCGCTTCTGGCCCGACGCTCTTCTTTCGCTCAACCCAAGGTTCCTGTCGGGCCCCACGGTGGATGACCTTGTCACATCGGGGGATCTCGACGAGGCAACGGCCCGGATTTTCAGGATCGGCGCCACACCCATCCGGTTTCACCGGCACCAGGCACAGTCCATCGCCAAGGCACGGGCGGGGCAAAGCTTCGTCGTGACGACGGGCACAGGCTCAGGAAAATCCCTGTGCTTCTTTGTCCCTGTGGTCGATGCCATCGTTCGTTCGCGCAAGGCACGACAGCCACGCAAGACGCGCGCCATCATCGTCTACCCAATGAACGCCCTGGCAAACAGCCAAATCAAGGAAATCGAGAAATTCATTTCCCAGTCCGGGTTACCGGACGAGCTGAAGCCGGTGGTGCGGCGCTACACGGGTCAGGAGAGCCAGGAAGAGCGTCAGCGGATCGCCGACAATCCGCCCGATATCTTGCTCACGAACTTCATGATGGCCGAGCTGCTCCTGACCCGGCAGGACGCCCTTGATACCAGAGTTATCGACAACGCCAGCGGGCTCGAGTTCATCGTACTCGACGAATTGCATACCTATCGCGGGCGCCAAGGCGCCGATGTGGCGATCCTCGTGCGCCGCCTTCGGAACCGATGCGCACCGACGAAAGCTCCGATCTGCATCGGCACGTCGGCCACCATGGCAAGCGAGGGATCAGAGGCCGGTCGCGCGAAGGCAGTGGCCGATGTCGCGTCGCGCCTGTTCGGAGCGTCTATCGGCCCTGATGCCGTCATCGACGAGTCCCTTCAGCGCGCGACGGATGATCGCCTTAAGCTGAAAGATGTACGGTCGCAGCTCGCGACAGCGCTTGGCAGCAACCTGCCTGAAACACTGACGGATGAGGTACTGCGGCGCCATCCCCTCGCTGTCTGGGCCGAGCTGGCGATCGGCCTTGATGACGGCCAGGAACTGAAGCGCAAAAAGCCTGTGCCCTTCGATGATGCTGTTGAACAACTTTCGCAGGACAGCGGCCTCGACAAGGAGGCATGCCGGAGAGGTTTCGAGCAATTCCTGACCCGCGTCAGCCTGCCAGAAACCGAGCGCGGCGGCGAAGGGTCCGGCGCCTTCCTCGCATTCAAGCTGCACCGCTTCATTTCCGGTGCTGGTGAAATCTTCACGAAGCTGACCGATCGACCGAGGCCAGTCCTGTTCGAAGGCCAATTGGAAGACCCCGATGCCCCAGGCCATCGCCTCTATCCAACGAGGTTCTGTAGGGAATGCGGCCATGAAGTGCATGTTGTCACAAAGTCCGAGGATGCCGAAGGGCTTCGCTTCCTGCCAAGAAACATCGATGACACCCCAATTGCAGACCAAGACGGCGATATCGCCGGCTATCTGACGCCCGTTGGCGGAGATGACCCGGATTACGCCTTCACCGGCGACGTGGAGACCTACCCGGAAGACTGGCGCGAAGAGCGCAACGGCATCGAACGCCTGCGCGCCAACCGGAAGGGCCGACTGCCCGAGCAGGTCACGGTGCGACCCGATGGACGCTACGGCCCGGACGGCGTCAGTTTTTGGTTCATTCCGGGCAAGTTCGGGTTCTGCCCCTGCTGCCTGGATCAACCCCATCCGAGTATGCGGGAGCGCAGCAAGCTTGCGGGCCTTTCGGGTGAAGGCCGAAGCTCGGCAACTACGCAACTCGTGTCGACTGCCCTTGAATGGATGAACGGCGATGCCAGCGGCGTTCCCGCTGAGAAGCGAAAGCTGCTCGGTTTCACGGACAACCGCCAGGACGCCGCCCTTCAGGCCGGACATTTCAACGACTACCTGTTTGTCAGCTTGCTGCGCGGCGCCATCCTGCGTGCTGTCATCGACGCTGGCTCGGACGGCATTGCAGAGGATGAGTTCGGCCTGCGAGTGGTGAAAGCACTCGGCTTCACAGCATCGAACAAGGAAGCCCGCATCCATTGGATGCTGGACCCCGAAGCTGGCGCCGTGGTGCGCGAGGACGCCCAGCGTTCACTTGCCAAGGTGCTTGCCCACCGCGTCTGGACGGACCTGCGGAGGGGATGGCGCTATACGAATCCCAGCCTGTCGGTCCTGAAGCTGGTCGACGTCGAATTCATCGGGCTCGACGATATCGCACAAGATCGGGAAGCCCTGATGGCGGTGCATCCTGCTCTCGGGGACCTGGACACGCAATTGTGCAAGAAGCTTCTCAAGGAGATACTTGGCGCCTTGCTGGAAGGTCTGGCCGTCAGCACCGAGGCCCTTGATCTGACCGTTCTCGACACGGTCGGACAAAAATCGCGGAACCTGCTTCGGGCCCCCTGGGCAATCGATCAGAAGGAAACGCCCCGAAGTAGGTCGACCCTTTTCCTGCAGGCGCCCGGAAAGGATCGCGTCGGGCTGCGAGAAGAGCAGACCATCATCCGCGCCGGGCACAACTCCCGGATCGGCCGGTCGATCAATCGCAGGAGCATGATCGGAACGAAGCTGAACAAGGACGAATACCTGGTAGTGATGACCGGGCTTCTGGAACTGATGGCACGCGAAGGTCTGGTCTCGCTTGTCGAGATCGAGGCTGATCTGCTCGGGTGGCGGTTGTCGCCTTCGGCCGTTCGTCTTGTCCCTGGAGAGGCTGTCCGCACCGGACAGGCGCAGGGGAACCGCTATTTCCACGATCTCTACAATGCCATTGCAACCGACCTGAAAAGGGGCCGCAGCACATATTGGGGTCTGGAAGGTCGCGAGCATACCGCTCAGGTTTCGCAAAGACAGCGCGAGTGGCGGGAGTGGCGGTTCCGCTTCGAGGACGACGACCGGGCCAAACTCAAGGAGAACGTAGCCGAGATCAAGGCGTCCGGGGAGTCCGATCAGTTCCTGCCGGCGCTCTTCTGCTCGCCAACGATGGAACTTGGCGTCGATATTTCCGCGCTGAATGCCGTTTATCTGCGCAATGTGCCGCCGACGCCCGCCAACTATGCGCAACGCGCAGGTCGGGCCGGTCGATCCGGACAGGCGGCGATCATCGTGACCTATTGCGCCGCGCAATCCCCGCACGATCAGTATTTCTTCGAGCGCCGCAACGACATGGTCGCCGGGGTTGTCCGGCCGCCTGCGCTCGACATCACCAATGAAGAACTGGTCCGCTCGCACCTGCACGCCGTTTGGCTGGCAGAGGCCAAGCTGGCGCTGTCGCCCGATATCCCCGAGATCCTTGACCTGAAGGAGGCGAAATACCCGCTGAAACAGGAAGTGGTCGAGGTCATCAACCGGCCAAGCCTCGTGACGGCTGCGCGCGCACCGATGAAGCGGGTGCTGGATCAGATACTTGCCTCAATGGGCGGCAAGAAACCGGCCTGGATGGGCGACGAGGATGATTTCATCCTCGAGGTCGCGATGGGCGCGCCGCAAGAATTCGACCGTGCGTTTGATCGCTGGCGCGAGCTCTACAATTCTGCCCGGACCCAGCTGATGGAAGCAAATAGCCGGTCCGAAATCACGGGCCTCTCCGGTGCGGACCGGCGCAAGATCAAGGCCGCCCAAATGCAGGCAAGCGACCAGATTGCCATCCTCGAACAGGGGAAGGCCACCAATGGATCTGATTTCTATTCCTACAGATACCTTGCGACCGAAGGTTTCTTGCCGGGATACAACTTCCCGCGGTTGCCGCTCTACGCCTTCGTCCCAGGTGAGGGCAAAGCAGGTTCCTTCCTGCAACGCGCAAGGTTCCTCGCAATTTCCGAGTTCGGGCCACGCAGCCTGATCTATCATGAGGGCCGGGCCTACCGGGTGATGAAGGCCAAGCTGCCGCCCGAGGTCCGCACAGGGGATGGCTCGGAACTGGCCACAAAGGACATCTTCATCTGCTCCAACTGCGGCGCCTGCCACGAAGGTGAAGTCGAACGATGCCACGCCTGCAACTCGCCGATGGCAGGCGAAGTTCCTGTGCAGCGGACGCTGAGGATCGACAACGTCGAGGCGGCCCCGGCCGACCGGATCACCGCGAACGACGAGGAACGCGTTCGCCAGGGCTTCGATATCCAGACCGTGTTCTCCTGGCCCCGAAAGGATGGGCGGCTTCAGGTGACGGAGGCTGACTTCCGTTGCGGCGAAACATCCATTTTTGCTCTTCAATATGCCAACAGCGCCGAGATCAGCCGCATCAACAAGGGCCTGAAACGGCGCAAGAACCAGACCGTCTTCGGCTTCAACATCGACCCGCGCAGCGGCTACTGGGCAAAGTCGGAAGACGAGGAACCGGATGTCGATGTGCCGCCCGATGTCGTGCGACCGGTGCGCATCGTCCCGATCGTACGAGATCGCAAGAACGCGCTTCTGCTCCGCTTCCTCGATCCGGACACCTACGCCCCGGAAACCATCGCGACGGTACAACATGCGCTCTTGCGCGGGATCGCGGTCACCTATCAGCTTGAAGAGGGCGAGGTCCTTGGCGAGCCGTTGCCCGCCCGGGACAATCGGCGCTCGATCCTCGCCTATGAGGCGACTGAGGGTGGTGCCGGTGTCCTGAACCGCCTCGTTGAAGACGCCTACGCCTTGGGCAAGGTCGCGAGGGAAGCTCTTTCCCTCATGCACTTCGACAAGGTCGATGACGCCATCGCGGCGGGGGATGCGTCGCTTCTGGTCGACCGGGAGAATGGGGCCTGCGTTAGGGGCTGCTATCGCTGCCTGTTGTCCTATTTCAACCAACCAGACCACGAGCTGATCGACCGCGCCAGCGCCGAGGCAAAACAGATGCTGATCGATCTCGCGCGGGGTAAGATTGTGCTGGCGGCCGGATCATCGCGACCTGAAGGCGGCGTCGATGGTTGGGATATAGCCTTCAAGACTGCGGGCATCCCAGCCGCGGATGGCGCTTCCGTCAGATTTGCTGACCAGGAGATGCGTTTTGCTTGGCGCACCCATTTTGTTGCCGCCTGCACTGGCGCCCTGACCGCGGCCGCACGAGAGATCGCTGACACAAAGGGCTGGACCCTTTTCGAATTGCCAGAGACTTGCGCGGACGGCGTGCCCGACGCGTTGATTTCGATGTTCAAGGATTGACCTGATGACTGTGAATTTTGCTCCCGGAGATCTGGTGCGCGCCCGTGGGCGGGAATGGGTGGCATTGCCGTCCCCGCGCGAGGGCCTTCTGGCACTACGTCCTCTGTCCGGCTGCGAGAATGACACGGTCATCCTTGACCCTTCGCTTGAAACCCAGCCGGTTGCTGCGGCACGTTTCGACTTGCCCGCCGACGCCCTGCCGACTGTCCAGGCGAAGGCTGCGCTCCTGGCAGACGCGATGCGGCTCACCCTTCGACGGGGGGCCGGACCTTTCCGTTCAGCCGCGCAACTGGCATTCGAGCCCAGAACCTATCAACTCGTCCCCTTGCTGATGGCGCTTCGCCTGCAGGTGCCCCGCCTCCTGATCGCCGATGATGTCGGGATCGGGAAGACGATCGAGGCGGGCCTGATCCTTCGTGAACTGATGGACCGCGGCGAAGTCGATGGTTTCTCGGTGCTTTGTCCGCCGCACCTCGTCGAGCAGTGGGTCGGGGAATTGAAGCATCGGTTCGGGATCGAAGCGGTCGCCGTGACATCAGGCAGTGCCGCGCGGCTGGAACGCGGACTTCCGCTGGCCCAGACGCTGTTCGATGCCTATCCCTATACCGTTGTCAGCCTTGACTACATCAAGGCCGAAAAGCGCCGTGAAGGATTCGCGCGTGCGTGCCCCGATTTCGTGATCGTGGACGAAGCCCATGCCTCGGTCGGCACGCACAAGGGCAAGCAGCAACGGTTTGAGCTGCTCGCAGGCCTTGCCCGCGATCCGGAGCGCGGGATGATCTTTCTTACGGCGACGCCCCATTCGGGCGACGAAGATGCGTTCGGGCGCCTTCTTTCACTGATAGACCCGTCCTTCGGCTCGATGAACTTTGGTGACCCCCGCTACAGGGAAAGTTTGGCGCGACATTTCGTGCAGCGTAGTCGGATCGACATTCTCGCCGGTGATTGGGGCGAGAACCGCGCTTTTCCCAAAAGGGAGGAGATGGAAGGTGGCTTGCCTTACCGGTTATCCCAAGCGCATCTCGCTTTCCAAGACGCTGTGCTTGATTACTGCTTCGGTGTGGTCTCGCGTGCAGGCTCCGGACTTCGGGAGCGGCGTCTGGCCTTCTGGGGTACTCTCGCCTTGATGCGCTGTGTCGGCTCGTCCCCGGCAGCCGCCCTCAGCGCGCTACGCAACCGGATGTCGAACGAAAGCGATCGGCTCGAGCCGCAGATCTACGATGAGGATTCCGACGACGAAGATGCGGTGGATATTGAACCCGGGACCGGCTTTGACACGGATCCGGCCCTGCAGGCCTTGGTCGCGCAGGCCGAAGAGTTGATCCACAAACCCGATCAGAAGCTTGCGGCCCTCATCGATGCACTCACGCCGCTGATCAAGAAGGGCGCGAATCCCGTCGTGTTCTGCCGCTTCCTGGCCACGGCCGAGCACGTTCGGGATGGCCTGCGGAAGACGTTTCCCAAGCTGGTCGTCGAAGCGGTGACGGGCGTTCTGACGCCCGACGAGCGCCGTGACCGTGTGGCCGAAATGGCCTCAGCCGACGACGAGAAGGACGTCCAGCGCATCCTGGTGGCCACAGACTGCTTGTCCGAGGGGATCAACCTCCAGCAGTTGTTCGACACCGTCATTCACTATGATCTGTCCTGGAACCCCACCCGGCATCAGCAGCGCGAGGGGCGGGTTGATCGCTTCGGCCAGCCAGCCGAACTCGTCCGATCGATCATGATGTTCTCACCGGACAGCGCCATCGACGGGGCCGTCCTGGATGTCGTCCTGCGCAAGGCGGAAGAAATCCGCAAGGCGACTGGGATCACTGTTCCTTTGCCGGACGAGCGTGGGCCGGTCACCGACGCCCTGATGGCGGCCGTCATGCTGCGGCAGGGAAGATCCAAGCAGCTGGCCTTCGATTTGCGCGTTGAAGACGGCACACGGGCGATGGAGGCGCGCTGGCGTGACGCCTCCGAGAACGAAAAGAAATCCCGCGCGCGCTTCGCCCAGAATGCGATGAAGCCGCAAGAAGTTGCTCCGGAATGGGAAAAGGTCCGCACCCTGCTTGGATCGCCAGAGGATGCCAAGGTCTTCATCGAGCGAGCGATGTCGCGTTTCGGCGTGCCGCTGGAGCCGCGCAAGACGCTTCTGATCGCCCATGTCCATGCGCTGGAGGCGGGCCTGAAAGAGCGTCTGGCCCAACGCAACCTGACCGGCTCGGTTCGTCTTGCCATGACTGAACCCGCGCCATCGGGGACTGCGCTGCTCACCAGGACACATCCCCTGACCGCAACCCTTGCAGAGGCGCTGGTCGAAGCCTCGCTCGATCCGGAGGCATTGTCCGGTCTCGGGATCGGCCGGGTTGGCGCTTGGCCGACCTCTGTGGTCCAGCAGATGACCCGGCTCGCACTCCTTCGGATCCGGTTCAAGCTGACCGTCCATGCACGGAAGGAGCGCCTGCTCCTCGCCGAGGAGGCCGCCCTTGTCGCGATAAAGGGTGGCCGGATCGTCGCAGCCGGCGAAGCGGCCCGCGAACTTCTGAACACCCCAGCGGACGCCGACCTCGCGCCATCGGCCCGCGACCGTTTCATCGCCAAGGCGAAGGAGGACCTGCCCAGCCTGCTCAACGGTCCCTTGGCCGAATTCGTCAGATCGCGCGCCGAAGAGCTCATGCAGGATCATGCCCGCCTGCGCGCCGCTGCAGGGTCAGCCTCGCGCGTCACGGTCGAGGCTGTTCTCCCGCCAGACGTGATCGGTCTCTTCGTTCTGATGCCGAGCGAGGTCTGATCATGGCGCGCAAACCCATCGTCGACATGTCCGCCTGGCCGTCGCTCAGCCTCGAAGGCAATCTGATCGCGCCTGCCATGGTCGCCAGCGTAGACCGCCGAGAGGCGTCCGAGCAGACCGAGGCCGACTATCACATCCGCAAGGGTCTGACGATCCGCGAGGAAATCTCGACCGCCTTCCGGGTCGGGCAGTCGCATTTCGACACCTTCGCTAAAGTCGCAAACCCCTCGGCCGATGCGACGCGGCGCTTCATCAAGGCCTTCCTGCAGGAAACCTTCGGCTTCGACGACCTCGCACCGGCCGACGGCGCCCTGTCCTTCATCGCGGGCGGCAGGGTGCCGATCGTGGTCGTGCCCCCGTCAGACGAAAAGCTCGACCGGCGTAGCGCGACCCTGTCGACTGACCGCACACGCTCTCCTGCCTTCGCGCTTCAGGACCACCTGAACGAACATGACGAAACCCTCTGGGGCCTTGTCACCAACGGCACCCTGATCCGCCTGATGCGCGACAACGCATCGCTGACCCGCCCGGCCTATATCGAGGCCGACCTCTCCCAGATCTTCACCAACGAGGACGCAGCGTCCTTCGCCGTCCTGTGGCTCCTGATCCACCGCACCCGCTTTGGCGTCGCGGGCAGCCCAGCCACCGATTGCGCGCTGGAACGCTGGCGCGACGCCGGGTCCAAGGAAGGCGAAGTCGCCCGCGACCGGCTGGCCGTCCAGGTCCAGATCGCGCTCAAGGTTCTCGGCTCCGGCTTCCTCGAGGCCAACCCCGACCTGCGCGACAAGCTGAAATCGGGCGAGACCAACCTGACCGAGTGGTTCAACGAACTCCTCCGCCTCGTCTACCGCCTGATCTTCCTGATGGTGGCCGAAGATCGCAACCTCCTGCACCCCGAAAAGGCCAAGTCCGACGCCCGCAAGCTCTACGCCGAAGGCTACAGCCTTGGCCAGCTCCGCGCCCAATGCTACCGCGCCGCCTCGTGGGACAAGCATCACGACCGCTACGAAGGCATCAAGATCGTCTTCCACGCGCTGGCCAATGGCCAGGATGCGCTGGCGCTCCCCGCCCTTGGCGGCCTTTTCTCGGGCGACAAGCTGCCCCACCTCGAAACCGCCCGCCTGCGCAACCGCGCCTTCATGGAGGCGCTCTACCGCCTCTCCTGGCTCGCCGACAAAACCGGCATGGTCCCGGTCAACTGGCGCGCGATGGAGACCGAGGAACTGGGCTCCGTCTACGAGTCCCTCCTCGAACTGCAGCCCCAGCTGGGCGATGACGGCAAGACGCTGGTCTTCGCCTCCGAAGCGGCCGAGCAGAAGGGCAACCAACGCAAGACCACCGGCTCCTACTACACGCCCGACAGCCTTGTTCAGGCGCTGCTCGATACCGCGCTCGACCCGGTGCTCGACAAGACCGAGGCCGAGGCAGACGATCCCGCCAAGTCCCTGCTGAAACTTTCGGTCATCGACCCCGCCTGCGGCTCGGGCCACTTCCTGCTGGCCGCCGCCCGCCGCATCGCCACGCGCCTTGCCCGCATCCGCGCCGATGGCACGCCATCGCTCGCCGATTTCCGCCATGCCCTGCGCGATGTCGCGCGGTCCTGTCTGCACGGGGTGGACCGCAACCCGATGGCGGTGGAGCTGACCAAGGTCGCGCTCTGGATCGAGACGGTGGACCCCGGCCTTCCGCTCGGCTTCTTCGATGCGCAGATCCGCTGCGGCGATGCGCTGCTCGGCGTGTTCGACCTGAAGGTGCTGCAGGACGGTATCCCCGATGCCGCCTATAAGCCGCTGACGGGCGACGACAAGGAAACGGCGAAATACTACGCCCGGGCCAACAAGGATGCGAAGGCTGGCCAGGGGCGGCTCGACTTCACCGGTGGTCGCTCGCGCCTGCCCGCGATCCGCCCGATTGCGACCGAGTACACCGGCTTCCGTGCACTCAGCGAAGACTCGCTGGATGACATCATCACCAAGGATCGCCGGTTCCGCGCCTTGCGAGACAGTGAGGCGTTCCACAAAGTCGAGATGGCCTGCGATCTTTACGTTGCGGCATTCCTTTCGCCGAAGACCGGTGGGGCTCCGACATCTAGCGGGTCCAGGACAATCCCGACGACGTCCGACGTCTGGCAGGCGCTGGATGATGGAGAAGTTTGGGGTCCTCTCATCAGGACGTCTCAGGCCGCCGGCCGCGCCCGCGCCTTTCACTGGCCGCTGGAGTTCCCCGATGTGGTGCAGCGGGGCGGGTTCGATGTGGTGCTAGGTAACCCACCATGGGAGCGGATCAAGCTGCAGGAGCAGGAGTTCTTTGCCGCTCTGTCGCCCGAAATCGCCAATGCGCCGAACAAGACCACGCGCGACCGGCTGATCAAGGCGCTGGAGAAAGCCGAGCTAGGCACCGCGGATCGCGCACTTTTTGATGCCTTCACCATGGCCAAGCGCGAGGCCGAGGCAACGAGCGAGTTCGTGCGTGTGCCGGGCGACGATGGCGGGCGCTTTGTCCTGACCGGGCGAGGCGACGTGAACACCTATGCGCTGTTTGCTGAGCTTGTCTCTCAGTTGGTAGCCGATAGTGGTCGTGCTGGTGTTGTTATACCATCAGCCCTTGCCACGGACTCAACTACTTCTCAGTTCTTCGCGAAACTAATGTCCGAGAAGCAAATTGTCGAGCTTCACGACTTTCAAACGGGCAGAGGCTTCTTTGATGCCATTGGTCACGCTCGTTTCAAGTTCTCACTTATAACACTTTGCGCACAGGGACGCGGACCGGAGAAAATCAAAATGAGTTTCTTCTCCAGAACCTTTGAAGAATACTCTGATCCGCGCCGCATAGTCTTCCTGTCATCGGAAAGAACTATTGCTCTCAACCCGAACACCAGAACGTTACCAATATTCCGAACTGCAGTCGATGCTGAATTGACGAGTAGAATGTATACATCTTCTCCCATTTTCGTCAGCGACAATGCCGGCTCTACTGGAAATCCATGGGCAGTCAGCTTTATGTCTATGTTCCACATGTCGAGCGATAGTGATAGATTCAAGACAACACTCCAACTGTCGGATATGAATTTCAAAAGAAACGGAAACGTTTGGGAAGGCGGCAAACAAAAAGATGAACGTTTTTTACCGCTTCTTGAAGCAAAGCTGTGCAATATCTGGGATCATAGAGCTTCAAGCTATGCGATCGACGTTGACGCAAGGGGATATCGAGTTCTGCCAGAGACAGATATTCAGCTATACCAAAACCAAGAATACGAAATTGAGCCCTATTATTGGGTATCAGAAGCTGAAGTAAAGAGTCGCCTGTCGACTAAGAGCTATCAACGTGGATGGGTAATTGGAGTGCGGGATGTTACGTCCGCAACAAACGAACGAACTGCCATAACATCTGTAATACCGGCTATTGGAGTTGGGAATAGTCTACCTATTGTTTTGGTTCAGGGCGATGAATACTTTAAAGCAGGCGGATTGATAGCGAACATGTCCGCATTGACGTTTGACTACGTCGCACGCCAAAAGGTGGGCGGCACTCACCTAAACATATTCATTCTAAAGCAACTTCCGGTCTTTCCACCCGACTTCTACACCGAACCCCGCCTCGCCTTCATCACCCCGAAGGTGCTGGAACTCACCTACACCTCGCACAGCCTCGCCCCCTTCGCCCGCGATCTGGGCCATGACGGCCCGCCCTTCGCCTGGGACGAGGACCGCCGCGCCCTCCTGCGCGCCGATCTCGACGCCTTCTACGCCCGCGCCTACGGCCTGACCCGCGACGAACTGCGCTACGTCCTCGACCCCGCCGACGTGAAGGGCGAGGGCTACCCCTCGGAAACCTTCCGCGTCCTGAAGGAAAAGGAAATCCGCCAACACGGCGAATACCGCACCCGCCGTCTCGTCCTCGCTGCCTGGGACCGGATGGAAGCCGATGGAACGTTCGCCGGTCTCGGCCTTGGCGCGGATCAGTCCTCGGCCCCAGCGCCAATCGTCCAAAGACCCGTTCTTGCCAATCTGGCCGACGGCGCCTGGGCTCGGTCTGCCCATCAACCGCATGACGCAGGGGCTGCCCTGACTGCGATCCTGAAGGCCATCAACGGGCCAACGCGAAAGGAAACCATTCGTTTCGCTGCGGCGCTGGTCCTGGAGCCGCAGCTTCTGACGGCGCTGCTACCCATGTCCAAGGTGCAGGAGTGGCGAAGGCTCGTAGGGCAAGAAGCGGAACCACGGACAGGCAATGTGGTCGGCTTCGCGGCGCGCACCAACCAGGGTTGGGGCACTTCCGTATCAAGCCACCGTGGCAATGGCCGCCTGATCGAAGACCTGTCGGCTGGGACATGGGCGCCGGGGCCGGGCCTCGACGTATTCGAGACCGCCGGCTGGCCAGACGGGCGAGCAAGCTTCGCACTGGAGGCGCTGCGATCTCTCGATCTCGCTTCGACCGTTTCCTCGATGCCGGATGAGGTCCGGGACTGGATTGCCAATGTCACAGCAGCATGAGTTGTTCGCCTCTCCGAAACTCAGCCTGACTGCCCCGGCAGGTGTGAAAGAGCCACGCCTCTGGGTGCGTCGCTTGGCAATCTGGGATGCACCGGGCGGCCAGAAGATTCGTGACGTCCCGCTTCGGCCAGGCCTCAACATCGTCTGGTCACCTGATGGCTTCGACGATGACAGCGCCAGCGGCACACGCGCCATTGGTCACGGGGCGGGCAAATCGCTATTCTGCCGTCTCCTGCGCTACTGTCTCGGAGAACAGCGCTTTGCCGACGAGGCCCAGCGTGAACGAATAGCGACCGGATTCCCCAACGGCATCGTCGGCGCCGAGGTTATGCTCGATGGTATGTGCTGGGCAGTTGTCCGGCCATTGGGGATCCGGCGTCGCCACGTCGCCATAGCAAGTGGCAACCTCGATGAAATCGCCGCAGGCGATGGCGCAACGACAAGCATCGACCCACTCATCGAAGCCATCGAGCAGGCCATCGTCACGCCCTCTGTCGCGAGCTTGGCACGTCTTCAGCCCGGACAGAAGGCGTGGCCGATCGCGCTTGCTTGGCTGACGCGCGACCAGGAGTGCCGCTTTGACGATGTTCTGGCTTGGCGCTCTCCCGCCTCAGGTTCCGATGCGCCGATACCGGCGAGCGGTCGCGAAACCGGGCCGCGGCGCGAGGCGCTTCGCGCGTTCCTCATGGCAATCACAGAAGAGGAGCAGGAGGCTCGGCGCAATGAGGAAACGCTCCGCGTTGAAGTCGGAAATGCGGAGCGCGAAATATCCCACATTTCTTGGGATCTCAGTCGGCGTCAGACACGGTTGATCAACCAACTTGGCCTTGTTGAACAGCCCCTGCCGGAAATGCCTTTACTCCTAGAAGTGTTTCGGAAGGCGAGCGACGAACGGCTTGCCGCTGCGGCGCAGCTTCCCAGCGGCAACACAGCTGACCTAGCTGCCATCAGGAAGGCATTACAGGAGGCTAACGGCGAGTTGAGCCGCGCTGACGAAGAACGGGTTCGTCTGGATGCGCAGTTGCCCGTCGAGAAACAGGTTCTTACCTTGCTTTCCAGCGAAATCCCCGGTCTTTCGACGGCTGCGGCAAACGCGGCAAGTCAGGTATGCCCGATTTGTGAGGTGCCGATCGACAGAGTCTTGGCGGAGGGATGCGGGCTGTCCCACAAGCTACACAGCGAGGCGGAATGCCGAGCCCGGCTTGAGACGAAGCGCCAAGAAGTCGGCGAACAACAGAAGAAGATCGGCGCTCTGGAAGCGCGATTGAAGGCTCTCCAACCAGTCATCGCCTTGGCTCAGCAGAAAGTTAAGCAGGCGGAGGAACGCGCACAAGCCATCGAGGACGTCCGTGATGCGCGCACGTCCGCATGGCAAGCGGCGGCCCGCCTCAAGGAAGGCGTTGAGCGATTTGGCGAACTCTCAGCCGAGCGAGATGAACTGCGAAAGCGATTGCGGGGTTTTGAGGACAAGCTGGTCAAAGAGCGCGAAAGGCTCGCCGCCTTCCGTGATAAGCAGGGTCTGACTTTCGGCAGGATTACGCAGAAATTCACGGCCATCATTCGACGACTGGTCAATGATAACGCGAAGGGAACGGTTACTCTGAGCGGCAATGGACTCGAAATCGTCGTAGATGTCGATGGAGATCGCCGCACAGCCGCCATAGAGTCCCTGAAAGTGTTAACTTTTGATCTTGCCTGTCTTTGCCTGAGCATAGAGGGCGCAACACGCCTTCCTGCGTTCCTCGTTCACGATAGTCCCCGCGAGGCCGATCTCGGCCTCAGCATCTACGATGAGTTGTTCCGCCTGATGCGTGAGTTGGAGACAATGACCGACGCCGCAGCCTTTCAGTACATCGTGACGACTACGACACGTCCTCCTGATGATATCCGTTGTGATCCTTGGCTGAGTCTAACCCTGAAAGGTGCGCCAGGTTCGGAACGTCTGATGGCACGCGATTTGTAGGCCGCCGATGGTTGAAGCACCCCAATCCTTCATCGTTCGAGAAGAATGCGAGAAAGCCGCCTCACATAACGGCTTTCGTCGTGTTCAGGGCGAGGAAGCCGGATGGCGGGCCTTCGCGTCAACGACAGCTCATGGCTCCATCTATCTGGCTGCTGAAAGTGGTAATGGGCCTTGGTTTCTCGCCACCGACCATCCCGGCGTCGTCGCGGAACTGGATTTGCCAGCCGCCGCCGTACCTGGCCCCGGCACGCGACGCTACGCCTTCAATTCGCTGGGCGAACTTTATGCGGCCCTGAACCGCGTCTATGCTTTGGCGATAAGCCTTCCTGACGCGCCTCTGCGAGAATTCGAACGGCGCGTGGCTGACCTGCCTCGGGCCACCGAGGTCCAGCGTCTGGTTGTGCAGCGGATCGGACAGAACATCTTTCGCGATCGCTTGATGGACTACTGGCAGGGGCGTTGCCCTCTGACGGGGATCTCCGATCCCGCGCTGCTGCGTGCATCCCACATTATCCCTTGGGCAAATTGCGAAAGCGATGCCGAGCGGCTCGACGTATATAATGGTGTATTGCTTTCGGCGCTTTGGGATGCGGCCTTCGATAGCGGCCTCGTCACATTCGATGGTGAGGGGCTGCCAGTGTTTTCGCCAAAGATGAGCGATTCCGCACGTGCAGAATTGCGCTGGCATGGCCCCCTTCGCCTCACCGACCGCCACCGCGTTTGCCTTACCCGCCACAGGTCCATGATCTTTGTGAGTAATGCTTCATAACGTTGATGCGGGACAACACAGGTTTAGGTGCCCGCACCCACATGTGGATGGTAGTTCGTATCTAACTTGCAGCAAAAGCCGACCCCACCGCACTTATCCGAATTGCTACACACTAGGAATTCATTTGGCGGCATGCATCGACTTCTCGTGCAGTGCAAGTTCTCACTTCATCTGACATCTATGAATTGCGCATGTAATTTTCCCGATCTTGTAAGGGTTGCAGGGAGCAACCAGACCGGATGACACCCGAATCTGCATCCAAAACTCAATACGAGCGCCCCCTATGCCTGCCACGACTGTCACGCGCGAAGACCTTTACCGTCTTGTCTGGGAAACCCCGATCACCCACCTCGCTGCCGGATACGGGATCTCGGGGACCGGCCTGAAGAAGATCTGCGACCGGCTCGATGTGCCCGTCCCGCCGCGGGGCTATTGGGCCAGGAAGGAGGCGGGGCAGCCTGTGGTGCAGTTCAGGCTGCTGAAGCCGAAGGCTGACACGCCGCTATCGGCTGTCATCCACCCGACACCGCCAAAGGAGAAACCCGCCCCCGTGCCAGTGCCGGCGGACAATCCGCGCGCCGGTGTAAAGGACGGCACGCTGGCCGTGCCGGAACGGCTGAACAAACCCCACCCCGTCATCGCGGCCTGGATCGATGCCCGCAAAGGTGAGCGGGAGACCTCGCGACACCGGGCCTGGGGCAGTGGCCGCGCGACTGTTCCGGATTTCTCGGGCGAGGATCACCGGCGCCACCGGATCCTGAATGCCCTGTTCCGGGCGCTCGAGCCAGGCAACCATCCCGTCACCGAAGCGCAACATGGCGGCCTCGAGGTCAAGCTCGGTGGCAAGCCGGTGTCGTTCCGGCTGCGCGAAAAGCTGAAGCAGGTGCAACGCCCGCTGACCGATGACGAAAAGCGCTGGGGTTTCCATGCGAAGAAGGGCTATCGCACGGAAACCGTCGGCAGCGGTTTCCTGATCTTCGAGATCCAGTCCCGGCTACCGGGCCAGCTGAAATCCAGTTGGCTCGAAACCGATACAAGGCGGATGGAAGAGATGGTCGGCGAGATCCTCGCCACAATGCAGGCGGCGGCACCGCTGCTGGAGGCCGAGCGCCTGGCGGAAGAGGAACGCGAGGCCTGCCGGCGCGAGGATGAGGCCCGGCGCCGGGAGGCGGAACGGCAGCGCAAGATCGCGGACAATCGCCTGCGCCGGTTCGGCCAGCTGGCCGATCAGCGGGACAATATCGGCCGGATGCGCGCGTTCCTCGCCGAGGTGAAGACCCTTCCACATGATCCCGACGCCCGGATCGAGGGGCGCAGCCTGGCCGACTGGATTGCCTGGCTGGAGGCCCGGATCGAGGCCGGCGACCCGCTGCGCGCCGGTTCGGTGGCAATTTTCAAGGACCTTGCCGCCGTCACGGAATGGTGGCGGGATACATGACTATCGGCGACCCGGAATCGGCCGTCAGGCCCCCCCTTGGGGCTTCCCCCTGAGCGTCCGCCCCGGACCATCGGCTGTGACCGCACCCCGGCCTCGACGGCCGGCATGCGTCGTGCCGGACCGGCCGGGCCTCAGTCACCCTTCATCGGCCGATCGCGCAGGGCCTCTGTCGGCAGGCCCATTCGTTCGAGCCGGGCGATGAGGTCTTCCCGCTTTTGGCGCCCGGCATCGGCCTTAGCCTCTACGGCGGGCTGGACTTCCAGCATGATGCTGATGGCCCTGAGGAGCGCTGGCACATCGCCCTTCAGCCCCTTGCGGCAGAGCGCCAGGTAGGCGGCCTCGATCCCGGCGAGGGAGACGGGCTTGCCGTCCGGTGTCCGGGCTGTCACTGGCTCGGACAGGATCGCGGCGGCATCCTTCAGATGGTCCGCGCGGGTTTTCGGGCGACCCTTCGGGTTGCCCGACCGGCCCTTCTGCCAGCGGCTCGCCTCAGGCGGCTTGCCATAGCCGATATCGTAGTCGTCAGGCATCGCCACCTCCATCGTCGATGACCTTCACCCCCATGCGGCGGAAACCCTCCAGAATGCGCCGCTTGATTTCCTTTGGCTCCAGGGGCCGGTCTTCGGCATTGCCGCCGGCCTCGGCCAGGATCCGGCGCTGCATATCCAGCGCGCGGCGGTCACCGGCCAGCGCCAGCTCGCGCAGCCGGCGGATCAGTGCCTCGCGGATTGGCATCTGCTCGTCACGGCCCTGCAGCTTGACCTTGCGGTCCAGAACCCGGGTAAGATGGGTCCAGAGGTCGTCCTGCTTGCGGGGCCGCCCGCGCGGGTTGCCGGACTTGCCTTTGGTGAAGCGATGCTGCGCCGGCGGGCTGGCATAGCCCGCCGGGTGATCGGCCGGATCCCTCATTCGGCGGCCTCCGGCGCGGCGGCTGCGGCTTCTGTGGTGCGGGCCTCGGCGACAGCGTCGAACAGCTCGCCCGTGGCCACCAGCACCGGCGCCACGCCGGTCAGCGCCGCGTAGCGCCGGCAGATCACGTCGCAGTAGATCGGGTCGAGTTCGACCAGCCGGGCCACGCGGCCGGTACGCTCGGCCGCGATCAGCGTGGTGCCCGAGCCGCCGAACCCGTCGAGCACGATCTCGCCGCGCCGGGTGACATCCTTGATCGCATCGGCGACCAGTGCCACCGGCTTCACCGTCGGATGCAGCACCAGGTCCTTCTGGTTGGTGCCGAAGCTGTTCACGCCCGGGTAGTCCCAGACATTGGTGCGGTAGCGGCCGGTCTCGCCGAGGCCGAAGGTGTTGGTGTGCGGCGCGGTGCCGACCTTCCAGACATAGATCAGCTCATGCCGGGAACGGTAGAAGGTGCCCATGCCGCCATTGGTCTTGGCCCAGACGACGAGGTTCTTCAGCTCGCTGTAGACCTTGCGGCCTGCCACCTGCAGTTCGGCCATGTGGCGCCAGTCCATGCAGGTGAAGTGGATCGCCCCGTCGAGGCTGACCGCCGCCATGGCGCCGAGCGAGGCCTCGAGAAAGGCGGTGAAGGCCGCGGCATCCATTTCGCCCGAGGCCATGGCGAACTCGCGGTGCTTGACCGTGCCCGAGCCGCAGACATGGCCGTCGATCTTCACATTGTAGGGCGGGTCGGTGAAGACCGCCCGGGCCCGATCGCTGCCCATCAGCGCGGCATAGGTCGCCGGATCGCGCGCATCGCCGCAGATCAGCCGGTGCGGCCCAAGGCACCAGACATCGCCGGGGCGCGTCACTGCCGGCCCGGGCTCATGCGCTGGAACCTCATCTGCCGGGTCCGCGGCGTCTTCGCCCGCGCTGTCGTCGAGCAGCAGATCGAGCTCGGCGGTCTCGAAGCCGGTGATTTCCAGCTCGAAGTCGAGATCCATTTCGGCAAGGGCCTGGAATTCGATTTTCAGAATCTCGCGGTCCCAGCCGGCGAGTTCCGCCAGGCGGTTGTCTGCGATGACATAGGCGCGCCGCTCGGCCGGGGTGAGATGGCCCAGCGCGATGGTCGGCACCTCGGCCAGCCCAAGTTGCTTGGCCGCCGCCACACGGCCATGGCCGGCGACGATGCCACCGTCCGCGTCAACCAGCACCGGATTGGTAAAGCCGAACTGGCGGATCGACGCCGCGATCTGTGCGATCTGCTTCTCACTATGGGTGCGGGCGTTGCCCGCGTAGGGAATGAGATCACCGGTCTTGCGATAGGTGATCTTCAGCCGGGTACTTTCCGGCAGGGTCCGGGGAAGCGCCCCGGTCGTGATATTCGCCATGAGAGGGCCTTTCGGATTTGCGCTGCCGGCTCGCCGTAACGGGGACCAGTGCCCAAAAGGGGTGAACCGGTCAGCGCTGTTGCAGGGAGAGGCCGGACCACTCAGGTCCCCTGCGAAGGGCCGGTTCCCCGGCACAAGATCGGCAGGCCCCCCACCGATCACTTCGCGTCGTTTGCCGCCGATAGTGATGCCGGGCCGCGCGCAGAACGCCGACCCGGCGTCTCAGGCCCGCGCCTTGGCCGACCTGCGATCCGCCTGCTCGACGGCAGTTTCCAGCAAAGCCGTCAGCACCATTGCGTGTCGCGCCTCGATCTGGACAGCGCGGTGATCGAGACCGGCACAATGGAAGAAGCGCGCCATGGACTGGGCATAGGTCTTGAGCTCGGACAGGGTCAGGCCGTCATAGGCAATCGCCGGAATATCGTCGAGATCGAGCTGGTTTGCCGCCGCGACCAGGCCATGCCCGGCGATGATGGCGCCATCCCTGTCCAGAAGCACCGGGGTGCAGACCCCGATCGCGATGAGCCCTTCGACAAGACGCGCCACGTGCTTCGGTTTACAGCGCTTCGGCGCCAGTAGCTTGCTGGTCAGCCCGCGCGGATTGACGCGGAAGAGCTTGTCGCGCAGCTCCCGCGCGACCAGAGAGGTTTCGAGATCGAGACGTCCTTCAGCCATGGATATTCCTTTCCATCATCTGGCAATCGCGCCGGCGGCGCGACAGATCAGGCTACAGGCCCAAGGGCCCTGCAGCGGTTCAGCTGATGTATGGGAGGCCAGACCAACACCGGTCCTGGTGCGAAGGGCCGGGTTCCCGGCGCATGAGAGGATGACCTCCGATCCGTCTCGCTTCGCTGTCGTATCGCGGGTTTTCAAGCCCGGCGGATCTCATCTGGACATGCCATCCGGACGTGGCAAGCCCTTTTTGACGCGATGTATAAATGGCTTATAGGGAATCTGCAGTCCGGGCCGGATTTCGGGGATCCGGAGGCCAGGAAATCTGGTTATGGCGACCACAACCGGCCCCGTGATTCGTCAGGCCGCGCCAGAGTCCTGCGCGTCGAGCAGCGCGCCGACCGGCACCCCCAGCGCCACCGCCAGCTTGTCGACCACGGTGATCGTCGGATTGCGCGCGCCGCGCTCCAGATCGCTGATATAGGTCCGGTGCAGCCCCGCCTGATGCGCGAACTCCTCCTGCGACCAGCCTTTCGACTGGCGCAGCCGGCGCATGTTGAGGCTCAGGCGGGCGCGGATCTCCATGCCGCCCAAAGGCAAGTCATGTCGTCGATCCGTCTACAGACGATCCGTGACATTCGCGCTTGACCCCAGCCCGCACGCAAGCACTGGTCATGTCACTGATCGACGACATGCGGAGGCGGGAAGTGTCAGGTACAGATACGCGGGACCATCACGGTGAGGGGCTTGCTGGGACAAAGGGGATCACGCCGGTCGAACGGCTGGCCGATTACATCGAGGCGATCGGGCTGGTCCCGGCCAAGGACACCGAGGCCTATCGCTATGCCTCGCTGCCGCTTTGCGTGATCGATGCCGTCTTCTCGATCGGCGTCAAATACGAAACCACCGAAGCCACGGTCGATCGGGTCTGCGACCGGCTTGGCTGGCCGAAGCTGGCCTCGTCGCGCGCCGGACGCGGTGCGGGTCCGCAGGGTCTCACCGACCTGCTGGGCGCGCACGCGGGCCTGACAGCGGAAGAGGTTGCCGAACAGATCTACGGCAACCGGCAGCGGACCTCGACCAAGTCCGGCATCCTGAAGGCGGAAGCGGTGCGGCTCTTCGCCCAAGCGCTGCGGACTGCCGGGATCGACAGCTTTGCCGACATCACCCCGGATCGCATGGAGCTGGCCGAGGCCCTGGTGCTCGGCCTGCCCGGTCAAGGCAGCGGCATCGCCTTCGACTATTTCCGCATGCTCGCCGGCGATGACAGCTTCATCAAGCCCGACCGCATGGTGCTGCGCTTCGTGGCCACAGCACTCGATCTGCCGGCAGAACCCAATCCGCGCCTGTCCTCCGTCCTGGTGAGACTGGCGGCCCGGGAACTGGCCCGCCGCGGCCACGACTGGACGCCCCGCACGCTCGACTATGCGATCTGGGTCCGGCAGCGCGGAGCCGAAGGGTAACGCCGGAAGAAAAGAGGGCGGCCCGCGACCGGAACGACTGGACTTCCACGCCCCGGCAAGCGGTCCTGACCCCGGTCGGGCGTGGAGGCGACTTGAGGTGCACGAGATCGATGTCCAGGAACTCTTCGCGCGGTTGACCAGCCAGTTCGAGGACGCCGCCGCCCTCGCCGCCGAAGGGCAGCGTCCAGGGCTCCCCCGAGAGGTGGCCATCAGGTTGCTGCAGGACATCGTGCACATCATCGACGGCTCTGCGCGCGGCCTGGCCGAGATCGACCTGCGGTTGAAGGCGTGACGCCGCGTATGTCCGGACTGAAGACGCCGGCACCGTCGGCCCTTAGTCGTCATTCGCTGAGCCTAGCTGCCGTAAGGCAGCATTCGCAGAACCGGTCGTTCGCCCAAGTCGCAGCAATCCTCACCTCGGCAACGCCGACATTCTTTGCGGGACATTGCGGGGCATCCGGTTCTGCACAAGTGGGCGGTCAAACCCGTAGGGCCCGGTCGCAGGGGATGGCCTCCCCCTGAAATCGGAGCAGCCGCAAATCCGTCCGGACTTCAGGGCGTGAGGACGCGTAGTCCTGCGCGCCGACCAACGGAAGGGCCGCGATCCTTCTCACGCCGAAAAAAATCGATCGGTTGGCCGAGACAGCGATGGCTCTTGGATGGATTGTCCTTGGCGATCGACAATGCCTCAGTTCCAATAGAATAGAGATCCGCGGCATGCGGTAATCTTCGCCGGTTGGGAGGGGGCATGTATCTCAAAAATCTAGGATTAAATAACTTCCGCTCGTTCGGTCAGTCAGAGATTCCGCTCTGCAAGGATCTGACGATACTCGTCGGAGAAAACAACGGCGGCAAAAGCAATGCCATCGATGCCATACGGCTCCTGACCGCGCCGCTCGGCGGTCGACGCGAGCTCTACTGCGAAGCTACCGACATTCGCTTTGGAAGCGTTGACCGAAAGTTTGAACTGACAGCGACGTTCATCGATCTGAATCCCGCGCAGCAAGGCCGGATGATCTCGGCCGCCACAGATGCTGCGATTTCCGGCTGCATCTTCGGGATCAAATATGATGAGACTACGCGTCGTTTCCCGGTTCGGCCGGTCTTGTGGGGTGGGCACCAGCAGGGCAATCCGGAGCCGGGCTGCCACGAGATGATCCGGCATGTCTATTTGCCGCCGTTGCGTGACGCCAGGAGAGCGCTGGCGTCGGGCAATCCGACGCGCATCTACGCGCTGTTGAATCATTTTCTTGAAGGAGGCGATCCGGACGCATTAGCCAAGGCACTTCGACGCGGCGTGGAAGCGGAGATCCTTGGCAAAGTCGGTGGCGCCGTGGAGGTGGGGCTGAGCGCGCTGACAGCGGGAGTTCGCCGCCAGGCCGCATCTCTCGGTTTTGCGAATGACGAAAAGCTCATCGATATCGCGCGCGACCTCCGCTTCAAACTTTCCGATCACGGCATCGAACCGGAAGACCTCCGCTATTCGGGGCACGGCTACGCGAACCTTCTCTACATGGCGACCATCGCGGTCGAGCTCGAGAAGGTCAATGACGCTGACCTGACACTCTTCCTCGTGGAGGAGCCGGAAGCACATCTTCATCCGCAGCTTCAGTCTGCGGTGCTCAGCTTCCTCGATGAACAGGCAGAGAAGTCTCGCAAGCCCCGCGTCGACAATCAGGGACCAGCGGGCGAGCTGCAGGTGATCGTCGCAACCCATTCGCCAAACCTGTCTGCATGGGTGGAAAGCAAGAAGCTCGTCTTTTTTCGCTCCTTTCTCCCCGTCGCTACGGCGGCTATCGCAGAAGGCAAGACGCACGCGCTCGACGACGTTCCCGCCGAGATCGTGCCTGAAATCGAGCCTAACCTTGGAATGCCGGCGGTAAGTCCGAGGCGGGAGACGCGCTGCATCCCGCTCGCAGCGCTGGCGCTCGATCCAGTCGAGCGTCGCAAGATCGATCGTTATCTCGACGTGACCAAATCGGCCTTCCTGTTCGGGGGGCGCGTGCTTCTGGTGGAAGGCATTGCAGAAGCGCTTCTGCTTCCCATCATGGCGAAGAAGATCGTGCTGAAGGATGACGCGGACAAGCTTCGCTTGTTTCGCTCTGCGGTCTTCGTGCCGATCGACGGCGTAGATTTTCAGCCATACGCCAAGCTGCTTCTTTCGCCATTCAACGACGTCCGGATCGCCGACCGGCTCATCGTTCTGACTGATGGCGACGGTGGCGAAGTCGCAGAAGGAGCGATGGCCCCCGGCGCCGGACGCAAGCGCGACCTAGAGGCGATGGTCGCGGGGCTTGGCGCCGGCGATCTCTTTGAGGTCGTCCTCAACGACTATTCGCTGGAGACAGAATTAGTCCGCGCGGGCAATGCGGCACTACTCAAGGAAGTCTACGTCAAGCTTCACCCGCGATCGGTCGATAAATGGGATGCGGCGGTCGCGTTGACTGGGGCTGCCCAGGCGGTGGCGATTCAGAAGCTCTTCGAGACCACGCGCAAGGGCGATTTTGCCCAGCTTCTCGCTGAAGAAATCAACAACGGCAAGGCGTTCACTGTGCCTGCCTATCTGAAGGCGGCGATCGAGGCGCTCGTGAAATGATCGCTGTGCCGTTCAAGCCGACCGATGAACAGCGGCGCGTGATCGATCATTCGGGCTCTGCGTTCATCGCGGCGTGCCCGGGCGCAGGCAAGACCCGTGTCATGGTCGAACGTGCGCGCACACTTCTCAGCGGACAGCAGACCGGTCGCGGCATCGCCTTTCTGTCCTTCACGATCGCGGCCGTCTCAGAGTTGGAGGATCGACTACGACGAGAGGGAATTGTCGAGACGCCAGCATTTCCGCACTTCATCGGGACGTTCGACGCATTCCTCTGGCAATTTCTCATCGCGCCGTTCGGCATCGACGGCTGCGGTGCGAAGCCAAGACTCATTCCGGACAAAGACGACCGCACCATCCAGCCGTTCGCCGGCGCGCAGGCCTTGCCGTTAGAGTGCTTCGACCGAGAGACCGGGGATGCAATTCCCGCCATGATCCAGCGTCAAGGATTTCGTGGAAGGATCAATGCGCATGAAACGGCGGCACGAAACGCGCGTGCGCGGTTCCTTGAACGCGGTGAGCTCGATTTCATCGATGCGCGCACCGTGGCGCTCGCCCGGTTACGCGATTCGGCGACCGGGGCCGCTCTTGGCCCAGCCCTTGCGGCGCGCTTCTTGGAGTTGATCGTCGACGAGGCGCAGGACTGTAATCCGGTCGACCTGGAGATCATTGCTTGGCTCCGGGCAGCGGGTGTTCCCGTGAAGGTGATCTGCGATCCGAACCAGGCGATCTACGGATTTCGTGGCGGCGTCAAGCGCGAGCTTGGGCAGTTCGCGGAGACCTTCAGCGCGGACGAGCGCTTGCCCATGAGCGGAAACTTCAGGTCCAGCGGGCACATCACGAAAGGAGTGATCGCGTTGCGCGCGCCGGGCATGCGAGCCGTAGTGGATGAGGCATTGGGAGAACATCGCGACGAACCGACCGCAGTTCAGATTCTGTCCTATTCAGGACGAGGCGTACCAGCCACGATCGGGGCAAAGTTTCAGGAACTCGTGAAGGCGATGGGGCTTGAGGCGCGGGATTGCCCCGTGGTTTCGGCGACGCGCCGTACCGGCGCAAACGCGCTCGGACATCCACAGGATACCGGGGTGCGCGACCTAAGTTACCGGCTCGCAGTCGCCGTGAGCGACTTTCATTTCTCGTTCGAACTTGGCGGTCGAAAGGAGGCGCTGATCGCGATTCACCGGATTATGCTCGAATTGGGTGGCCAGATGGGCAGCAAGACCTACCATCAGCATCTCGCGGACGCGGACCTCAGCCCGGATGCGTGGCGTCCAGGAGTACTAGCGCTGGCACAGGCGCTCAGATTCAGCCCGGAAAGGTTCGCGACTGTCGCGTCTTGGCACGACGAGGCCCGTCGTCTGCTCGCGCCGCTGCTTCCGGCCGGTGGTCGATCGATCAATCAGCGGCTTCCTCGCAATGGTGATCTCGACAAGGCGTTGTCGGTTGCACCCGCATCGGGCCACGCTGCTCGAACAATCCACAGCGTGAAGGGTATGGAGTTTCCCGCCATCTGCGTAGTGATGTCGACGAGCACCGCCAAGGGCATCGTTGATTTCCTGACGGGAGATGGTGCAGCCGATAATGAGGAAGCGCGCAAGATCTATGTCGGCGCGTCGCGGGCGCAGCGACTCTTGGCGATTGCTCTTCCAAGGACCCAGGCCCCGCGGCTCAGGGATTTGATGGCGGGAATGGGTGGCGCGGTCGATCTGGTCGCGGTCTAGCCTAGGGGTTATTCAGCTGCCGATGCAGTTGGGGGCGACCGTTCGTCGGCCATGAAGGCATCGACCTCTGCACGGATGTCCTGACGCGATCTCTGCTTGGGCAACGGCGGCAGGAACGGCGCGTCTGGATCGGCGAGACTATTGGCTTCGACATTGAGATCGGCCAGAGTGCCAGCTCCATCATGGCGACGGTTGAAGACGGCGATCGGGTGCTTGAGGAAGTGCTGATCGAACATCGCGGTCATTCCGGATGACGACAGCTTCGCAAGTTCGCTCCTGACCTCTTTTCCGATTTTCCAGCCGATCACGTAGCGCTTGGTCCGGTCGCGTGCGGCTGTGAGGGCAGCGATCGCCGCGTCAGTGAAGCCGCCACTGGTCCAGAACTCGAAATGCACTGTCGAGCTATTAAAGCGATCCTCTGCCTTGGTGGCGCTGTAGATGCCGGGTACTTTCTCCGTCAGCCATGCCTCGATCTCGTGCGCATCGATCAGGTGATCTGGCTGATAGCCCTTGCACTCGTAGATCCAGACTTCGCCGGCAACGACCCGGCGAACATCGAGTTCGGCCTTGAAGGTGTCGAAGCGGATCAGGTGATTGATATCGATCGAACCGCCGAAGCGGGCCTGCACTACATGACCGACCACAAGCTCGAAGAGTGAACCACGCAGGTTGCGATCAGCGCCATCAATGCTGCTGAGTTTGTCGAATAGCTCGCCGATGACTTCCGGTTTCGCGACCGCGACTGCGGCCGCCTTGCTCAAAGTTTCTAGCAGAGTGGCGAGGCCAACGGCAACATCCCGACCGAACATGTTCTTCGGTGTCGACAACATAAGGCCGTGAGAGCGACCCAGGTTGAAGGCCGCTTGGGTGTAGCCGTCGGCCACAAGCACCGGCATGAAGGGTGGAAGGTTCTTCAGATTGGCCGACAGGCTGAACTTTCGGATGAAGGCGGCGATGGCGTACTCGTCGACCGCCGAGCCTGCGATGACGTCACCCACTAAGAAACCGGGCTTTGGCGGTCCATCCTTCTGACGACGGACCATCGGAACCACGTAGGACGGGCCGCAAAGGTCCCAATTGAACGTGCCAAACGTCGGCAGACGATCGGTGTCTCCACGCATCTCGATCTTATCGTAGCTCGCGACACCGAGGCGGCGAGCCCAATCGCGCAGCGCCAGAAGCAACATCTTCTCCACGATAAGTCTAGCGCGGAGGCGCTGGAAGTTCGGGCGACCAAGATATCCGTCCGCGCGAAGGGCGACGACGGTCCCGACGCCCTGCATCTCTCCGCGTTCGATGAGGTGAACAGCTTCGAGGCGTTGCAGCACCGTGTCACTTGAGACCTGGCCCTTCTGCCGGATGGGCGAGCCGCTTATGATCCTAAACTGGTTAAGCGGCACGACGCCGTCACGCGCTTGCAACGCAGCGAGCGCCGGTCCGTAGGCCGGGCTGGCCACGCGGATGTCGCGTGACAGAGCTGTCCAGTATTGCTCGGCGCCTTCGTGTTTGGCGTGATAAAGGAAACGGGCGTTGCGCGGAAATACAAGTCCCTTAAGACGGCGCACATTGGGCCCTGCGCGGCTGATGCGTTGGCGCGCGACTTCGGGTGAGCATCCTTGCGAAATCAGCTTGCGCGCAAGCTCCGATGACAGCGCGGGCCCATCGGCAAGCAGGATTGATTCGACAGAACTCATGGGCAGCACCTCGGTGTCACACTCCGCTATTTATAATGATACTTCTGTCTCGCGTCACCATTTTCGTGCCCGCCGAGGCGCAAGAAATTTATGAATTTAATCATATGGTTATGTTCCGCTTTGACCGCCGTCCCGAGCGCGCGCCGTCACGGTCGTCTGTCACATGGCCTTCATGGGGCCCAGCGCAGCAGCCATGAGCCTACCTGAGGCGACCCGCGAAGTAGCAATAAATCATGTGTCATGAGGTCGCGGCGCTCCATCCTCGGTTCCGCTGATATGAGGGCCATATGGAACAGGAGGCGCGGAAAGTACTGCGGGTTATCCTACTGCGCACGATCCCGGGCGTCGGTCTGATCACGGAGTTAGCTATCGTCGCGACTGCGGGAGACATTGACCAATCCGGGAACGGCTGGGAGTTCTCTGAGCGGCTGAAGCTGACACCGCCCATCGTGAGGAGTCCGGCAGAGCGGTCGCTGCGCCTTGCATGAAACGCCGGTATTTCAGGATTGTTGCGGTTGCCATGCCGCCCTACCTCCAGACAGCTTTCCACCATTTCTTCCGGGGTTGGGCCACTTCCTGCTGGACTTCGTTCGGCCGCGCAAGCGGTAGTCGTGTTGTGCCGACGCGCTGAGACCGCTCGCCACCACCGCCCGGACTTCCGGGCTTTGCCTGGTAGAAGGGCCGGAATGGATCCGGCCCGAACCAGGAGGCCAGCCATGGCAAAGAAACCCACCACCACTTCCGACACCCCCGAAACCACCAGCACACCGCCCGCAGCGCCACCTTCAGCCAGCCCGGAGAGCAAGAAGGCGCGTCTGATCGGCATGCTGCGCCAGCCGGGGGGTACCACGATTGCCGCGATCAGCGCGGCACTCGGCTGGCAGGCCCACACGACCCGCGCGGCGATCACCGGGCTGCGCAAGGCGGATCATGCGGTCGAGACGGCAAAGCCTGCGGATGGCAGCATCGGGCTGATCTACCGCGTCGCCTCCAAACCCGACGAACAGGCTGATGGCGTGACCCGTGCAGAGGCCGCGCAATGAACGCGGGAATGAGCGTGATCGTTTCGCCGGTTACCGCGAAGGACCTGCCCGCAACCCTGGCCTCGCTTGAGATCGCCGACCGTGCCGACCTGCTCGATCTCTGGGGCAACCTGATCGGATCACCGGCCCCGAAGAACCTCTCGGCTCCCTTCCTGCGCCGGGCGCTGGCGTTTGAGCTGCAATGCCGGGTTTGCGGCGGTCCTAAGACCCGCGTGCTCGAGGGTCTCGGTCGCATCGCAGCGGGCAGCGCGTCGCATGCATCGGTCGGTACCCGGCTGCGCCCTGGTGCCAAGCTGGTGCGGGAATGGCAGGGTCGCACCTGGACCATCGAGGTGATCGAGGGCGGGTTCCTGATGGGGGGAGAGCGCTATGCTTCGCTCTCTGCTATCGCTCGGAAGATCACCGGGGCCCGCTGGTCAGGGCCCCGGTTCTTCGGGTTGACCGAGGAGGTCCGGGTGGGCGATGGGCAGGCCGCATCCTCGCGTCGTGGAAAGGCGGCCTGAGATGGCGCGCCGGATCCGCTGTGCGATCTATACGCGCAAATCCTCCGAGGAGGGGCTCGATCAGGATTTCAACTCGCTCGACGCCCAGGCCGAGGCCTGTGCCGCCTATGTCACCAGCCAGAAGGCGGAGGGCTGGGTTCTGGTCCCGACCCGTTACGATGACGGCGGCCTGTCCGGGGGGACCCTTGAGCGGCCTGCGCTGCAGCGCCTTCTCGCGGATATCGAGGCGGGCCTCGTCGACCAGATCGTAGTCTACAAGATCGACCGGCTGACCCGGTCGCTCTCCGACTTCGCGAAGATCGTCGACCGGCTGGATGCGGCCGGCGCCTCCTTCGTCTCGGTCACCCAGTCCTTCAACACCGCCACCAGCATGGGACGGCTGACGCTGAACATGCTCTTGTCCTTCGCCCAGTTCGAGCGCGAGGTGACGGCCGAACGCATCCGCGACAAGATCGCGGCCTCGAAGAAGAAGGGGCTCTGGATGGGCGGGACAGTGCCGTTCGGCTACCAGCCCGACGGCCGCAGCCTGAAGATCGACGAGGCCGAGGCGCCGATCATACGCCATATCCACGACCTCTATCTCCAGCACGGCTCGGTCCGGGCGGCCGCGGAGGAAGCGGAAGACCTTGGCTATCGGACACGGGTCCGGCCGTCGGGCGCGGGCACCCGCACCGGCGGAACGCCCTTCAGTCGCGGCCATGTCTACCAGATCTTGACCAACCCGCTATATGCTGGCCGGATCCGGCACCGCGACAAGGTTTATCCGGGCCAGCATCCGGCGATCCTCGATCCGGTCGCCTGGGACGCCCTCCAGGAACGCCTTGCCACCGAGGCGGCCCGAAGCAGGGGACGATCGAATGCGGCAGAACGCTCGCCCCTCGTCGACAAACTCTTCGACGAGACCGGGGATCGACTGACCCCGAGCCATTCGCAGAAGAACGGCAAGCGCCTGCGCTATTACATCTCGCGCAGGCTGGTCACCGACCGGCGTGAGAGGCATCCCGATGCCTGGAGACTGCCGGCTCGCGATCTCGAGACCGGCATTGCTCGGATCCTGCGGGGCCACCTGATGAAGCCCACGGTGCTCGCCGATCTGATCCGCGATCTGTCGGCCGCCGAGATTCCCGGACTACAAGAGAAGGTGCGGTATCTCGCGAAGGACTGCGACCTCGAGGGCAGTGCCGATCTCTGGGCACCGCTGCTGCGCCGCGCGGACCTCCAGCAAGGCAGCATTCTCCTGCGGCTCGACCGCAAGGTTCTGGCGGAACGGCTCGGCATCCTGCCGGACCGGATCGACAGCGCCGCCCGGCGGATCACCGCCTCCTTCCAGGTGCAGCGCCGGGGCGTCGAGGCTCGCATCATTCTTGGCGCTGCCGTCCCGCAAGTCGATCCGGTGCTGGCGAAGAACATCCTGATTGCACAGCGCTGGTATGCCGCCATCAAAGCCGGCGCCTCCTTCGGCGATCTCGCCGCCAGGGAAAAGACCACCACCAGCCGCATCCAGCAGATGATCGGCCTCGCTTTCCTTGCACCGGATGTTCTCGATCAGGTCGCTGCAGGCAATCAGCCGGTTGCCTTCACCTCGGAATGGGTCAAGCGGCACCAGTTGCCGGCTGGCTGGGATCAGCAGCGGCAGATCGTCGGCGGGCTTTGATCCCGGGAAGAGACGGCCGGAAACCGAGGCAGCCCATTCCAATCCCGGTTTGCATCACCAGCAGGTTCGGAGACTTGAATCTTCTACGAGGATGAACACCTTAGCGACGGTTCCGTGATCGCAACCCCAGCCCTTCGGACAGCCGCGTCAGCTTCGAACTGGCCCAAAGTCAAGTCCAGCGCCTGACGGCCCACCCGAAAACCGTATCGCGCCAAATGCCAAACAGAGACTCGCGCCACTATGGGCGGCTATTTCGTCTGCAATTTCAGGTCTCTAGGCGTCGATGCGGCCCGCAAGCCACGGAAATCACGCCACAATGCGAGAGGCATAAACTCGTTCAATATCAATGACTTATGTTGTGGCGGAGCACTCTGGATTCGAACCAGAGATATGTTCCTCTTCCTAACCCTCTGAAAACACGGCAGAATTTCGGCCGGAAAAGTCGCAGAGACTATTGAAATTCCTCACTTTTCCGTCCTCCTAACAGGCTGCATGGCCATGCGATCAACTCTCGGATCTCACCTGCCACAAACCGCGGGGATGTTTGCCATTACCGCCGATGCGCTTGAAGCCCAAGCTCGACCCACATCCAGCCGAAATCATATTCCGCGATCGCACCCTCGCCATGCCCGGCGCTATGGTTTTCCAGCATCTTCAACCAGTCGATCACCTTCTCGCGCCCCGCCGTCGTGCGCACAGCCTGGCGCGGTGACTTGCCACCCAGTGCCGGGATCGGGGCGTCGAGCGTTTCGCGGTAGTGTTTGTCCAGGTGATCCCGCATCAGCTGGCGCGCGATCTCTGGCGGGATTTCGTCGGCTTCTTCGTGCAGCCCGTCACGCCGTTGGTCGGCCCGCATCTGATCGACTGTCCGGATCGTGGTCAAAGGTGATCTCAGCAGATCTCCGACGGCCGCGCTGATCAAGGCCTCGACCTTGGCCGCGCGCTCGGCCGAGTTGACGGTAACGAGCAGCGTCTTGCCCTTCAGTTCCAGCGAGCCCAGGACGGTGGCGCCGTCCATCTGCGTATCAAGCATGATGTCGCCGCCCGCCTTGCCCCCGCGCCCCTTCCGCGATGCCAGCCAGTTCCAGAACTTCGGCCCCTCGGACAGGAAGCCCTTCACTCGGTCCAACCGTTCGGCCACAGCCTTCTGCGTCACGCCGCTGGCAAGCGGGTACCGCAAATCGTGGAACAGCACGTCGTCACCGTCCGAATTGGTGAACTGCGGCTGCGCCGGGGTCAGGGCACGGTCGATTTCGATGAAGAGCCAGGCGGCGGTGAAGATGGGCGCGCAGCCCATCAGCTGATCGCGGCTAAGCCGCAGCGCATCTCGCTTCTTCAGCTTCAGGGCATCGCGCAGCCCGGCAAACAGGAAATCCACCGCCTCGGTCCGGAAGGGCAACAGCGCCCCGGAGATGACATGGTGATCGCGCTCGGGCACCACACGCACGGCGATCCGGTCCCATTGCTTCAACGTGCGCGTGGCGGATTTCTCTCTCACCGTGACCGGTGCCGCATCCGTCAACAGATCGCGCAGCACCATCGACGCCCCTGGCTGGACATCGCTGACCTCGTAAAGACTGACCGGAGTATCCCGCAGGGCGGCGAAATACTCCCGGTTCAAGGCCGTTTCCTTCCAGCCGCGCCGCTTCAGATAGAGATCGACGATGTTGCCGTCTTCATAGTGCTGGCCAAGGAAGTCCTCGAACCCGCAGCCCCAGAGCACACCAGACCACTGCTCACCAAGCAGGTCGGCGAGGTCGTCATGGTCGATCTCGAACTCCTCCAGCGCTGGCATCAGATGCTCGGCGACCACATCCTGCAGCCGTTCCCGCCAGTCGCCTTCCCGGCCGATGAAGGCCAGAAGGTCGGAAATGTCATTGCGTTCGGCCATGTTCTCTCCTCGCTTGCCCCTCTCAACCTCCCGCCGCAGAACCCTGACTCGGACTAGAGTCCGGCAGCCTGTCATCACTCCTACAGGCGATGACGCCGGAGGGCCGCACGATAATCGAGGGAGGTCGCCTCCTCGGCCGCCACCGTATCCCCGGCACACTCGTGACACCATTCGATCGGCACCCTGAGGCGCGTCAGCTTGCAAACAGCAGGAAGTCAAGTCCAGCGCCTGACGGCCCACCCGAAAACCGTATCGCGCCGAATGCCAAACAGAGACTCGCGCCATTCCGGGCGGCTATTTCGCCTGCAATTTCAAGTCTCTAGGTGCCAGCAGACCTCGCAAGCCGCGGAAAACACGCCACAACACGTGAGGCATAAAATCGTTTAATATCAATGTGTTATGTGGTGGCGGGGCACTCTGGATTCGAACCAGAGATATGTTCCTGTTCCCCCCGGAGAACATGGCACAAGTTCCGGCCGCACATTTGGATATGCTGTTGAAAGTATTTGTATATTTTACACTCTGCCGCTCGGAAAACCATCAGCTTTGACTGGCCTTCCAGAGCGGTGACCGTTTGTCTTGCCTATTCAGCGCACGCACTTTATTAGAACAAATAAAGAACATATGGTGTGATTCTGTGTGCCATGTTCCGAATGAATGTGCCTTCCATGATCCAGGCTCAACGGTTGAGTTGCCCTGCGCCGCAGGCTGGCGCAACCCTGTCCGAGGTTTTTCCCGAACCGGGAGCCGAGGCGGCCGCGGCCGGGTTCGTCCTGGCACAGCTTGGTCCCGGGACGGCGCCCGTCCTTTGGATTCAGGATCGGCTGGTGCAGCGAGAAACGGGGCGGCCCTTTCTGCCAGGTCTTGGGCTGCAAAGATCGCTGATGCTGATGCAGCTTTCCCGGCCGGTCGATATGATGGTCGCGGTCGAGGAAGGCTTGCGCTGCAAGGCACTGGCTGCGGTCATTGTAGAAATCCGGGGCAATCCAACCGCGGTAAGCTTTACGGCGATGAAGCGGCTTGCCTTGCGGACCGAGGCGTCAGGCGTGGCCTGCTGGCTAATCCGGCAGGCGGCGACCGCCGATCTGAGCGCGGCACGCGATCGCTGGCGAATTGCCACGCTGCCCTCGGCCCCCAATTCCGACGATCCGCACGCGCCCGGCGATCCGCGCTGGCGGGTCGAGCTGATCCGGTCACGCGACAGGCGGCCGGGAGCATGGGTGGCGCGCCATGAACGCGGGACGAAGAATCGTGTCGATCTGGTTGCCGCTTTTCCCGATGGAGCGCTGGCAGAGGATGCAGGAGCGGTCGGGCAACGCGTTGCCCGATGACCTGCCGCAGGCGCTATCGGTCGAAGGCACGCATGGCCCGGTCATTCATGCCGTTAACCGGATGGCGCAGATGGCCGGGGTAACAACCGGCGCGCGCGTGGCCGACATGCGCGCGCTCTGCCCTGAGTTACGGGTGGACCATGCAGATTGCGATGGCGACCGGGCCGCGCTGGAACGCCTCGCACTCTGGGCGCGGCGCTGGTGCCCATGGACAGTGGCCGAGGGCGGGACAGACGGGGACTGCGGACTGATCCTCGACACTACCGGATCGGACCATCTGTGGGGCGGCGAGGCGGAGATGCTGGCGCAGATGGAGGCCGATCTTTCGATGCTGGGGCTTTCCTCCCGGCTGGCCCTGGCGCCCACCTGGGGGGCGGCCTGGGCGCTGGCGCGGTTCGGGCCGGTCCGGGCAATCTGTAGCGATACGGCTTGCCTGCCCGTGGCCGCGCTGCGGCTGGACGGGGAAACTGTGCTGCTGTTGAACAGACTGGGATTGCGCACCGTCGGCCAGTTGGCCGATCTGCCACGCCTGTCGCTGGCGCGCCGGTTTGCTCGGGCCGCCCCGACACGGACCCCCCTGACCCGGCTGGACCAGATGAGCGGTCACTTGCCAGAGCCCGTGTCCCCGCCCGAAGCTCCGCCCGTCTTTCGCGCCGACGCCCGGCTGGCTGAACCGATCTTTGACCCGACCCACCACCTACCGGATCTCTGCGCAGCGCTGTGTGATCAATTGGCCCGGACCCATCAGGGCGCGCGCCGGCTGCGCCTGACCGTCTATCGCACGGATGGCGAGGTCAGCCGGATCGAGGCTGCCTGCGCCCTGCCCAGCCGCGACCCGGCCCATCTGGCCTTTCTGTTTCGTGACAGGCTTGAGAAGATCGACCCTGGTTTCGGCTTTGACCTCATCTCAGTTGAAGCGCCGGTGACCGAGGCGCTTGGCACGCAGCAGGCCGATCTTGCAGGCCGCACCGATGCCGGGCTGGAGCTTTCGCAACTGGTCGATCGCCTGACAGCGCGTTTTGGCCGCAACGTCCTGATACAGCTTCAACCCGCCGCCAGCCATATTCCCGAACGGGCCGAGGCGCGTGTGGCCCCGCTGACCGAGGCCCCGGTTATCAGGCCGGTGCAGGCCGAACGCCCGCAGCGTCTGCTGGATCATCCCGAGGAGGTCCATGTCCTCTATGCCGTACCGGAAGGCCCGCCTGCGCAATTCCAATGGCGGCGGCGCAGTTATCGCGTGGCCCGCTATCAGGGGCCCGAGCGCATCGCGCCGGAATGGTGGCATGACAAGCCCGGCACCCGCCTGCGCGATTACTTCAAGATCGAGGATGAGGCAGGCCACCGCTTCTGGCTGTACAGGGAAGGATTACAGGGCGATGGCCGGGGCGGCATCCCTCGCTGGTTCCTGCATGGGGTTTTCGACTGATGCCCGACAGTGATAACCGCCGTATCCGCAAGACACTGACCGGGGATTTCCCGCCCAATCCGCGGGCCGATTATGTGGAACTGGGTGTAACTACGCCCTTTTCCTTTCTTCGGGGCGCTTCAGAGGCAAGCGATCTGGTGGCGACAGCCCATTCCCTTGGGTATGACGCGCTTGGCGTGGCGGACCTGAACACCATGGCCGGGGTCGTCCGCCTCCATGCCGAGGCGGCGAAAGCCAGCCTGCGCCCTGTGATCGGTTGCCGCCTCCGGCTGGTGACGGGCGAGGAGTTTCTGGCCTATCCCCGCGATCGGGCCGGTTATGGCCGGCTATGCAGCCTGCTGACCAAGGGCAAGCGGCATGATACCAGCGACCACTGGCAGGCCAAGGGGGCATGCGACATCACCCTTGCCGATCTGGCCGCCCATGCCGATGGCGTGCAACTGATCGTCCTGCCCGACGACAGCCTGACTGCACGCCTGCCCGAGTTGACGCGCCGTCTGCCGACCCTGCGCCATATCGCGGCCAGCTACCTGTATCATGGCGACGACCGGGCCCGGATCAACCGGCTTGACCGGCTGGCCCGTGCGCATGGCCTGTCGATCCTTGCGACCAATGATGTGCATTACCACGCCGCCGAGCGCCGCCCCTTGCAGGACGTGATGACCTGCATCCGTGAGAAGACCACAATCCACAAGGCGGGCTTCCTGCTGGAGCCCAATGCCGAGCGCCACCTGAAATCGCCTGCCGAGATGGTCCTGCTTTTCGCCGATTGGCCCCATGCCATCCGCGCCACGCGCGAGGTGGCCGATGCCTGCGCCTTCAGCCTGACCGAACTGGCCTATCACTATCCGATGGAAACGGTGCCGCCCGGGGAAACCCCGCAAAGCCAGTTGGAAAAACTGACCTGGGAAGGTGCCGCCGCGCGCTATCCGCAAGGCCTGTCAGGCAAGGTGCACGGCCTTCTGGTCAAGGAGCTGGAGATCATCGGGCTGAAGAAAATTCCTCAATATTTCCTGACAATCCACGAGATCGTCCTCTGGGCGCGGGCGCAGGGCATCCTCTGCCAGGGGCGGGGTTCCGCCGCCAATTCTGCGGTCTGCTTCGTGCTGGGCATCACTTCGGTCGATCCTGCGGAACAGGAACTGCTCTTCGAGCGCTTCATCAGCCTGGACCGCGACGAGCCACCCGACATCGACGTCGATTTCGAGCATGAGCGGCGCGAGGAGGTGATCCAGCACATCTATGCCAAATACGGTCGCCACCGCGCCGGCCTTTGCGCCACCGTCATCCATTATCGCCCCCGCAGTGCGATCCGCGAGGTGGGCAAGGCCATGGGCCTCTCCGAAGATGTGACCTCGGCGCTGGCGAAAACCGTCTGGGGCAGCTGGGGCACCTCGATGGGCGAGGCGAACAGCCGTGAGGCCGGGGTGGATCTGACAGATCCGCTGATGGCGCGCACGATCAAACTGGCCGAGCAGATGATCGGCATGCCACGCCATCTGGGCCAGCATGTCGGTGGGTTCATCCTGACCGAAGGCGCGCTGCATGACACCGTGCCCATCGGCAATGCCGCCATGCCCGACCGCAGCTTCATCGAATGGGACAAGGACGACATCGACGAACTGGGCATCCTCAAGGTTGACATTCTGGCCTTGGGAATGCTGACCTGCATCCGCAAGTGCTTTGACATCCTGCGCCGCCAATATGGCGTGACGCATGATCTCGCCTCGATCCCGCAGGACGACAAGGACACCTACGACATGCTGTGCAAAGGCGACAGCATCGGCGTCTTTCAGGTGGAAAGCCGGGCGCAGATGAACATGCTGCCACGCCTGAAACCCCGGAAGTTCTATGATCTGGTGGTCGAGGTCGCCATCGTCCGCCCCGGCCCGATCCAGGGCGACATGGTGCATCCCTATCTGCGTCGCCGCAGCGGGATCGAGCCCGAGGATTACCCCTCGCCTGCAGCACCGCATGACCCGGACGAATTGCGCGCCATCCTCGGCCGCACCTATGGCGTGCCGATCTTTCAGGAGCAAGCCATGAAGATCGCCATGGTCGCCGCCCGCTTTTCCTCAGCCGAGGCCAACCAGTTGCGCCGGGCCATGGCCACCTTCCGGTCGCGCGGCACAATCGGTCGGCTTGAGAATCTGATGGTTGGCCGGATGATCGAACGCGGCTATGATCCCGATTTCGCCAAACGCTGTTTCGACCAGATCAAGGGCTTTGGCGATTATGGCTTTCCCGAAAGTCATGCGGTCAGCTTTGCCCTGCTGGTCTATGTTTCATCCTGGCTGAAATGTCATTACCCGGCCGCCTTTGCCTGCGCGCTGCTGAACAGTCAGCCCATGGGATTCTATGCCCCGGCCCAGATCGTGCGGGATGCCCGCGAGCATGGCGTTGACTTGCGCGAGGTAGACGTGAATTTCAGCGAATGGGACAACACGCTGGAACCCTCGGGCAACAGTTTTGCCCTGCGGTTGGGCCTGCGGCAGATAGAGGGCATGTCGCCCGTAGCGGCAGGGCGCTTGATACGCGCCCGCGATGAACCCTTCACCCGCCTGTCCGATCTCGCCACACGCGCCGGCCTGAACGGCCGGACGATCCACGCGCTGGCCGCCGCCGATGCTTTCCGCTCCATGGGGCTGGATCGCCGCGCCGCCCTGTGGGAGGCAAAAGCCCTGCGTGATGCCCCCGACCTGCCGCTGTTCCGGTCGGGTCAGGACGAGGGGGACGAGCCTGCGGCCCATCTGCCGCAGATGCCGCTGTGCGAACAGGTGGTGGCTGATTACCAGACGCTGCGCCTGTCACTGAAGGCGCATCCGATGGCCTTCCTGCGCGCCAGCATGGCACGGCAGGGGTTTGCCCGCGCCACCGACTTGGAGGGCGTTCCCAACAACCGTCGCGTCAGGCTTGCCGGGCTGGTTCTGGTGCGCCAACGGCCGGGCAGCGCCAAGGGCGTTTGCTTCATCACGCTTGAGGATGAAACGGGTGTGGCCAATCTTGTCGTCTGGCCCAAGGTGATGACCGCCTTCCGCAAGGTGATCATGACCGCCCGTCTGATGCAGGTGGCGGGACGCCTGCAACGCGACACGGCCTCCGGCGTGACCCATATTGTCGTCGAAAGCCTGCAGGACCGCAGCGATGTTCTTCTGCGCCTGTCAGATCGAAGCCTTGCACCACCGCTCTCGCGCGCAGACGAGGTAAGGCACCCGATACCTGCGCCCACGCTCGGACATCCCCGAAATATGCGCATCATCCCGGGGTCGCGGGATTTTCACTGATAGAAGTGCATAGCGGAAATGTGCTTCCGCATGAACCAAATGGCACAAGCTTTCGGTCACACTCAGTCGCAGAAATTCGCTGCGCGCTACGAATTCATCCCACGCGTCAGATTCCAAACGTCAGAAAGTCAAGTCCAGCGCCGGAAACGCCACCCGAAAACCGTATCGCGCCGAATGCCAAACAGAGACTCGTGGCATTTGGGCCGCTATTTCGCCTGTGATTTCAAGTCTCAAGGGGGACGATGCGGCCTGCAAGCCACGGAAATCACGCGTCGATGCGCCCTACATAAAGCAGCTTGAAATCAATGCGTTATATTGTGGCGGAGTGGAAGGGATTCGAACCCTCGAGACGGTTCCCCGCCTGCACCCTTAGCAGGGGTGTGCCTTCGACCACTCGGCCACCACTCCGCCGACCCGTTTAATGATGGGGGCGGGGAGGGGCAAGAGGGAAAGCGGTGGTTTGTTGCTTTCGGTCTCAGGTTATGAGGCATTTCAGGCCCAGATCCGCTTCGATCCGCGACCGCCGGCTTTCACCGGGGCAGTGGTCGCAGGGCATTAAGTGGCATGAGTATCTGCAAGACGAAGGGGAAACGCAGAAAACGTCGGAATAATTATTTAAAACAATCGCTTATAAAGAGCGTTCCCGCATGAACTATGGCTTGCAGCGGCGCGATCAAATGGCCTGCAAGGGCCGTTTCCGCTAACATATGGTGCTGGTGGAAGCGGCGCAGGGCACCTCCGGCGGTCAACCGACGCAAGTCTATGCCTGCGATCCGTTTCCGACCAACCTTACCCATTAAACAGGAAATGCAGCACGTCGCCGTCTTTGACCTCATAGGTCTTGCCTTCGACGCGGAACTTGCCGGCTTCTTTGGCGCCTGCTTCGCCGTTGCCGGCGACGTAATCGTCATAGCCCACGGTTTCGGCGCGGATGAAGCCCTTTTCGAAATCGCCATGGATGACACCCGCCGCCTGCGGCGCCAGCGTGCCCTTGGTGATGGTCCAGGCGCGGGCCTCTTTCGGGCCGACGGTGAAATAGGTCTGCAAACCCAAGAGCTTGTAGCCCGCGCGGATCAGACGATCCAGCCCGGCCTCGTGCAGGCCCATTTCCTCAAGGAACATCGCGGCCTCTTCATCGGCCAGTTGCGAGATTTCCTCTTCGATCCGGGCCGAGATGACGACCGAAGCCGCCCCCTGACGCGCGGCCATTTCGGCGACGCGGGCCGATTGGCTGTTGCCCTCGGCGGCGCAGGATTCTTCGACGTTGCAGACGTAGAGAACCGGCTTGGACGTCAGCAGTTGCAGCATCCGCCATTGCTTCTGGTCATCGGCCGAGACGGCAACGGTGCGGGCTGGCTTGCCCGCCTCAAGCGCCGCCAGCGCCGCGCGCAGCAGCCGGTCCTGATCGAGCGTGTCCTGATCGCCGCCACGCAGCTTTTTCGCAAGGCTGGTCAGCCGCCGCTCGACCGATTCCAGATCGGCCAGCATCAGTTCGGTTTCAATGGTTTCGGCATCGGCGACCGGGTCGATCCGGCCTTCGACATGGGTGATGTCGCCATCTTCAAAACAGCGCAGCACATGGGCGATAGCGTCGCATTCGCGGATATTGGCAAGGAACTGGTTGCCCAACCCCTCGCCCTTCGAGGCGCCGCGCACAAGACCGGCGATATCGACAAAGGTCATCCGCGTCGGAATGATCTGCTTTGAGCCTGCAATCGCCGCCAGTTTGTCAAGCCGCGCATCGGGCACGGCCACCTCGCCCACATTCGGCTCGATCGTGCAGAAGGGGAAATTGGCGGCCTGCGCGGCGGCAGTCCGGGTCAAGGCATTGAAAAGCGTGGATTTTCCGACATTCGGAAGCCCAACGATACCCATCTTGAAGCCCATTTTGCCCTCCTGGCGCGCAACGCTTGGGGCATAGGGCGGCGCGCGGGCGCGGTCAAGGCTGGACAGGGCCTGCACGCATTGGGGCAGAGTCTCAAAATCGGCGCAAATGGTCGCTGGCGGCGGATCGTGCAAAGGCCATCCGGTTCTATCTGAACGGGTGCAAGGTGCCTGTTTTCGGACAGGAGAATTGGGAAGCCGGTGTCATTCCGGCGCTGCCCCCGCAACGGTGACGGGAGAGATGCGGCAAGGACCACTGGGGGCGCCCCCGGGAAGGTGCCGCGTCAGGCGCGCAAGCGCACTCCCCCAGCCCGGAAACCAGCCCGGCACAAGGCGTCGCACCGCGACGGGGGCAACCCCGCCGCATATCTCAATCCGCCGGCGCGGGGAGGCGCGGGCAAGTCAGGGGGCATCATGCTCAACCCAGCCGAAATCCGTGCGCAATTTGCCGCGCGCCGTCCGAACCAGTCACTGTCGCGCGATCTTTACTGCGACGACGGGGTGTATCAGGCCGACCTCTCGCAGGTCTTTTACCGCGAGTGGCTGTTCGCCCTTCCGGCGGCGGCGCTGGACAAGACCGGCGCCTATCAGACGATGCAGATCGGCGCCTATCCGGTGGTGGTGATCCGTGGTGCCGATGGCCGCATCCGGGCCTTTCACAATGTCTGCCGCCACCGCGGGCAGCGGCTGTGTTCCAAGGCGACGGGGGCCACGCCCAAGCTGGTCTGCCCCTATCACCAATGGACCTATGATCTTGACGGCAAGCTGCTGTTCGCCCGCGACATGGGGCCGGATTTCGACCCGGCCGCGCATGGGCTGAAGAAGGTGCATTGCGTCGATCTGGGCGGGATGGTTTTTGTCTGCCTGGCCGATGTGCCGCCGCCGATTGCCGATCTGGCAGGCAAGCTGACCAGCCACCTTGCCCCTTCGGGCCTGACCGATGCCAAGGTCGCCTTTTCCTCGACCATCGTCGAGAAAGGCAACTGGAAGCTGGTGATCGAGAACAACCGCGAATGCTATCACTGCGGCGGCTCTCACCCGTCGCTGTGCCGGACCTTCTCGGACAATCCCAAGATCGGCGCGATGGACGGGCCGCATTCCGCCAGCCCCGAAATCCTTGCCCATTGGGAGCGGTGCGAAGCGGCGGGCCTGCCGTCGCGCTTTACCCACCACCCCGAGTTTCAATGGCGCCTCGCGCGGATACCGCTGCTGAACAATGCCGAAAGCTATACGATGACGACCAAGGCCGCCGTGGCCCGGCGCATGGGCAAGATGCCGTTCAACGATGCGGGCAGCCTCTTGTTCTACCACTACCCCAACACCTGGAACCATTTCCTGGGCGATCACGCCATCACCTTCCGCGTGCTGCCGATCAGCGCCACCGAAACCGAAGTGACGACGACCTGGCTGGTTAACAAGGACGCGGTGGAGGGGGTGGACTACGACCTCAAGACCCTGACCGAGGTCTGGATGGCCACCAATGACGAAGACCGCATCGTGGTCGAGGAGAACCAGAAGGGCATCCTGTCGCCTGCCTATGAACCCGGCCCCTATTCCACCATTCAGGAAGAGGGCGTGATCCAGTTCGTGGACTGGTATTGCAACCTGATGACGCGGCGGCTGGACCCGCCTTCTGCGCTGGCGGCGGAGTGAACCATGGGCAAGACCCGTCAGAACTGGACCGCCGCGCCCTGGAGCGATGCCGAGCCGCTGGAATGCGCGATGATCGTGCCCGAAAGCGCCGATACCGCCAGCTTTACTTTCCGCGCGCCTTCGGGCGCGTGGTTCGACTATCAGCCGGGGCAGTTCATTACGCTTGATCTGCCGGTTCCGGGCGGCAATGTGCAGCGCACCTATACGATTTCCTCCTCGCCCTCGCGGCCCTTGTCGATCTCGATCACAGTCAAGGCGCAACCGGGGTCGATCGGCACGCGCTGGATGCTGGACCATCTGAAACCCGGAATGCAGCTTCGCGCCTATGGGCCCAGCGGCATTTTCAGTTCGCACCGGCATCCGGCAAAGAAATACCTCTTCATCTCGGCCGGTTCCGGCATCACGCCGATGATGTCGATGACGACCTGGGCCTGGGATTCCGGGCAGATGCCCGACATCGTATTCGTCCATGCCGCGCGCCGCCCGTCCGAGATCATCTTCCGCGAGCGGCTGGAGCAATTCGCCAACCGCGTGCCCGGCCTGCAACTGCGCCTGACGGTGGAAGAGGCCGATCCGTTCCGCGCATGGCCCGGCTACAAGGGGCGTCTCAGCCAGATCATGCTGGGCCTGATGGCGCCGGATTATCTGGAGCGTGAGGTGTTCTGCTGCGGCCCCGAACCCTTCATGCAGGCCGTGCGCGAAATGCTGGCCTCGCTTGGCTATGACATGGGCCGCTATCATCAGGAAAGCTTCGGCGCCCCGGTGGCGACCGAGGCGGATGCGCCGGTTCTGGACGATGTGTCGCCGACGGCGGGGGTAGAGGCCGAGATCACCTTTGCCACCAGTGGCGTGACGGCGGCCTGTGCGCAGACCGATACCGTTCTGGCGGTAGCGAAACGGTCGGGGCTGAACATCCCTTCGGGCTGCACCTTTGGCCTTTGCGGCACCTGCAAGGTGAAGAAAACGGCGGGCGAGGTTCACATGGTCCACAATGGCGGCATCAGTGATGAGGATGTGGCCGACGGCTTCATCCTTGCCTGCTGCTCGCATCCCCTGGGCCGGGTGGAGCTGGCGGTTTAGCGCAGCGCCTGCACCGCCGCCGCCAGCCGGTCTGCCAGCGCAGGCAGATCGGCGGGCGTCAGGCCCCCGGCCTCGATCCGCGCCAGCGGCTCGGCCATCCGGGCGCGGTGGCGCCCATAGCGCGGGTCATAATGCTGCGCCATCAGCCCTTCGGCCAGCGCGGCAAAGCCACCGCTGGCCGCCAGCACCTGCCATTCGGCGATACGGTCGGCGGAATGCAGCGGGCGCAACTGGTCGATCAGCGCGGTCAGGCGGGGAATGTCCCCGGTCAGGTCGCCATAGGCGCGGGTCAGGTAATCCGCCCGCGCCGCCAGTGGCGCCGAAAGCGCGATGCGCGGCGCGGCCAGCATGGCCTTCCATAGGTTGGGCGGCAGGCGCAGGTTGCCGACCTTGGCGCTTTCCGCCTCGACCACCACCGGCCTTGCCGGGTCCAGTGCGGCCATCGCCATGGCCAGCCGCCCCTCGAACCCGCGCTGCGCCGGTTGCGGCCCCACCGCCCCAAAGAGCGAGCCGCGATGGTTCGCCAGCCCCTCAAGATCAATCACCTGCACCCCGCGCGCGGGCAGCAGGTTCAGGATGTCGGTCTTGGCGGTGCCGGTATTGCCGTCCAGCACCACCAGAGGCGCCGGGAAAGGCGCCTCATACAGCGCCCGCACCACCAGCCCGCGCCACGCCTTGTAACCGCCTGCCAGCGTTTCCACCCGCCAGCCGATCTGCGACAGGATCGTGGCAAATGACCCCGACCTTTGCCCGCCCCGCCAGCAATAGACCAGCGGTCGCCAGCCCCCCGGCTTGTCGGCAAGGCTGTCAAGCAGGTGCCGGGCCGCATTGCGCGCCACCAGCGCCGCCCCCAGCTTGCGCGCGGTAAAGGGGTTCACCTGTTTGTAGATCGTGCCGACGCGGGCGCGCTCTTCATCATCCAGCACCGGCAGGCTGATCGCGCCCGGCAGATGATCCTCGGCGAACTCCAGAGGCGCCCGCACGTCGATGATGTCGTCAAAGCCGTGGCGGGCAAGCTCGGTCAGATGGGTCAGGGTGATGGCCATGATCCTTGATAGCCAAAGTGGCAAGTGGCGGAAAGGTGCCTGTATCGGCCCCGGTGCCGCATCGGCTCTGGCCAGCCGGGCCCGGGCTGGGGAAACTTGGCCCATGCGTTTCCTGATCCTTCTCCCCCTGCTTTTCCTGTTGGCGGCCCCTGTCCGGGCGCAGGATGCCGCCGCCCTTGTCACCGCCGCCCGCGCGCAGGTGGGCGTGACGCTGATCTATGACGGGGCCTATGTCGCGCTGGACTATCCGGGCGGCGATGTGGCGCCCGAACGCGGTGTCTGCACCGATGTCCTGATCCGCGCCTTCCGGGCGGCTTGGGGGATCGACCTTCAGCGCGCCATCCACCGCGACATGAGCCGCGCCTTTGAGGTTTACCCCGACCAATGGGGCCTGATCGCGCCCGACCGCAACATCGACCACCGCCGGGTGCCGAACCTGCGCAGCTTGTTCACCCGCGCCGGGGCCGAGCTTGAGCCGGGCAGCACCGATTTCCGCCCCGGCGATATCGTAAGCTGGCGCCTGCCCGGCAACCTGCCGCATATCGGCATCGTCAGCGACCGGCTGGGCGATGACGGGGCGCGCCCGCTGATCCTGCACAACATCGGCGGCGGCGCGCAGGAAGAAGACATGCTGCATTCATTCCCGATCACCGGCCACTACCGGATCACCCCCGAAGCGGCCGAATGGCTGCGCGCGCTGGACCGCTGAACCGGACCTGAGCCCCGGCACCCCCACCGGAATCGCTGCAAGAGCCACAGGCGCTGGGCGGCTGTCTGCTGAACGGCCGGTCGTGACCGGCATCTGTCCGACATACACAAAACTTGTCTGACATGTATTGACATGCAGCCATACAGACCCGTATGAATGTCGAACAACAGCCGGGCGCAGATGCCATGCCCCGGCCGGGCGGCAAACGGGGGACAAGCCACATGATCATCACCGATGTCGAGGTCCGGGTCTTCCTGACCACCACCCGGCGCCACTCGGATACGGCGGGTCATGCCCACCCCGGCCCGGCGCATCAGGTGCAGCAGGCGATGCTCACGATCCGCACCGAAGACGGCCATGCCGGCCATTCCTTTACCGCGCCGGAAATCGTCCGGCCGCATGTGATCGAGAAATTCGTGAAGAAGGTGCTGATCGGTCAGGATGCCCGCGACCGCGAGCGTCTGTGGCAGGATCTGGCGCATTGGCAGCGCGGCTCGGCTGCGCAACTGACCGACCGGACACTGGCGGTTGTCGATTGCGCGCTGTGGGATCTGGCGGGGCGGGCGCTGAATCAGCCGGTCTACAAACTGATCGGCGGCTACCGCGACAAGGTTCTGGCCTATGGCAGCATCATGTGCGGCGACGAGCTGGATGGTGGACTTGCCACGCCCGAAGATTACGGCCGCTTTGCCGAAACGCTGGTGAAACGCGGCTACAAGGGCATCAAGCTGCACACATGGATGCCGCCCGTGTCCTGGGCGCCAGATGTGAAGATGGACCTGCGGGCCTGCGCCGCCGTGCGCGAAGCGGTTGGCCCCGATATCAGCCTGATGATCGACGCCTTCCACTGGTATTCGCGCAGCGAGGCACTGGCGCTGGGGCGCGGTCTTGAAAAGCTGGGCTTCGACTGGATCGAGGAACCGATGGATGAACAATCCATGTCCTCTTACAAATGGCTGGCCGACAATCTGGATATTCCGGTCATCGGCCCGGAAAGTGCAGCGGGCAAACACTGGCACCGCGCGGAATGGATCGCCTCGGGCGCCTGCGACATCCTGCGGACCGGTGTGAACGACGTGGGCGGCATCACCCCCGCGCTGAAGACCATGCATCTGGCCGAAGCCTTCGGGATGCAATGCGAGGTTCACGGCAATACCGCGATGAACCTGCATGTCGTGGCCGCCACCAAGAATTGCCGCTGGTATGAACGCGGGCTGCTGCACCCGTTCCTCGAGTATGACGACGGGTTCGACTATCTGCGGCAATTGTCCGACCCGATGGACAGCGAAGGATATGTTCATGTCCCCGACCGCCCCGGGCTGGGCGAGGACATCGACTTTGACTTCATCGAGAACAACCGCGTGGCATAGGGATCGGCGCCGTGAAGCAGATCCTCGCCTTCGGAGACAGCCTGACATGGGGCGCCGACCCAGCCACCGGCCTGCGCCATCCGCCCCGGGCGCAATGGCCTGCGGTGCTGGAAGCGGAACTGGCCGGGACCGCCCGGGTCACCGGCGACGGCATCGGCGGGCGCACCACCTGCCGCGATGATCATGGCGGGCCAGCCTGCCGCAACGGTGCCAAGGCACTGCCGCAGGCGCTCTCGGCGCATATGCCGCTGGATCTGGTGATCCTGATGCTGGGCACCAATGACCTCAAGGCGGTGCATGGCGGTCGCGCGGTGGGGGCACAGGCGGGCCTGCGCCGTCTGGTCGAGATCATCGACACTTTCCCTTACAAACCGCGCAGCGCACGGCCGCACATCCTGATCGTGGCACCGCCCCTGTGCATCGCGCCAGAGGGCAATGCCCCACCGGGCGGCCGCGACCCTGCCGAATTCCGCCTGCTCGCTCCGCTTTTCCGCGCGCTGGCCGAACAGACCGGCTGCGGCTTTTTCGATGCCGCAACCGTGGTGAACCCCTCGCCCGTCGATGGCGTTCACCTTGAAGCCGAAGAAACCGCAATCCTTGGCCGTGCGCTGGCTGCGCCGGTCCGGGCCCTGCTGGACTGAACCCTGCGGGGGCCCTCCCCCGCGGACACAGGCGAGCCGCACGCCCCGCTGTGGCAGTTTTTGGGAGGAAACATGAAACATCTTTTTGCATCCGTGGCGCTGGCGGCGCTGATGACCGGGGCGCTGCCCGTCATCACTCTGGCCGAAACACCCGACGATCAACTTGTCGTCGCCACCACGATGAGCAACATCCTGACGCTTGACCCCGCCGCCATCACTGGCCGCGAAACGGTTCAGGTTCTGAACAACATCTATGACACGCTGCTGGTGCTTTCGCCGGTGGACAAAAGCCTGCAACCGCGGCTTGCCGAAAGCTGGAGCATCTCGGAAGACCGCATGAAGGTGACCTTCAAACTGCGGGCCGATGCCAAATTCGCCTCGGGCAATCCGGTGACGGCGCAGGATGTGGCGTGGAGCCTGAAGCGGCTGCTGACGCTGAATCTGGCGCAATCCTCGTTCCTGAAAACCCGCGGCTATTCGGCCGAAGCGGCCGATGCGCTGTTCGTGGCTGTCGATGACCATACGTTCGAGCTGAACCTGCCGCAGCCCGATGATCCAGCGCTGATCCTGATGGTGCTGGCGCAGAACGGCCCCGGTTCGATCCTCGACAGCAAAACCGTGCTGGAGAATGAAAAGGACGGCGATCAGGGTCAGGCGTGGCAGACGCTGAACTCGGCGGGTTCGGGCCCCTATGGGCTGACGAAATGGGCGTCGAACGAATACATCATCCTGACCCGGAACGAGGGTTATTGGGGCGACGCGCCGGCCATGGAGCGCATCCTGCTGCGCCATCTGCCGGAATCGCAATCGCAGCGCCTGATGCTGGAACAGGGCGATATCGACGTCGCCTATTCGCTCTTGGCCCCCGACCTGACCGCGCTGGCCAGCAATGACAAGATCCGGGTCGAATCCACGCCCGGCGCCGGGTTCTACTACCTGTCGGTCTCGATGAAGGACGAGCGTTTCGCCAAGAAGGAAGTGCGCGAGGCGCTGCGCCTGCTGATCGACTATGACGGCCTCGACAAGGCGGTGATGCCCTATTACGGCAAGAAGCATCAGCGCGGCATCTCGACCGGGGTCATCGGTCTGCTGCCCGATCCGGGCTATACGCTGGATGTCGCCAAGGCCAAAGAGCTGCTGGCCGCCGCCGGTTACCCCGACGGGTTCAAGACCACCCTGCGCGTGCTGTCAGAGGAGCCTTTCCTCAAGGCGGGCACCGCGATCCAGAACACGCTGGCACAGGCGGGGATCGAGGCGGAACTGATCACCGGCTCGGGCGACCAGATCTATGGCGCGATGCGCGAACGGAACTTTGAGCTGCTGGTGGGCCGGGGCGGCGGCGGGCAACAGCCGCACCCCGACAGCAACCTGCGCGCGCTGGCCTACAACCCCGACAATTCGGACGAAGCCAAGCTGACCAATTATCAAGGCTGGCGCACCAGCTATTTCGACGAGGCGCTGAACAAGATGATCGAAGGCGCCCTGCTGGAACGCGATCTGGCCAAGCAGAAGGCGGCCTATGAGGCAATTCAGGTCTATATGGACACCTCTGTCATGTCGATCCTGCCCTTCTCGGAAACCGTCGATACCGCAGCCTATCAGGCCGATGTCGCCGGGCTGGTGGTGAACCCCTGGCTGACCCGGTTTGAGGACGTTACCAAAACGCGCTGACGCCCGTTGCCATGACCGGCCTTGAAGGGCGCACCCAGATCGGGTGCGCCCTTTGCCTTTGCCTCTATCCCCTGCCCGACCCAAACAGAAAGGCCGCGCCGGGTTTCCCCTGCGCGGCCTTTCTGTTTCAGCGGGGCTTGTTCAGGCGGCAGATGCCTTGCCTGCGCCTTCATATTCCAAAGAAGCCCCGATCAGTTCACGGGCATAGGGATGCGTGGCGCCGTTGCCCTGAATGGCCGAAGTGGGCAGAATCTCGGTGATCTCACCATGCAGCATCACCGCAAAACGGTCGCACATATGGTCCACCACCGCGAGGTCATGCGTCACCATGATATAGGTAAAGCCCCGCTCCGCCCGCAACCGCTGCAACAGGTTCAGGATTTCCGCCTGCACCGACACATCCAGCGCCGAGGTGGGTTCATCCAGCAGCAACAGTTGCGGTTGAAGGATCAGGGCGCGGGCGATGGCGACGCGCTGCCGCTGCCCGCCCGAAAGCTGATGCGGAAAGCGGTCGAGGAAATCGACCGGCAGGCCGACATCGACCATCGCCTGCTGCATCCGCTCCTCGCGGCGGTCCAGCCCGTGAATGCGCAACGGTTCGGCCAGAACGGTGCGCACCGACTGGCGGGGATGCAGGCTGCCGTAAGGATCCTGAAACACCATCTGCAACATGCGGCAACGCTCTTTCACCGGCAGGTCGCGCAGGTTGCGCCCGTCAATGGTGATGGCGCCGGTCCAGAAATCGGTCAGCATCGACAGGCAGCGCAGCACAGTCGATTTGCCCGATCCGCTTTCGCCCACGAGGCCAAAGCATTCGCCGGGGGCCACGTCGAAACTGACGTTCGGCAGGACTTTGGCCAGACCAAAGCTGATCGACAGGTCGCGGATGGCAACGGATGCGGTCATGGCAGCGGCTCCTCTTTCCATTCGGGCTTGCGGTCCAGCACGGCCAGCGGCGCGTGATTGCCGCCGATCCGCGGCTGCGCGGCCAAAAGGCCCTGTGTGTAGGGGTGCCGGGCCTGACCGAACTCACCTGCTTTCAGCACCTCGACCACGCGGCCGGCATACATGATCAGCACCCGGTCGCAGAAATTGCGCACAAGGTTCAGGTCATGGGAAATCATGATCAGGCCGATGCCACGATCCTTCACCAACCCGTCAAGGATGTTCAGCACCTGCAACCGCACGGTGACATCCAGCGCGCTGGTCGGTTCATCGGCAATCACCAGATCGGGGTCGGCCAGCAGCATCATGGCGATCATCACCCGTTGCCCCATGCCGCCCGAAATCTCGTGCGGGTAAAGGTCATGCACCCGCTCGGGGTCGCGGATCTTCACCGCCGCCAGCATTTCAAGCACCTTGGCGCGGGCTTCGGCCTTGGTGCAGCGGAAATGGCGCAGATAGGTCTCGGCCACCTGATGGCCGACCTGCTGGATCGGGTTCAGGCTGAACTTCGGGTCCTGCAGGATCATCGACATCCGCCGGCCGCGGACCTTGAGCATGTCGCGTTCCGACAGGGCCAGCAGATCGGTTTCTTCAAAACGCAGGGTATCGGCGCTGATCACCGCCCCCGGCAACAGCCGCAGCAAGGCCCGCCCGACGGTGGACTTGCCCGAGCCGCTTTCGCCGACGATGCCCAGCCGCTCGCGGCCCAACTGAAAGCTCACGCCACGCACGGCATCGGCGGGCGCACCCGGATAGCGCACGCAGAGGTTCTTCACATCAAGAATGGGATCCTGCATCACATCACCGCCGGTTCATCTGCTTGGGGTCCAGCGCATCGCGCAACCCGTCGCCCAGAAGGTTGAAGGCAAGGCTGACCGACAGGATCGCCAGACCCGGAAAGGTCACCAGCCACCAACTGTCGATCATATAGCGCCGCCCGGTGGCAATCATGGCGCCCCATTCCGGCAGCGGCGGCTGCGCGCCAAGGCCAAGAAAACCAAGCCCCGCCGCCGTCAGGATAATCGTGGCCATGTTCAGCGTGAGGCGGATCATCACCGAGGGCAGGCACATCGGCATGATCGACTTGACGATGATCCGCAGCGCCGAAGCGCCCTGCAACCGCGCCGCCGCGATGTAATCGGCCTTGCGAAAGGTCAGCGTCTCGGCCCGCGCCAGACGGGCGATGGGCGGCCATGCGGTAAGGCCGATGGCGATGATCGCATTGTTCAGGCTGGGCCCAAGGGCGGCCACGAAGGCCAGCGACAGGATCAGGCTGGGGAAGGACAGGAAGATATCGGTAATCCGCATCATCACCGTGTCAAAGCGGCCCCCGATATAACCCGCCGTCGTTCCCACCAGAAGCCCGATGGGACCGACGACGATGGTGACCAGAAACACGATCCGCAGCGTGATCCGCGCCCCCCAGACCAGCCGTGAGAAGATGTCACGGCCCAACTCGTCGGTGCCGAACAGATGGCCGTTTCCGGGCGGCTGCAGGACGTTGTTCAGATCCTGCAAATAGGGATCATGGCTGGCAATCCAGGGCGCGAACAGCGCGGTCAGGATCAGCACACTCAACACGATCAGCCCAAAGGCCGAAGTCGGCGTGCGCCACAAAAAGGCGATGATGTTGCGCAGGGCCAGCAGCGGGGCGGGCAGGCGCGAGTGCGGACGGGCGGTGCTGGTCATTTCGTCCTCGGGTCAAAGAGCCGATAGAGAAGGTCGGAGATCAGGTTCAGCAGGATGAAGATGCAGCCGACGATCAGCACGCAGGTCATCACCGCATTCATGTCGCCGATGATCAGATTGTTGGTCAGATACTGGCCAAAGCCGGGCCAGGCAAAGACGGTCTCGATCAGCACCGCACCTTCCAGCAGACCGCCGTAGGCCAGAGCGATGATGGTAACCAGTTGCACCCGGATGTTGCCGAAGGCATGGCGCCAGATGGTCTGGCCACGCGACAGGCCCTTGACCCGGGCCGTGGTCATGTATTCTTGCCCCAACTGGTCCAGCATGAAACTGCGGGTCATCCGGGTGATATAGGCGGAAGAGGAATAGCCCAGCAGGCTGGCCGGCAGGATCAGGTGGTTGACCGCAGACCAGAACACATCGCGGTCGCCCGCCAGCAGGCTGTCGATCAGCAGGAAACCCGTGCGCTCGTCAATCAGGCCGATGTAGAACTGGCTCATCCGGCCCGAACCGCCGACCCAGCCAAGGCCCGCATAGAACACCAGAAGCGCGATCATCCCGGTCCAGAAAATCGGCATCGAATGGCCGAACAGGCTGAAGACGCGCACCAGATGATCGGGCCAGCGGTCTTTGTTCACCGCCGCCGTGACGCCAAGGGGAATGCCCAGCCCGGCCCCGATCAGGATGGCAAAGGTCGCAAGCTCGATCGTGGCAGGCATCACATGCAGGATGTCTTCGATAACCGGCTGTCCGGTGCGGATCGAGGTGCCGAAATTGCCGGTCAGCACATCGCCCAGATACCGCAGGAACTGTTCCCAGATCGGCCGGTCCAGACCCAACTGGTTGAACACCATCTCATAAGTCTCGCGTGAGGCGTCTTCGCCGACGATGGCCCGCACCGGATCGGCGGGCATCATGCGACCGATCACGAAAGTCAGCAGCAGCAGGCCGAAAAGCGTGATTGCAATAGTTGCAACCTGCCCGGCCACCTGCCTGAGGCGGATGTGTGATAGTGCCATGTTCCCCCCGATGTCCTGTCGCCCGATACGGCGAAGCTGACAGAAATCAAAATCTGTCTGACAAGTTATCCGCTATGTCTCACGCAAGGCGAATCGAGTCAAGCGAAAGCTCAGAGGAAGTCGTCGCGGCGCGGGGAAAACACATCGATCAACTCCCCCTCTTCCAGACAGATGCAGCCGTGCTGCACGCCCGAGGGGATCACCAGACTGCCGCCCTGTTGCAGGTGATGGGCCACGCCGTCGCGGTAAAACTCAAAGCGGCCCTTGGCAACATAGGTGGATTGCACATGAATATGGCTGTGCAGCGCCCCGGACGCCCCGGTTTCAAAGCGGAAAGACACAACCATCTGCGCCGGAGATTCGGACAGAACCTGACGGGCAACGCCGGGTGCCGAGACGCGGACAGGATAGGTTGGCAACGGGGCGGTGTCGGTCATCGGGCAATCTCCTGAAATGCGATGCCCTGCTATACACGTTGAAATCCTGTCAGACAAGATTGGGCAAACGCCAGACTATTCTGCCGTCCTTTTCCCGCCGCCAAGAAGCTCCTGATAGCGGTCCAGACTGCCGCGCAGATGTTCGCGCATCCGCTCTCGCGCAGCGGCGCCGTTGCCTGCGGTGATGGCATCGACGATGTTGCGATGCTCCTCCTGCAGATGCAGGTTGAAATCCTTGGGCCGCGCGCCGGGCTGGGCGCCCTGCAACTCGCCGCGCGGGATGATGCCCTGCCGGATCAGTTGCAGGAACTCGGGAAAGCGGCGGTTCTGCGTCGCTTCGGCAATCGCCAGATGAAAGGCGAAATCGGCGTCGCGGGTGGGCAACCCCTGTCGCAGACAATCCACCACATGGGCATGGGCATCGTGGATCGCCTCAAGCTGCACCGGAGAGCGCCGCGCCGCCGCCAGCGCCGCCGCTTCGATTTCAAACGCGGTGCGCAGCTCCAAAAGCTCAATCACCGAGGAAATCCGCGCCGTGGTCAGGTCGTCGAAGGCCCGCCCGGGGCGGTTCGCCGGGTCCAGCACGAAAACGCCTGCACCTTTCTTGGCCTCGACCAGCCCGTCGGCACGCAGGGCAGCGATGGCCTCGCGCACCACGGCGCGGCTGACGGCGTGGATGCGGGTCAGTTCGGCCTCGCTGGGCAGTTTGTCGCCGGGCTTGTAGGTGCCCGCCTCCAGCGCCGCACGCAGGGCATTGCCGATCTGCGAAACCAGAGACTCGGCCCCCGGCTGCCGTATGGTCTTGGCTGTTGCTGTCATGGGGCCCCGCCGGTTGTCTGACACGTCACTGGACAGGAGTGCTAAACGTTTCGCAGGGGGTCAGGCAAGCCCTGTCGCATAATCTCAGATCGCACGGGCCAGCCAGTCAAAGGCGGCGGCCTGCCGGTCGGGGCCGAAGACATGCCCGCCGGGATGATCTTGCAGGCACAAGGCCCCCGCCGCACCATGGGCCGCCCAGACCGCTGCCAGCTTGTCCCGCGCGACCTCTGTGGCGGCAGGCGGAAACAGCGCATCGGCGCGGCCCCACTGGAACAGCCCCGGCTTGGGCGCCGCAAGGGCGGCGATGTCGGGCAGGTCCAGGTCACGCGCCACCAAAGGATGCGTCATCCAGAAGGCTGATTGGCCCCGGGTCTGGTTGTTGCCCTCAACCAGAAGACCCGGCAGACTGGCCATCCAGCACGAGGCGACAAAGCCCGCGACCCGTGGCGACAGCGCCGCCACCTGCCAGGCGCGGAACGCCCCCATCGAAAAGCCGACAGCGGTGATGCGCCCTGCGTCAACCTCGGGCTGCGCGGCAAGGAATTCGGCGGCACGCAGATCTTCCCAGGCCATGATCCCCGCAGGCGACAGCCCCAGTTGCAACAGGTTCGCAGCCAGCGCCTGCTGCGCCTCATAGCCGTTGCCGGCCCGCGCCCCCCAGTTCAGCGCATCGACCGCCAGCACGGCATAGCCACGCCGCAAAAGCGCATCGCCAAAAGGGTGACCGCCAAAGCAGCGGTCCCACCAGCCTTGCGCACCCTCTGGCAGCGGGCCGGGCGGCGTCAGGCATTTTGCAGCGCCGATGCGGAACTCTGACCCATGGTCATGCAGCGCCAACACCGCCGGCACAGGCCCCCGCGCCCTGGGCACGGCAAACAGCGCCTGCGCGGTCAGACCATCGGTCAGGGTCAGGCGCAGCAGGCGAATGCGACCGCCGTGGCGGTCTTCCTCGGCCAGAACCTCGGGGGCAAAGGCGGGGGCAGGCAGGTCGGGCAGGATCAACGCCCGCAGATGCGGCAGCACCCTGTCGCGCCAGAGCGCCGGATCACCGCCTGTCGCCGCATAGCCCATGGGAAAGCCGCGCCGCGCCGCCAGACGGCCCAGAGCGGGCACAAGATTGCTGCCGGTGATGTCACCCTGCGCCATCGGCCCCTGCCAGAACGGACTCGGCCACGGCCATCATCAGCGGACCCACGCCCTTGGCGTCATCCGATACCACATCCTCGGTCAGATAATAACCGGGAGAACCGTCGCGTTCGCGCCCAGAAAAGGGGCCAAGCCCCGCCACATGACAAATTCCGGTCAGGCCCGCGCCTGGCGTGACCCGCGCAGACAGCGCGGTCAGCGCGCGTAAACCGGCGGCGCGCAGGCGGCTGGCTTCGGCGCCGACCACCAGCCCCAGCCGGGCGGCACGCAGAAAGGCATAGGCGAACATCGCCGATGCCGATGATTCATCATAGTTGCCCGCCAGTTGCGGCTGGTCCAGCACCTGCGGCCACAGCCACAACGCCCCCTGCCGTTCCGCCAAAGCCAGCAGGATCGCACGGGTCTGGCCGCGCAGGCTGGCCGTTGCGGCATCCGGCGGCAGCCCGCCCAGCGCATCGACCAATGCCATGACCAGCCAGCCTATCGCCCGTGCCCAGACCGCGGCCGACTTGCCGGTTCGGGCATCGGCCCAGCTCTGAAGGCGGCTGTCGTCATAGCCATGCACATGCAGCCCGCCCGGCGCGACCGTCAGCGCAAGAGCGGTCGCAAATTGCAGCAGCGCATCAGTGATGCGCGCACTGTCGCCCGTGGCCAGCGCGTATTCGATCTGGAACGGCAGGCCCATATACAGCCCGTCCAGCCAGACCTGATGCGGATAGCGTTGCTTGTGCCAGTAATTCCCCGCGGGAATGCGTGGATGGTGGTCCAGTTGCGCGGCCAGATGCCCTGCCGCCGCCATGAAGCGGGGATCGCCCGTCAGCCGCCCCAGCGGCAACAGCACACGCCCGGCAAGGATGTTGTCGATGTTGAACTCTTCCGCCGTATAGTCCCGCAACCGGCCATCCCCGGCCACCTGCGGGCCGATCAGCCGCAAAAGATGTGCATTCCAGCGCGGGTCGCCGGTCGCCTCGGCCAAAAGATGCAGGCCCCAATAGATGCAGCCATCTTCATAGCACCACCGGCCCGCCTTGTAGGGGGCATAGCGGGCGGCATAGGCATCAAGATAATCGGACAGGATCATGGTGCGGTCTCAGGGCGGCGGCAGGCGGTAAAGCTCGGCCGGGTTCTGTGCCAGCACCCGGTCGCGGCTGCCCTCTGGCAGCCAGGCCAGCGACAACTCGGCCAATGCCTCCTCATCTGGATAGTCTGCACCCGTCTTCACACCGTTATGCGGCCAGTTGGTGCCCCAGACGATCCGCTCGGGCGCATGGGCCGCGATCCGGCGCGAAGGGGCGGCGACATCGGCATAGGGCCATGGCAGGCGGCTGCTTTCATAGGCGCCCGCGAACTTGAACCAGCAGTTGCCGCGGTCGATCAGACCGCACAGGGCATCCACCTCGGGGCTGTCGGCCGCGACGCCGCGAAAGAACTTGCCGTGGTGGTCAAAGACCCATCGCGCGCGCAACCGTTTCAGCCGCGGCAGATGCGCCAGAAGGTCCGAACCGTCGAACTGCACCGCCAACATCCAGCCCGCATCATGGGCGATGGCATCCACCGCCTCAAGCTGCGCCAGACCCACGGCACCGCCCGGCAGGTCCATGATCCGCGCCCCGACGATCCGCCGCGATGCCAGCCGGTCGATTTCCGCGCCCGGGGTTTCCGGGCCGATCACCGCCACACCCCAAGCACAATCGCCCATCACCTCAAGACAGGCCAGAAGATTGCCATTGTCGTGCTGATGCGCGTTGGCCTGGGTGATGATCACCCGCTCCAGCCCCAGCCAGCGCATGACGCGGCGATAGGCGCCATCGTCCGGCAAAGGGGCCTGCGGCAGGCCGGGGCCGCCGGGCAGCGCGGGAAAACCGGGCACATACATGTGCATCTGCGTATCGGTGGCCCCTTTGGGAAAAGGCAGCGCAGGCGGCACGCCGGTCAGCTTGCGGGTGATCATGCCTCGGCCATCCGATATTCGCGCAGCGCATCGCGGTTCACCTCGATGCCCAGCCCGGGCCTGTCGGGAATAGCCACCACACCCTGCACGGCCTCGATCGGGGTTTGAAGAACCGCCTGCCGGAAAGGATTGTGAGTGCGGTCAAACTCAAGGATCGGTTCAACTGGATGCAGTCGCACCGGATCGGGCACCATCGCCGCCATGAATTGCAGCGCGGCAGCAATCTGAACCCCCGTGCCCCAGACATGCGGCACCACGCGGATGCCGTGCAGGCTGGCCAGCGCCATGATGTTCTGCGCTTCGGAAAAGCCGCCGACGCCGCACAGATCGGGTTGCAGGATGTCCACCGCCCGCCCTTCGATTGCGGGCCACATGCCCCAGCGGCTGTGCCAGGTTTCGCCCCCCGCCACCGGAATCGGCTGACCTTCGCGCACGGCCCGGTAGGCCGAGAGCTGTTCGGGAACCACCGGCTCTTCGAACCAGTCGATCTCCAGCTCTGCCGCGGCCTGCCCCAGCCGGATCGCCTCGGCCACCGTATAGCCGTGGTTCGCGTCGATCATCAGCCGCATGTCGGGGCCAATCGCCGCGCGCACGGCGCGGATCACGCGCAGATCCTCGGCCACGCCAAAGCCGATCTTGATCTTGCAGGCGTGAAAGCCTTGCGCCCGGTGCCCGGCCATCTCTTCGGCATTGTCCTGCACGCGGTCCACGCCGTCGCGCTTGAAACTGCCCGTCGCATAGGCGCGAACCTTTTCCCGCCAGCGCCCGCCCAGCAGCACCGAAACCGGCTGGCCAAGCGCCTTGCCCTTGATGTCCCACAGCGCGATGTCGATGCCCGACAGCGCCGTGATGGTCAGGCCACGCTGCCCCTGATCACGCAGGGCATTGTAGAGCGTGGCCCATATCTTGCCGGTTTCCAGCGGGTTCTGGCCAATCAGCCAATCCGCATAGGTCCGCACCACCGCCGCATTGGGCCGCGCCGGGCCAAGGCATTCGCCCCAGCCCACCGTGCCGTCATCGCATTCGACTTCCACCAAAACATGGGCCCGCCGGTCAAAGCGCATCGAGGCGCTTTCGAACGGAACCTCCAGCCGGTGTTCCAGCAGGTGGGTGCGAACCGCGGCAATCTTCATCGCGGCATCACCGCTGCCACGGCGCGATCAGGGCCGCCAGATCGGCTTCGTCACGCGCGCTGAGGTCGGTCAGCGGCGGGCGCACCGGCCCGGCAGCAAAGCCCTGCAAACGCACGCCGGCCTTGACGGCCGACACGGCATAACCCTTGGCCCGGCTGCGGATTTCCATGAACGGATAGAAGAACGTGTTCAGGATCCTTTCGCAGGTCGCCCGGTCGCCACCGCGCAGCGCGGCATAGAATTCATTCGCCAGCCCCGGCACAAAGTTGAAGACCGCGCTGGAATAGGTGGTGAAACCGGCACCCAGATAGGCTTCTGCGAACAGTTCCGCCGTGGGCATCCCGCCCAGATAAATCAGCCGGTCGCCCATCTTGGCGGTGATCTGGCGCACAAGGCCGATATCGCCGGTGCCATCCTTGAACCCGATCAGGTTCGGGCAGGCATCGCAAAGGCGGGCCAGCGTATCGGCCTGCAACACCGCATTGTCGCGGTTGTAGACCATGACACCGAAATCGACCGACTGGCAGACCTTCTTGACGTGCTGGAACAGCCCCTCTTGCGGCGCGTCAATCAGGTAATGCGGCAGCAGCAGAATGCCGTCGGCCCCGATCTTTTCCACCGATTGCGCAATCTCGACCGCCATTTCGGTGCCATAACCGCAGCCCGAAACGATGGCGGTATCGCCCGACACGTCCTTGGCGGCCTTCACGATGGCCGGAATCTCGCGCGGGGCCAGCGAGAAGAACTCTCCGGTGCCACCTGCCGCAAAGAGGACCGGCGCCTTGTAACCTGCCAGCCATTCGACATGGGCGCGATAGCTGTCTTCGGCAAATTTGCCCGCGGCATCAAAATGGGTGACCGGGAAGGACAAGAGGCCCGACCCCAGCTTCTCCTTGATCTCGTTCGGCGTCATCTGGCGATTCCCTTGTTGTAGATGTCATGCGAACGGAACCATGCTCCGCCCCCTTGTGTCAACAACTTATCATACAGATTATATGATAAGTTATCGCGCCAGCCAGCCGCCATCGACATTCAGCACCGCGCCATGGATGTAGGCGGCGGCGGGGGAACACAAAAACACCGCCGCCCCGGCAACATCTTCGGCCGCACCCCAGCGGCCCGCCGGAATCCGGTCAAGGATCGCCTTGGATCGCTCGGGGTCGGCCCGCAGTGCCTCGGTGTTGTTGGTTCCGATATAACCGGGGGCGATGGCATTCACGTTGATGCCCCGTGCCGCCCATTCATTGGCCATCAGCTTGGTCAGACCGGCGACGCCATGTTTGGAGGCTGTATAGCTGGGCACCCGGATGCCCCCCTGAAACGACAAGAGCGAAGCAATGTTGACGATCTTGCCCGGACGGGCGCGGGCCAGCGCTTCACGCGCGAAGACCTGACAGGTGAAAAACACCGCCTTCAGGTTCACGTCGATCACATCGTCCCAATCGGCCTCGCTGAAATCGACCGAGTCGGCGCGGCGGATGATGCCGGCATTGTTCACCAGAATGCTGAACCCCGTCCCGGCAAACACATCGCGCGCCGCCATCGGATCGGCAAAATCCAGCGCCAGCGCCGAAGCCCTGCCGCCGGCCCGCGCGATCATCTCCAGCGTCGCATCGCAATCCCGCCGCGCCGTACAGACAACCTCGGCCCCTGCCCGCGCCAGGCCCAGCGCAATCGCCTGCCCCAGCCCGGTGTTGGCACCTGTTACCAGAGCCTTATGGCCCAGCAAAGAAAAGGGATTCACCGCAAATCTCCCGGCTGGATAAAGTCCATGTCGGTATAGTCGATATTGTCGCCTGCCATGGCCCAGATGAAGGTATAGGCACCGATCCCCGCCCCGGAATGGATCGACCAAGGCGGCGAAATCGCCCCCTCCTCATTGCCGATAAACAGATGGCGGGTCTCTTGCGGTTCGCCCATCAGGTGCAGGACACGGGACTTTTCCTCCATGCCGAAGTAAAGATAGGCCTCCATCCGGCGGTCGTGAATATGGCTGGGAATGGTGTTCCAGACCGAGCCGTCCTCAAGCGAGGTATAGCCTAGGATCAATTGGCAGCTTTCCATCACAAGCGGATGGATGAACTGGTTTATGGTGCGCTTGTTCGAAGTTTCGGCCGCACCCAGCTTGACCTCCTTGCTGTCGGCCAGCGTCACCAGCCGGTTGGGGCAGGTGCGGTGCGCCGGGCAGGAGGTGATGTAAAAGCGCCCATTGCCCGCAAAGGTCACCGGCCCGGCGCCCATGCCAAGATAAAGCACATCCCCCCGGTCCAGCATCCAGCTTTCACCCGCAGCCGAAACGGTGCCGGCATCACCGATGTTCACGATCCCCATTTCGCGGCGATCCAGAAACGAAGGCGTGCCGGCCTCTGCAACCCTGTCCAGCACAAGCGCCCCGCCGGCGGGCACCGCGCCCCCCATCACGAAGCGGTCGTAATGGGTATAGATCAGCCGGATTTCGCCATCTGCGAACATGCCATCCGCCAGAAAATGGCGGCGCAATGTGGCAGTATCCATCGCCCGGGCAAAATCGGGATGAACGGCCTGACGGGTTTCGACGGTCAGCATGGGGGCCTCCAAGAACGACATATCATATTAATTGACACTTATTGTATGATGTGTTTTCTGAGTCAAGCAGGATTGCACCCGACCGCTGCCAGCGTCATGGTGCCCCGCCTGTAATATGAGAGGGGACGTCGTGCGCATTCTTGCCTTGGGCGAAGTCATGATAGAGCTGTCCGCCGCCGGAGCGGATGCAGGGCCCGGCCTCTGGCGGCAGGGATTGGCCGGCGACACCTTCAACACCGCCTATTATCTGGCGGCGCTGCGCCCGGACTGGCAGGTTGGCTATGCCACCCGGCTGGGGGCCGATGCCATCTCGGATGCGGCGCTTGCCACCATTGCCGCCGCAGGCATCCGCACCGACCGGATCACCCGCGACCCGGACCGCAGCATCGGGCTTTACATGATCAGCGTCACGAATGGCGAGCGCAGCTTCAGCTATTGGCGCGGCCAATCCGCCGCCCGGATGATGGCCGAAGATGCGGGCTGGCTGGCAGAAAGCTTTGACGGTGCCGATGTCATCTACCTCTCGGGGGTCACGCTGGCGATCCTGTCGCCCGCAGCGCGTGAGCGGCTCTTTGCCGCCTTGCAGGGCCGGGACGTGGTGTTCGATCCGAACATCCGTCCCCGCCTTTGGGAAACGCCCGAGGTTCTGCGCGCCACGATCACCCGCGCCGCCAGCCTGTCGCGCATCGTCCTGCCCAGCTTTGACGATGAAGCGGCGGCCTTTGGCGATGCCGACCCCGCCGCGACCGCACGGCGCTATGCGGCAGCGGGCGCGCAAGAGGTTGTGGTGAAGAACGGCAATGCCGAGCTGGCCATCCTGTCGGCGGGCCGGATGGTCGCGGCCCCCGCCCCGCGCGCCGTGCGCCCGACAGATACCACCGGCGCGGGCGACAGTTTCAACGCGGGTTATCTGGTTGCGCGGCTGAACGGCGCCGATCCGGCAAGCGCCGTGGCGGCAGGTCAGGCGCTTGCCGCGCTGGTGGTGCAGCATCCGGGCGCCCTGCTGCCGCGCAACGTTCTGGACACCTTCGCCCGCGAGGCCACCGGGTGAGCCGCCCCGCGATGAACCGCCTGCTGGTAACGGGTGCCGCCGGGGGGCTTGGCCGCGCGCTGCGCCATCGGCTGGCACCCTTGGCCCAAACCCTGCGGCTGGCCGACATCGCGCCGATCCACGACGCAGCCCTGCATGAAGAGGTCGTGACCTGCGACCTTGCCGACCGCGCCGCGGTCGATGCCATGGTGGCAGGCTGCGACGGCATTCTGCACCTTGGCGGCATCTCGGTTGAAGCGGCGTTCGATCCGATCCTTCAGGCCAATATCCTTGGCCTTTACAACCTTTACGAGGCCGCCCGCCACCATGGGCAGCCCCGCATCCTGTTTGCCAGTTCCAACCATACCATCGGTTTTTACAAACAGACCGAGCGGCTTGGCCCCGATGTTCCGACACGCCCGGACAGCCTTTATGGTGTGTCGAAGGTCTTTGGCGAGGCGCTGGCGCGGATGTATTTCGACAAGTTCGGTCAGGAGACCGCGCTTGTCCGCATCGGCTCTGCCACGCCAGAGCCGGAAAACCACCGGATGCTGGGAAGCTGGTTCTCGCAGGATGATTTCCTGTCGCTGATCGGCGCGGTGTTCCGGGTGCAGACCCTTGGCTGCCCGGTGATCTGGGGCGCCTCGGCCAATACGGGCGGCTGGTGGGACAACAGCCATCTGAACTGGCTGGGCTGGACCCCGCAGGACAATGCCGAAGCCTTTCGCGCCAAGATCGACGCGCGTCAGCCGCGCCCCGCTGCCGATGCCGCCGTCGCGGTCTATCAGGGTGGCGTTTTCACCCAGTACCCCATCTATCAGGAGGAACGCGCATGAGTTTCGCCCCCCATGGAAAGCACCTTATCGCCGGCGCGTGGATCGGCACCGATGCCCAGTTCGACAATGAACCGGCACATGGCCCGGTCCACCGCTTTTCGGTCGGCACGGTTGCGCTGGTGAACCAAGCCGCAGAGGCGGCTGAAGAGGCGTTCTGGTCCTACGGCTCTTCCTCGCGCGAAGAGCGCGCCCACTTCCTTGACGCCATCGCGGACGAGATCGAGGCCCGGGCCGAAGCCATCACCGAAATCGGCAGTCAGGAAACCGGCCTGCCCGCCGCCCGCCTGCAAGGCGAACGCGGCCGCACCACCGGCCAGTTGCGCCTGTTCGCCAGCCATATCCGCAAGGGCGATTATCTGGACCGCCGCTTTGACGCCGCCCTGCCCGACCGGCTGCCCGCGCCGCGCCCGGAAATCCGGCTGGTGCAGCGCCCGATCGGGCCGGTTGCCGTGTTCGGCGCCTCGAATTTCCCGCTGGCCTTCTCGACGGCGGGGGGCGACACGGCCGCGGCCCTTGCGGCTGGCTGCCCGGTGGTGGTCAAGGGTCATTCCGCCCATCCCGGCACCGGCGAAATCATCGCCGAGGCGGTCCATGCCGCCATCGGCAAATGCGGAATGCATCCGGGCGTCTTCAGCCTGATTCAGGGCGGGCGCCGGGATGTCGGCACCGCCCTTGTGCAGCACCCGCTGATCAAGGCGGTGGGCTTTACCGGCAGTCTTGGTGGCGGCCGCGCCCTGTTCGACCTTTGCGCAGCCCGTCCCGAACCGATCCCGTTCTTTGGGGAATTGGGCAGCGTCAACCCGATGTTCGTGCTGCCCGAGGCCGCCAGCACCCGCGCCGAGGCATTGGGCGCCGGCTGGGCCGGATCGCTGACCATGGGGGCGGGCCAGTTCTGCACCAATCCGGGCATCGCCGTGGTGATCGACGGGCCGGAGGCCGACCGCCTTGTCGCCGCAACCGCTGCCGCCCTTGCAAAGGTCGGCCCGCAGACGATGCTGACCGACGGCATCGCCAAAGCCTACCGCGACGGTCAGCACCGCTTTCAGAGCCGCAACGCCGTGAAGGCGGTTTACGAAACCCTGTCCGAAGGCCGCATCGCCAACCCGAACCTTTATGAGACGACCGGCGACAGATTTCTTGAGGATCATGCCCTGTCCGAAGAGGTTTTCGGCCCGCTGGCTCTGGTGGTGCGCGTCGCCTCGGTGGATGAGATGCTGCATCTGGCCAAGGGTTTTGAGGGGCAACTGACGGCCACGATCCAGATGGACCCCGCCGACACCGATACCGCCCGCAAATTGCTGCCCGTGCTGGAGCGCAAGGCGGGCCGTGTTCTGGTCAACGGCTTTCCGACCGGGGTTGAAGTGGTGGACAGCATGGTTCATGGCGGGCCTTACCCGGCCTCGACCAACTTCGGTGCCACCAGCGTCGGCACCCTGTCGATCCGCCGCTTTCTGCGCCCGGTCAGTTTCCAGAACCTGCCGCTGGATTTGCTGCCCGAGGGCGCGGCATAACCGAACGGCGGTGTGCCCCGACCCCGGCACGCCGCTCTGGCGCCCACAACCAACCGGATGACCCGCATGACGATGCCGAAATCTCTGGCCGCAACGCCGCAGCCGACGCCCCCGCAGGGGCAGACCCTGGTTGCACAGGTGCGCGAAGCCATCCGCACGCAGATCAGCAAGGGCAGCTACAAACCCGGCGACCGCCTGCCCTCCGAGGCGCGGCTGACACAGGAATTCGGCGTCAGCCGCACCGTGATCCGCGAGGCGGTCGCAGCGCTGCAATCGGAAAAGCTGGTGGAACCCCGGCAGGGCGCGGGTGTTTTCGTTCTGGAACCGCCCAGTGGCGAGGGGCTGGCTTTCCGCAATCTGGACCTTGCCCGCGTCTCCTCGCTGATCGAGATGCTGGAACTGCGCACCGCGGTCGAAGGCGATGCTGCCGGTTTTGCAGCACTGCGGCGTTCGCCCGCGCAGGAAGAAAAGATCATCGAGGCTTTCGACGATCTGCGCGCCCGGATGCGGTCCGGCCAATCCACGACCGAGGCTGATTTCCGCTTTCACCTGACGATTGCCGAGGCGGCGAACAGCCCGCGCTTTCCCGAATTCCTCAAGCTGATCGGAACGGCGATCATCCCGCGCCATGCCATCGACAGCGAGGGGGAACGCCTTGTCTCGGCCGAATATCTGGCCGTGCTGGACCGCGAACACGAAGAGATACTTGCCGCGATTCTGGCCAATGACGAAGACGCCGCCCGCGCCGCCATGCGCCTGCACCTGCGCAACGCCCAGCACCGTTATCGCCAGTATCTGCGCGCGCTGCGGCGCTGACGGCCCCCCCTGCGCCCTGACCGCTGCCCGGGCGCAGAGGGCAGAACGCGGGGCGCGGGGGGGGGGGCGTTACCGCCCTGCCCCGCGCCACCGCAGATCAGAGGAGCAGATCGGACAGCACCGGCACATAGGTCAGACCGTCAGCGCCGGTCACGCGGATGTCGAAATCAGAGGTGCCGTTGCCGTCGATATCGACGGACAACAGGCCATAGCCCGCACCACTGTCCACCACCCGCACCTGCCCCGCGACAAAGCTGAACGCCGCCGAGCCGATGAAGGCAAAAGCCTGATCCCCCGCCGCAAGCGGATCGGCGTCCAGCGCCGACAGGTTGATCACATCCGACCCCGTGGTGAAGTCGGTGATGCGGTCGCCCTGGATGCCCGTGCCGCTGTCGGCGGCACTGACGAAGATAAAGCTGTCAGCCCCCAGCCCGCCCGTCATCACATCGCGCCCCGCGCCCCCCGTGATCACATCGCCCCCGGCAGAGCCGGTCATCGTGTCATTGCCCTTGCCGCCAGAGATATTGATGATCCCGGTAAGGGTGATGCCCGAAAAATCCATGCGATCCGCCGCATCCGAACCGCGCAGCGTGACGCCGGTCTTGCCGCCAGCCGAGATTTCTTCGATCCCCGTGACCGAGGTCAGCGAGATCACCGTGCCATTGGCGGTCGCGCGGATCACGTCATAGCCCGCGCCACCATCGACCACATCCCGCCCTGCCCCGGCCCCCGAAACGCGGATCACGTCATCGCCGCCGCCGCTCTGGATCAGGTCATTGCCCGCGCCGCCGCTGATCGTATCGGCCCCGGCCGAACCAATGATCGTGTCATTGCCCAGATCGCCGTCGATCAGGGTGATCCCCGTCAGCGTAGTGGTGCTGAAATCCAGCAGGTCGGCAAGAGCGGTCCCCTTGACCGACACATTGGCAAAACCGCCTGCGCTGATCTCTTCAATCCCGGTCACGCTTTCCAGCCCGAGGATGACATTGGCCGCCGTGGCAAGGATGCGGTCCAGACCGATGCCGCCGTCGATGGCGTCAGCCCCCTGACCCAGCCCGACAAGGAAGGTGTCGTCGCCGTCGCCGCCCTTCAGGTCGTCGTCGCCCAGACCGCCTTCGATCGAGTCGTCGCCGGCGCGGCCTTCGATGCTGTCATTGCCGGCATTGCCGCGGATGCTGTTGTCTTCTCCGCCGCCGATCACCGTGTCATCGCCGCTTCCGGCATTGGCCTCTTCGATGGTGGTGGTGGTGGCCGCCGTCATCCCGGCGGTGATGGCCGCCACGATGTTCGAACTGTCTGCCGTCAGCGAGACCACCGTGCCCCGCCCGATCTGGGTGACAAGGCCCTGATAGGTCGTCTCATATCCGCCCGCGACGGCGAAGATCGGAATGATGTTGGCCGCCTGCAAGGCTGCCATCAGTTGCGGGATCTGCGGATAGTCTTCCAATGCGCCGCCGCCCGGATAGAAGGCATCGCCATTGTTCGGCGTGAAAATGCCGCCCAGCGCGCCATCGCCCGCCACATGATAGGGAGCATCGGTGAACAGCACCACAAAGCGGGCGGCATCGGTGCGATATCCGGCAGCGGCGGCGTTCAGCGCCAGTTGCATCAGACCTTCAATCTGCGCCTCGGGTCCATCGGCACCGTTCAGCACGTTCATGGAATTGTAGATGCTGGCCAGTGTCGCCGCGCTGGTCGTCATGGCCTGTTCCAGCGCATAGACCCATTCGCCCGCAGCCCCAAAGGGGCCGACCGGCTTGTCGATGAAGGACGAGACACCAAAGGCGCTGTTGGCCTGAACCGCCTGCAAGGCTGCCACGATCTGCGGCACCAGTCCGCGCACCGTGGCAATGTCATCGCCGAACGAGCCGGAGCGGTCTTGCAGGAACTGCACATCCAGCGGGCGCGATGTGGTGCCCCCCGGGGTGACGACCACGACCTGGCCTTCGATCTCGCTCTCGGTCTCGCCCGACAGGTCGATGTAATCGTTGCCGGTGCTTTCCGAACTGTCGATGCAGTCGCGGCCGGAATAATCCTCGATCGTCACCGACCCGCCGGAAATATGATAAACGTCATCGCCATCGTCACCGACCAGCGTGTCGCTGCCGCCCCGGCTGTAAAGATCATCGTCGCCGCGTCCGCCATTCAAAAGGTCGTCGCCGTCGCCGCCGTCCAGACTGTCATCGCCGATGCCGCCCGACAGCGTGTTGTTGTCCGCGCCGCCGGTGGCCGAGGTGGCAGTGCCGCCCAGCCGGATGATCTCGACATTCAGGGGCGCCGTCAGGCCGTTCGCCATCAGAACCACCGTATCGGTGCCGCCGCCGATGTCCTCGACAATCACATCGCCGATGTCGTCGATGATATAGGTATCGTCGCCCGCACCGCCGACCAGCATGTCGGCGCCGCTGCCGCCGTCCAGCGTGTCGGCCCCCTCAAGCCCGATCAGCGTCTGACTGCCTGCCGAGCCTGAAAGCGCATCCGCCCCCACGGTGCCGGTGCCGGTCAGCCCGACCGCGGTCAGGCGCAGCGCCTCGATCCCGGCGGTCAGGGTGTAGCTGATGCTGGAATCCACCCGATCGGTGCCCGCGGTGTCGATCACCACATCGCCGGCATTATCGACCTTGTAGACATCATTGCCCGCGCCGCCCTCCATCGTATCGGCGCCGCCGCCGCCGTTCAGCGTGTCGTCAAACCCCGTGCCCACCAGACGGTTGGCCGCGCCGTTGCCCGTGGCAATCCGGGCCGCGCCGCTCAGGGTCAGGTTTTCGACATAGGCGCCCAGCGTATAGTTCACCGCGGCAATGACCGTATCGGTTCCGCCGGTGGCGGTTTCATTGATCTTGTCGGCCGCATTATCGACGCGGTAGGTATCGCCGCCCGCCCCGCCCGTCAGCGTGTCAATCCCGGCACCGCCATCCAGCGTATCGGCGCCACCCGTGCCCACGATCAGATTGTTCAGCGCATTGCCGGTGCCCGCGCGGGCAGAACCGTAGAGGTAAAGCTGTTCGACCTCAGCCCCGAGCGTGAAGTTGGCATAGGCGTTGACCCGATCCGATGTGCCGCCGCCGGCAAGTTCGACCACCTGATCGGCGGTGGCATCGACGATATAGGTATCGTTGCCTGCGCCCCCCGCCATGGTATCGGCGCCCGCCAGACCGTCGAGCCGGTCATCCCCCACGGTGCCCGCGATATAATTGCCCAGCGCGTTGCCGGTGCCGATGCGCGCCGCGCCCGTCAGGACCAGCCGCTCAACCTCGGCGGCCAGCGTGATGTTGATGGAGGAAACCACCTCATCCGCCGTGCCGCCGCCTGCAAGTTCGGTCACCGCGTCGCCAAGGTCATCCACGATATAGCGGTCATTGCCCAGACCTCCGGCCATCGTATCGGCGCCCGCAGCCCCGTCCAGCGTGTCGGCCCCCGCCGTGCCGGTCAGGCTGTTGGCAAGGGCATTGCCGGTACCGATGCGCGCAGCCCCGGTCAGGATCAGGTTTTCAACGCCATCGGCCAGCGTATGGGCCACCCCGGCATAAACCGTGTCAATCCCGTCGCCACCCAGCTCGGACACCACATCGCCCGCGCTGTCAACGATATAGGTGTCATTGCCCAGACCTCCGTTCATCGCGTCGTCGCCGGTGCCGCCGTCCAGCGTGTCATTGCCCGCATCGCCATCAAGGCTGTCATTGCCCGCGCCGCCCTCGACCATGTCGTCGCCGGCATCGGCCGCGATGGTGTCATCGCCGCCCAGCCCCATGATCGCATCATTGCCGGCGTCGATCTGGTTCACGCCGCCAAAGCCGGGGCCCATCAGATCGGCACCCTCGGTGCCATAGATGTTCAGGTCCGGCTGCCAGGAGGCGGGCGCGAACAGCACCTTCACCGCCTCGCCCGAACCCGGCGCCCCGATGATCAGATCCTGCGTGCCATCCCCATTCAGATCGGGCGACAGCGCCAGTGTCGAGCCGGTCAGGCTGCCCGGCGCGCCGACGATCTTGGCACCGCCAAAGCCCTGCGCCACCGCCGCAAGGTCAATCGGCCCCTGCCCGCCGCCCCAGACGATATAGACCGCACCGGCATTGGTGCCGCCCTCTTCATTGCCCGGAACGCCAAGGATCAGGTCGGCGATGCCATCGCGGTTCAGATCGCCGCCGCCCAGCACCACCAGACCGTCAAGGTCTCCGGCATTTTCGGCGATGATCTCATAGCCGCCGATCCCCGCCCGCACATCGGCAAGGTCCACCGCCGCCGTATCGGCCTTGCCGAACACGACATAGGCCCGGTCCGACCGCGGCGCGCCGATCAGGATATCGCCGCGCCCGTCGCCGTTGACATCCGCCACACCCGCGACGGCGGCCCCGGCATCATCATCCTCGACCCCGGTGATGATATAGCCACCGATCCCGGCCGCGATATCATTCAGGTTAACGCCGGTGCCCGTGGCCTTACCGAAGACGACATAGACCGCCCCCTGGTTCGGGGCGCCGTCGTTGTAGTCGGGCACACCGATCAGGATTTCCGCCCGACCGTCGCCATTCTGATCCGCCGAAACGCCCAGCGTGGTGCCCACCGCATCGCCGCTGCTCGCGCCGGTGATCTTGAAGCCGCCCGTCCCCGCCGCCACGTTCGAGAGCAGAACTGGCGCATCGCCCGCCTTGCCCCAGACGATATAGGCCGCCCCGGCATCGGTGCCTCCGGCATCCTGACCGGGGGCGCCGACCAGCACATCGGCCCGACCGTCGCCGTTGAGGTCTCCCACCGACATCACGCTGTAACCCGCCATGTCGCCTGCCGACTGGCCGCGGATCGCAAAACCCTCGCCCGAACCCGAGGTCAGCAGATCGCCCAGATCAAGCCCGCCGCCCACCGCCGGACCAAAGGCGACAAAGACCGCCCCGGCATCGGCGGCAGTGCCGCGCGCCATGCCCGGCGCCCCGATCAGCAGCTCCCCCCGGCCATTGCCGTTCATGTCGCCGCTGCCGGCGATGGCAAAGCCGGCCATGTCGCCCGCGTTCACCCCGTCGATGATCCAGGTATCCACCTGCCCCAGAACGCCGTCGGCCACCCCAACCGTGCTACCCGGCGCCGGATCGCCCAGCATGACATAGACGCGCCCGGCCTCGGCAGCCTTGTCGTCATCGCCAGCGGCCCCCACCGCCACATCGGCAATCCCGTCCCCATTCAGATCGCCCACCGAAGCAACCCAGCCGGTCGCCGGCGCGGGTGCCAGCGTCGAGGTCAGATCCCCCGGTGCATTCGGCGTGAGCGTATAGCCGCCACCCGACAGGACGGCAGAGTTCAGAAAGACCTTCGTATTGGGAATCGGCATGGCAAACCTGCTGGCTGAGGGCGGTGGAAACGCCGGGCCAGCAAGCCCCCCGAAACCGAACAGGCGCAATAAACCGAAGTCCAAACGCCCTCAACCCCGGGATGGAGACCCCGGTTTATACCCCGGGTTTAGACCTCTATCCCCGAAATCCGCGCGGCGGCCACGTCAGATTGCATAGATGTCGCGGAACTTCGCCTCGAGATAGTCCAGCAACGGCCCCTCATCGGGGGCAAAGCCGCAGGCGGCCTGAATGGTGGTGGCGGGTTCGCGCAAGCCGCCATGGCGTTGCAGGTTCTCCCGCAGCCAGCTGGTGGCCGCCGTGGCATCGCCCGCGGCAAGCCCGGCCTCCAGCCCCGGCACCGCCGCCGTGAGCGATTTCCACAGACACCCGGCATAGACATTGCCCAAGGTATAGGTCGGGAAATAGCCGAACAACCCGCAGGACCAATGCACGTCCTGCAACATCCCGTTCGAAGGCCGATCCACCACCGCGCCGAAATCGGCCTTGAAGCGGTCATTCCACGCCGCTTCCAGATCGCCCACGGTAAGGTCGCCGCGCACCAGCGCCCGCTCAAGGTCAAAGCGCATCATGATATGCAGGTTGTAATGCACCTCATCCGCTTCGGTGCGGATGAAACCGGGCTGCACCCGGTTGACGGCGTGATAGAACCCTTCCGGGCTGTCCACCGACAGATCGCCAAAACGCGCCCGCATCTCACCGAACATCCAGCCGGTAAAGGCACGGCCCCGGCCCATCTGGTTTTCGTAAATCCGGCTCTGGCTTTCATGCACGCCCATCGACACGCCATGGCCCAAGGGCGTCAGCGCATAATCGGGGTCGATGCCCAGCTCATAGCTGGAATGGCCGACCTCGTGGATGGTCGAGTAGAAACAGTTGAACGGCTCGCTTTCCACCACCCGGGTCGTGATCCGGCTGTCGTTCCAGCCGCCCGAGCTGAAGGGATGCACTGCAAGGTCCATCCGCCCGCGCGACCAGTCATAGCCAAAGGCCGAAGCCAGATCGCGCGCCAGCCGCAACTGCGTTTCGGTCTGGAAATTGCCGGTCAGCGCCTTGGGCTGATAGGTGGCGCCCAGCACCGCCTCGCGCAGCGCCACCAGACGCGGGCGCATCCGGTCAAACATCGCGCCGATGGTCGCGGCGGTGGCGCCCGGCTCGTAATCATCCATCAGGGCGTCATAAAGATCGCCGCCTTCGGCGAGACATTCCGCCTCGCGCCGACGGAGCGCGATGACTTCGGCCAGCGTCGGCAGGAAGCCCGGCACATCATCGCGCGCCCGCGCCTCGGCCCAGACGCCCTGCGCGGTCGAGGTCAGACGCGCCAGCGCCTCGGCCAGATCGCCGGGCACCTTCTGCGCGCGGGCATAGCTGCGGCGGATCAGCCGCAGCGCGGCTTGTCCCGCCGCATCGGGCGCCTCGGCCACCTCAAGCCATTCCCCAATGCGCGGATCGGTGCGGCGGGCGTGCAAGACGCCCTCCATCGCCGCCATTTCCTCGCCCCGCTGCTCGGCGGCGCCGCGCGGCATCATGGTTTCCTGATCCCAGCCCAGACGCTCGGCCACCATCGACAGCGCCTCGGTCTGGCGCTGATGGGCCATCAGATCGGCAAAAGCCTTGTTGTTCACGCTCATGCCGTTCCCTCCCGGATCGAACCTGCAATGGGGTAAATGGACAAATGGCGCGCCCGCAGGATCAGAACCCAGAGGATCACCGCGCCAATCTGATGGGTGATGGCCACATGCACATGCGCCAGCGTCAGCGCCGTGGCGATGCCCAAGGCAACCTGCGCCAGCAGCATTGCCAGCACGGCATGAAACGCCGCCCGCGTGGCGCCATGGGCGGACTTGCGGCCCTTGACCCAGGCCACGATGCCCAAAGCCAGCAGAAGATACCCCGCCATGCGGTGGTTGAACTGCACCAGACCGGGGTTTTCAAGAAAGGCGTGCCAGACCCCGCCGCCCCCCGGCACATAAAAGGCATCCGCCGGAAAGAAGCTGCCGTTCATATCGGGCCAGGTCGGAAAACTGCGCCCCGCGTCGATGCCCGCCACCAGCGCGCCCAACAGGATTTGCACGAAGGCCAGATGCATCAGCCCGGTGGACAGGCCCTTGAGCTTGCGCTCCCCGGCGCGGCGGGCCTGCATCAGCTCGGTCTCACCCCGGCCCAGCAGGAAGACATACCACGCCGCCAGCCCCAGAATGACGAAAGCCAGCCCCAGATGGGTGGCAAGCCGGTAGCTGGCGACATCGACCATCGTGCCTTTCAGCCCCGACGATACCATCCACCAGCCGATGGCGCCTTGCAGCCCGCCCAACACGCCAAGGCCAAGAAGGCGGCCAGTCCAGCCGACAGGGATTTTTCGCGCGACGAGGAAGCCGACGAACCCAACCACCCAGACGAGCCCGATCACCCGGCCCAACTGCCGGTGTGCCCATTCCCACCAAAAGATCGACTTGAAGGCATCCAGCGTCATCGCGCTGTTCTGCAACTGGAATTCGGGGCTGGCCTGATATTTGGCGAATTCGGTGGCCCAGTCGGCCTCGGTCAACGGCGGCAGGGCGCCGGTGACCGGCTTCCATTCGGTGATCGACAGGCCGGAATCGGTCAGCCGGGTCAGACCGCCCACCACGATCATCGCGGCCACCAAAAGGAAGATCGCCACCAGCCACAGCCGGATCCCCCCCCGTGCGCCCCGCGACGGGCCGTCGATCAACCCGCCCACCGGCGCCACGGGCGCCTGCGCCCCGGTGCCGACCTCTTCAAACAGCTTGCGTTTTCCGGCCATGCCTGCCCCCTGAACTGGCGCGGAGACTAGGCCCGCCATCCGGGGGCTTCAAGGCCCCGCGATGGGTGGGGGGATGGGCAGATTGCTCATCCTACGGTGCAAAGCTGTCGGTTCGGGCGCGTATGGGCAGATTGCCCATCCTTCGCGGGGCGTCCCTTTCAGAACGTAGGGTGGGCAATCTGCCCATCCCCCGCGCGCCTATCGCAGCAGCGCCAGAAGCGCCAAACTCGGCTCGCCCGTCACCGCCAGCCCGCGTGCGCGCTGAAACGCCTCAATCGCCGCGCGGGTCTTGGCGCCGATCACGCCATCGGTGCCGCCGGTGTCATAGCCCGCCGCGGTCAACCGCCGCTGCAACTCCTGCCGGTCGGCCTTGCTCATGCCGGTGGCATCGGGCGGAAAGCTGCCGCGGAGCGCGCCGCCACCTGCCAGACGGTCGGCCAGATGGCCGACGCCCAGCGCGTAGTTTTCGGCATTGTTATAGCGCAGGATCACGTTGAAATTGCGGAACACCATGAAGCCCGGCCCGCCCGCCCCCGCAGGTGCCAGAACCGAGGCGGTGCCCCCCGGCAGGTTGCCCCCTGCCGCCGCCCGCACCCCCATCGCCGCCCAATCGGCGGTGGAACGCCCTTTGCCGCGCCCGGCCAGAGCCATATTGAACCCGGCAGGCAGCACCACCTCGACCAGCCAAGGCTCCCCCCGCGCCCAGCCCGAGCGTGAAAGATAGGCCGCCGTCGAGGCCAGCGCGTCCGAAGGATCGTCGCTCCAGATATCGCGGCGCCCGTCGCCGGTGAAATCCACCGCATAGGCAAGGTAGGAGGTCGGGATGAACTGGGTATGGCCCATCGCCCCGGCCCAGCTTCCCAGCATCCGGTCGGGCGCAATATCGCCCGCCTGAAGGATTTTCAGCGCGGCGACAAGCTGGCTTTCAAAGAACTCGCCCCGCCGCCCGTCATAGGCCAGCGTTGCCAGCGCCGAGATCACCGGCACGTCTCCGCGCCTTGTGCCGAAGAAGCTTTCAAGCCCCCAGACCGCCGCAACGATGTGGCGGTCCACGCCATAGCGCCCCTCGACCGCGGCCAGAACCGAACCATAGCGGCCCATCATCTGCCGGCCGAGCGAGACCCGCTCATCCGAGGCGGCGATGGAAAGGTAATCCTCGACCGTGCGGGTGAATTCGGTCTGGTTGCGGTCACGCTCGACCACGCCGGGCAGGAAACCCGCATGGCGGAACGCCTGATCCAGCACGCCCGGCGCGATGCCGCGCCCTGCCGCCCGGTCGCGGAAGGCCGCGACCCAGGCGTCAAACCCCGGGTTCGGCACCGGGCGCCAGCTTTGCGCCGGGGCGGATGCCCCGCCGCCACTGCCGACGCAGGCCGAAAGGAGCGCCAGCCCCATGCCGCCCAAGACGGCCCGGCGCCCAAAGCTTTGCCCACCCAGCGTTTTCGCCATCGCCGAACCCATCCTGCGCCTCCTCTGATTTGGCCGCAGGATAGGCGGCATCGCCGGGGCTGAGAACCCCGCCCGCGCAGCGCCTGCACGGTTCCGCCCATCCGGGCGCCGTCAGTCGCCCTGTTGCTTCAGCTTGAAGGCGATCTGACGCAACATGCCGTGAAAGGTCTGCACTTCCGCCCGGGTCAGGTTCAGCCGGTTCCACATATGGCGCAGGTTCTGCCGCATCCCTTCCGCCTTGGTTTCGGGAAAGAAGAAGCCCGCCGCGTCAAGCCGTTCCTCGAAATGGTCGCCCAGCCGCTCGACCTCGTGCTTTTCGGCGAAATCGGTGCGGGCCAGACCCATCACTTCGGGTGCCACCTCGACCGTCTGGCGGCGCCATTCATAGCCCATCAAGAGCGCGCATTGCCCGAGGTTGAGCGAGGGGAACTCCGGGTTCACCGGCACGGTGACGATGGCATTGGCATGGGCGATGTCTTCATTCTCCAGCCCCGCCCGTTCCGGCCCGAACAGGACGCCTACCCGCTTACCCTCGGCTGTCAGGGCGCGGGCCAGTTCCATCGCGCGTTCCGGCGTCATCACCGGCTTGACGAGTTCGCGGCCCCGCGCGGTGGTGGCGAAGACATAGTCACAATCGCGCACCGCCGCCGCCAGATCGGGGAAATGCCCGGCATTGTCCAGCAGCCGCCCGGCGCCCGAGGCCATCGCCGCCGCCTTGGGGTTCGGCCAGCCGTCGCGCGGGGCAACCACGCGCATCCGCTCCAGCCCGAAATTCAGCATGGCACGGGCGGCGGCACCGATATTCTCGCCCATCTGGGGCCGCACAAGAATGAAGACGGGCGGGATCATCGGCAGACCTTTGGCTTGGGCAAGGCCGCGTGATAGCTTGGCAGAGGGCGGCTGACAAGGAGGGCGCGATGGCCTGGGACGAGGGGGTGGCGCAGCTTTTGCGCGATGATCTGGCGGCAGAGCCGGTAGCCGAGCGGCGGATGTTCGGCGGGCTGGCGTTTCTTCTGGGCGGGCATATGGTCTGCGGCGTTCACAAGGGCGGCGTGATGTTTCGCGTCGGCAAGGACAGCTATGGCGCCGCACTGGCCCAGCCCGGGACTGGCCCGCTGGAAATGGGCGGACGGCCCATGGTGGGGATGATCGGCGCCGATGCCGGACTGGTGGCCGATGACGCGCGGCGCGGGCAGCTTATGGCGCTGGCGCTGGCCTGTGTCCGGGCGCTTCCGCCGAAACTGGCCAAGCCCGCGAAAACCCGCTAAGGCAGGCCGACCGACAGGAGAGCCCGCATGTCCGACGCCGAACGCCCGCAGATCACCCTGATCACGCCGCCCGCCTTTGATCTGGAGGTCTTCCCCGACCGGCTGGCGGCCGTGCTGGACAGCACCGAAATCGCCTGCCTGCGCCTGTCGCTGGCCAGCCGTGACGAGGACGCGCTGTTGCGCGCCGCCGACGCCTGCCGCCTGATCGCGCATGAGCGGGACGTGGCCATCGTGATCGAGGATCATCTGTTGCTGGTTGAGCGGCTGGGGCTGGACGGTGTGCATCTGACCGATGGCGCCCGTTCGGTGCGCAAGGCGCGCAAGGATCTGGGGGCAGATGCCATCGTGGGCGCCTTCTGCGGCACGACCCGGCATGAGGGCATGAACGCAGGCGAGGCCGGGGCCGATTACGCCGCCTTTGGTCCGATCGGGCAAACCGCCCTTGGCAAGGGCGAAAGCGCCGATTTCGACCTGTTCGACTGGTGGAGCCAGGTCATCGAAGTGCCCTGCATCGCCGAAGGGGCGCTGACCGCGGAACTGGTGGCGAAATTCGGGCCCGTCACCGATTTCTTCGGCATCGGCGCCGAAATCTGGGGCGCGGAAGACCCCGCTGCCGCGCTCAAGGCGCTGATCGCGCCGCTGGGCTGAAGCCTTGGCTCAGGCGAAAGGGTGCGAGGTGCGGATCACCCGTTCGCAATGGGCGGCCAGTTGCTTGCGGTCGGGGAAGGCATCCACCGGCACGTCGGGGTGAAAGATCACCTCGACCCGCCCCTGCCGCCGCGCCGCCAGCGTGATCAGCAGATGCGGCGCAAAATCCATCTCGCCCCACCAGCCGTAAAAGCGCGAATCTTCCCCCGCAGGTGCGTGATAAACCACCGTAACCGGCTGCACATGCAGCACACGGTCCAGCCCATGGCTGTAAAAGGCGGCAAAGAGCGTCGATTTGAACGGCAGCACCCGCTGCGCATCGGTGCTGGTGCCCTCGGGAAAAAACATCAGCTTGTGGCCCATGCGCAGCCGCTCTTCAAACAGCGCCTGCTGCCGTTTCGCCTCGCTGCCCTTGCGCGCGATAAAGACGGTGCCGGTCGCCCGGGCCAGCCAGCCGATGCCGGGCCAGCCCGCCACCTCGGACTTCGAGACGAAATAGACCCGCTGCACCGCGTTCAGGGCGAAGATGTCCAGCCATGAGGAATGGTTGGCCACCACCGCCCCTTTCTGGCGCATTGGCGTGCCCCGCACGATCAACGGCAGGCCAAGAATGACAAAGGCCATGCGGCAGACGAATTGCGTGATGAAGGGCGTGACAGGTCGCGCCTGCCCGCAGAGCGGACGCTCCACCAGCCGGACCAGCAACAGCAGCACAAGGCAACCATAGGTCAGAAGCCCCAGCACCAGCCCCCGCCACAGCACACGCAACCAGCCGGAAATGCCGCGCGCCGGCACCCGGATCGGCACATTGCGCCAATCTTCGGCGCCGCCGGACTCGTCGCTCATCCCTCACGCACCTTCTTGCGGGTATAGAAATCGCGGTGCTTGGCGCTCATCCGTTCGGTGTCCATCACAAGGCAGACATCCGTGGTGTTGAAGGCATGGTCGATCCATGCCCCGTCACCGACAAAACCGCCCAGCCGCAGATAGGCTTTGATCAGGGCCGGCGTGCCCGCCATCGCCGCGCGCCGGTCCAGCGCCGAGGCTGCGATCAGGTTCATCTCCTGCCGGTGCGGCGGCAGGGCGCGCACCCGCAACGCCGGCGGGGCAAGGTGATTGTGGTGCAGATAGGACAGCGGCTGTGCCAGTGCCGCGATGTCGGTGCCATGAAAACTCGCCGCACCGAACAGCACCTCAATCCTGCGTTCCAGCACATAGGCAGCCAGCCCGTTCCACAAATGGAACATCGCCGTGCCGCCGCGATAGTCGGGATGCACGCAGGACCGACCAAGTTCCAACAATTTGCGCCCCGAGGATTTGAGCGCGGCCAGATCGAACTCTCCCTCGGAATAGAAGCGTCCGCCCTCATCAAGCCGGTCCGAAGGCAAAAGGCGATAGACCCCCACGACATCCTCAAGTGCCGCCGGATCGCGCCGGTTGTCGATCAGCAGCAGGTGGTCGAAGATCGGGTCGAAATCGTCGGCCTCAAGCCGGGCCTCATGGTCCACCAATGGCCCCGAACCGCCAAGCTCGGCCACGAAAACCTCATAGCGCAGCCGCTGCGCAGCCCGCAGGTCGCGTGCGTCCTGCGCCAGGCGCAGGGTGAAGGCGGCATCATCGTCGATCATCACACGCAGGTTCCGGCTCTGGCCTCGGGTGCTGGATAGGGCCTGCGGCCCTGCATTGCAACAGCGCGCCACCGTGCCCCCGGACCCTTCGCAATCTGAAGTTGCGTTAAGCTTTCCTTAACCCATACTGGCTCAACTGGAAAAGTCCGGCAGAAGCGGCACCTGCCGGGCGTCGATCACCACCTTGCCGGCATGTTCAAAGTTCACGGTCACCTTGCCGTTGATGTTGGATTGCACCTGCCCCAGCCCCCAGTCGGGGCGGTCAGGATGGCGCACCAGCATTCCCGGCTCCAGTATCGACAGCATTCCGACCTCCTAAAGCAAAGGACAGCCCTTGCAGGACAAACCCGATCTCGCGGCGCTGCTCGGCTCGCGCATCTGCCACGATCTTATCAGCCCGATCGGCGCCATCGGCAACGGGGTTGAACTTCTGATGCTGGATGGCAGCCGCCAAAGCCCGGAAATGGCGCTGATTTCGGAAAGCGTGTCTCATGCCAATGCACGGATAAAATTCTTTCGCGTGGCCTTCGGTGCTTCGGGCGGCGATCAGCGGATCGGCCGGGGCGAGGTTGCGGGCATTCTGGCCGAGATGACCCGCGGCGGCCGTGTTGGGATCGACTGGCAAAGCCCCGCCGACCTGCCCCGGCGCGAGGTGAAGCTGGCCTTCCTGCTGATCCTCTGCCTCGAAACCGCGATGTCCCATGGCGGCCGCATCCGGGTGGAACGCAGCGAGACCCGCTGGACCCTGACCGGCGAGGCGGGCCGGTTGCGCGTTGACCCCGCCCTGTGGGAGGTGCTGTCGAACCCCAGTGCCAGCGCCGAAATCGGCCCCGCGCAGGTGCATTTCCTTCTGGTGCCCGAGGAATGCGCCCGCCAGCACCGCCGCCTCACGGTCGAGGTAGACGCGGCAGGTATCCGCTTTGCCTTCTGACGGCGCGGCGGCCCCGGGCGGGCGGATCAGCTCCGCACCGTGCCGTCGCCGGTCACCAGATATTTGAAGCTGCAAAGCTGCTCGGCCCCGACCGGACCCCGCGCATGAAGCTTGCCGGTCGCTATCCCGATCTCGCCGCCCATGCCAAACTCGCCACCATCGGCAAACTGGGTCGAGGCATTGTGCAGAAGGATCGCCGAATCGAGCCGCTGAAAGAATTTCGCAGCCGTCTCGGCATTCTCGGTCAGGATCGCTTCGGTATGCTGGCTGCCGTATTTGCGGATATGGGCAATCGCCTCGTCCACACCGTCCACCAGTTTGGCCGCAATGATCATGTCCAGAAACTCACGCCCGAAATCCTCGGGCGCGGCGCGGACAGTGCCGGGAATCTTCAGCAATTCGCCCTCGGTGCGCACCTCGACCCCGGCTTTGATCAGGTCTTCGATCAGGACGCCGCCATGCTGGGTATAAAACCGCCAGTCGATCAGCAGGCATTCGGCGGCACCACAAATCCCGGTGCGGCGGGTCTTGGCATTCAGAACCACCCGGCGCGCCTTTTCCAGATCGGCCTCGCGGTCGGCATAGACGTGGCAGATGCCTTCCAGATGCGCAAAGACCGGCACCCGCGCCTCGCGCTGAACCAGCCCGACAAGACCCTTGCCGCCGCGCGGCACGATCACGTCGATATGGTCCACCGCCGTCAGCATGGCCGAAACCATCGCCCGGTCGCGCGTGGGGATCAGTTGGATTGCCGCCTCGGGCAGCCGCGCCTCGCGCAGACCCTGCACCATGCAATCATGGATCACTTCGGAGGTGTAGAAACTCTCCGACCCGCCGCGCAGGATCACCGCATTGCCCGCCTTGAGGCACAGCGCCCCGGCATCCGCCGTCACATTCGGGCGGCTTTCATAGATCACGCCGACCACGCCCAGGGGCGTCGCCACCCGCTGGATATGCAGGCCCGAGGGCATGTCCCATTCCGCCAGCACCCGCCCCACCGGATCGCGCTGTTCCGCGACCGACCGCAGCCCGGCGACGATGCCGCGAATGCGGTTCTCGTCCAGCTTCAGCCGGTCCATCATCGCGGGCGACAGACCCTTTTCAGCGCCGTAGTCGAGGTCAAGGCAATTGGCATCAAGGATTTCGCCCCGCCGCTCCCAGACGAAATGCGCGGCGCTGATCAGGGCGGCATATTTTCGCTCTTGCGAGGCATAGGCAAGTTCCTCTGCCGCCGCCCGTGCCTTGGCGCCGATCTCGCGCATCAGATCCGAGATTTGCCCATCCATCGCCGCCGTCTCCCCCTGCGCGCCGCAAATTTCTTCGAAGAAATTTGCAAAAATCTTCCAAGATTTTTGCGCTAAACCACCATATCGTCCCGATGCACCAGCGCAGCCCGGCCCTGATAGCCCAAGATCGCCTCAATCTCGCCCGAGCGGTGCCCGGCAATCGCGCGGGCCTCGGCCACGGTATAGCGCACCAGCCCCTTGCCCAGCACATCCCCCGCCGGCGACAGGATCGCCACCGGGTCGCCGCGGCCAAAGCTGCCAGAGACGGCGGTCACACCAGCCGGAAGCAGGCTTTTGCCCGCTTTCAGCGCCGTCACCGCCCCCGCGTCCAGCCGCAACTCGCCGCGCGGCTTCATCGCGTTGATCCAGCGTTTGCGCGCCGCCTGCGGGTCGCCCTTGGCGAGGAACCAGGTCCGGTTCGCCCCCTCGGCCAGCGCTTTCAGCGGGCGCAGCGTGCTGCCCTCCATGATTGCCATGGCGCAGCCCCCGGCCACGGCGGTTTTCGCCGCCAGAAGCTTGGTCTTCATGCCGCCCTTGGACAGGCCCGAAATCGGATCGCCCGCCATCGCCTCGATCTCGGGGGTGATCTTCTGCACCAGATCGAACCGCACCGCCTCCGGGTCTTCCTTGGGGTTGGCGGAATAGAAGCCATCGACATCCGACAGCAGCAAAAGCTGATCCGCCCCCACCGTCACAGCGATCTGCGCCGCCAGACGGTCGTTGTCGCCAAAGCGGATTTCGTCGGTCGCCACCGTGTCATTCTCGTTCACGATGGGCACAACGCCAAGGCCCAGCAGCGTTTCCATCGTGGCGCGGCTGTTGAGGTAGCGGCGGCGGTCCTCGGTATCCTCCAGCGTCACCAGAACCTGCGCCGTGGTGATGCCATGGGGTGCCAGCACCTCTTCATAGGCCCGCGCCAGCCGGATTTGCCCCACCGCCGCAGCGGCCTGCGACTGTTCCAGCGTCAGCGCACCATCGCCCAGACCCAGCACCTTGCGCCCCAGCGCGATCGAGCCGGAAGAAACCAACACCACATCGGCGCCGCGCACCTTGGCTTCGGCCACATCCATGGCCAGCGCCGAAAGCCAGCCCTGCCGCAGCCCGCTTGCGCGGTCCACCAGCAGGGCCGAGCCGATCTTGATGACCAGCCGTTTCGCTGCCCGAATATCGGGCGCAACCAAGGGCATCAGGGCTGCCACGGTCCGGCCTCCACTTGCGGGGCCTCGCCCTCGATGGTGGCGTAGATCGCGCGCAGCACGTCCTGCAACCCGCGCCCGGCCACGCCGGAAATCACATGCACCGGCCCGCCGCTGGCCTTTTCAAGCGCGCGGCGGCGGTCGCTGATCTGCTTGGCATCCATGGCATCGACCTTGTTCAGCGCCAGAATCCGCGGCTTGTCGCCCAACACATCGGAATAGGCTTCAAGCTCATGCACGATGGTGCGGTAATCCTTGGTGATGGTGGAAGAGGTGCCATCCACCAGATGCAACAGCACCTTGCACCGCTCGACATGGGCAAGGAACTGGATGCCCAGACCGCGCCCCTCGCTGGCGCCTTCGATCAGCCCGGGAATATCGGCCATGACGAATTCCTTGCCGTCGATCCCCACCACGCCCAGATTCGGCACCAGCGTCGTGAACGGGTAATCCGCAATCTTCGGCCGGGCGTTCGACACCGCCGCAAGGAAGGTAGATTTCCCCGCATTCGGCAGCCCCAAGAGACCGGCATCCGCGATCAGCTTCAACCGCAGCCAGATGGTGCGCTCCACCCCCTCCTGCCCCGGATTGGCCCGGGCGGGCGCGCGGTTGGTGGCCGATTTGAATTGCAGGTTGCCCCAGCCACCATTGCCGCCCTTGGCCAACAGCACCCGCTGGCCCGGCACCGTCAGGTCGGCCAGAACGGTTTCCTCGTCCTCGTCCAGAATCTCGGTGCCCAGCGGCACCTTCATCACGATATCGTCGCCCGATTTGCCGGTGCGCTGGCTGCCCATGCCCGGCTGGCCCGATTTGGCGAAGAAATGCTGCTGATAGCGATAGTCGATGAGGGTGTTCAGCCCGTCCACCGCCTCGGCCCAGACCGAGCCGCCATGGCCGCCGTCGCCGCCATCCGGCCCGCCGAATTCGACGAATTTCTCGCGCCGGAAGGAAACGCAGCCCGCCCCGCCGCCACCCGAGCGGATGTAGACTTTGGCAAGGTCAAGGAACTTCATGGCGCGGGCTTTCGATAGGGGTCACAACAGGCGATAGTGGACAAAGGCTCAAGTCTCAAGGGCAACCCATGCAGTTGCACCTTCTGAAATACTCCGCGGGGGGTCCGGGGGTGGGAAACCCCCGGGGCGCCGGTCGGCTCAGTCCAGACGGCGGATATAGGTCCAGGTCGGCACCCGGGCTGCACGCGCCACCGAATAGGTCTCGGCATCGCCCAGATATTCAAAACCGGCATGGCTCAACACCCGAGCCGATCCGGCATTGTCCTGAAACACCTCGGCAAAGATCGTCCGGTTGCCCAAGGGATTGGCCGCGACCAGCGCCCGCACCGCCTCGGAGGCGATGCCGGTGTTCCACAGCGCCGGCGCCACCCAATAGCCGATTTCCGACTGGCCACGGTCCATCGGTTTCAGGCTGATGATCCCCAGAAGCTCAGACAATCCGGTGCCCGCCCCATCCATCGCCCAGACCGTCTCGCCGGTGCCGGCCATGGCGCGGGCGATGAAGGCTTCAACCGCCCCCGGCGGCAGAGGATGCGGAATCGACCGCGTGCCTTCGGCGACGCGCCGGTCCCCGGCATACATGCCGCACAGCCCCGCGTCCGAACGGCGCAACGGGCGCAGCACAAAGCGGCCCGCGGCAATCTCCTGCCCCGCGCCCGCGACCGGCGCCCTGACGGCGCCCGCTGCGGCGCCGGTGATGTCAAGCGTCATGGCTTCCCTCCTTCGAAGCGCATGTCCGGGCCGCATGACCCGGAGAACTCCCCGAGGCCCCTCACCCCGAGGTGGCCCCTGTCCAGACCTCCGCCAAGACCCTGCTGGCGGAAACGTGATCGGATGGCGGCGCCGGAAACGGAAAAGGGACCGGCGGTTCCGCCGATCCCCTTCTTACAATGCGATTGTAAAGGTCCGGCTTACTCGGCAGCCTCTGCAACTGGCAGCACCGAAATGAAGGTGCGGCCCTTGAGGCCCTTCTTGAAGGTCACGCGGCCTTCGACGGTGGCAAAGATCGTGTGATCGGTGCCCATGCCGACGCCATTGCCGGGGAACCAGGTGGTGCCGCGCTGACGCACGATGATGTTGCCCGGAATGGCGGCCTGGCCGCCGAACAGCTTGACGCCCAGACGACGGCCCGCGCTGTCGCGGCCGTTGCGGGAGGAGCCGCCTGCTTTCTTGTGTGCCATGGGAGGTTACTCCTTACTTCGCGGTTTCGTGGGCAGCACGGCGCGCGTCGGCGGTGCCGGTGGCAGCCTTGACGCCCGAAGCTTCGGCGCCCGAGGCGAGAACCTCGGTCACGCGAACCAGCGTCAGGTGCTGACGGTGGCCCTTGGTGCGCTGCGACGAATGCTTGCGGCGGCGCTTGACGAAGTGGATCGTCTTTTCGCCCTTGATCTGGTCGATGACCTCGGCCTGCACGGCCGCACCCGCGACCAGCGGCGCACCGACGGTCACGGCATCGCCGCCCACCATCAGGATTTCGTTGAACTGGATCTTTTCGCCAGCGACGGCATCAAGCTTTTCCACGCGCAGAACGTCGCCGCTCTGCACCTTGTATTGCTTGCCGCCGGTCTTCAGGACCGCAAACATGGGTCTTCCCTTCCGTGTCTCCGCATCCTTCGGCCCCGCTTGGCGGCGTTTCGGGGGCAAGCCCCGCCTTCGGACAGCGCGCCCCGTGGGGCGTCATTGCAATAAAATACCCCGGACAGACTCAGAGGTCTTCCGGGATGCGCGCTTATCCGGGAATCGCCCCGCGCTGTCAAGAACCCCTGCGCCCCGTTGCGCGGGCGCCCCGACGGGGGCTAGGCTGGGTCCATGCGTGATCTTGCCAGCCCGGCCCTTGCCACCCCAACTGCCGAACCGCCGCAGGCCCTGCCCGGACAGATCGTCCGGCAGGCGCGCAAGGCCCGGCTGCACCGGCTTGTTTCGCCGATGTCTGCCCTGATCGGCGTCGTGGCCGGTGTCAAGGAGGTGCAGGGGGCCGGGCGCAGCCTGTCGGTGCCCGCCGGTTCCTTTGTGCTGCTGCCCGAGGGGCTGGCCCTGACCATCTGCAACATCCCCGATGCCGCCGGCCGGTATGAGGCGCAGGCCCTGCCCCTGCCCCGCCCGCTGGTCGAACGCGCGCTGGCCCGCCGCCCCGACCTTGCCCGCCCCCGCGCCGCGCAACCGCAGCTACTGCCGGCGCTGCCGCCCGAGCCTCGCGGGCTGCTGACGACATTCTTTGCGCCAACCGCGCTGCCGCCCGACATCCTCGCCCTGCGGCTGGAAGAGCTGATCCTCTGGCTGGCCCTCGGCGGCGCGCTTCTGCCGCCCGAGGCGCCGCCCCGCCTGTCCGAACGGCTGCGCGCCCGCATCGCCGCCGATCCCGCCGCCGCATGGTCCGCCCCCGCCGCCGCCAGCCTGATGGCGATGAGCGAGGCGACCCTGCGCCGCCACCTTGCCGCCGAGGGCGCGGGCTTTGCCGATCTCTTGCGCGACACGCGGCTGACCCATGCGCTGGGGCTGTTGCAAACCACGGATTTTGCCGTGGCGCGGGTGGCGGAAGAATCGGGCTATGCCTCGCCCCAGCAGTTCGCCATGCGGTTTCGCGCCCGCTTTGGCCTTGCGCCGCATGAAATCCGGCTTGTGGAACGCCCGGATGATCGGAACGGGGCCAAATCTGCGCGCCGCGCAGCCGCAAGGGCGCCATAGGCCCGCTAACCTGCCTTCATCGTTCTGATGGAGACAAAGATGATCCGCCCTGCCCTCTGCCTGCTGCTTGCTGCCAGCCCCGCCCTTGCCGAAATGACCCTGACTTCGCCCAGCCTCGATGCCAATGGCGCCTTCACCGCCGATCAGGTGCTGAACGGTTTCGGCTGCACAGGGGGCAACCTGTCGCCCGCGCTGGAGTGGTCGGGCGCGCCCGAGGGCACCGCCAGCTTTGCTCTGATGATGCATGACCCCGATGCGCCCACCGGCTCGGGCTGGTGGCACTGGGCGGCCTTCAATCTGCCCGCCGACACCACCAGCCTGCCCGAAGGCGCCAGCGCCCATGCCATGCCCGAAGGCAGCATCGAAAGCCGCACCGATTTCGGCGCCCCCGGCTATGGCGGCGCCTGCCCGCCCGAAGGTGGCGGCGCCCATGCCTATACCATCACGCTATACGCCCTGCCCGCGACCCTTGGCCTTGACCCCGAGGTGATGCCGGCCATGCTCAGTTACATGCTGCGCGGCAGCGCCCTGGAAAGCACCACCCTGACGGTGCCCTTCGGGCGGTAGCGTCAAATATCCTGCCCGATCATTTCCCGCCCCGCCGCCCGGCCAAGGCGGCGGCTGATGTCCAGAAACAGCGCGTCGAACGCGGCAAAGACCGCCGCGTTCACCCGCCGCCCCTCGGGGATATCGGAAAAGGCGATATAGGCTTCCAGTTCGCCGTCACTCAGCGGCCCATAGGCCATGGCAAGGAAGGGCATCAGCCAATCGGTGGTGCTGGCGCGCACCTCGGCCTCGCTGCCCCAGACCATCGAGAGCATGTCCTCCTCGGTCATCTCGCCCAAGGGACCGCCTGCCTCGGCCATGCCGCGGAAAAAGGCAAGATTGGCGTTCAGCGCCCCCATCACATTGGATTCGATCAGCGCATTGACCTCGGCAAAGCGGTGCAGGGCCGCGGCGCGCGGGGTGTCCGCCGCATCCATTTCCGCCCAACGCTCCTTGGCCGCTGCTTCGGTGGCCGGGTCCAGCAGGGCCCGCCGCGCCTCGATCTCAAGCCGCAGCGCCTTCTGCCCGCCTTCCGACGCAAAGAACGCCACCGCTGCCTCGACCGCTGCGGGCGAAGCGGCAAGCTCTTTGGCCAGCGCCGCATCGAACGTGGCGCGCATCGCCTCCGGCGCATAAATCGCCTCGACCGTAGCCTTCCACCCCGGATTGGCCCCCGAGGGGAAATCCGCAGCGAGTTCGGTGGCATTGGCCAGCCCCTCTTCGCGCAGAACCGCCATCACATCGCCGATCAGCAGCGCATCCGACAACGCCTGCGCCGAAGCGGGCGCCGGAACGGCCAGCGGCGCCGTTTCGGTGCGCCCCACCACCGGAGCCATGGCAAGCGCCAGTGCGACAGACAACCCGACCACGCGCAGACCCATGAAGCCCCCCTTTTCAGACCTTGCAGACCAGAGCTATGCCCTGCGCGCCGCCTTGCCAAGCGCCCGCTGCCGCCGCTTGTGCAATCCCGGCATGAAGTTCGCGTGAAAATCGCGTGAAAGGGGGGTTGCAAGCGCCCCGCGCGCCCGCTAAATCCCCGCCACGATCCCTACCGCGGAGAGGTGGCAGAGTGGTCGAATGCGGCGGTCTCGAAAACCGTTGTCGGTTTGCGCCGACCCAGGGTTCGAATCCCTGTCTCTCCGCCAATTTTCCCCCTTCCAAAAATAGCACAAGCGACTGATAACAAGGGGTTTTCCGGCGTTTCCGCCCGGCCCTGCAAATGATGATGGCTTGCTTTGCTGCACATGTTGCTGCACAATTCGCTGCACGGGGCCATTGCAGGAGTCGTCAGATGACCATCGTTCGGCGCGGATCGAACTTCCATCTTCGCAAGCGGGTTCCGCTGCGATACCGGCGGGTTGAACCCCGGGTCACGGTTTGGATCAGCCTGCATACCGACTCCGAAACGGTGGCCAAGCAAAAGGCCCCGCTGGCATGGCAACACCATATCGAGGCATGGGAAGCCCGAATGGCGGGGGATACCGGGGACGCGGAACGGCGATTTGAGGCGGCCCGCGAACTCGCGGCGGTCAGAGGCTATCGCTACCTGTCTGCCGGTCAGGTGGCGGCCCTGCCCCGCGAAGAGCTTCTTGCCCGCGTGGAAGCCATCCCGGTTCGCAATGACAAGCCCGACAAGGTTGAGGCGGCGGCCATCCTTGGCGGGGCGTCCGAACCGCCGATCACGGTCAGCCGGGCGCTTGAACTCTACTGGACCCTGACCGGGGATGAAACCATCGGGAAGAGCAAGGATCAGGTGCGGCGGTGGGAAAACCCGCGCAAGAAAGCCGTCGCCAATTTCATCGCCGTTGTCGGGGACAGGTTGCTTTCCGATATTACCGGCGATGACATGTTGGACTTCCGGCAATGGTGGATTGAGAAACTGGAGTCCGAAGACCTGACTCCGAACTCTGCCAACAAGGACCTGATCCATCTGGGGTCCGTCCTGAAGACCATCAACAAGCGCAAGCGCCTTGGTCTGGTGCTGCCCCTCACTGACCTGTCGTTCAAGGAAGGCGAGAAACGCCAGCGCCCGCCGTTCTCTGTCGAGTGGATCAAGACCAAGATTTTGGCCCCCGGTGCCCTTGACGGGCTGAACACAGAAGCCCGCTGCATCGTCTTGGGCATGGTCAACACGGGCTACCGGCCCAGCGAAGGGGCGGCCCTTGGGCGTGACCAGATCAGGCTTGAAGGCGACGTGCCGCACATCTCGATTGAACGCAGCAAAAACCGGCAGTTGAAAAGCGTCTATGCGGAACGGATCATCCCGCTTGCCGGGGTCAGCCTTGAAGCCTTCAAGGAATGTCCCGACGGCTTCCCCCGATATGCCGACAATCCAAGCCTGTCGGCAACCGTCAACAAGTTCATGCGGGCCAATGGGCTGATGGAAACGCCGGGTCATAGCCTCTACTCTCTGCGCCACTCCTTTGAAGACAGGATGCTTGCGGCGGGCGTGGATGATCGGATCAGGCGCGACCTCTTTGGGCATCGCCTGACGCGGGAACGGTATGGCAAGGGGGCCAGCCTAGACCAGTTGGCGGCGGCTATTCAGGGGCTTGCACTCTGACGTGCCACGGCACGGGCGCGGGCCAGAATGTCGCCTGACAACATGGACTCGGCGTCGGCAATCTCCGCTTCAAGGCGAAGGAAGATCGGCGAATAGACAGGATCGGCCACCACCAGCCTTGCGACCTTGGCATGGGCGCGGCGTAGGCGCTCCAAGTCGGCTATGGTGGTGGCCGGTCTCATGGCTTCAGAACGCCCCGTTCAAGCGGACGTTGACGGTGCCCGACGGGTTCGCCGCCGCCGTGAGGGCCACCCCGACCTTGGTGTTGCCGCTGGTCGTGCTGGTGATCAGCTTGGCGGTGTCATCCCAATAGACAGCGGCCCCGACTGCAAACACGTCGGTAGAGACCTTGGGCAGATCGAAGACGCCTTCGGTCACAACGTCAACGATTGCCCCATTCGCGGCGGCCCCCGCGACCACACCGAAGATCAGGCCGATCTTGACCGCTGCCCCAGATGCAACGGCATAGGGGGCGGTCAGGGTCAGGTTCTCGCCTTTCTGGACATAGTTCTTCATGGTCAGATTCCTTTCGAGGTTCTGAAGAGGATGGTGGAAGCGGGGCGTCGTGACGCCGCCGCGATTTCTGCATCAAGGGCGGCCAAGGCCCGGGCCATCTCGGAGTCGCTCTTGTAGGTGATCAACTCGCCGTTCTGGTCCCGGAAGGTCGTCACGCCGCCCGCTCTCGCCTTGAAGAGCGAGTCACGGGCAGCGGTCAGTTCGGGCAGGGTCAAGGCCACGGATCAGGCCCCCGGGTTCAGGTAAGCGCCGCGCCAATCGACTGCGCCGCAACCGAAGTCCAAGACGACTCGGAACTCCATGCCCAGCACGTCCCAGCCTTCGCGGGATGCCATCTGCGGGCCTTGGGCACTGGACAGATAGGAATATTCCAGCACGGGCAGAACCGCCGGGTCGGCGAAGATGTAGAACCGATCATCGGTGATGCGCGGTTCAACCAAGAGGGTCAGCTTGCCGCTGAAGACGTTGGTATCGGCAACGGTCGCGGGGTAGATCGCGGCCAAGACCTGTTCCGCCGTCGTTTCCTGTTCCGGCCCCACGACAAGAAAGCGGGGCGTCGCGTTGATCGGGGTCTTCTTGTCGAGTGCCTTCATTCCCCGCATGGCTTTGCGGCCCGCTTCCAGAGCCGCAAGCGACAGGGCAGCGGCGGCGGCAAGGTTGCCGTGGGTCGCATGGAACAGGGCCAGCCCATCTTCGCCCATGGTCGGGTTGGACTGCAACAGGGTCAGAAGCAGGTTGGCTTCCGTCTCTGCGGCCATGCGCCCGGCGGTCGCGCCCCAATCGCGGAAAGCCCCCAGATCATCGTTGATCGGCGTTGTTGCAGAACTCTGGCCGTCTAGGATTCACATTGCGAATCCATGCGGTTAGACGGGCCGCATGAGCAAGCCATCCCGCGCCCGTTATCGCAC
>Ga0209571_1000168_pt1:0-55000 | contig 129584 bp, 117 predicted proteins | sample EBPBio102011_DNA_FD_185866 | JGI IMG/M metagenome (GOLD analysis project Ga0209571, IMG submission 185866) | Wastewater treatment Type I Accumulibacter community from EBPR Bioreactor in Madison, WI, USA - Reactor 1_1/10/2011_ DNA (SPAdes)... | ecosystem: Engineered > Bioreactor > EBPR...
CCGCCTCACGTAGCTTGCCGATAATCTCTTCCGGGCGATGCTTCTTGCTCGGCATTCTATATCTCCTTCGTCGTCCAAAATATCATCAATTTTGGACCACTCAGAAGGGGGCAGATCAGTTACGCTGGTGCCGAGCCGGCTGAGCACGTTGCGAAGTGCCTGACGCGTGACCTCGCTGCGCCGGGTGTCGCCGGTACCGGCCAGACCGATCACGATGCCATAGCCGATCAGCGAATTTTCACGCCAACCGTCGAAGCGGCCGAGAGCCTTGATCGGCGCTTCCTGCGCGGGGGCAAGAACGGGGTGGAGAAGGGCCAGCAGGGCGAGCAGCGACAGCAAGCGGTTGCGCATCAGCCGAGCCCCAGGAAGCTGAAGATACGGTTGATCAGGCCCGGTTTCGCGCTGCGGCTGACCCAGCCCTTTCCATCATAATTGATCTCGGAATTGGCGAGCCGTGACGAGGATATCGAATTATCGCCCGAAATATCGGCCTGGCGTATCTGTCCGCGCACCGCGATATTGCGCTGTTCGCCGTTGATGAACAGATTCTGCCGCCCCTCGACGACGAAATCGCCGTTCGGAAGGACCGCAATCACCTGCGCTGCCATGCGCGCGACGAAGCGGTCGGTGCGTTCGACCTCGCCGCTTCCCGAATAACCGCCGCGCAGTCCGAAATTGGCGCTTTCGTCGATCGAGCCGACGGAAATTCCGCCCGACAGGCTCGTGTCCTTCTTCGAATTGTTGCGCACGCGGTTGGTCGCCGAGGCGCTTTCGGAGATCAGCACCATGATAACGTCGCCCACAGCCTGGGCACGATTGTCGCCCGCGACACCGGCCCATTTGTCGCCGCGATACAGCTGTTCGGCCTTCGCGCCGGGGGAGGCAGCGGAAACGGCCACGACAAGCAGCAGAAAGCGCCTCATTCGGGTTTGTCCGCCGTCGTGCTCTCAGGGGAGAGCCGCGATGCCATCAGCTTGCCGTCGTCGGTGCGCACGAACAGGCGCTCGCCGACCCGTCCCGATTGGAGGGCGGTCACGGTCCGTTCGATCGAGACGGGTCCGACGCGGGTCCGCAGCAGCATCGATCGTCCCGCGGCCACCGGAGTGCTTTCGGGCAACCGCAATCGTCCAAGATAGCTCCCCGCGGGAATCGAGGCACGCGCGACGGCGGCCGCGGCTTCGGCGTCGTAGCGCAGTCGGGGCTCGGTGGCGTTGGCGATGCAGGGGACGTTGTTCACCTCGTCGCGACCCACATAATGACCGACCGGGATTTCGGTGCGCGCCGAGAAACAGGCTGTCTCGCCGCTCTGTACCACAGTGCCGGGTCCGCGCGCGAACCGGACATCGCCGCCGTGCCGCAAGGCGAACCGGACGCCGGGCACGCGTTTGCGCAGCAAGGCCACGCGCTGCTCTTCGTTCAGCGTGAGCTCCGCCGCGCGACTGGGCAGGCTGGCGACGATCATCTCGCCATCGCCGGCGCCGCGGGCCAGGTCGCGGATACGCAGCTTGTCGTCGGCAAGCGTCAGGACGGCCGGCTCCGGCGCGACGGTCGCTGACCCGGCCAGGACCAACGTCCCCAGAATCGCGGATGCAAGCACGGCGACCCTATCGCTTCAGATTGTTCGAGATCGACGAAAGCTGGTCGGCCGCCTGCACGACTTGCGCGTTGGCGGCATAGGCGCGCTGGATCATCAGCAACTGGACCATGGCGGCCGAAAAATCGACGTTCGATTCCTCGACCATACCCTGTTCGATCGTGCCCGCGCCGTCTTCGCCCGGCACCGCGTCGATCACCCGCGCATCGTCGAGGATGCGATACAGGCCCGGTTTCGTGCGTTCGAGGCTGGCGTCGCCGTCGACCCGAACCAGGGCGATCTGCCCGAGTTCGATCCGCGCGCCATCGGCCGTCTTCGCCGTCACCACGCCGTCGCGTCCGATGGTCAGGTCGGTGGCGTCGTCGGGCACGGCGATCAGCGACTGGAGGAGGCCGCCGTCGCCGGCAAGATACCCGTCGCGCCCGACCGTCAGGCGGCCGCCGCGCCACAACAGCGTTTGCCCCTGCGGACCTGCAATCTCGATGAAACCACGGCCATCGATCGCGACGTCCAGCGTGTTGCCGGTCGGACGGAGGTCGCCCTGAAGCGAGATCATGTCGCGCGCGGCGAAATGTACGCCGCCCGATTGCAGATTGCGATTTGCCAACTCCTCCGCCCTGGTGGCGGGAGAAGGCATCGCGCCCACGACCTCGGCAAATATGACGTCCGAACGCTTGAAGGCAGGCGTGTTCACATTGGCGATGTTGTTCGCCATCGTCTCCAGCGCCCGCTGCTGCGCGCGCAGCGACACCGCCGCTACCTCGAATGCGTCGTTCATCCACCCCTCCGTCCGAATGTGGAGACGGCCTGGCCCGTCAGTTGGTCGTAGGCGCGAACAAGCTGTGCGCCGGCTTCGGCCAGGCGCTGCGATCGCATCAGGCCGATCATCTCGTCGGACAGGACGACATTCGATCGCTCGATCATGCCTTGCGCGATTTCGGCGCCCTGGCTTTCGCCGAGCGCGGATGCCTCTTCGCGCGATATGCCCGTTGGAAAGCGTTCGGGATCGATCGATGTGTCGGTCAGATAAACGCCGATGCTGCCCACTGGGACCTGGTCGGAAAGCACTGTCCCATCGGCAAGAATCTGCGGCGCATCGGTATCGAGCTGAAGATCTCCACCACCCGCTTGCTGGAGCACGCGGCCTTGTCCGTCGACGACAAGGCCGTCGCGGTCGCGCCGGAACTGGCCCCCGCGCGAAAGGAAGAAAGTATCGCCGTTGCGGAGCAGAAAATACCCTTCGCCGCGAATGGCCATATCCATGGCATTGCCGCTTTCGGTCAGCACGCCGGGCTCAGCGAACACGGCGGTTTTGACCATCGGGCTATAAATAGAGTTAAATAAATCATCGCGAGATGATCGCGATAATTCATTAAATGAAATCTGTTTTTTATAACCTGGCGTCTGCGCGTTAGATATATTTGTAGAATGTGTGTAAATTATACGTTCGGCTCCAGTAATAGCGGAAGCCGCTTCTTCAAGTAGTCCCATAGACGCCCCCGCCTTGCCCCCTGGACTCGGGGACGGCCTTGATCTCCGCATTCCACTTTGCGGTCAAGGGCGATAATTCCTTCTGTTCGAGCGGCTTTTTCCCTCTTTGTAAAATCGGGGTTTCAGCGCATATCGGCATCTTGACAGAGAGAGGTGACCATGACTCCCGACCGCGCACTCGATTATCTGAACGACATGTTGTGGAGCGCTGCGATCGTCGCGGGGCCGGCGATGCTGGTTACGCTGGTTGTCGGACTGATCGTGTCGGTCTTTCAGGTCGCGACACAAATACAAGAGATTACATTAAGTTATGTGCCAAAAATTGTCGCCGCCGGCCTGGTCATGATCCTGCTTGGCCCCTGGATGATCGCTCGGCTGACGGGCTTTGCGCGCGACCTGTACATGACGATCCCGGCGCTCGGCGGCTGATCGTTCAGATTGTCGCACGAGAGGGTTTTTATTCATTCACGACAGAAAAATCGGACGAAACACGCTACCGTTAACCATGAATTACATCCATATTGGATTCAGTTGTTTCAATCGGGACGGGCTTTCGCGGCGCGGTGTAGTGCGTCTGACGGTCGGTCAGGCGATCAACGTGCGACCGACGTCGCCGATGTCCAGTCGAGGTCGAATTTCGCCAGATATTTCCGCAGCCGGTCGGCGTCGTTCGTGCTCGTGCGCAGGCTGCGCGAGGCAGCGAAAAGTCTGCGTCCCGCCTCGGACAGCGACCGCGACGACCGGCATGTGGCGACCACATGGGCAAGCTGCACCCGGTCGAAGTCGTCGATCGCCGCCAACTGATCGGCATCCAGGATCGACGCGAGCTCGTCGGTCTGCTGTGTCTCGCGCGTCCAGGATGAGGTCATCCGGGCGATTTCCAGTTCGACCTCTTCGACGTCGATCCGGCCGGTGCGGCTGAGCGTGGCCATGCGCGTGACGCTCGCGGCGAGATCGCGGAAATTGCCCGACCAGGCGGCCGCGCCGCTCTCCGCAAAGGCGAGATAGCGTTCGCGCGCTTCCTTGTTGAAGGTGACGCGCGCGCCCTCGCGCTCGGCGAAGCGGTCGAGTTCGAATTCCAGATTGGGCTCGATGTCCTCGCGGCGGTTCGACAGGCCCGGCAGCGCGAATGTCCAAAGGTTGAGCCGTGCGAACAGGTCGTCGCGAAAGCGACCGGCGGCGACCTGGTCGACCAGATTGCGGTTCGTCCCGGCGATGAGCTGGAAATCGCTCTTCACCTCGCTGTCGGATCCGACGGGCAGGAAGCGGCCGTCCTCGATCGCGCGCAGAATCATCGCCTGTTCGTCGAGTCCGAGCTCGCCGATCTCGTCGAGAAACAGCACGCCCTTGTCGGCGGAGCGGAGCAGGCCCGGCCGATCCTGGATCGCGCCGGTGAAGGCCCCCTTGCGGTGCCCGAACAGCGCCGACATCGCGCTGTCGCCCTTCAGTGTCGCGCAATTGACCTCGACGAACGGTCCGCCGACCTGGTGCCGCAGCTTCTTGAGTTCATAGAGCTTGCGCGCAAGCTGGCTTTTGCCGGCGCCGGTGGGCCCCATCAGCAGGATCGGCGCACGGCTGCGCACGGCGACCTGCTCGATCTCCTCGATCATCCGGTTAAAGGCGGCATTGCGCGTCGCGATGCCGTTTTTCAGGAAGTCGGCGCTCTCCGCGCTCGCCTCGGCAAAGCGCGTCGCGATGCTGTCGTACCGTGACAGGTCGAGGTCGATGACGTTCCACGTTCCCACCGGCTGGGGCGCGCCGCGCTCCGGCTGGGTCTGCAGCAGCTTGCCCGGCAGGTAGCGCGCCTCGGTGAGGAGAAAGAGGCATATCTGCGCGACGTGCGTGCCCGTCGTGATGTGGAGCAGATAGTCGTGATTGTCAGGATCGAACGGAAAGCCGCGGGCGAAGTCGAGGAGCTTTCCATAGACTTCCTCGAAGTCCCAGGGATCGTCGAAGTCGAGCTGGTGCGGCGCGACCTCGGTCTCGGGCGAGACGTCGCGTATATCGTCGGCGACATATTCGGCGAGCCGGCGGTGATAGCTGCCGTGCAGCAGCACGAAACGATCGACCCGCAGATCTTCCTGCATGCAGATGCTGACGGTGGGACGCCACTTGTTCCAGCGCGAGGGGCCGAATTTGGCGGCATCGAGCGTCGAGCCGAGAAAGCCGATGACGGTGAGCGGTTTCATGATCATAGGTTTATACAAATATATAAGATGCGATACAATAGTATCGATATTTTCCTACGCCGGCTATCGAGCATTGGTGCGATCAGAAAATAATATGTATATATAATAATAAGATAGATGATTTCGATCGTCGGTGCCCGCATTTGGCACGCCTTCTGCAAAGCTTTCTGCGCCGGGATCACGTCACCCGGTGACGCGGGATGAAGGGGCGGCCGGAATGGGCTGGCCGCCCCAAAGCCCCGAAGGTTTTTGGAGTTGGACGATGGCCAACAAGTCGCTTTTCTCTGGCGCCCTCGCGCGCTTCCTGCCGCGGACCAATGCGGTGAACGATGCCGGCGGTGCGGCCTATGCCTATGCGCCGCAGGCGAAGCTGGCACAGCTTGCCGCGACCGGTACGCTGTCGGACGGTTTCTATTCGGATGCCGCGGCGCAACTCGCCGATATCCTGTCGGCGGCGCGAGCGGTTTCGCCCGATTTCGTCGCCAAGGCCGCGGTCTATGCCCGCCGGTCGGGCGCGATGAAGGATATGCCGGCGCTGCTCGCCGCCTATCTGACGGTTGCCGACCCGGACCTCTCGGTGCGCGTCTTCGGCCGTGTGATCGACAATGGCCGCATGCTGCGCAATTTCGTGCAGATCATGCGTTCGGGCCAGGTCGGTCGTCGTTCGCTCGGCTCGCGTCCGAAGCGGTTGGTTCGCGAATGGCTGGAACAGGCCTCGATGCCGCAGCTTATGGCCGCGGCGACGGGCAACGACCCCAGCCTGGCCGATATCGTCCGCATGGTTCACCCGGCGCCGGCTTCGGCCGAGCGGCGCGCCTTCTATGGCTGGCTGATCGGCAAGCCTTATGATGTCGCGGCATTGCCGGCAGAAATCGCGGCGTTCGAGGCCTGGAAAAGCGACCGCTCGCGGCCGCTTCCTCCGGTGCCGTTCGAATGGCTGACGGCCTTTCCGCTGACTGCGGAGCAGTGGGCGGAGCTTGCGGGCCGCATGGGCTGGCAGGCGCTGCGCATGAACCTCAACACGCTGGCGCGCAATGGCGTGTTCGACGTGAAGGGGGCGACGCAGGCGGTCGCGGCGCGGCTAGCCGACGCCGATGCCATCGCGCGGGTTCGCCCGGCGCCGTATCAGTTGATGGTCGCGCTGGGCCAGGTCGGCGACGCCGTGCCGCTCGCGGTGCAGGCCGCGCTCGAGCAGGCGCTCGAACTGTCGCTCGCGACCGTTCCGGTGCTGAAGGGGCATGTCGTTGTCTGTCCGGACGTCTCCGGCTCGATGAGCTGGGCGGCGACCGGCCATCGCAAGGGCGCGACCTCGACGGTCCGCTGTATCGACATCGCGGCGCTGGTCGCGGCGGCGGTGCTGCGTACCAACAAGCAGGCGCGGGTGATGCCGTTCGATGTCGACGTAGTCGGCATGACGATCGATCCCAAGGCTCGGGTCGCGGTCAACGCGGCACGGCTGGCGGCGATCGGCGGCGGCGGCACCAATGTGTCGGCTCCGCTCGCCCGGCTCAATGCCGAGCGTGCGACGGTCGATACGGTGGTGATCGTGTCCGACAATGAAAGCTGGATCGATCCGACCCGGCGCGGCGCCACGGCGACGATGAACGAGTGGACGAAGCTGAAGGCCCGGAACCCGGGTGCGAAGCTGATCTGCATCGACATCCAGCCCTATGGCACCACGCAGGCCAAGGACCGGAAGGACATCATGAATGTCGGTGGCTTCACCGACGCGGTCTTCGACGCAATGGCCCGCTTCGCCGCTGGCGAAACGCGCGACTGGGTCGAGATCGTCAACGAAACGGAGGTTTGAAGAACGAGGCGTCGCGGCAAATGCCGGAAGGACTACATCGACTGTTAATCGCCAGGTCGCGGGTTCGAATCCCGCCGGGTCTTCGATGGACCCGTAGCTCAGCGGTAGAGCGGGACCGTCTTTCCAACCCCCTCGTTACCGCGACGCTTCGAGGAAAATTCGATACAGGATCGCGGCGAATGCCAGCGGGACTACAAGGCACCATGAAGGCCCGATGCGTAAAGCGCCCCGGTGTCCGCAAGGGGCCGGGGAGATGCGGGTTCGAATCCCGCCTTGCCGTGTAGCTTAAGGGCCGCGTCTCGCTATTCCTCGTCGCCGCGATCCTGGATGACATATGTCGGCGGATGCCGGGCGGGACTACACCTTCCAATGGTGCCCCATGCGGGGCAATGTCTTGTCCAATCCCTCGCCGCCGACACCTGAAACACGCTGGCGAATGCCGATGGGGACTACATCGGTAAAGCCGAAAGGCGAGCGGTTCGACTCCGCCTGCTGGCGATCTCTCGGGATCGCTCGCAGAGGTCTCCTCCCTCCTCGTCGCCAGCACCCGAAACAAGTCGGCGAATGCCGGCGGGACTACAGGGAGAGAGCGTCCGCCATCTGTGCGGAAGGTCGGCGGTTCGACTCCGCCCCCGGCTTGCCGGAGTAGCTCAGGAAAAATGTCTCGCCACGCCTCGTCGCCGGCACCATGAAGATGAAGAGAAGGAGGTCAGCGATGACCCAGACGACCTATGAAGTGCTGAATGTCGAGGGCGGACGCCCGGTCAAGATGTGGACCCGCGGCGTGCCCGTCGAGGATATGGCGCGCGCGCAATTGCGCAAGGCGGCGCAAATGCCGTTCGTGTTCAAGCATGTCGCGGCGATGCCCGACGTCCATGTCGGCATCGGCGCCACGGTCGGATCGGTGATCCCGACCAAGGGCGCGGTGATCCCTGCGGCGGTTGGCGTCGACATCGGTTGCGGCATGATGGCCGCGCGCACCACGCTGATGGCGCACGACCTGCCCGACAATCTGGAGGGCATCCGCAGCGCGATCGAGGCGGCGGTGCCGCACGGCCGATCGGTCGGACGCGGCAAGCGCGACAGTGGTTCATGGGGAGACCCGCCGGCCGCGATCGTCGACGCCTGGGCGACGTTGGCCGAACGCTTCGGCCATATCGTCGCCAAGCACCCGCGGCTGAAGAACACCAACAATCTCACGCATCTGGGGACGCTTGGAACGGGTAACCATTTCATCGAGCTGTGCCTTGACCAGGATGCGCGGGTGTGGGTGATGCTGCATTCGGGATCGCGCGGGGTCGGCAATGCGATCGGCACCTACTTCATCGAACTGGCGAAGCAGGACATGCGCAAATGGTTCATCAACCTGCCCGATGAAGACCTCGCCTATTTCCCGGAAGGGACCGACCATTTCGACGATTATGTCGAGGCGGTTGGCTGGGCGCAGGACTTTGCCGCGCTGAACCGGCGCATGATGATGGCCAATGTCATCGCCGCGCTGCGCCGGCAGATCGCAAAGCCGTTCGAGGCCGAAGCCGAAGCCGTGAACTGCCATCACAATTATGTGACGCGCGAGAATCACTTTGGCGAGAATGTGCTCGTCACCCGCAAGGGTGCGGTGCGCGCGGCGAAGGGGACGATGGGGATCATCCCGGGTTCGATGGGCGCGAAATCGTTCATCGTGCGCGGGCTCGGAAACCCGGAGTCGTTCGATAGCTGCAGCCATGGCGCGGGCCGCGTCATGAGCCGCACCGCGGCGAAAAAGCTCGTCACCCTCGACGAGCATATCGCCGACACCGCGGGCGTCGAATGCCGGAAGGACGAGGGCGTCATCGACGAAACGCCCAAGGCCTACAAGCCGATCGAGGCCGTGATGGCGGCGCAGGCCGACCTGGTCGAGATCGTCCATACGCTGAAGCAGGTGGTGTGCGTGAAGGGGTGACCCTTCACGCCGCCATCGGAGGGGGACCGTGAAGATTAGCTTGTTCTGCCGGACCTGTGGCGCAGTGCTGTCGCGGGAGCTGGACCTACGCTCGACGAGGGATCCGACTGTTCAACAGCCGATGCTCGCCGACGGGCAACCGGTTACGCCCCGTGGAACTGCATATAAGTCCCACGAACCGCTAGTGGTCTCGCCCGACCCAGCGCAGCCCCATCAATTGAGCTTTGTGCCGCAGCTTTGGTTCAATCCCGACGATGTCGATGTCTTTGGGGAGCTGGTCGACGATGCATGTCGCGTCGGCGGCTGCTGCGGCCTTTCAGGGCACGACGGACCGAACATCCGCTGCAAGTCCTGTAAGAGCGAGATCGGAACGAAGATGAGCGATTGCTGGACGCCTTATCTGTTCATAGCCGATCCAGAGAGAACGGAATTGAGAAAGACGGAGTCATGACGATCGAACCCGCCATCCGGCAGGAAATCGAAACCCGCCTCGCCGCAGTCGAGGCGGAGGAGGGCGTGCGCCTGCTGCTCGCGATCGAATCCGGGTCGCGGGCGTGGGGCTTTCCTTCGCCCGACAGCGATTATGACGTGCGCTTCATCTATGTCCGGCCGCGCCGCGACTATCTGGCGCTCAGCCCTGCGCGCGACGTGATCGAGCGGCCGATCGTCGACGAGATCGACCTCAACGGCTGGGATATCCGCAAGGCGCTGGGGCTGATGCTCCGCAATAATTCGGTGCTGTCCGAATGGATCGAATCGCCAATCCGGTATCGCGACCCGCATCCGGTCGTCGCGCGGATCGCGGCGCTGGAGGATCGCTATTTCGATCCGAACAGCTATGCGCTCCATTATGCGAACCTCGGCCGGACGGCGACGACGCGCTGGCTGGCCCAGGACAAGGAGGTGGCGGTCAAACGCTATTTCTATGCGCTGCGCCCGGCGCTTGCGATCCGCGTGCTGCGGCGCGATCCGTCGCGCCGTCCGCCGATGCAATTGCAGCAGTTGATGGCGCTGGCCGATCTCCCGCGATCGCTCTGCGACGAGATCGAGCGGCTGGTCGCGTTGAAGGCCGAGACCCGCGAAGCGGGGCTGATCGCGCGCGTGCCCGAGCTTGAGGCCCTGATTGCCGACGAACTTGCGCGGGCCGGTGACGTACCGTCCCGCCCGCCGAGCGAGGCCTTTGCGGCGGAAGCCGAAGACCTGTTTCTGGAACTGGTAGAAGACAAATGATCATCATCGACGGATCGGAAGGCGAAGGCGGCGGACAGGTGCTGCGCTACGCATGCGCGCTCTCGCTGCTCACCGGCGAGCCTTTCACGATCGAGAATATTCGCGGCGGACGTGAGAAGTCGGGGTTGATGCGCCAGCATGTGACGGCGATCGAGGCCGCGTGCGTGATCGGCGCGGCCGAATGCAGCGGACTGGCCGTCGGGTCGAGCAGCATCGTCTTTCGTCCCGGGCGCGTGACGCCCGGCGACTATCATTTCGCGGTCGGTACCGCGGGGAGCACCGGGCTGGTCCTGCAGACCATATTGGTGCCGCTGATGCTGGCCGACGCGCCGTCGCGCATCGTCATCGAAGGCGGAACGCATGCGATGGCCGCGCCGCCGTTCGAGTTCATCGAACGGACGCTGCTGCCGGTCATCAACCGCATGGGGCCGACGGTCTCGACGCGCCTGGCGCGCCACGGCTTTTTCCCGCGCGGCGGCGGGCGGATCGAGGTCGACATCGACCCGGCGCCGCTGCGCGCGATCGCCTGTGTCGAGCGCGGCGCGCTCCGCCGCGTCGGGGCGACCGCGATCCTGGCGGGGATTCCGTTCGACGTCGGCGAGCGCGAGCTGAAGATGGCGGCCAAGACGCTGCCCGACTGGCCGCCCGAGGCGTTCGCCACGCGGCAGCTTCCCGCCGAACAGGGGCCGGGCAACGCCCTGCTGATCGAGGCGGAGTTCGACCATGTGACCGAGGTCATGTCGGCCTTCGGCAAGATCGGCATCCCCGCCGAACGCCTTGCCAAGACGGCGGCGGGCCGCATGGGCGGCTATCTGGCGAGCGAAGCGTTCGCCGGTCCGTATCTGCAGGACCAGTTGCTGCTGCCGTTCGCGATGGCCGGGGGCGGGGTCTTTTCGACCGTGAAGCCCAGCCAGCATACGCTCACCGCGGCGGCGCTGATCGAACGGTTCACCGGCGTTCGCTTTGCGATCGCCCCGCGCGAGGACGGCGTGATCATGGTCGAGACGGCGGCGCGTTAGCCCACGCGCCGCCGCCAAGACCCGTTCCCGCTCTTCGTCCGCTCTGTTATGCTCGCTGTCCCATCAACAGGAGACGATCCCATGGCGCATGGCACCGCCCGCATCGGCAAGGACAGATATCGCACCGAGATCAGCGTCGGCGGCCGCGATATCATCGCCGACGAGCCGCCCGCGCTCGGCGGGCAGGGCGCGGGCTTCGCGCCCTATGATCTGCTCCTGGCGAGCCTCGGCGCCTGTACCGCGATCACGCTACGTATGTACGCCGACCGCAAGGGCTGGCCGCTCGAATCGGTCGAGGTGGGGCTGCGTCTTCATGGCGCCGAGGAACGCCGCATCGACCGCACGCTGACGATCGAGGGGCTCGACGACGAGCAAAAGGCGCGCATGGCCGACATCGCCGAGCGCACGCCGGTGACGCTGACGCTGAAGCACGGTCTGCCGATCGACACGCGTCTGGCGTGATGGTTTCGGGAGCGACGCCGGCCGCCGCGCACGGAAAGCTGCTCTGAAAACCAGGCCGCGCGTCGCTCGCGAACCGGGCGCGCGGGGTGCGTTGCGGACGCATCGTTTACGCGGCCTTTACCACTTCTGATGCATGACATTCGCCGATGTTTGCGACTGGGGACATGTAATGGACAGCTTGCGCGGACTGCTTTCCGGCAGCCACGACCAGGATGACGGAGCGATCGATGCGCCTCCGGCGGTTGGCGTCGATGAACGCCGCATGCAGGTTCGGGCTTATAATTATTGGGCCTCGCTGCTTTCCGATCGCGCTTACCCGTCGGTCGAGGATCTCGATCTCGACGGCGCGGATTTCGGGCCGCATTCGGTGCTACTCGACTTTACGTCGGGCATCGACAATCCGGGCCTGTCCTTCGTCGGCGAAAAGCTGCGCGAGGAATCGCAGATCGATGAAGACGTCCACTACATCAGCCAGATTCCCGGCCGCTCGCTGCTTTCGCGGCTGACGGACCATTATCTTCAGATCATCGCCAATCGCGCGCCGATCGGTTTCGAGGCCGAGTTCGTCAACGATCGCGGCGTCACGATCATGTATCGCGGTATCCTGCTGCCCTTCTCGTCCGACGACGACACCATCGATTTCATCATGGGCGTCATCAACTGGAAGGAAGGCGTCGCCACCGAACAGGCGGAAGAGCTGCAGCTTTCGGTCGAGCAGGCGCTGCGCAGCGCGGCCCCGCTGACCGCGCCGGTTCCGGTCTGGGCCGATGGCCCCGATTCGGAACATCTGGACGATGATTTCTCGGCCGCCGACGATGTCGATGCGGCGCCTGGTTTCGCCGCGCTGGACGACGGCGCCGATGACGAGGAAATGCTGCTGACCGAGGCCTTTGCTGCCGAAGACGATGTCGCGGCCGTCGAACCCGACGCCGAGCTCGCCGACTGGCTCGCCGCCGCGCGCGAAACTGCCGAGCGTGCGATCGCCGCCGACAGCCGCAGCCGCAACGCGCTCTATCAGGCGGTCGGAAAGGCTTGGGACTTCGCGCTTGCCGCCGATGCGCAGCCCGATGCGTTCGCCGAACTGCTCGCCGATGCGGGGCTCGCCGCGCAGGAACGCGCGCCGATGACGCCGATCGTCAAGCTCGTCTTCGGCGCGAACTATGACAAGACGCGTCTTGCCGAATATGCCTGCGTGTTGGGTCATGCAAAGGACGAGGGCGTCGCGCGCGGCGAACTGGCCGCCTATCTCGATCGCTATCCCGGTGGCCTCAAGGGGCTGGTCAAAGATGCGCGCGCACGGCGTAAGCCCGAGGGTGAGGTCGCCGACAAGGCCGATGACGCCCTCGACGCGCTGCGCCGGGCACATCCCGCCGTGATTCTGGAGCATGACGCGGGCGAGGCCGAATTCGTCGTTCTCATCGCGCGGACGATGCCGGGCGGCCACATCGGAATCGTGGCCAAGGCTGCGGATGACGGGTCGCTGGTGGCGAAGCTGGCGAAAAAGGCGATCGCGATCGCTCCTGGCGGATAATTACACTCACGTAACAGACGACCCCAAAATTGAAATTATTTTACGCGACGGTTCGCGGGGTGTTGAACCTCGCGCGCCAGAGGCGCATAGGGATCAGAGCGAACGGGCCGGCCGGTCCCCCCGGTAGAGGCCTGCCAACCTTGGTTCGGGATGCAACACCCTTATGCCTTCTAATCTGATCGACACACCGGAAGCCGACCTTGCGCCGGCGGCCCAAGTTCCTGTTAAAATTGCGAAGGCCTATCAGGCCGCACTCCACGGCAGCGCGCTGCCCGGCGAGGGCGACGACCTGAATGCCGAGGCGCTGGCCGCGGCGGGCGAATTCGCCGCGCGTGCCTCGCTCGAACGCGCCGAGGGCAAGCCTTCGCTGCTGCTCGAGCCAATGGCGGTGGACGGCACCGACCGCCGCATGCGGCTGGTCGTCGTCAACGACGACATGCCCTTCCTCGTCGATTCGACGTCGCAGATCGTCGGCGCGCAAGGGCTTGCGATCCATCGCATCCTGCACCCCGTCGTTTCGGTGGACCGCGACGCGAAGGGCTCGCTGATCAGCGCCGATGCCGGCAAGGGCGGCGGCAGCCGCGAATCGGTCATCTATATGGAACTCGAACGCGGCGATGCCCGCGCGCGCCGTCGCCTGCTCGACGGGCTGGAAGGCGCGCTGGCCGATGTGCGCGCCGCGGTCGCCGACTGGAAGGCGATGCGCGCCGCGATGCTGGCCGATGCGGCGATGCGCGCCGACGGCGAAGCCGCCGAGCTGCTGCGCTGGTTCGAAGGCGGCGCGATGACGCAGCTTGGCCATGAATGGCGCACGCGCGATGGCGCGGTGCACGACGCGCTGGGCATTTCGGCCAGCAGCACGAGCCAGCTTCTTTCGCCCAACGCGCTCGACGCGGCATTCGACTGGTTCGACAAGGGCGGCCATTCGCCGCTCCTGATCAAGTCGAACCGCCTCTCCGCGGTGCACCGCCGCGTGCTGCTCGATCTCGTCATCGTCCCCGAGCTCAAGGGCAAGAAGGTCGAGCGCCTGTCGATCCATGCCGGGCTCTGGACCAGCGCCGCGCTCTCGACCCCACCTGCAAAGGTGCCGATGCTGCGCGCGCAGCTCGAAGCGTTGATGGCGAAATTCGGGTTCGACCCGACCGGACACGCCGGCAAGGCGCTGGCGCATGCGCTGACCGCGTTGCCGCACGACCTGCTGATCGCATTCGACACCGCTTCGCTCGAGGAGCTGGTGCTGACCTCGATGTCGATCACCGATCGGCCGCGCCCGAAGATCGTGATGGTGCGCAGCGCGCTTGGCCGTCACCTGTTCGCCTTCGTCTGGCTGCCGCGCGACGAAGTGTCGACTGGCCGCCGTCTGGCGGTCGAATCCTTGCTCGTGCGCGAAGCCAAGGCCGGCGTCATCGGCTGGACGATGGTGCTGGAGGACGGCGGCGCCGCGCTGCTCCGCTACACGCTCGATCTACGCAGCGGCGGCGTCGTGCCCGACACCGATACGCTCAACGCCCAGCTCGAACAGATGGTGCGCGGTTGGCAGCCCGAGGTCGAGGCCGCGCTTGCCAAGCGCGGCGATGCAGGCCGCGCCGCGGCGCTCGCATCGCGCTTTGCGCCGCTGTTCCCCGCCAATTACCGCAACCTCTACAATCCCGAGGAAGCGGCGCGCGACATCCTGCGTCTGCGCGACCTCGATGCCGACCAGCCGCGCAGCGTCCGCCTCGCGCGCAAGAGCCTGGACGGCGACGACCGGCTCCGGCTGAAGGTATACAGCGCTGCCGGCCCGTTGGCGCTGTCCGACGTCGTTCCCGCACTCGAACATTTCGGCTTCGAGGTGCTCGAGGAAATCCCGACCGCGCTCAACGTACGCGCCGGCGAAGGGGAGGGTGAGGCGCCGACCTACATCCATGATTTCTCGCTGCGTCTGCCGGCATCGGTCGATGAAACGGCCCTGTTGCCGCATGTCGAGACGATCGAGGGCGCGATCGCCGCGGTGCTCGACGGCAAGGCGGAGAATGACGCCTTCAACCAGCTTGTGCTGGTTACCCAGACCGATCCGCAGGCGATCGTCTGGCTGCGCGCCTGGTTCCGCTACATGCGTCAGGGCGGGTCGAGCTATGGCATGGACACGGTCGTCTCCGCGCTCCGCAACGCGCCAAAGCTGACCGCCGCGCTCGTCGATCGCTTCCGTGCGCTCCACGATCCGAAGACGAAGGATGGCGCCCGCGCCGACGCGCTGGATGCCGAGATTCTCGGTGGTTTCGCCGATATCAAGTCGATCGACGACGATCGCATCCTGCGTCTGTTCCACGCGGTGATCGGCGCGACGCTGCGCACGAACGCCTTCGCGCCCGCCGCGGCCGAAGCGCTCGCTTTCAAGATCGACAGCGCGCTCGTCCCGGGGCTGCCGAAGCCGCTGCCGTGGCGTGAAGTGTGGGTGTATAGCCCGCGGGTCGAGGGTGTTCACCTGCGCGCCGGCCCGGTCGCGCGTGGCGGCCTCCGCTGGTCGGACCGCCGCGATGACTTCCGCACCGAAATCCTTGGCCTGATGAAGGCGCAGCGCGTGAAGAACGCCGTCATCGTGCCGACCGGTGCGAAGGGCGGCTTCTATCCGAAGGCGTTGCCGAGCCCGGCCGAAGATCGCGATGCCTGGTTCGCCGAAGGCACCGAATGCTATCGCATCTTCATCCGTTCGCTGTTGTCGATCACCGACAATATCGTCGGCGGCAAGGTCGTGCATCCGAAGGGCGTCGTGATCCGCGACGGCGAGGATCCCTATTTCGTCGTCGCCGCCGACAAGGGCACGGCGACCTTCTCCGATGTCGCGAACGGCCTGGCGATGGAGCGCGACTTCTGGCTGGGCGATGCGTTCGCCAGCGGCGGGTCGAAGGGCTATGACCACAAGGCGATGGGCATCACCGCCAAGGGGGCGTGGGTTTCGGTCCAGCGCCACTTCGCCGAAATGGGCGTCGACGTGCAGACCGACACGATCCGCGTCGTCGGTTGCGGCGACATGTCGGGCGACGTGTTCGGCAACGGCATGCTGCTGTCGAAGGCGATCCAGCTCGTCGCGGCATTCGACCACCGCCACATCTTCTTCGACCCCAGCCCCGATCCGGCGAAGAGCTGGAAGGAACGCGAGCGGATGTTCAACCTGCCGCGGTCGAGCTGGGAGGATTATGACAAGAAGCTGATCTCGAAGGGCGGCGGCGTTTTCCCGCGCAGTCAAAAGAGCATTCCGCTGACCGAGGAAGTGCAGGCGCTTCTGGGCCTGTCACAGTCCGAGATCGAACCCGGCGCGCTGATCTCCGCGATCCTCAAGGCGCCTGCCGACCTTCTTTGGTTCGGTGGGATCGGCACCTATGTGAAGTCCGCGAGCCAGAACAATGCCGAAGTCGGCGACCCCGCGAACGATGCGCTGCGCGTCGATGCCGAAGACCTGCGCGTCCGCGCGGTGGGCGAAGGCGCGAACCTGGGCGTGACGCAGGCGGCGCGCATTGCCTTCTCGGCAAAGGGTGGCCGGATCAACACCGACTTCATCGACAATAGCGCGGGCGTCGACTGCTCGGATAACGAGGTCAACATCAAGATCGCGCTCAACCGCGAGATGGGTGAGGGCCGCTTGTCGCAGGACAAGCGCGACGCGTTGCTCGTGCGGATGACCGACGATGTCTCGGCGCTGGTGCTCGAGGATAATCGCCTGCAGGCGCTGGCCCTGTCGATCGCCGAAAAGGGCGGCGCGGCGGCTGTGCCCTCGCTCGTGCGGATCATGGAGAATTTCGAGGCATCGGGCCGGCTCGACCGCAAGGTCGAGGGGCTGGCCGCGAACGACGAATTGCTCCGCCGCTCGCAGGAAGGGCGCGGTTTCACGCGGCCTGAACTGGCGGTCCTGCTCTCTACGGCGAAGCTTTCGCTGCAGGATGCGATCGAGGACAGCGAGCTGCCGAACGACCCGGCGCTGGCGAGCGATCTGGCCGCGGCCTTCCCGGCCGAGATGCAGCGCGATTTTGCCGCCGCGATCAACGATCACCAGCTCCGCCGCGAGATCATCGCGACCAAGCTTGCGAATCGGATCATCAACCGCATGGGGGTGGTCCATCCCTTTGAACTGGTCGAGGAAGAAGGCTGCTCGCTCGGCGAGATCGCAGCCGCTTTCGTGGCGGTCGAGCGGCTGCTGGGAATGAAGGAGCTGTGGAGCGCGCTCGACACGGCAAAGATCGACGAGGCCATCCGCCTTTCGCTCTTCAGTCAGGCGGCCTCGGCGATGACGTCGCAGATGGCCGACCTGCTCCGCATCACCGCGTCGCTGTCGCACCCGGGACCGGTCGTCGCACGGCTCGAACCCGGTGTCGAACGGCTGACGACCGGCGTCGACGCGCTGCTCAGCGATTCGGTGCGCCGCCAGTGGGACATGCTGTCGCAGCAGTTGCTCGACGCGGGCGCGCCCGAGGCGCTGGCTTCCGCGGTCGTGCGGCTGTTCAAGACCGACGGCGCGATCGGCATCGTCGACCTTGCAGCGCGTCGGGGCGATGACGAGATCGCGGTGACGCATGCGTTCACGCATCTGGGCGAAGCACTCGGGCTCGACTGGGCACAGACGCTTGCCGCGCACATGAGCCCGGCCGATCCGTGGGAGCGCCTGCTGGTCAACAGCCTTGCGCGCGATTTCCAGCAGATGCGCCTGGCGTTCCTGGCCGGGCTGCCCAAGGGCGATCTGGATCAGGCCGTGACCAAGTGGCTCGCCGACAATGGCGCGCGCGTGGCGCAGTTCCGGACGACGGTCGATCGTGCACGCACGATACCGACCCCGAACGGCGCGATGCTGTCGCATATCGCGGGGCAGGCGCGCGGGCTGCTGGGGCGGTAAATGCCGTATCAGCCGCGCGTCGCGATCCTCGTTCCGGCGCCAGACTATAATGAACGATGGCAGCCCGCCTTCGCACGCAAGGCGGCTGCGCTCGCGGGCGCCGGGCTGGCGATCGAACAGCGCATATGGGGTGCCCCCGGCGACCTCGGCGGGTTCGACCTGATCCTGCCGCTCTTCGCCTGGGGATATCAGCGCGACGTGGTCGCTTGGTACGCCTTGCTCGACCGGCTGGAGGCCGAGCGGCTGCCGGTCGTCAATCCCGTGCCGGTCCTGCGCTGGAACAGCGACAAGGCCTATCTCGCGGAGCTGGGCGCTGCGGGCGTCACCGTCGTCCCGACGGTCGAGGTCGCGGCGCTGGACGATGCCGGTCTGGCCAATGCGCGGACCACGCTCGGCACGACAGAGGTCGTCATCAAGCCGGCCGTCTCGGGCGGCGCCGACGGCACCCACCGCCTCGCCCCCGACGCGCCGATTCCGGCGGATGCGCTGGGTCGGCGGCGCCTGGTCCAGCCGCTGATGCCGGGCATTCTGACCGACGGCGAATATTCGCTCTTCTTCTTCGGCGGGCGATTCAGCCACGCGATCGTCAAGCGCCCCGCCTCGGGCGACTTTCGCGTGCAGGAACAGTTCGGCGGGCGCGAGGAGACGTGGGACGCAAGCGCCGAGGCGCGGGCCCTTGCCGCCGCGGCGTTAGCGGCGGCCCCTGCCACGCCGGTCTATGCGCGCGTCGACATGGTCGGCGACGCAGCCGGGCGCCTGCACATCATGGAACTGGAACTGATCGAGCCCTCGCTCTTCCTCCACCACGCGCCCGACAAGGGCGCGGCCTTCGGGCTCGCGGTCGCGCGGGCGATCAGCGGATAGGCTTCAGCTTTTGTCGGCGGCGGCGGTCGCCGCGTCCGGCACATCGGTCCGATCGGCCTCGACCCTCGCGCGCCACAGCCACTGCCGGATCGCCGAGGTCAGGTTCGGCGGATCGGCTGCCTCCATCCGCTCGACGTCGATCCGCGCCACCAGCGCGTTGATCGGTAGTGCCTGGCGCGCCGCCGCGGCTTCCAGCGCGTCCCAGAACATCGGTTCGAGGCTGATCGACGTCGGATGGCCGGCGATCGTGACCGATCGTTTGACCGGGGGGTGAAAGCCGGCCTCCACCCTCAATACATATGCTGCCCGCCGTTGATCGACATCGTCGACCCGGTAACGAAGCCGGCATTCTCGCTGCACAGGAATGCGACGCCGCGCGCGATTTCGTCGGCCTGGCCAAGGCGGCCGACCGGGATCTTCGCGACGATCTTTTCCAGCACCGGCGCGGGGACCGCGGCGACCATGTCGGTGTCGATATAACCGGGGGCGATCGCGTTGACGGTGACGCCCTTTTTCGCGCCTTCCTGCGCCAGCGCCTTGGTAAAGCCGTGGATGCCCGACTTGGCGGCGGCATAGTTCACCTGGCCGTACTGGCCGGCCTGGCCGTTGATCGATCCGATGTTGACGATGCGGCCCCAGCCGCGCTCGACCATGCCGCCAAAGGTCGCCTTCGCCATGTTGAAGCAGCCGCCCAGGTTGACGCGCATCACATCCTGCCAATCGTCGAAGCTCATCCGCGCCAGCGTCCCGTCGCGGGTAATGCCGGCATTGTTGACTACGATGTCGATCGGGCCGAACTCTTCGGCGATACGCGCGCAATGGTCGAGGCAGGCCTGGTGGTCGCCCACGTCCCATTTCATCGCGGCGATGCCGGTGCGGTCGGTGAATTCGCGCGCCTTTTCGTCGTTGCCGGCATAGTTGGCGACGACGGTGACGCCTTCCTCTTGCAGCTTCAGGGAAATCGCTTCCCCGATGCCGCGGCTGCCACCTGTAACGACTGCGATGCGTGCCATGTTACCCGTCTCCCAAAGACATTTTCCGAATCATGCTTAGGGCGCGCCAAATCGCGCCGCAAGTTGCCCGGAACGTCAATTGGCGCGCATTTGGACCGGATGGGGGTCAGGTGCCGTGAAGCGCCCGCATCTTGGAAAAGTCGCCGACGGCAAGGTCGGCCTTCCGGATCGCGAAGACCAGGTCGCCACCGCCGCGTGCGCCGCGGCTCATCAGGCCGCCGGCCGGAAACTCCAGCATCACCGCGTCGCGTTCGTCGTCGAAGCCGATCGCATGGTTCGTGGGGAAATTGCCCATCGCGGGCATTTCGGCGGCGGCCATCGCGGCCCACAGCGGCTCGAAAAAGGCGCGTGCCGGGGCGGAGAGCGTCTCCGGATGACGGCACCAGGCGTGCTTGGCGTGATCGAACAGGATGGTCCGATAATCGTCGACCCACAGGTCGCCGTCGGGACGATGGCGCGTCAGCGGCAGCGTGATCGTCTCGACCTGGTCTTCGCCCGATTCTTCGTCGGCGACGGTCCATACGCGGGTCCAGCGGATCGCGTGCAGCCCGGCCATCACCGCGGTCGCATCGGGCGGTGAGAAGCCGACGCCCTGTCCCGCGCCTTCGCGGATGATCGACAGGATCTCGTCGGCGCGCTCGATCGCTTCGCGGTTGCTCGTCGCGGCGTCGGCGATCGTTTGCGCCAGTTCGTCGCTCGCGTCGTCGGGTGCGCCGCCGTCGACCGGCTGCTGTTTGAGGCGGCTCTCCAATATGTCGGCAAGTGCCAGCATGCTCGGCCAGTCGAAGGGGTGAAAGGCCGGGTCGGCGATGTCATAGTCTGCAGCGAGCAACGCCGCGGCGTCCTCCGTCGCGGCGTTGCGCGGATCGGCGCCATCGGGCGCGATGGCCACTATGTCGATCGGCCATTCGGGAAAGGCGCGGATCGCGTGCGGCATAAGATCCGCCGAATCGACGCCATAGGGATGGAAATAGGCGGCCCCGACGGCGCGCGGCGCATCGCGCGGCGGCCCGTCTTCGTGCAGGTGCAGCGCGACGATGGCGCCGGTGTCGGGATTGCTGAAAAAGGCGAGCGAGCCGGTCCGGGGGCCAAGCCCCTCCCACAACGCGGGCGGCAGGTCGGCGCAGTTGAGCTGTGCCAGAAAATCGCCGTCGTTTCCGTCGATCTGCGGCCATGGCATTCCTGTCGGCAGATGCGGACGACCGCCCAGCCAGCTCGTGCGGAAGATGGCGTCGCGCGGCGGAATCTGCGGGACGAGCCGCGCGATGACCCTGTCGGAGGCGGGGTGCGGGGCGGCATGCGCCAGATGCTCGACCTCGGACGCCAGCGATTCGAGCGTCGCCTCGTCGATCGGGCGGTCTTCGGCGGCGGGCTCGGCGAAGGGATATTCCGTGGCCGGCGTTTCGGCGACGAAGGGTGTGGCGGCTGGTTCGGCGACGGCGAGGTCTTCGGCGACGACTGCGGCTTCCGGCTCGGCCTCGACCCGAACCTCGGGGTCGGGGTCATAGGCCGGGGCGGCGTTGTTCCACTGGTCGGCCATCGACTTCGCGCTGATCCGCGCGAGGCGCGACGGCGACATTTCGATCTCTTCGACCTTTGGCGCCGCGCTGCGCGATAGGCTGGGGCGCGGCAGCTTGGAAAAGCGGCTTTCGCCGGGCGCGCGGGGGGCTTTCGGCGCTTCATAGGCGGGCACGTCGGGGCGCGGGCGGCGGAACCACCAGATTGCGAAAACAATGGCTGCCCATGCAAGCGAGATGCCGCCAAGCATCATCGCGGCGCTGTTGAGATCGCTCATGATCCCTCCTTCCCCAACCGGCGGCTCCGGACAGACCCGGCGCCGCATCCGAAGGGCTTAGTCCAAGGACCTAAACAGGAGGTAAGCGCCCGCTATTTCAAAGCCATCCGGCGAGTTCGCGCCGAACCAGCGCTTCGATCATCGCCATGCCCGCCGCGCCGTCGTTGAGGCAGGGGAGATAGGCGAACCGCGAACCGCCCGCGTCCATGAACTGTTCCTTGCCGCGAAGCGCCAGCTCTTCCAGCGTTTCCAGGCAATCGGCGGCGAAGCCGGGGGCGAAAATGGCGACGCTCTTTCCCTCTTTGCCAAGCGTCACGAGGCGAGCATCCGTGGCCGGTTCAAGCCATTTGGCGCGGCCGAAGCGCGACTGAAAGGCGACCTCGACCGGCCGGCCCAGCGCATTCGACAGCAGGCGCGCCGTCTTCCGGCACTGACAGTGATAGGGATCGCCCAGATGCAGCGTGCGCTCGGGCATGCCGTGAAAGCTCGCGATCAGCGTGTCGGGGGCGAAGTCGAGTGCGGCCAGGCCCGCCTCGACCGATGCCTTGAGCGCGGCGATATAGGCCGCGTCGTCGTGATAGGGCGGCAGGGTACGGAGCGTCGGTTGCCAGCGCAGCGTGGCCAGGTGCCGGTTTACGGCATCGACGACGGTTGCGGTCGTCGCGGCGCAATATTGCGGATACAGCGGCGCGACCAGGATGCGGCGGCATCCTGCCTCGATCAGCGCGTCGACCGCCTTGCCGATCGCCGGCTGACCATAGCGCATGGCATAGGCGACGCGGACGGTGTCGCCGAAGGCCTGCTGCAACGCCTTTGCCTGCCGATCGGTGATCGCGGCCAGCGGCGATCCTTCGTCGGTCCACACCTGCGCATAGGCATGGGCCGATTTTTTCGGGCGCCGGGGCAGGATGATCCCGCGCAGGATCGGTTGCCACAGCAGCGCGGGGATCTCGACGACGCGGCGATCGGACAGAAACTCCGCCAGATAGCGGCGAACCGCGGCCGGGGTCGGCGCGTCGGGGGTGCCCAGATTGACGAGCAGGACGCCAACATGTGGTTCCGGCACCGCGGGATGATCGTGCGGGCGGTCGGTCACAGCGGATGCGCCGACAGCGGCAGGCGGCGGATGCGACGACCGGTCGCGACGGCCATCGCGTTGGCGACGGCGGGGGCGACCACGGGCACGCCGATCTCACCCAAGCCGCCGGGGTCGCGGTCGCTTTCGATGAATTCGACGATGATCTGCGGTGTCTGCGCCAGGCGCGGCAGGCCGAGCTGGCCGAGCTTGCGCGCGCTGGCGATCCCGCCCTTGTAGTCGGTGGTCGCGCCGACGGCGGCAGCAAGGCCAAAGATCAGCCCACCCTCGACCTGTTGCCGCGCGATCGTCGGATTCACCAGGCGGCCGGCATCGACGACCGCGACAAGCTGTTCGACCTGCAGGCCATTTTCGGTCGCGCGCGCCGTTGCCATCAACGCGATATGACTGCCGCGCATGCTGTGACAGGCCAGACCCTGCGCGGTGCCCGAAATGCCGCCTTCCCAGCCGCCAAGGCTGGTGGCGGTCAGCAGGCAGCGCGCGAGCAACGGCGATCCGCCGAGCATTCCCATGCGATAGGAGAGCGCGTCCGAGCCGGCACGCGCCGCCATCTCGTCGATGAAGCATTCGGTGAAAAAGGCGGTGTAGCTGTCGGCGTTGCCGCGCCAGCGGCCCGTCGGCAGGCCGATGTCGGCGGGGCAATGATCGACGGCGAAATTCCGGATCGAATAGGGCGATGCCAGTCCCTCGACTGCAACCGCATCCGGCGATCCGGCGGCGGCGCGCTGTGCCTGGTCCGGCGGTGTGTTGTCGAACAGGCGATCGCGAAACTCGTGGGTGGTCGATGGTACGGCGATGCGCGCGACGAGCGCGTCGATCCCGCCCGCGGTGTTGAGCGTCGCGATCATTTTCGCCTGCGCCGGGGGGCGCGGAATATCGCGCATGATCTCTTCGGCCCGCGACCAGGCGAGCTGGACCGGGCGCTTGATCTGCAGCGCGATGATTGCGGCCTGCACCGCCACGCTGTGATCCAGGCACGCGTCGAACGACCCGCCCGCCATCATCGGGAACAGCGTGACGCTCGATTCCGAAAGCCCCGTCGCGCGGACGATGGCATCGCGGCACTGCGCCGGCGCCTGCGTTGCGACCCAGACGCGCAGCCGGTCGCGATCGGGCGCGGCAGTCGCGGTGCGGGTTTCGATCGGCGCATGGAGCGCTGGTTCGACGGCATATCGCGCGGTAATCGCGGGCCGTCCCTCCATCGCGGCGACGACATCGCCATTCTGGCGGATGCGATAGGCGTCGGTCTTCAACGCAGCTTTCAGCGCCTTGTCGATCTGGCCGGACGAGATGGGGGCGCCTGCGGTTTCGAACACCGGGGCAAAGCGGTCCAGCGCCTGGTTCGCGGCCCACCAGTTGCGCGCGACCGTCGCCAGCCAGCGATCATGCTGGACGATATGCAACAGGCCCGGCGATTTCATTCCGGCCTGGCGATCGATGCTCTTGAGCCGCGTCGCGCCGAGAGGACCCTGCCGGATCGCGGCGAACACCATGTCGGGCAGGCGGATGTCGCCGGCATAATTGGCCGACCCGTCGACCTTTGCCGGCAGGTCGAGCCGCGTCAGATCCTTGCCATAGAGCGGATCGGTGCTCGACGCGCGATAGACGGGTTCGCCGGGCGGCTCGAGCAGCGCCGCTGCGGCGGCGACTTCGGCGAAGCGCAGCTTTTTCTTGCCGAAGACGACGAAGCCGTCGCGCGTGTCGCATTGTTCCCAATCGGCGTCCCAGCGCCGCGCCGCCGCCATCATCAACAGCGCACGGGCCTGCGCCGCCGCGTCGCGGCAGGGCGCCTCGAACATCCGGACCGAAGAGGAGTTTGCGGTGAGCATCACGGCATGGCGTATCGCCCACTCGCGCCGCGCCCAGCTCCGCACGTCGGACACCATGTCGGGGACGCCGCTGCGCGGGGTAAAGGTCGCGCTATCCTCGTCGACGAGCAGCGTGTTGGTATAGAGCGGGCTGATCGGCGCCGTCTCGACGGCGATTGTGCGCCAGTCGGCGCCCAGTTCGTCGGCCATGATCTGCGGCAGCAGCGTGGTCACGCCCTGGCCCATCTCGCATTGCGGGACGATCATCGCGATATGGCCGTCGTCGCCGATCTTCAGAAAGGCATTGAAGACATGTTCGCCGGGCGCCGCGGTCAGGTTGGGGCCATATTCGCGCGGCCAAAAGGTCCAGGCGATCGCAAGGCCACCGGCGGCGGTGGCGCCGACGAGGATCGAACGGCGACTGACATGCGGCAGACGCGACCGATTTTGCCCCACTTTGTCCCTGATGCCGGTCATGCCCGCTGCTGATAGTCAGCGCGGCGAATCGGCGCAAAGAAAATCCTCGGTCGGCGTTACCAGCCCCATGGCGCGGGCGGCGGCGAGACAGGGCGCGCATAGTCGAAAGCGACGCGGAAATGGCGACCTTCGCGGCGCAGTTCATAGGCGAAGCCGGCATCGGTCGTCTCGACCGCCCAGACGTTGGTCGTCGAGACCGAACGGCCGGTGCGTTCGAACAGCGCGATCGATTCGGCGTCGACCGGAAATTCCTGCCGCGTCGCGGTGCCCGGCGTCGCGGTATCGCCGCCATAGAAGGTCACGGCATCGGCCGACCCGTCGGCGTGGCGATGGTCGTGCTTCAGGCGCAGGCCCGTCGCGGTCCGGCTGATGATCCAGGTTCGCGATCGGTCCCATTCGCCATCGGCGCTGCCGACATGAAAGGGGATTTCGATGCGGTCGGCGGTGCAGTTCCGCACATGCATCACCATCGGCTGCCCACGCATGTCGGCGTCGGCCGGCTGATCGCTGACGAGCTTCCCGGCAAAGGCTTGCCCGCAGCGTGCCGACAGGGCCGCGAAAAAGGCGTTTTCTGGTGCCGCCGGTGCGGGCGTCGATGCGCAGCCGGCGAGGGCGGCCGCACCGATCGCAAGAAAGATTCTCAACGCAGCAGCCCCAGGCGCGGAATCTCGACCTTCGGGCAACGGTCCATGACGACGGTCAGTCCCGCTGCCTCGGCGCGCTTCGCCGCCGCCTGGTCGATCACGCCGATCTGCAGCCATACCGCCTTCGCGCCATGCACGATCGCCTCGTCGACCGCGGCGCCGGCCTGGTCGCTGTTGCGAAAGATGTCGACGATCTCGGCCGGGGGCTCGACATTGGCGAGCGTCGCGACGACCGGGGCGCCGTGGATCGTGCCGCCGGCATGACCTGGATTGACCGCGATCACGTCGTGGCCCTGGCGGATCAGGAAGGCGAGGACGCCGTTCGACGGGCGCGAGGGGTTTGGCGACGCTCCGACGACGGCGATACGGCGCGGCTGGCCGAGTAGCTCGCGGATTTCGGCATCGTCGTTGATCGCCATCATTTTCCCTTTCGCGCGTCCAGCCAGTCGGCGACCTTCGCCGCTATCGCGTGGAACGGTTCACCCTGCGGGTCGGTTCCGGCCGCGGGCGGCACGCCGCCATCGCTCGCCAGGCGGATGCCCATCGACAGCGGCACGCGGCCAAGGAAGTCCAGCCCCATCACCTTTGCCGCCGCCTCGGCGCCGCCGCTGCCGAAGGGGTCGCTGACCTCTCCGCAATGCGGGCAGGCATAGCCCGCCATATTCTCTACAAGGCCGATCAGCGGCACGTCGGCCTGTTCGAAAAAGGTGATCGCGCGCGTCGCGTCCATCAGCGCCAAGTCCTGCGGCGTCGATACGATCACCGCGCCCGCGGGCTTGTGCTTCTGGATCATCGTCAGCTGGACGTCGCCGGTGCCGGGGGGCAGGTCGACGATCAGCGTGTCGATATCGCCCCAGCTCGCGTCGATAAGCTGTTCCAGCGCGCGGCCGGCCATCGGTCCGCGCCAAGCGATCGCCTGGCCCGGCGCCGCGATCTGTCCGGTCGAGAGCATCGGTACGCCATAGGCATTGGGGACCGGCACCAGCTTTGATCCGCGCGCTTCGGGCTTCACATTCTCGCTGTCCATCAGGCGCGGCTGCGAGGGGCCGTAGATGTCGGCGTCGACAAGGCCGACCTTCGCGCCGCGGCGGCGGAGCGCGACGGCAAGGTTCGCGGCGAGCGTCGATTTCCCGACGCCGCCCTTGCCGCTGCCGACTGCGATCAGCGTCATCCCCCGGCGCTCGGCGGTCATGGCGACGCGTACCGAGGTGACGCCGGGTTTCGTCAGCAGGCCCGCGCGCACTTTCTCCTCGAGCGGCTTGCGCTCTTCCTCCGCCAATCCCGTGACGTCGAGGACGATCGCGAGCGTCCCTTCTCCGTCGAGAAAGCGCAGGCCGGAGGTGCGGCCGCCGCTTAGGTCGGTGGCGATGCTGGCGAGAGGAGCGGTGTCGGTCATGTCCCGCGCAGATAGGCATCGAACGCGCGATTGCCAGCCATTTTCGCTTGCCCCCCTGTTAATCGCGCCGACCATCCCTATAAAAGCAGGCATGAGCAACGAAAATGACGGCAGTATCGGCGGCCGCACCCCGGGGGGTTTGCGGCAATTTTTCCACCAGATCAGCCTGATGGCGAACAGCCCGTGGGGCCCCAAGGGCGGCAAGGATGGCAAGGGAGACAAGGGCGGCGACGGCGAACGTCCCGGCCCGCGTAACCCTTGGGTCACGCCCGATCCCGCGGATACGGGACGCCCGCGCAAGCCGCGCGGTCCCTCCGCGCTCGACGAATTGCTGCGCAAGGGCCGTGGCGGCTTCGGCGGCGGTTCGGGCGACGGCGGTGGTTTCAATATCGGCGATTCGGGCAAGGTCTGGAAATGGGGCGTCGTCGCGCTCGTCGCGATATGGGTTCTCTTCTCCTCGTTCCACGTCATTCCGCCGGAAAAGGAGGGCGTCGTTACCCGCCTCGGCAGCTATTCGCGGACCGTCGGTCCGGGCGTCAAGCTGACCTTTCCGGCGCCGCTCGAACAGATTCGCATGGAGGACGTTCGCGCGATCCGCACCATGGCGATCGGTTCGCCGAACGCGACCGACGAGAATTTCGTGCTGACGCGCGACCAGAGCATCGTCGACCTCGCCTATGAGGTCCGCTGGTCGGTGCGCGATCCCGAGCTCTTCATCTTCCAGATCAAGAATCCGGAAGACACGATCCGCGAGGTGGCCGAAAGCTCGATGCGCGCGACGGTCGCGAATTTCGACCTCGTCCAGGCGATCGGTCCGGGCCGCGTCGAGATCGAGCGCCAGGTGCAGCAGCGCATGCAGGCGCTGCTCAACGAATATCGGGCCGGCGTGACGATCCAGGGCATCGCGATTCGCCAAGCGGATCCGCCGAGCCAGGTCGACGAGGCCTTCAAGGAAGTCACCGCGGCGCGGCAGGAACGCGAATCGGCGATCAACCTCGCCCGCGCCTATCAGCAACAGGTGCTGGAGCGGGCGCGCGGCGACACCGCGGCCTTCGACAAGATCTATGAGCAGTACAAGCTGGCACCGGGGGTTACCCGCAGCCGCCTTTATTATGAGACGATGGAGAATGTGTTGTCGAACGTCGACAAGACGGTGGTCGAGGCACGCGGCGTGACGCCCTATCTGCCGCTCGACCAGGTCCGCCGCCGCGCCGAAGCCGCGCCCGCACCCGAAGCACCGAAGGGAGGTCAGTGATGTTTGATTCGCTCTTGCGCCACCCGCTGCGCCTGATCGTCGGTACGGTCGCGTTGCTTGTCGTCCTGACGTCGACCTTTTCGATCGTGCCCGAGGACAAGCAGGCGCTGATCCTGCGCTTCGGCGAGATCGAGGGGACGGTGAACCGTTACAAGCCCAAGGAAAGCTTCGGCAATTCGGGCGCCGGCCTGGTCATGCGCATGCCCTTCGTCGACAGCATCCAATATATCGACAAGCGCATCCTGGGCGTGAACATGGAGCGGCAACAAGTACTCTCGACCGACCAGCAGCGGCTGCAGGTCGACGCCTTCGCGCGCTTCCGCATCACCAACCCCGAACGCATGTACACCGCGATCCGGACCGAGGATAAGCTGGAGACCCAGCTGGCGACCATCCTGGGTTCGTCGCTTCGCAACGAACTCGGCAAGCGCACGTTCGCGACGCTGCTGTCGGCCGAACGCGGTGCGATCATGGACAATATCCAGATCGCGCTGAACCGCGAGGCGCAGAAATATGGCGCCGAGATCATCGACGTACGCATCAAGCGCGCCGACCTTCCCGAAGGCGCAACGCTTGATGCGGCGTACAACCGCATGCGCACCGCGCGGCAGCAGGAGGCGATCTCGATCCGCGCCGAAGGCCAGAAGGAAGCGCAGATCATCCGCGGTAACGCGGACGGCGAGGCCGCGCGCATCTATGCCGCCAGCTTCGGCAAGGATCCGCAATTCTATGACTTCTACCGGTCGATGCAGAGCTATCGCCAGACCTTCCTCGGCGAAGGCAATCAGGGTGCGACCTCGATCATCCTGTCGCCCGACAATGAATATCTGCGGAACTTCCGGGGCGGATAGGAATAGTCGGCGGATGAACGGCGCTTGACCGTGCCGTTCATGTTCAATTGCCGTTCAGCCGGCGCCAAGCAGATGAAGCGGCGCCGGGGTTAGAGTTTTTCGCAAGAGAAAAGGAATTGCGATCGTGCGTTATGTTTATGGCATCACTTCGGCCTTGCTGGTGGGTGGCACCGCACTGGCGCTCGTTACCCAGTCGCCCGTCATCGCGCAGGTCGCTCAGAACGAGCAGAGCGAGATCGCGAAGGCCGTTCCTCGCGCCGGCGCGCCCGAAAGCTTCGCCGACCTGGTCGAACAGCTGCAGCCCGCCGTCGTCAACATCTCGACCAAGCAGGAAGTCACGCTCGGCGTCCGGCTGAACCCCTTTGCGGGGACACGCGAGCCGATCACGCAGGAACAGCAGGGCGGCGGCTCGGGCTTTCTGATCTCGACCGACGGCTATATCGTCACGAACAACCATGTCGTGTCGGGCGGTCCTCGCGGCGAGGCGGTGAACGAGGTCACGGTGACGCTGACCAACCGCAAGGAATATAAGGCAAAGATCGTCGGCCGCGACGTGGCGTCGGATCTTGCGCTGCTCAAGATCGATGCGACGGGCCTGCCCTTCGTGAAGTTCGCCGACAGCGACCAGGCGCGCGTCGGCGACTGGGTCATCGCGATCGGCAATCCGCTCGGCCTCGGCTCGACCGTGACCGCCGGCATCATCTCGGCGGTGCAGCGCAACCTCGGCGGCGGCGGTCCCTATGACCGCTATATCCAGACCGACACTGCGATCAATCGCGGCAACTCGGGCGGTCCGCTGTTCGATCTCCACGGCAATGTCGTCGGCATCAACAACATGCTGATCTCGCCCGTCGGCGCGAACATCGGCGTCAACTTCGCGATTCCCGCCGATGCCGCGATCCCTGTGATCAACGCGCTGCGCGCCGGTGAGACCGTCCAGCGCGGTTATCTGGGTATCGGCATCACGCCGGTCGACGAGGATATGGCGGCGGCGCTCGGCCTGCCGAAAGATCGCGGCGAGCGTATCGGACGTATCGAGGAAGGCCAGGCGGGCGAAAAGGCCGGCCTGAAGCGCGGCGACGTGGTGACGAAGGTCAACGGCAAGGAAGTCACGCCGCAGCAGACGCTGTCCTACATCGTCGCCAACACCAAGCCCGGGACGCGCATCCCGCTCGAGATCATTCGCGACGGCAAGGCGATGACGCTCTCCGCCGTGGTCGGCACGCGCCCGCCCGAGGATCAGCTCGCCGGGTCGAACTTCGATCCCGAAGACGAACAGGCGGTGCCGGAGGATCCGAAGGGCGCCGCCGACACGGCGATCCAGAACGACCTCGGCCTTTCGGTCCAGCCGCTCACCCCCGACATCGCACGCGCTGTTGGCGTCGATGCGACGACCAAGGGCCTGGTGATCGGCGCGGTCTCGGCGAACAGCGATGCGGGCCGCAAGGGCCTGCGCCGTGGCGACGTGATCCTCAGCGCGGGTCCGGGGCGTACCCCGGTCACGACCAGCGATGCGCTGTCAAAGGCCGTTGCCGCCGCGAAGGCGGCCGGACGCGACGCGGTGCTGGTGGAAATCCTGCGCCGGGGTGGCCCGTCGGCCGACGTCGCGCTTCGCGTCAAGCGCTGACGCGCAGTCCGCACAAGGAAATGGGCGCCGCGGCCATTGGCCCGGCGCCTTTTCTTTTGCGTGCCGAGTGGAATGTTCCTATTATGTTCCAACGACACGAGTCGGGAGAGAAGCAATGATCGGATATGTGACGCTGGGAACGAACGACCTCGCCAAGGCGGCGGTCTTCTATGATGCCATCGCGGGCGAACTGGGCACGCCGCGAATGATGGAATATGACGGCTTCATCGCATGGGGCAAGCCGGGCGGCGGCGCGGGCATCGGCCTGACCAAGCCCTTCGACGGCAATGCCGCGAGCGTCGGGAACGGCGTGATGGTGGCGCTGGAGGCGAAGGACGAGGCGCAGGTGCAGCGCCTTTACGACATCGCGCTCGCCAATGGCGGCACCTGCGAGGGGCCTCCCGGACCGCGCGGCGAGGGCTTTTATGCCGGCTATTTTCGCGATCCGGACGGGAACAAGCTCAACGCCTTCATCATGGGATGAACGGCGCGTCCGGGGCAGGTTCGGCGCGGAGGGCGATGCGTCGCCTTTCGCGTCCACCGCCCGGCCATCGACGATAAATCGCCTTCCTAATATCTGCCGTCGGGATCGACTGTGCCTGATGACGCGGCCGATCCCCTCGACAAGCCTTGCCCGGATGTCCGGCGAACGCCTTTGCCTTAAAGCGACAAAGAAGACAGTTTCGACGTGCTCATGCGTATCTTTTGTCGCTTCAAGGCGCGGTCTGACAGCCGCTTTTTGCATTTTGCGAGTGAAGTTGCGGAGATTTCCGCCGTTTCGGCGGGGATCGCCTGGTCTCGCTCGCGCGGCCCCGGCTTTGCCGATTGCCTGACCAGTCCCTCCGTTCTAGACCCTTGTTCAAGTGCCTGAGTGGAGGAAAGCGCAGTGAGCGACGGTAGCGAAGCGACCGAAATCTATATCGGACTGGGTGGCGGCGGAGCGCCCGACGGACCCCGGCAATCGTTGGTCCTGAAGCGTGCGAACCGCCACGGCCTGATCGCGGGCGCGACCGGCACCGGCAAGACCGTGACGCTGCAAGGATTGGCCGAGGGCTTTTCGGCGGTCGGCGTCCCGGTGTTCGTCGCCGACGTGAAGGGCGACCTGTCGGGCATGGCGATGGCGGGTAGCCCGACGTCGAAGATGCACGAGATTTTCGCCGCGCGCGCGGCCGAGATCGGCGACACCGGCTGGGCCTATCACGACAATCCGGTGATCTTCTGGGATTTGTTCGGCGAACAGGGCCACCCGATCCGCACGACCATTTCCGAAATGGGGCCGCTGCTCCTCGCGCGCCTGATGGGCCTCAACGAGGTGCAGGAAGGCGTGCTTGCGATCGCGTTCCGTGTCGCCGACGAACAGAATCTGCTCCTCCTCGATCTGGGCGATCTGCAGGCGATGCTCGCCTGGTGCGCGCAGAATGCGGACGAACTGACGATCAAATATGGCAATGTTTCGAAGGCGACGGTCGGAACGATCCAGCGCCAGTTGCTGACGCTGGAAACGCAGGGCGGCGATCATTTCTTCGGCGAGCCCGCGCTCGACATCGCCGATATGATCCGGCTCGACGAACAGGGTCGCGGCTATGTCAACGTCCTGGCCGCCGACAAGCTGATGGCCAGCCCCAAGCTTTATGCCACCTTCCTGCTGTGGCTTTTGTCGGAGATGTTCGAAACGCTTCCCGAGGTCGGCGACCCCGACAAGCCGAAGCTCGTCTTCTTCTTTGATGAGGCGCATCTGCTGTTCGACGACGCGCCGCCCGCGCTGACCGAAAAGATCGAACAGGTCGTGCGCCTGATCCGTTCGAAGGGTGTCGGCGTCTATTTCGTGACGCAAAACCCGATCGACGTGCCGGAGACGATCGCCGGCCAGCTCGGCAACCGTGTCCAGCACGCGCTGCGCGCCTTTACCCCGCGCGACCAAAAGGCCGTCAAGGCGGCCGCCGATACCTTCCGTCCCAACCCGAAGGTGAATGTCGAGCGCGAGATCACCGAGCTGAAGGTTGGCGAGGCGCTCGTCTCGCTGTTGATGGCCGACGGTGCGCCGTCGCCGGTCGAGCGCACGCTGATCAAGGCGCCCTGTTCGCGCGCGGGGCCGATCGATGCGAAGGAACGCGCGATCATCCAGTCGATCTCGCCGGTTGCGGGCAAATATGACACGCCCGTCAATCGCGAGAGCGCCGAAGAATTGCTCGCCGCCAAGGCCGAGCAGGCCCAGGCGGCGGCGGTCGAGGCCAAGGCGCAGGTCGAGGCCGACAAGCAGGCCGCGATTGCCGCGAAGGAAGAAGCGAAGCGCAAGGCGGCCGAGGAACGCGTTCGCCTGCAACAGGAAAAAGCCGCGGCGCGCGAGGCCGCGAAGCCGAGCTTTACCGACAAGATGGTTCAGTCGGCGGCGCGCTCCGCCGCGACCAGCCTGGGCCGGCAGGTTGCGGGCAAGTTCGGCGGCCAGCTGATGCGCGGCATTCTGGGCAGCCTGTTCAAATGAGCGATGCGGCGTTGATGGAGGCGAGCCTGGTCGCCGCCGACGACGTCGACATTCGCCTGCCGCTTTTCGAGCGCTTCTTCGCGGCCTTTCCCGAACGGCGCGCCAGCTTCATTTCGGTCGATGCCGCCTCGCGCCGGATGACCGACGAGACGTTGCAGATGATCCACGGCCTCGCCGCTGGTGAGGGCTGGGTCTGGCCGCTGGTGGCCGAACTGGTGTTCACCCATCGCAGCTATGGCGCGTTACCGATCGCCGAATATGACGCCTTCATCGACATGACGGTCGAGGAATTGGGCGTCGCTGCGGGGCTGGCCTGGACCGGCGAGGCTGCCGCGGCCTGGGGACGGCACGCCGACGCGCTGAAGGCGATGATCCGCAAGGCCCGCGCCGATTGGGCGAGCGCGATGCCCGCGGGCGCGCCCCAGCTCGCCGAATAGAGGTCCGCTGCCGGCACGCCGAGGGCTCTCGACAGACGACAAAAGATGAGGCAGCTTCGGTTTCATGACAAAACCTATATTGCCTGGAGAGGTATCCGCCGCCGTCGTCGATCCGGTCGCTTATGGCGACTGGGACGGGCTTCATCAGCAGCTTGCCTGGGCACGCGCCAACGCGCCGCTCGCGGTCGCCGAAAATCCCGACCATGACCCCTTCTGGCTCGTCACCCGCCACGCCGACATCATGGCGATCAGCCGCGAGCCGCAGCGTTTCGCCAACGGTATCCGCCCGACCGTGCTGACCAATCGTGACGGCGAGGCGCTGGCACGCGCCGCGACGCCGAACAATGACGGGCACCTGATCCGCTCGCTGGTTCAGATGGATGCACCCGACCATATGAAATACCGCCTGCTGACGCAGAGCTGGTTCATGCCCAAAAATCTGAAGATCGTCGAAGACCGCATCCGCCAGATCGCCCGTGACACCGTCGATCGCATGCTCGAAAGCGACGGCGAGATCGATTTTGCCCGCGACGTCGCGGCGCACTATCCGCTCCGCGTCATCATGGACATCCTCGGCGTGCCGCCCGAGGACGAGCCGCGCATGCTGATGCTGACGCAGCAGCTGTTCGGATCGACCGACCCCGAACTCAACCGCAACAAGGTGGCGATCACCAACGCCGAACAGGCGATTGCGATGCTGCACTATGTCATCGCCGATTTCGAAAACTACTTCCGCGAACTGACCGCCGACCGGCGGAGCAACCCGCGGGAGGACATCGCGACGGTCATCGCCAATGCCGCGATCGAGGGCGGGCAGATACCTGACCGCGAACTCGCCGGCTACTACATGATCATCGCGACCGCAGGGCACGACACGACCAGCGCCTCGACCGCCGGGGCGATCATGGAGCTTGCGAAGAACCCGGCCCTGTTCGAACGGTTTCGCGACGCGGACAGCGACAAGGCCGGGCTGATCGAGGAAGCGATCCGCTGGACCACGCCCGTGCAGCATTTCATGCGCAGCGCGAAGGAGGATGTCGAGATCGGTGGACAGACGATCCGCGAGGGCGACTGGCTGATGCTGAACTATGTATCGGGCAATCGCGACGAGGGGGTTTTCGACGATCCCTTCGCCTTCGATCCCGACCGGCCGAAGAACCAGCAGATCGCCTTCGGTTTCGGCGCGCATGTCTGCCTCGGCCAGCATCTGGCGCGGATGGAGATGCGGATCATGATGGAAGAGCTGCTGCCGCGGCTGAAGCGCTTGGAGCTGACGGGCGAGCCCGCTCGCGTCGAATCGGTCTTCGTCGGCGGTCTCAAGCGCCTGCCGATCCGTTTCGAGGCGGCGTAGCGATTTCCCTTTGCGATCGACCTGCGCCGTGCCAATGCGAGGCGTGGGTCGATTTCTAGTGAGGGAATCGATGAAATATTTCTTCCTGGCTACGGCCGCCATGCTGGCCGTCGCCACTTCGGTCGCCGCCCCCGTTGCGGCAATGACGATCGACGAAGACGAGCGCGAGCTCTACGACGACAGCATCCAGTGCATGGCCTTTTACGGGATCATGGCGGGTTTGGGCGGCGACAAGGAAGCCGAAGATCCGAAGGCGGCCGCGTCGGGCACCAAATTCCTGGCGGTCGCAACGGTCCTTGCTGACGAGGACAAGGCACAGATTCAGGCCGACCTGAACAAACAGATCGCCATGTTCGGCAAGCTGGCCGAACAGCCTGACAATCCCGCGAACATCGAGAAGCTGCGCTCGATCAAGGATAGCTGCGAGTTCATGGAGACGCTGGTCGACGCGATGATCGCGGCAGGCTGAAGCGTCTCGGCGTCAGCGCGGACGCCGCGCCGGAACGCTTCGCTCAGATTTTTTCGTGCGGAAAGAAACGGGCGATGACATCGCTCGCCAGCCGTGCGGGGCGCAGCGTTTCGGCATCGATGCAGCACCAGCTCGATTTCACCTCGGCCAGCACTTCCTCGCCGCGCTTGATGATCGTCTCATAGAAAGCGCGCGCGCCCTGCACCTTTTCCAGGATCACGGTCGCAATGACCTGATCGTCGAGGAAGGCGGGGCGGCGATAGGTGATCTCATGCTTCAGCGCGACCCACAGATGCTGCGCCACCGCTTCGGGCGGCGCGATCTGGCGCCAGTGCGCGAGCACGGCTTCCTGCACCCAGCTCAGATAATGGGCATTGTTCACATGTCCCATGAAGTCGATCACATCGGGACCGACCTTGATATCATGGTCGTGGGGAAGCGCGGCGCTGCTCATATCATTGACACTAGTGTCAACAATTCATGACGGAAAGATGAAATTTCCAAGGAATCTGCTGAAATAGACGTCAGCCGCGTCCGCGATAGGGCGCGACGCCTTGGTCGGGCAGCCACAGCCCCTCGGGGGGGACGCCCGATTGCCAGAAAACGTCGATCGGAATGCCGCCGCGCGGATACCAGTATCCGCCGATTCGCAGCCATCTCGGGCGCATCTCGTCGAACAGGCGGCGGCCGATGCCGACGGTGCAATCCTCGTGAAAGCCGGCATGGTTGCGGAAGCTGCCCAGAAACAGCTTCAGGCTCTTCGATTCGACGATCGTCTCGCCCGGCGCATAGTCGATCACCAGATGCGCGAAATCGGGCTGACCGGTCACCGGACAGAGCGAGGTAAATTCGGGCGCAGCGAATCGGACGAGGTAGAGATCGCCCGCGCGCGGATTGGGGACATAATCGAGCACGGCCGCCTCCGGCGAGGCAGGAAGTTCGCTCGACTGGCCGAGATGTTTGGGCGCAAGCGGCGCAGGGGTAGAATCGGACATGGAAACCATCTAGGGACGCGCGCGGTCGATGTCATCCGGTAGGATGGCGTGTCGGCTCGCTGCGGCCAGGGTTCAGCGCCAATTCAGCGGCCCGGCGGAATGAATGGTTTCGGGATTGCGGATTTCTTCAATGACGGTGCGGACGATCGGACGAAGGGAAAAGGCGGCGCGGCTGTCGCTGGGCGCGTTGGCGGCATCGCTTGCGCTGAGCATGCCGGCGTTTGCGCAGCAAACCGATACTCCCGCGCCAACGCCCGCCCCCTCGTCGACCTTTCGTTTGCCGCCGGCCAGCGATGGCCGCACGCCAGGGATGCAGGGCCCCGCCGATGGCGCCTTGCCGCCGCTGACACCGAACGAACGCGGCGGGCAGCCGACGCCTACCCCCGCACCGGCTCCGACACCGCCGCCGGTTGTCACGACCCAGCCTCCGCGCACGACGCCGACCCCGGCTCCGGCGGCAACTACACCCCGCGCTGCTCCGGCCACCACCCAGAATACGCCGCGCGCGACGACCCCGGCGCCCGCCGCGGCGCCGACTGCGACGCAGCCGACAACGCCGCCTGTCGCCACACCCGCCACGCCAGAACAAGACGGTGATTTGGCGCCTGCGGCTGCGCCCGGCTTTTCCAACGACCCCACGGCGCCAGTGACGGCTGCGCCCGAGGTTGGCGATGCAGCAGCGGCGAGCCCGACCGGCGGCGATACCAGCGTCCCGATCTGGGCGTGGTTGCTCGCGGGGCTTGCTGCCGCCGGTGCCGGCCTCTGGTACTGGCGCCGCCGTCCGGCGGTTGCGGCCGACGCCTCCGCCGATTTTGCCGATCCGGCACCGAAGCCGCTGCCGCGCGCGGCCGAACCCGCAGCGCGACCAACGACGCCGCGCCCCGGATCCGTCGCTCCGCGTCCGGCGCCTACCGCTCCGCGTCCTGTGCAGCCTGCAGCGCCGATCGCTTCACCGCTAGTCACGCGGCCCGCGGGCGAACGCCGTGCGATCATCGCGATGGCGCTCGACGTCCGCGGGATCCGGATGACGAGCGAGCAACTCGTCGTCGCCTTCACGTTGAACCTGTTGAACGAAGGTCCGGTCGCGGCGACCGGCCTGATGGTACGAATTGCGCTCAACCAGGGCTCGGCAATGACCGAACCGGTACTGGCGCGCTTTTTCGACGGCGCGGGCGGCAGCGTGCTGCGCGACGACATGGTGCTCGCTCCCGGCGCGGGCGAGCAACTCAGCACCGAGGTGATGCTGCCGCGCGCCGCGGTCGAACCGCTGATAATCGGTGGGAGGGCGGTGTTGGTACCGGTCATGGCCTTTGATGTGACCTATCATTGGGACGGCGAGGGCGATGCATTCGGGCAGAATGCGGGCACGTTCGTCCTGGGCCGCGAGCAGGGCACGAGCGGCAACACCAAGCTGGCGCCGCTTCCGCTCGATCATCCGAATTTCATCGTCAACCGGCCCGCCGGCCGCGCGACCGCGATTCGCCGCGCGCAATAGACGCCGGTAGAGGCCGCTTTTTTGTTGCGGCGCACCATCGACTGAGGCAGACCGCCACCGTGCTTGAAAAAGGGCACGCCGGGGCATAGGCTTCTATTCCCCGGAAAGAAAAGAGCCACGCAGGATGGCCGGCGAAGGGACAGGCAAGAGAGTTCCCGCTCGGTCGCAACAGGAGCATGACATGGACGCCTTGGTCTCAACCGACTGGCTGGAACGCGAACTGGGGGCATCGGACCTGCGGGTCGTCGATGCGACGAAATTCATGGCCGGGACCGACCGCGACCCGCGCGCCGAATATGAGGCGGGGCACATCCCCGGCGCCGTCTTCATGGATCTGGCCGAGCTGGCCGATTCGACGGCCGCTGTCGAGAACATGGCACCGCCGGCGGAAAAATTCGCCAGCCGCATGCAGTCGCTGGGACTCGGCGACGGCAGCCGAATCGTGATCTATGACGACAGCCCGCTCAAGAGCGCGGCGCGCGCATGGTGGTTGCTCAAGTTGTTCGGCGCACACGACGTCGCGCTGCTCGACGGCGGCCTCGCCAAATGGAAGGCGGAGGGCCGTGCGCTCGAGATGGGCAAGCAGACGCTGCGTCACCGTCACTTCACCGTGTGGCGCGACGCAAAGGCAGTCCGCACCAAGGACCAGATGCTGGCGAATGTCGACAGCGCAGCCGAGCAGGTCGTCGACGCCCGCCCCGCCGCGCGCTTCACCGGCGAAGAGCGCGATCCGCGCCCCGGCATGGCGCCCGGCCATATCCCCGGCTCGCGCAGCCTGCCGCACAGCAATCTGTTCAACGCCGACGGCACCTGGAAGCGTGGCGACGAATTGAAGGCGGCTTTCGATGCAGCGGGCATCGACCTTGACCAGCCGCTCGTCGCGACCTGCGGCAGCGGCATGACCGCGACCGTCGTCGCCTTTGGCGCGCACCTGCTCGGCAAGGAAGATGTGGCGGTCTATGACGGCAGCTGGACCGAATGGGGCGCCGACGCGGCGACACCGAAGGCGACCGGCGCAGCCTGACACACAAGGTGGCCAGCCCCGAAGATAGCGAAAAGGACGACCGCCGCCCTGCGACCAAGCTGGTACAGGGCGGTCGGCGTCCCGAATGGACGAGCGATCCCCGCCTTGGCGGGGGGATCGTCAATCCGCCGGTCTGGCGTGCGTCGACGATCCTGTACGACAATATCGCCGACTTGAAGGCGCGGGGCCACGCCACGCACGACCAGCTTTATTACGGCCGGCGGGGAACGCCGACCGTTTGGGCGCTCGCCGACGCACTGACCGATATGGAGCCGGGCGCCGAAGGCACCCTGCTATATCCGTCGGGCGTGGCGGCCAATTCGGCGGGGCTGCTCGCCCTTCTGTCGCCGGGCGATCATCTGTTGATGGTCGACAGCGCCTATGAACCGACGCGTGCCTTCTGCAACGGAATGCTCGCGCGCATGGGGGTGCGGACGACCTATTACGACCCGCTGGTCGGCGCCGGGATAGCCGATCTGATCGAGCCTGAAACGAAGCTGATCTTCCTCGAATCACCCGGCAGCCTGACCTTTGAGGTGCAGGACATTCCGGCGATCACCGCAATCGCGCGCGCGCGCGGCATATTGACGATGCTCGACAACACCTGGGCGACGCCGCTTCTTTTCCAGGCGCTGCCGCACGGCATCGACGTCGCGATGATGAGCCTGACCAAATATGCGGGCGGCCATTCGGACGTGATGATGGGATCGCTGACCGCGACGCGCGCGGTGTGGCCGCGGTTGCGCCAGGCGGCGTATCAACTCGGCCAAGCGGTATCGCCCGACGATAGCGCGATGGTGCTGCGCGGGCTTCGCACGCTCGACGTACGTATGGCGCGACACGGCGAAAACGGGCTGGCGGTCGCGCGCTGGCTTGCGGCCCGGCCCGAGGTTGGCCGCGTGCTCCATCCGGCGCTTCCCGGCGACCCCGGCCACGCGATCTGGTCGCGCGATTTTCAGGGAACGAGCGGTCTTTTCGGCTTTACGCTGAAGGCGGTTGACGAGGCCGCGCGCACGCGTTTCATCGACACGCTGACGCATTTCGGCATCGGTTTCAGCTGGGGCGGCTATGAAAGCCTGGTCGTGCCGAGCGATCCGGCAAAGATTCGCAGCGCGGTCGCCTGGACCGACCCCGACCCGCTGGTTCGCCTGTCCATCGGGCTGGAGGATCCGGCGAACCTGATCGCCGACCTGGAACGCGGCCTCGCCGCACTATGAGCGCGGAGGCGAACCTTCGCGAAGGGTTCGACCGCACCGTCGAGGTGATGAGGGCGATCGGGCTCGACGTCGGCGCGTATCGCTTGTCGCTGTATGGGCTGTTCTCCGCGATCGTCGTGGCGGTCCTGCTGTGGATTGCGGTCAAGCTTGCGATGCGCGCGATCAAATGGCTGCTGCGCCGCAATCCCCAGATCGACGAGGCACAGCGCCTGCTGACCGAAAAGCTGATCGCGATCGCGCTATTCTCGCTCGCGCTGCTGTTCGGTATCGACCTGTTGGGCATCGACCTGACCGCACTTGCGGTCTTTTCGGGCGCAGCGGGCCTGGCGATCGGCTTCGGGCTTCAGAAGACCGTCGGTAATCTGATTGCCGGGATCATCTTGTTGATGGACCGATCGATAAAGCCCGGCGACGTGATCGTCGTCGGCGATGGCAGCAGCATGGGGGGTGCGACCGGGCAGGGGAGCATTCCCAATGTCGGGCGCGTTGCAAAGATCGGGGTGCGCGCGGTCAACGTCGTGACGCGCGACGGCAAGAAGCACCTGATCCCGAACGAGCTGCTGATGACGCAGCCGGTCGAGAACTGGAGCTATTCGAGCCGTGACGTGCGCGTGCGAATGCGGGTTCCGGTCGCTTATGACTGCGATTTGCGCGAGGCGCAGCGCCTGATGGTCGAGACCGCGAAGGCGAATCCGCGCATCCTGAACGATCCCGAACCGGTGGTCTGGATTACCGCTTTCGGCGAACGCGCGGTCGAGCATGAACTGCGATACTGGATTTCCGACCCTGAGGCTGGGCTCGGCAATATCCAGGGCGACGTGTTTCTGGGGATATGGGACCGCTTCAAGGAAGCGGGCATCCGCATTCCCTATCCTCGGCAGGATGTACGGATCGTCGAGGCGCCGGACGATGAAGGACCGGCGCCCCGCGACGGTAATTAGTAGCCGGCCTGCGTTGCCCGTTCGATGCTTTCGACGATAATCTGCTTTGCTTCGTCGACATCGCCCCAGCCGTTGAGCTTCGCCCATTTGCCGGGTTCGAGATCCTTGTAGTGGGTGAAGAAATGCTCGATCTGCTGCAGCACGATCGGCGGCATGTCCTTGTAGCTTGCGACATTGGCGTAATAGGGGAAGGTCTTGTTCACCGGCACGCACAGCAGTTTTTCGTCACCGCCGGCATCGTCGACCATCTTGAGCACGCCGATCGGACGGCACTTGACCACCGCGCCTGCGACGATCGGCGAGCGTGCGACGACCAGGGCGTCGAGCGGATCGCCGTCCTCGCCCAGCGTGTGCGGGACGAAACCATAGTTGGCGGGATAGCGCATCGGCGTGTGGAGAAAGCGATCGACGAACAGCGCGCCGCTTGCCTTGTCGAACTCATATTTCACCGGCTCGCCGCCGATCGGAACTTCGATCAGCACGTTCAGGCTGTCGGGCGGGCTGTCGCCGGCCGGGATCAGGTCGATGCGCATGGGAGATGTCCTCTTTGTTTTATTGGAATCGCGCGCGCCTTTAGCGCTGTAAAGCAGCCAAAGTCGAGGGGGCGTGGTTGCCGCCGTGCTAATGCAAACCGCAGGCGGTCGATCAGAGCGTGCGTTTCGCCGCGAGCAACTGGTCGAACCAATCGGGTCCGGCGCCGGCCTTTTCGATATGCGGCCAACGCAGCCCACCATGATAGTCGATGTCGACGTTGCGATAGCGGCCGTTGCGTTCCACCAGCAGCCGAACCGGCGTCTTGCCGTCTGTCGCGGCCCTGATCGCCGCTTCGAGCCGGTCCTTGCTATAGCTCATTCCATCGACCGCGAGGATCTTTGTCCCGCCGACGATGTCGTTCCGGAAAGCGGGACCGTCCCACAGGATGCTGCTCGTTACGCCGTCCTTGTCGACCGTCATCCCCAGCGAATGGGTGAGATCGTAATTCTTCGCCGACCGCATGCGGTCGCGATCATAGACGTTGGGTGCATCGCGCCAGAGCAGGCGATAGCCGGCGCGTTCGATGCCCCCGGTCGGCGCGGGCTGGCCCGGAAGCTGCATCCGGTCGTGGAGGAATCGGGCCCAGTCATAGGGATGGACCGCGTTCAGCGCCGCGACGACAGCATCGAAGTCATAGGTGACTTCGCCCCAGTCGCCGCCCTTGCCGCCGAAGAAGAGCTTGGCGAAATCGTCCAGGCTCTTCGCATTGTTCGTCGCCTGGCGGATAATCATGTCCGCCTCCAGCCACATCAGCGACCCTTCGTTGTAATAATCCTCGGTGCGCGTCGCGCTGGGGAAGGGGCGGGGCTTGCGCGCGGCGATCACGGGGTCGAGCGTCGTGTCCTCCACCGACCGCCATTCGCGTCCCGCCTGGGCGCTGTAGTTGGCGGCGTTGGTCGCCCATTCGCCCAGAATCATCTCTTTCGACTGCATTCCCGACCGGCCGGCCAGGACCAAGTCCCAAAAGCTCGTCTGCCCCTCATAGACCCAGAGCAGATTGCCTTGCATCGGAGTGCGGAAATCGGGCGTCCACAGCTTGTCGGGGCGGCGATATTTGCCGTTCCAGCTATGGACGAACTCGTGCGGCAACAGGCCGCGTTCCGAATCATTGTCGTCCCACTGGATGAAATAGTCGGGGTTGCGGCTGTTCTCGCTCGACCGGTGATGCTCCAGCCCGATTCCGCCGAGTTCGTCGGAAAGGGCGAGCAGGAATTCATAGCGATCGAAATGCTTCGTTCCGAACAGCGCAACCGTTTCGGCGACCATCGCGGCGTGGCGCGCGATATGGTCGGGCTTCGCGTCCAGAAATTTCGCCTCGTCGGCGACGACGTTCAGCGTGACGTTCTGGCCGAGATCCCATTTGCGGAAATATTTGCCGGCGAACATGGGGCTGTCGACGAGCGTTTCGTAGCTGGTCGGCGCATAGCTGTAGCGGTTGCCGGCGACCTTCAGCCCGTCGAGCGCCGCCGCGCCGGTCCAGCCGTCGGGCAGCGTCACGTCGAGCTGCACCGGAATGCCGCGCGTGAAATAGCCGGCCGGGTACATGCTGACCTGTTCCCATTGCAGGTTCATCATCGTCGGCGTGACGACGACGCGGCCCTCGGTCGTCCGCGTGGGCGAAAGAAAGTCGAAGACAATGTCGATGCTTTTCGCATTCGCGGGCACGTCGATGTCGAAAGCGAAGACGTCGGTCGGCTGGCGCGTCCAGGTCAGCGGTTTGCCGCCCGCGCTGGCCTTGAAGCCCGCGATCTCCGCGATTGCGCCGCGCGGCGCATGTTTGCCGGGCAGCCATTGCGGATAGAGAAGGGTAAATTTCCCGCCTTTGGTAACCGGGATCGACTGGCGGACGTGAAAGATACCGCGGGCATAGTCGGTCGCATCGACCCGAAGCTGCATCGTGCCGGGATAGGGCTTGTCGGCGGGTAACGGAATGCTGTGCGGTTGAACCACCGGTTGCGGCCTGCTGTTGCCGTCCGGCTGCGCAAGCGCGGGGGTGGTTACGAGGATCAAGGCGGATGCGACGAACGATGCTTTTTTCATGCGCGATCTCTGCCGTCAAAAGGCGATCAGGTCCAGCCAGGCCTCTGCCAGTGTGCGGCGCGGTTCGACGAAACGCGGCGGTCAGGACCCCGCGATCAGGTTGATGGCGAAGGCCAATATGCCGAGATTGAAGATGAAGGCGGCCAGGCAGTGGCCGGTCGATACGCGCCGGATCGCGCGGCTGGTGATGTCGATATCAGCGGTCTGGAACGTCATGCCGAGAATCAGTGCGAAATGGAGGAAGTCGAAATAGTCGGGCGTTGACGTGCTGGGGATCGAGAGCCCGCCGGCGTGGTCGTCATTTTTCCGGCCCGCGCTGTAATAGAGATGCGCGTAATGGATGGCATAAACGGTGTTTGCGAACAGCCAGGCGAGCGCCAGCGTCACGATGACCAGCGGTTTGGAATAGGCGCTAGTCCCCGCGACGAGCAGCCCGAGCGTGCCGAGTACCACCGCGCTGACTGCGAGCGAGAGGATCAGCAGCGCGACGCGGTTGGCGTCATTCTCCGCCGCATGGCGTCGCATCACGCGCGGGTCGGTGGTGCGGAACAGCGGAATCGTCGACAGCAGAAAAAGCGCGGTCACGACATCGAACCCGATCAGGAAATCCTGAAGCGCCGACCGTTGCTGCAGGGTGGCCCAAAGCGCGACCGCGATAAGGCCGGCCGCATAGGCGAGGAAGCGCGGCGGTGCGATGCGGTTGCCGATCGTGCGGGCCATGACGTTAGCCTAGCCGAGGGCGGGAGCGGTGCAAGCCCGCTTTGCCTTTCGGCGAAAAAGCATTAGACGCGCGGCGCATGAGCAAGGACAAATCCGCCAAGATCGCGACGCCGCAGCCGGTGCGGGGCACTCAGGATATGTTGGGTGATTTCGCCGATCGTTTCTCTTATGTCGTCGACGCGTTCGAGCGGGTGCGGCGCCTTTATGGCTTCAAGCGGGTCGAGGTGCCGGTGATCGAACCGACCGCGGTGTTCGCGCGCAGCCTGGGCGAGAGCACCGACGTCGTGTCGAAGGAAATGTATTCGTTCGAGGATCGCGGGGGCGAATCGATAACCCTGCGCCCCGAATTCACCGCGGGGATCGCGCGTGCCTATATCTCCAACGGCTGGCAGCAGTTCGCGCCGCTGAAGGTCGCGACGCATGGCCCTTTGTTTCGGTACGAGCGGCCGCAGAAGGGGCGCTATCGCCAGTTTCATCAGCTCGACGCCGAAATCCTGGGCAGCGACAGCCCGCTCGCCGATGTTGAACTGCTGGTATTCGCCGATCAACTGCTGCGCGAGATGGGTGTTGCCGAGGGCGTGACGCTGACGCTCAACACGCTGGGCGACGGGGAAAGCCGCGACGCATGGCGCGCCGCGCTGGTCGAGCATTTCGAGGCGCATCGCGCCGACCTGTCGGAAGACAGCCTGGCGCGGCTGGACAAGAACCCACTGCGCATCCTCGATAGCAAGGACCCGAAAGACCGGCCGATCGCCGATGGCGCGCCCGACATCGACGCCTTTCTGACCACTGAAGCGCAAGATTTCTTTGCCGCGGTCACGGCGGGCCTCGATGCCGCCGGAGTCGCGTGGGAACGCAACGCGCGGCTGGTGCGCGGGCTCGACTATTATCGGCACACCGCGTTCGAATTCGTCACCGACCGGCTGGGGGCGCAGGGCACCGTACTCGGCGGCGGGCGCTATGACGGGTTGATCGAGAATCTGGGTGGCCCGCCGACACCGGCGGTCGGCTGGGCGGCGGGGATCGAACGGCTGGCGATGCTGCTTGCCGACGATGTCATCGATGGCCGGATGGACGCCGTGATCGCGGTCGAGGACGACGCGCAGCTTGCGCTGGGGATGAGGGCGCTCGCGGCGCTGCGCGGCGCCGGCTTTGCGAGCGAGATCGTCGCGAGCGGATCGCCGCGCAAACGCTTTGACAAGGCGGCGAAGATTCCGGCGCATGCGCTGATTTCGGTGGGCACGCGCGACGGGGCTCTGCATCTCAACGTCCGCGGCGACGGCGACCGTGCGAAGGCGGCCGAGGCGATCGTCCGCGCGCTCTGATGGTCCAGGTTTCCGAAAAGCAGATCGACGCCATCATCGAGCGCCACGCCGCGTTGCAGGCGCGGATGGCGACGGGCGACATGGCGCCTGCCGACTTCGTCGCGGCGTCGAAAGAGTTCGCTGAGCTGGAACCGGTGGCGAAGGCCGCGACCGAGGTGACGCGGCTGCGCGGCGAGCTGGTCTCGCTTAGCGAGATGCTGGGCGATCCCGAGATGAAGGCGATGGCCGAGGAGGAAATGGCTGCCGTTGAGGCGGCGCTGCCCACGGCTGAGCATGACCTTGCGATCAAGCTGTTGCCCAAGGACGTCGCCGACGAGCGTGCCGCGATGCTGGAAATCCGCGCTGGCACCGGCGGCGACGAGGCGGCGCTGTTCGCGGGCGATCTGCTGCGCATGTACAGCCGCTATGCCGATACGCAGGGCTGGAAGGTGGAGCTGATCTCGGCGAACGAGGCCGAGGTTGGCGGTTATAAGGAAGTCGTCGCGTCGGTCAGCGGGCAGGGTGTCTTTGCCAAGCTGAAGTTCGAAAGCGGCGTCCACCGTGTCCAGCGCGTCCCGGTGACCGAGAGCGGCGGACGCATCCATACCAGCGCCGCGACCGTCGCGGTGCTGCCCGAAGCCGAGGAGGTCGACGTCGCAATCAACGACAACGACCTGAAGATCGACATCTATCGCGCATCGGGCGCCGGCGGGCAGCACGTCAACACGACTGACAGCGCGATCCGTATTACCCATATCCCGTCGGGCCTGGTCGTGATCCAGCAGGACCAGCGCAGCCAGCACAAGAATCGCGCCAAGGCGATGCAGGTGCTGCGCGCGCGGCTGTACGACCTGGAGCGCGAGAAGATCCACAGCGCCGAGGCGTCGGCGCGCAAATCGATGGTCGGGTCGGGCGACCGGTCCGAGCGCATCCGCACCTATAATTTTCCGCAGGGCCGGGTGACCGATCACCGCATCAACCTGACCCTCCACCGCCTGCCCGAAATATTGGAAGGGCAGATGGACGAGCTGATCGACGCGCTGATCGCCGAGGATCAGGCGCAGCGGCTGGCGGGGCTGAGTGAGTGACGTAGCCGCCGCGCTGCGCGAGGCGGCGGCGCGGCTGGCGGCGGTGTCCGATACGGCGCGGCTCGATGCCGAATTGCTGATGGCGCATGCTTTGGGAGTCGAGCGGCCGGCGCTGCTGCTCGATCCGTCGCGCTATTCGGCGCCCGCCGGCTTCGCCGCGCTGGTCGAACGGCGCGCGGCGCACGAACCCGTCGCCTATATACTGGGATATCGCGACTTCTGGACGATCCGGTTGAAAGTCGGCCCCGGCATGCTGATCCCGCGCCCCGACAGCGAGACGCTGATCGAGGCGGCCGTCGACCATTTCAGCGGAGGCGGGCCTGAACGAGTGCTCGATCTCGGCACCGGCCCCGGAACGCTGCTCCTCGCTGCGCTGGCCGAATGGCCCGATGCGCACGGACTGGGGATCGATGAGTCCGAAAAGGTGGTCGACTGGGCCGAAACGAACGCCGAGGATCTTGGTTTGGACGAAAGAGCGCGCTTTCGTGTCGGCGACTGGGCAGTCGGCATCGAGGGCCAGTTCGACCTCATCCTCTGCAACCCGCCCTATATCGCCGAGAGCGAGGCGCTGATGCCCGATGTGGCTGAATATGAACCCGCCGGCGCGCTGTTCGCGGGAGCGGACGGCCTCGACGACTATCGCCGGATCATCCCCGATTTGCCGCGTCTTCTGGCCCCTGACGGCGCCGCGATCCTTGAAATCGGACACCGGCAACGCATATCGGTTAGCGAGCTCGCCGAAGCGGTGGGATTCCAGGTCGCCTGCAGACAGGATCTCGGCGGCCGCGACAGGGCGCTTTTGCTGACCCGCGCCTGACACTCGCGCAAGAATTTGCTTGGTTTCCGCCGCAAAGCCCTGTAGGGGCGGGCTCACAGACCCGACCGGGGTCCTTATGGTCCGGCTGGTCTGCTTCCCACTTACGATGCTGGTGCGGGGCCGTGGGGCCCGGCGCAAGCGGTAAAGGGCAAGAACCGCGCATGGAGCGCGGGCGCGACGCGCAGATGCGCGGTCGGCCAAAAGGGGTTGGCGTAGCTTATTAGCTTATCGACAGGATGTCTCAGTTGAATATGAACAACCGGCAGAGCGGTCGCCGTCGCGGCCGCAACAATAACGGCAGCAACAACAATAACCGCTCGCAGTCCGGTGGGCGCGGCGGTGTCGATCAGGCCAACCGCATCGACAGCCGCGCACGCGGCAATGCGGCCCAGATGATCGAGAAGTATCGCAACCTGGCGCGTGACGCGCAGCTTGCGGGCGACCGGGTCCAGACCGAATATTATCTCCAGTTCGCCGACCATTATTTCCGCGTCGTCAGCGATTTCCGCGCGCGCCAGGAAGAAAAGGCCGCCGCGAACGGACAGGAGCGCGTCCATGACCGCAGCCGCGAAATCCGCGGCGTCGAGGATTTCGACGGTCATGACGACAGCGGCTTCGAAAATGATGTCGAGACCGACCGCAGCGACGAAGGTCGCGACAATGGCGGCCGTGAAGCGCGCGAACGTGGCGGCAACGACCGCCGCGATCGTGACGACGACAATCGTGGCAATCGCCAGTCGCGCGATCGCGGCAATCGCCGGGACCGTGACGAGGGACGCGGCAACGCCGATGCCGATGAGGGCGCCGAGGAAGACGTCGAAGCCGTCGAGGAGGCGGCTCCCGCGCCGCGCACGAATCGCCGCGCACCGCGCCGCGCCCCGCGCGCTGCCGAGGTCGACGATGGCAATGCCAGCATCGACACCGCCGTGCTGCCGCCCGCAATCGGCCGGCCCGAACGCGCCGAGGAAAGCGAAGCCGAAGCCGAAGCCGAAGCCGAAGAGGCCCCCGCGCCCAAGGCCCGCCGCACGCGCCGCACCCTCGCGCCGCGCGGCCCTGGGGTCGAAGCTGCGGAATAAGCAGCCGATTTCGGCTAGCCTTTGAAATCGACATAACCTAGCCTCCCCGTCAGATATCTGGCGGGGAGGGTGATTATGCGCGCTTTGGCAATGATTTGCTTGGCTGCGAGCGGAGCCGCGGTCAGTTCGGCGGCGGCGCAGGATGCCGTTCTCGGCAACGCGCAAGGCGATGTCGCCGTCACCATCTATAATAATGGCCAGTCGCTGGTTCAGGACGATCGCCAGCTCAGCGTCACGCGCGGGCGCAACCGCATCGAATTCCCCGATGTCTCTGCCCGCATCCGACCGGAAACCGTGACGCTGTCCGGGCCTGGGATCGGGATTGTCGAGCAGAATTTCGACTTCGACCTGCTGACCCCTGACAAGCTGATGGACAAGGCGGTCGGCCAGCAGATCACCCTGATCCGTACGAACCCCGCCACCGGCGTCGAACGCAGCGAGCGTGCAAAAGTGCTCGCGGCGAATGGCGGCATCGTGCTGCAGGTGGGCGAACGGATCGAGGTCCTGCGCGACGACGGACTGCCCGTGCGCGCGGTGTTCGATCGCCTGCCGCCGAATCTGCGCGCGCGGCCCACGCTGTCGGTGACGGTCGACGCGGCCAATGCCGGGACCATTCCGGCGCGGCTTTCCTACCTGACCCCCAATCTCGGCTGGACCGCCGACTATGTCGCGCTGTTCGATGCCGCGAAGGGCGCGATGGACATTCAGGGGTGGGTTACGCTGACCAACAGCACCGGCACCACCTTCAACAACGCGCGTACCCTGCTGGTCGCGGGCAATCCGGGCGGTGGCGGCGGATTCCGCCAGCTCGCCGGCACGATGGATTCGGCGGGGACCGAAAGCAGCAACCGCGAAAGGCTGGGCGACTATTATCTCTATCCTCTGGCCGAACGCACGACGATCGCGAACGCGCAGCAGAAGCAGGTCAGCTTCCTGGATGTGAAGGGCGCGCCCGCGCGGTCCACCTATGAGTTCGTCAACCGCTGGATGGGCAGCAGCACCGATCCGGTCAGCACGGCGAGCGTGCTGCGCTTTTCGACCTCGCGGCAGGGCGGGCTGGGCGATCAGCTCCCCGCCGGGACGATCCGCGTCTATATGCGCGATGCGCGCGGCGATCCCCAGTTCATCGGCGAGAACCGCATCGACCATACGCCGATGGGGTCGGCGATGTCGCTGCGCACCGGCGACGCCTTTGACGTCAAGGTCCAGACCACCGTCGTATCGCGCACCCGCAAGAGCGATTCGCGCTGGATCACCAAGATGAAATATGTCGTCACCAACGCGCGGCCGGAGGCGGTGACGGTACTCGTCGCGCAGGACGGCCTGTATGGCGACGTTCGAATCGGCGACGAAAGCCTGAAGAGCGAGCGCGTGTCGGCCGATCGGGTCGAATGGCAGGTGCCCGTACCCGCCAACGGCAAGGTCGAACTGACCGCCAGCTTCGATACGCGTTTCTAAGGCGCGGGCGTGGCGCGGGCCCGGCCCCTGCTGACCGTGATGGCTGCGCTGTCGGCGCCGGTGTCGGCGTATGCGCAGGCCGAACCGGCGATCGTCGTTTCGTCGCAGATCACGAATGTCGCGGTCACCGTCTATCGCGCGCCCGATCGCGGCGGCGGCGGGATCAACCCCAATTGGCCACAGGGCTTTGCCTTCATCACCGAAACGCGGAAGGTGACACTGCCGGCGGGCGTGTCGGTGCTGCGCCTCGAAGGCGTGGCCGAAGGGCTGCTGCCCGAGACAGCGGTGCTGAGCGGACTGCCCGACGGCGTGATCGAGAAGAATCGCGACGCGCGGCTTTTGTCGCCGGCCGGCCTGGTCGATGCCTATCTGAAACGCAGCGTCACGGTGCGGCGGACTGATCGCGCGACGGGCAAGGTCACCGAGCAGGAGGCGCTGATCCAGGCCGGCCCGAACGGCGGCGTGATTCTGCAGACCCCGAACGGGTATGAAGCGCTGGGCTGTTCGGGCCTGCCCGAACGGATGCTGTACAAGAGCGTGCCGAAGGATTTGTCGGCCAAGCCGACGCTGTCGGTGCTGGTCGAAAGCAAGGTCGCGCGCACGGTGACGGTGCAGCTTCTTTATCTGGCCGAAGGGTTCGACTGGGCGGCAAATTATGTCGCCGACCGGACGGCCGACGGCAAGACGCTGAGCCTGACCGGCTGGATCACCGTCGCCAACGGTGGGGTGACGAGCTTTCCCAATGCGCAGCTCAACGTGATCGCCGGGCGACTCAACAAGATGTACAGCCCGCCGCTGCCGCGCAGCACGCCAGGGCCGCTCGTCCTGAAATGCTGGCCGATGGACATCACCAGCACGCATCCGCTGTGGGAACTGCCGCCGATCATCGAATATGAGATGGCGCAGGAATCGGATGCCGCCGCCGAGGTCGTGGTGACCGCGCAGCGACGCAGCGGTGCCGTCCGCGCCTACGCGCCGCCGCCGCCCCCACCACCACCTCCGGCTCCTCCCCCGCCTCCGCCGCCACCCGAGGATTTGGGTGACCTGAAATTCTATCGCGTCCCGTTCCGCGTCGACGTGTCGGCAAAGGGGCAGAAGCAGGTTGCGCTGCTCGCCAGCGACAAGGTTGCGGTCGAACAGCTTTATGCCGGCACGGTGTATCAGAGTTACGGCGGCAATCCGGTGCCGTTGATGACGCGGCTGCGCGTGCAGAACCGCGAATCGGACGGGCTGGGCTTTGCGTTGCCCGCCGGGATGGCAACGGTGTTCGAGACTATCGGCGATCGCCGCCTGTTGGTCGGGGAGGCCAAGATCGGCGACAAGACGAAGGATGAGCGCGTCGATTACGACATCGGCCCCAGTCCCGCGGTGCAGGTGCAGACGGTCGTGCAGGTCGATCCCGACAGAAAGGATGGCCGGCTGTGGCAGGTGACGCTCACCAACGCGCGGCCGTTCGATGCGGAGGTCGAGATGCTGATCCCGCAGCGGCTCGATCCGGAGCCCCAGGGCTGGGAACGGCGCGGCGATAGCTGGGTGTGGCGCGTCCGCGTTCCCGCGAACGACAAGCTGGTTCAGGTCTTTCGGGTGAAATGAGCCGCCGTCAGGCGGGCGGCAGCGCGCGCGGGCGGTGATTCTCGTCGAGCGCGACGAAGGTGAACACGCCTTCGGTCACGCGCTCCTCGGTCCGGCCGCCGTCGCGGGTCGCGATCACCTCGATCCGGATCGCCAGCGAGGTTCGCCCGCGCCGCTCGACATGGGCATAGAGCGAAATGATGTCGCGCAGCAGGATCGGCGCGATGAATTCCATCGTCTCGATCGCGACCGTCGCGACGGCGCCTTGCGCGACGCGTCCGGCGACGATGCCGCCTGCGATGTCCATCTGGCTGAGCACCCAGCCGCCGAAGATATGGCCGTTGGCGTTGATGTCCGCCGGGCGCGGAACGACGCGCAGGATCGGGTCGCGCGGGCAGTCGGATTCGGCGGGCTTATCGGTCATGGTTCATATCCGGGTCGTCTTCGAAAGGATCTTCGATCGCCTCGTCATGGCCGCTGCCGCTGGACAGGAAGACAAGGCCCATCAGCGCGGCGCCGAGCATGACCGACAGGCCGACGCCGGCGGCCGTGGCAATGATCATATGGATGGTCAACTGGTCGCCCAGCGTGAAACGAAGCCAGCCGAGCGCGATCACGACCGCGACGAACGACACCAGCGCCATGCCGCGCATCAGCCGGCGATAGCGCCGCCACGCGACGCTCGACGTGCCGATATCGTCGAGGGGAGAATGTCTGACCATGCCGCCTCCATGAACCAAGCCGGGCCTCAGGCCAAGCGGCAAAGCCGGCCCGTTTGGCTTCGCGGCGAATCGTGATAGGCTTGGCTCGCAACGGAAAAGAGATGGGAGCGGCACCTATGACGATCGGAGCGATTCTTCACGGGCGCACGGGCGCGGTGATTTCGGCGCGGCCGGGCGATACGGTGCGCGCGGTGGTCGATCTGCTGGCGCAGCATCGGATCGGCGCGGTGCCGGTGGTCGAGGGCGATTCGATCGTCGGCATTTTTTCGGAACGCGACATGGTGCGCCTCACCTCATCCTATGGACCCGAGGCGCTGGACCGCAGTCTGGACGAGGTGATGACCAAGTCGCCGGTGACCTGCGATTCGCGCATGGCGGTGATCGCCGCCCTGTCGCTGATGACGCAAAAGCGCATCCGCCACCTGCCGGTGGTCGATGAAGGCCGCCTTGTCGGTTTCGTGTCGATCGGCGACCTGGTCAAATATCGCATCGATCATATCGAGGCCGAAGCCGCGGCGATGCGCGACTATATCGCGTCCTGATTCGCCGGTGGTCAGCCCAGGCTGAATCGCGCGGCGCGCAGCAGGCTTTTCGGGTCGGCGAACAGGTGGCCAAGGCGTCCGCCGGTTGCCCGTCCCTGATCCGATCCAAGCGCGCGCCACCACGCACCCAGACCCTTGCGCGACGCATGATATCGCAGGTGCCCAGCCTTTTCGGTGATCGCCGCATCGAGCCGCCGCCGATTCGCGTCGGTCAGCGCGACGCCGAATTCGCCGTCCCTCAGCTTCAGAAACGCGTCGAGCGTCATCTGCGCATTGCGAAGATCATTCTCCGCGCCGGTCAGATTGTCGCCTTGGCGATGGACGGTGGCGACATCGACGAATCGGCATAGGAAATCGCCCCGGCCGGTAAGCTTGAGCCAGAATATCCAGTCCTCGCCGTGGCGATAGCTGGGCATCCAGCCCACTGCCTCGGCGGCGGCGCGGCGAAAGACGGCGGCGCAGGTCGGAATCATGCTGGTCAGCAACAGCGCCGATTGCGGGTCCTTCAATCGATACAGGTCGCCGCCGATCGAATCGGCCTCGACGCCCGGGGTCAGACAGCGGCGCATCATCGGGACGCTGGGTGTGCCGTCGGTCCAGTGCTGCATCGCATCGGCGAAGCTGACGACCGCTTCGGGATGATTCGTGAGCGGTGCGGCGAGGTGATCCAGCGCGTCGGGCGCATATTCGTCATCCGAATCGAGAAAGGCGATCAGCGGGCTAGTTGCCGCCGCCATGCCCAGATTGCGTGCGACGCCTGCGCCGCCGTTGGTTTCCGCCACAATGAAACGCACCGGAATGGCGTTTGCAGCCGACCAGGCCGCGACGACCTGTCCGGTATCGTCGCCCGAGGCGTCGTCGACGACGATGATTTCTCGCGGCCGGCGCGTCTGGCGCGCGATGCTGTCCAGCGCTCGTCCGATCAGGTGCGGGCGGCGATAGGTTGCGATGATGACGGCGATATCGTCCATCGCTCAGCCCTCGGTCGTGCGCGTGCGGCGAAGCAGCCGGCCCAATGTCGCGGTCGCGAGGTGCCGGATGTCGGGAACGATCGGATGGCGAATCGCGAACAAGCTGAGAAGCCACAATCCGACACCCGCGGCGACCGGCGGCAACAACTGGCCAAAGGTCATTTCGGTCGGCGGGACTTGCCAGCGGTAGCAGGCGAGCAGGGGAGCGATCGCCGCCACGGCGCCGATCAGGCTGCGGCCATAATCGGCCAGGAGGCCGCGCCAGCTAAAGCCGGTGAGGCGGCGCAGGAACAGGACATAGAGGCAGAACCAGAAGGCGGCATAGACGATATAGGCGGACGCCGCCGCCTGTCCGCCATATTGCGCGCCGATGAGAAGAAGCACGACAGCGACGGCCGTTGCGGTCCCCGTGCGCTTCAGCACGCCGTCGAGGCGGCCGAGCAGGATCGGAATCTGTACGCTCATCGGCAATGCGACGAAGATCATCTCGGCCAGCGCCAGCAGGCTGAGGATTGGCGCGACCCCGGTCCAGCGCGGGCCGTAAAGGGCATGCACAAGCGGGTAGGAGGCCACCGCCAGGCCCGCGAGGGCGGGCCAGACGATTCCGGTATAGCCCGCGACGAGGCGCAGATAGGGCTCGCCGAGCGACTTGCCCTCGTTCCTGAGCTGGGCGAGCGCAGGATAGAAGACGCTGTTCACCGCGCCGGTCATCAGATTGACGAGTTGTACGGCAAGCCCGCTCGCGCGCGAATAGAGGCCGACCGCCGTATTGCCCGCGATGCCGCCG